>JGI24158J21664_10001084_pt1 | contig 29069 bp, 4 predicted proteins | sample Ectturendosymbi3_FD_21664 | JGI IMG/M metagenome (IMG submission 21664) | reverse complement strand
GCTGAACGCTGATGTACTTCAATTCTACAGACCGTTTTTGTGTTTCACTTTTCACGGCCAGTGTGCAGGTGTTTTGTTCGCGTCAGTCAGAGCTTTTCCATCGTGCCCGCAGAGACTTGGTTGCCACAACGACCAAAATGCACGTTTACTGATTCATAACGCTTGTTGTTACAAGCCGACTTCGAAAGCCTCGCTCTGCGAAGAGTTACTTTTACCAGAAAGCGACTTTTGCATAATTGGTGTTAATCATTAGCTGGCGTTGAGCTTTAGGACGTTTTTGTCATTTAAGCAGTAAGGTTTGAGACTTCAGCCTTTGCATGTAGTTTAGCACGACACTTTGGTCTTGTTTTATTTGTCGCGGTTGTGTCTGCGCAGTTTTTTCATTGCAGTCTTGAGGTTGTTTACTTTCTCTGAATTTGTGTTGGCCTTTCTACGTTTCACACCTGTTAGCATTGCTTGCAGATGATAGGACTTACAATGAGTAGTGTTACATGAAATCGATTTCCTATAAAAAATTTGTGATTGATTCCTTGCTTCTTTCACTTGTGGAGTGAAGTTACTTCAATACTAATCGTCAGGAAGAAGTTTTTAAAACCAATAATGATATTAAACGTAGACCTATGTCAACTTGTTATTAGCAATCTTGTTATTAGCTTGATGCACACACATCACTCTACTTATTTTGCTGCAATTTAAGTCAATTAAAAAAGTTATTTATGTGGTTAACCTTTTTTGTTCTGCATTAACCAACATTAGGTGGTTTACCATGACCTTGGAATTTTAAATTCACAGCAACATCACAATTGACTAATGCTGCATCCTGCGTTTAGGATTACAAAAACTGTTTCTTTAAATATACGGATGATGCGTTGAAAAACACAAAACTAGTTTCCCTGTTAATAAACTGTAATTGATTTACTTGCTGCCATCTTTGTGGCTTATAACTATAAAAATTGAGACACTTGTTAGTTTTAATCATTGCAGAATGAAAGCAAGAAGAAGCAGGCAGATTCCTCAAGAGTTTGCCGGCAGGATAAAGTCTTTTTGTTGTACTGTAGTTAGTTATACAGTTGACTCTAGTTATTCATACATCCTCAGGTAATCAGGTATACAATCAACTGCTTATCACATCCAAATCACTTGCAGCGGAATTTTCATAATAATTTCCCATTATTCATTCATTCATTCATTTAAATTCGGGAAACAAACACACACACAAAAAAAAACAACTATCAAATAAACAAGATAAAATAAACAAGCAAACTCATGAATAGAAATACAATCAAAATTATATTAGCATCTTCCCGGGGTACTTAATATAACTAAGTGGTTTTCTAGTTAGGTCACCCACTAGTCTAATGTTAAGATAGTGCTATTGGGGTTTGAGGTTTGTACCATCAGAAAGTTTTATTATGATAATGAGGAATACTTAAGGTAGCATATAATTGACACAAGTTAATATTGGTTTAAGAAATGTAACTTGCATTTCTTTTTGAAAATGCAGAAAGGTTTTACTTTTAAATTTTGATCTAAAGATAAGATTCCCAAATCTTAACTCCTATACAAGCAAGAGATTTTTGTGCAGTTGCCAATCTTTTTCTGGGAACTATATATTCATTTAAGCTATAAAAACTCTGGTTATTACATCCAGCCACTGCTTAGTCCATCCACTTCTGATTCCCCAGACTGTCTTTACTGTGAACAACTAAGGGCCTACTTACAAGTGCCTTTATGCAACAATATCTATGACCAAATATACTATTCGGTCATCAGCTGCAGAGATGAGATGAGCGTGTGCCTTCGGCGGTTGGTCTTGGGACTTGTCGGAACAGCATTTGAGAAGATGGATGTGTTTTCAGAGCACTGCTTAAATGCATTTAAGCACTGCTTAATGCTCTGAAGGCAGAAGTAGATGGCCATCTCAGAAAGCGTTTCCGCCTAAGCAAATCATTTTCTTTCAATCTTTCCGCAGCTTTTTCAGTAAATACAATACAAAACGTCAATTGCATCATTTTCACCCCTTTGGGGTTGTTTATTTGCAGTTTTAGGCAAATCGGTTATTACAAGCACCGCTTGTTTAGTTGTTACATCCAAAATCACTGGCCCGAGGTGGATGGGTAAGCCGGAGTCTACTGCAGTTACTGGTTCAGATTCAGCAGCAACATCACCTTTCACTGTAGGGGAAGTTTTGCATGCATATCCCCATGCGTAGGATAATTGTTTCGAAGTTAGTACTGCTTTCTAGCAAGCTGGAAACGGATACAGGGGAATATGAAGAACGGAAATTAAAGTTTTTAAATATTTTTTAGATTTATTTGGTTACTGAAAAGTTTTACACGAATTATTTTGTCATAAACAGAGTCACATTAGATTGACAGTAAGTCGTTTCTAGTGTCGCGGATTACAAAATACGCCAGCGGCTGAGAAACGTTCCTCCTTTTCCATTCAAACCGCAATCAGTTGGCTCATCAGTCTAGGAGAACCCGTTGCTTGCTAGGTACGTTGCAGTTCTGGAGGAAAAACAGCACCGTTCTGTATGTGGTGCGAGATTCATGAAACAATTGTTTATCACTGAAAATTTCAAAAAAATTTTTTTCAAAGTGCGCTTGCTGAGCTGGTAGGCTCACTGCGGTACAGTGATTGAACTGTAGTTACAGTGTAACATTAGATTTAATTAAACAACTGTAAGTTGCTTTTTTGGGACAGCAGTAGGCCTGCTTACTACTTGTTTACACCAAAGAAACTCATAAATTCAACGGTGTTTTTGGGTGACTTCAGCATAAACAGACTGTGTTGTGCTTTACCTGTAATATTGAAACTTGACAGTCATTAAATGTAGGTTGGGCTTGATCAAGTGACTGCTTTAGCCGTCTTTCACCATGCTGTTTGTTTCAAGTTTTATCGATTGAAATGTGTTTTATTGCTGAGTACTTACAGCGCAAACATGACTTGGCTTGTGTTGGTTTAATTTAAGGCAGTGTCTGTTTTGTCGCCAGGATGGAAGCATCAAAAGGCTTGGTAGAAACGAAGTAAATATAACTAAAAGATAAACCTACAACCTAACCTCAACCCTAACTGTAGCCCTAAGCTAACTCTAACCTAACCTGTCGCTAAGCTAACCTAATGCTAAGCTAACACTAACCTAACCCAACACTAAGCTAATGCTAACCTAATCCTAACCTAACAACACTAGCCCATAAAGGTAACACCTAAGCGGAGCATAGAAAAAAGCAAAGAAAAAAACAAAACGAAAGTCAGCAAGGTGAGAGTCGAACTGCAAACCATTCACATAGCACTAGCAGCTGTAACACCTAACCATTACACCACGAGCAGGACAGCGTTTTCCTGACAAAGTGACCTTTTTCTTTGTATTGCGTCATGCCACGAGACCGAATCGACTGCCGGCACAATAGCTCCAGCCGATCTGTTGGCGCCAGAATATCGCCGGTAAAATAGACACTACCTTTATTTAAACCAAGTAATGCTTTCATTGTTTGTCTGTGCAACTGAAATTTATAACTGTAGCAAGCTTGGTGGCAATCTGTGGATCTATGCAATTAATGATTTTATACTGTATTTAGAAACATAATGCTGAATCGAATTACAGTTTAGCCATTATCTTCATATCTCTGTGTTTAGAAGAAAGCCAGTTTTCAAGGGCTCTGAGTAGACAGTGTTTATTATGGTGTCATCCCAAATTTTCAGGAACTAGTGTAGTTCTAAACCACCACAGTGGTGGTGTCCTAAATTTCCAAGAACCTACGCTGCTTTTCTTGTTTTGATTCTGTTTAATCTTTAAATGAGTATCACTTCAGCAATGAGCATAAAGATAGTAATTAATACATGCTGTAAATATATACATAACAAAAAATTGAAGATCTGTGGAAGAGCATATTATTAAAATAATTGCAAAATTTCAATAACTATGATTCTTTACAGAGGAGAATGATTCTTCATATTTGTTAAAGTGAGATTACTAAGGGTGATTGCAAAACTCACAAGAGTGTCCAAACATTTTTACAGATTGGGAAACTGCCAAATTATATTTGTATCATGTTTTAACAAGTAGCAAAAATGTAAGACCATTGTAATGCAGGAACTGAAAAAACAATTTAATATTCATTTCTTAATGGTCATATCTTTACATAGTTTACTATGTATAATACCAAGTTTTTTTAAGGTGTTTTAGGGACCCGATTCAGGTCCCTAGAATCAGAGAAAACCAGGTCCCTAAAACCAGAGAAATCAGGTCCATACTAGGTGTCGAACATTTTCCTTAAAAAACCTGATAATACATAAAATTTTCATTCTTAACGAAAAAGCTAAAGCTCGGCGTATTGTAATCGCCCTCCGAACCAGTGCTAAAATCTTTGAAAGCACAAAATGTTGCTGCGGCAAAACTGTTGATGAGCTGGGGCTCCTTGGCCTCTCCTCTACTAAAAATGTAGACCGCCTCCCTAGACATTCAACCATCACCTCCGTCCTGAAAAGGTCACTGATCCATATTGATCTCCCCATGACCTTGGAGCCTGTCGGCCTGTCAAATGACAGGAGGCCGGATGGATTCATTTTGGACCCTTGCTACAGAGGCCTAAGCCTGGTATGGGATGTAATAGTTGTGGATACTTTCGCTCAAGGCCACTGCAAAGACACTGCCAGAGGGGCAGGTTTTGTGGCTACAAAAGCCAAGGATGCAAAATGCCAAAAATACCATGACCTAAGCAATTACCACTTTCAACCAGATTCAATTGAGACCACTAGTGTGTATGGCAAGTCCACCGCCCCTTTGTGAGTGGCCTCACAGAGAAACTTGTTGATATGTCTGGTGACGCCAGGGAGTACCAATGACTCCACCAGTGCCTGTCCTTGGCTGTGGTCAGAGGAAACGCTGCCAGCATATTGGCCCGTGTGCAAGTTTGATCTGTCATTATCTGTTCTTTTTTAGTTGGTTTTAATGTACTGACTACTGACCAGCATCGCTGCCTGCCACTTGCCCTTGTGTCAAGTGTATAGCTATTGCCTTCCGAATCATTCTTTCTGTAAGTTTCATTGTTCCCTCAGTTGTGCAGTGTTACCTTGCGCATTGGTTAACTATCTTATCAATCGCACAGCCTGTTATGAGACTGTATATAGTAAAAAGCAAAATATTGTCCAATCATACTAGACATGAAAAAAGAACGTTTATTGAAAGGAAAGTTTGAATTTTCACTATGAAATCACTTTTGATAGTCTTAACTTTAGAAATGATTTGGTAAGTTTGTTCTCAACAAAAACGATGTATTTGAACAAATTTGAAGGAAAGATAGTGCATTAGTAATACTTTTCACTTTTCTAAGAAAATACAGCTTAATAGACAATGAGACACTGGTTCATTTTCTGGTAATTGCATGGACTTTCAGACAATTCTGATTTCTGAAAACAATGAAGGACACCTGACTGTTGGATCTGTCTTGCGTCACTTCTGACTGTATTATAGGCACTTCGGGCTGAAAGGAAGCACGACTAGACCTAAATAACTATTGCTCTCTGAATGCTGAAGCTAGTCACAGCATAAACTACAGCACTAAATTTCTTTGGCTCATAACTGCTTTGCTCTTAGTGAGTCCTGGTGATTTGCTGAAAAAACAAAGGAGATCCCAGTTTCATAGAAAGAATTGTAAACCAACTGTAGAGTCTTATCGATGCATTGTTTTCATGAAGACATGTTAGGCAAATGCAGCTGTGCAACTAGCATCAATATAGTGTGTATTAAGCCGTCACAGTCGTTCAGGCTAAATTGCCCAACTGATTTGGGCTCTTGTCATTGAGACATTGTTTTTTCAGTCATAGATCAAAGCATTTTTTAAATGACTGAAAAATGTTATGTATTTTGGAGACTATGAGGCACACTGAATTACAATGTGCGATATCGATGAATGATCATTGAATTGTTTATTTTGATATATAAGGCGCATTAAATGAAGCAAAACTTAAATAAGTCAAACTTCATTTAACTCTTTCACAATAACTCTCGAGTGCCACAGTCACCACTGGGAGTTTAATCTGTCATTACATAAAAGGGAGTTCAATCTGTCACACATGCCTAATCCACTAGACACAAGTAGAATAAAATAAAATTTTTGTGTGTGCATGATTCGGTGTGCACCAATGTAGTTTGGAGCCTTGCAGAGTAATACAATCTGTGGTATGTGCTACCTACTATCGCAACTACATACATTGCTCATTGCAATTGTTGTTGTTTTATTACATAATGCGATGGTCTGTTTGCAAAAAATCGTAACTAGCAATTAAATAAATAGTACTGTTTACCACATACAATTGGTTCTAGATAAGAAAGCACAACCAGATCCATACATTGGGCGCACCACATTATAAGGTGCTCTTCCTATTTTTGAGAAAATTAAAGGATTTTAAGCGTGCTTTATGGTTTGAAAAATATGGTATATTTTTTTCGTTATTGACCAAATGTCTTTGCGGGTAGATGAAAGAGCTTCATCAATCAGATGAAACAGCTTTGTAGGCTGGATTTGGCTTGCGGGTCATAGTTTGGAGACCCCTGGTCTAAAACCTCAGAGGAAGTGCGATTGCCAAGTACTTTGCTTATTGTGATGAACAGTTCTTCATGAGTAAAGCCAAGACACAGTTTAAAATGAAAAAAAATGTTTACTTCGACCATTTTACTTGGTTTTCCAAAGGAAGACAAGGGCTTGATTTTGCCCAGTATAAAAGCCCTTGGTCACATAATACTACTTTAGATCACACAAGACAGTATCTTCAGTTTTACTGATTTATTTGCTGATGCCATTACCACCTACTGTTTGAACTGAGAATTTGAGTAACCTGGCACTATGAATGGCAAACTTTTAAGAACATGCATGACCTCAAACTTTTAGGGCTAAGATCAAAATAAAAATTTTTTAGGTTCAAGAATACCAGCTTTCCTGCTCAAAGCAATTGAAGGACCACAATTCATTGACTTTCTAGTTCAATCTGTTGTCATATCATAGCTGAAAATTTCCCCAAAGGTCAATTTTCCCTGAAGAATTATAAAAATCCAGCTTACACAAAAAGCATTCCTGTGTTGTTCTAGCCTTATTTCAGCATTGTTAAACATTGCTGTTCAGCCTGGTCCAGAAGTACAAAGTGCAAGCATTTGTTTGCAGAATTTTTCATGATGCTCTTCATGCTGTATCATATCAAGTTTATTTGTTATATGAAATGCGCTTTGCACAACAGTTGTGAAGGTGTGGATAGAAGTAAAATGTATCATTCTATCTTTAGTTGACTGACAGTAATAAAAATAAACATCTTTGAAAAGGTCATTCCATTTGCACTGTAGCATTGACATGGTGATAAATATCTTGCAATTATAATATAGCAGACTTTGTTCTCACACTTTCGACTGCTACAATAAGCAAATAAGTTAACCACCTTTTGAAATTTTGATAGAATGTAAAATTATTCTGGCAAGCAATAGGCCTGTACTCCTCAACATAACAAAATTTTTCAGACTTTTATGACATCAAAAAGTAGAAATTCATCTCTATTTGAACCCAATCGTGAAGTTAAAACACTTCTTATTAAATTGCAATGGTAAAAGCAAACTTGTCTGTTCATCAGATTTTGTTTCCCAGTGTTATTTAACAAATAGTATTTAAAGCTGTGACAGGGCCTTAGGAAGGCAAAAAACATGGATAAAAGAATATGCATTTTATCAATATCAGTGAGTTGTTTCTAGAAAAGTTTGCTGTTTAAGTAATTGTGCCTTGTAATTACAAAAGCACTGCTTTTAAACTTTATACACAGTTCTTTTTCACAAAATACTTTTCTCCAGTCTTGTTTGTAAACTGATTAATAGATTTTGGCTGAATGCGCATGCATTTTCTCAAGCCACACAGCTGGTTTATTTGCACTTTGTAACAGAACCTGTTGTTTCCTGACATGGATAAGGAAGCATATTTGATTGTCATATCAATATTGGAGGGGAGAAATTTTCCTGTGCGACCAAAGCATCAATTAGTAATTGAGTGCAGATTTGATGGTGAACTGTTGTCTACTGATCCAGTCCAACATAATGAGGCCCCTAATTTCACAACTGAATTGGCTTGGGAAATGAATCGTAAATCATTGCATCAGCATCGAATGCAAAGAACTCCTGTTAAATTGCAGTGTTTCGCAGTTGACATGGGGAAAAATATTCGAGAGAATGTTGGTTATGTGTTATTAGACCTCCGTGGAGCACAACTAAAACCACAGCCAGCTAAGTGGTATAATATCCTAAGCAGTAAATACTCAAGGTTGAAACCAGCAGTAAAAATTGCAATAATGCTGGAAGATGACTCTGTACCAGAAAAGCCTGTTTTCAAAGCACAAGAAGCTCCTCCACGACTGGTGCCAAACTTGCCCAAATCTGTTGTTGAAGTTGAGCTTAATGAAGAAGATGGTTATTTTCAAATCGGACCTATAAAACCAAATTGTGAAATGTTTGTTCTTGCTGTAACTCTGGGTTCAGCTTACAACTTGGAGCAACTTATTCGTGGTGATAAACCACTTCCAGCATTAACATCAGGCTTTTTCTTTTATTACTCATTGTTTGGCAGTGATATAACAAATGATCCCTTTTTCGATTTGCTTACTCCAGATATTACACCTGAAAGAGCATCAATTCGACTTCATTGTACTTATGAATCTTTAGAGGCATATTTTGCCAAACATGCAGATTTTAAAGTACACTTATGCTGTGGTGATCAATTGCTTGGCACAACATCAGTATCCCTGGGAAACTTGTTTGGAAAAAAACAGAGGGGTCGCCTTACTGCTGAAGCAGTATCATGTGAAGGAATCTACTGTCTTCAGCCATCTGAAGGCTCTCTTGCACTAGAAGCAGTTCAACCTAGAGTTGCTATTGCAGTTAGCCTCAGAAAGGAATCAGTTGCAGTTGATACTGTTGTTGACAACACCATAGATGAAAAGCCTACTGTCAACTTGGAAGCAGCTCCAAATGATCAACCTGTAAGAGATACGGATGATGATCAAGCGCTACCCCACAAAATTCCTATTCCGCATTCCACTCAAAATCTTCAAAAAGAAACTGAAAAAAAGATTGTCGAAACTGATGATGAAGCATCTAGCATTGCCTCTCATGTGGTGAGTGATGTACATGGAGAAACTTCTGTGCAACCAGTGGTTAAAAATTCGTCACCAGTCAAATCAAAAGACAAGCCTGTATCATCTGATGTCAGCAACAGCCTTGCTACAACAGAAACACACACTGATGCTCCACAACCAATTCATCATTTTCGTTTTTCTCTGGACATCAAGACCTTGAGTCATCTTCACCTGCCGCATGCATGTAACTTATTTGTCAAGTATTCATATCCTTTTTTTGGAAGCTTTGCACCGATTATTACAGGTGTAAGTGAAATTACAAATCAAACGGAAACGGCACTTCCTCGATCCCTGTGTCTGTTTGATTTTGCTTGTCCGCCACCTCTTTTAGCTTCAACTTTTCGTGCTCTTCCTGTCAAATTGGAACTTTGGCATCGAGATACCTTGACTTCTGATTTGCAGCTTGGTGTTGCCACCTTAGTGCTATCAAAAATAATTGCCTTAGAAAAAGATAAAGTACCGTTTCATCAAAATGGGCGAAAGTTTACAGGTTATCGTCAAACCTACCGTGCATCGTTACCTGTTTCTTCAAGTAGCAACGTAAAAGTGGCTCAGATTGATATTGTTACTTGTTTGGAAGACTTGGGGGAAGTGCGCGATCAGAAAGTTATTCCCCCATCTCATCTGTCTCAACAAGAGAGCCACAGAGCTGAAGTAAATACAATTTCCCAGTCGGAAGACCCAAGACAGACGAAAGAATATAAAACAGCGATAGAACTTGAGTTGTGGAAATCACAGGAGAAGGAAACCTTTTCTAAACGGATGAAAGAACTTGAACAACAACATCTTCTCACATTGGGAGAGGAATTCAAAAAACGAGACAGAGAAAGGGAAGCACTTGTGTCCAAGCAAATCTCTCAGTATCAAGCTCTAGAAAAAAAACTTGCGAACTCGATAGCTGGTTTAGAGAAGAGAGAAAACCAAGTTAAAGCTGCTGAGCAAGAGATTGGTCGGCTCACGAACGATTGTGGAAGAGAGAAAGAACGTGTATTGATGGAAGCAAAAGAGGCAACTCGTAGGATGAAAGAAGACTGCATACATCAAGTTCAGCTGGAACGAGAAAGAAAAGCTTTGCTGGAAGAACAAAACAAAAAGCTTCTAAAACAAGTAAACGATTTGGAACAGAAATACGCGAAACTAATGAGTCAGTTCTATGAATACAAAAATGAACAAAGTGCACGACCTGAAGTCCGTCTTCAGGCAGAGCTCAACCTGCTCAAGCTAGAAAAGACGGAAATGGAGCGAAAGCTAGAATCAGCTACCAAATCCAAATTGCACTACAAGCAACAATGGGGAAGAACCCTTAAAGAGTTAGCCGTAATGAAAAAACGAGAACAAGACCACGCCCTTGCAAATCTGCGTCAGCAACAGCAAGAGCTAGAAAATTTGAAAATCCGATACCTGGCCTCTGGTGAGAAAAAAGCCATCCAGGACGATAATGAAAGGCTTCGTCAAATACAAAGCGACATACAGCAATTGAAAGAAAATCCTGGATCGGCAAAGTTGTCATCAATAGTAATAGAACCTTGCCAAGAAAAATCGGTTATGTTTGAAGATGTCAACGAACGAGTATCCAGATTAATTGAAGAAAGGGACACATTGCTCCGCACCGGAGTTTACTCTGACACTGATCGTATAATTACGGAATTAGATCGCCAAATTAAAGAGGAAATGTCCAAGAATAAGGTGTGTGCAAGACAAGCTTGATTGACCAGAATGCTGCACGTGATGTTGTGTAGAACATAGCTTAGAAAAACTTTGATATCCAGTGTAATGGGATTGCATGTTTGACTAATCTCTCAGCAACAAGTGTTATGCAGGTGATGCTGGTTATTTTATCACTCTGCATCCCTTGTTGAAGTTCTTTTTCTTCCCAGCTACTTTTGTCATACTGCAGTAAATTCTCTTCGTTGAAACGTCGTTTTTTTGCGTGAGGCGCAGTGGTCTTCGTGTTCATCTCGTTTATATTTCAGTTATTGGTACATAATGTGCACTGGCGCTTTTCCTAATTAGTCAATCATCTTCGTTTCACTGAGAGATAAATTCGCACCGAAGTATTTGATGAAGTGAAAGGATAGCAGCATTACTTTTCGAAAAGAAACAACATGCAAGTGTTTTATCTTTATTTGGAAAGCTCGATTTCGTTAGCGTATTTGCGAAACTTTTCTACGAAGTTCATCGCTACGCTTTGTGAATCATTGAAAGTTTTTTTGAGCAACATAATTCGGTTTTGAGTGAAGCGCTGGTTGTGTTTACTGCGAGTACAGTGTGAGCAATTTTTCGGCAGACGTATTCCGGGGGCAATGTGAATCAGTGCGTTGTTGACGCAAGAATTCAAGTTGTCTGTCAAGTAGCGGACCCAATCTTTCAAACGATCTTATAGCTTTTATTCAGAGCTTCTTCGGTGTACAGATGTGGTGATTATGAACCTCTGCGCGAAAATGGCAATTTGCATTTGCGAAACTTTGTGTTGTTGATGTAGTAGAGCATATAAATCTGTTTGCGCATACTTATCCAGTTGAGTGTTGATAAATTGCAAACGTTGAATGTTTGTATTTACACCCGGTAGTTTAACCCTTTAAGAATTTTGCGTACCATCAAGATTGTTTTGGACAGCATTCTATCATCAAAGAAAATGACTGAGATATTGTTGCATTTGCGTCAAGTTAAAAAACATATCCTTTTCTCCGCACTGTTGCACCTTCAACTTTGAGAAAGACAATTCTGTATGTTTATTCAACTTTAGTTACGGTTTAACGAGGAAAGGTGTTCACAATTTTCGTTTTTATAAAGTAGTATGTTGTAGGAAAGTAGTATGTGGCGATGTGAGAAAGAACCATTAGTTGCAATGCCATCACAGGCTCTCTGAATGTTTCTGGATGTGGGTATCGCTGAAATTCGTTCACATCATACCAGTGAGTGCGTGTCTGTGCAAACTCAAAAGCAGACTAAACGGCGTCACAGCTGTTTGTGTTTGCAATAAGAAATAGATAAGTGTGCTTACGTGAAATGCTTCGAAAGAGTGTTTGCTAAATGAACTATGTAGTTGTTTGTGCGATGTAAAATTGATGATTTTGTCTGAAGTTACGTTTGTTGTGTCTGTCTACCTTTGCGTTTATTGCTCTATGTCTATGTTGAAAGATTTCGTGGTCACCAATAATAGCTTATGGATTATTGCTTGCCACCCATTGGTATTCTGCGACAGAACAGAAGGAATGTTCCACTCTCAGCAAATTTCTTATATTAGATGTACAAATTTACGGAAATTCAAAATTACGAGAAACAAATTTAACGTCTTTTTGTGATCGGTAACGGCGATGGTGATCCTTTTAGTTTTTCGATCATTGCTAATAGCGGGGCGCAGTGTTGCGCGATTGAATCCATTTTGCAAACATGGGTTCCAATGTTTCGAGCGAACATGATTGCACCAAAAGTTCGAAACTCAGAACCAGTTACGTTCGCTGGTATTTGTCCCTGAAATCAAGTTTGAAACCGCGCTAGGTCTTATCCAGATATTGTAGGTTACAGCGAGCTTTTCTAAACACGGACAAGCGCAATGTTGCAGCTTTCAAGACAACGGTTTCAGACTGATACGTTTTCTGCTAAAGTAAACTTGCATATGTGTTTGGATGAAGTGTGACAAGAAAAACTTTTCAGACAGAAAAAATCCAGTGAGCGGGCAAACGTTTTGTCATAAAATACAAAGCTTGACCGTGTGTGCGTATACAGTGCCCCTGGCTTATTATCTCAGTTCTTCTCTATCGGGTCGTACGGTGCAGATGTGATCAGTTATTGGATCAGATTTGCACAAATAGACAATTCTAGTTGTCGAATTAGAACGAAATGACGGTAATTCTAATCTGATTTGTGAAAAGCTTTTGCGTTCTGATTAAATTGCCGGTTTTACCGAAAACGACTTGTCCAACGGCAATTTCAGCAAGAATGCATCGCGTACAAGGAAAGTGCAACGAAAAGATGAAAGTCCCATGCCACAATCACATTTAGCCTAAACCAGTCATAGTAGGCATTGGGACGAACAGCAGCTATTGCGTACCACCAGCTCATAGCTGCAACATCGGCGCGGTCCGAAAGTGTTTTTGGTCAACTAGATCAGCGATGACCAGGGACCCGGGAGAGTGACGGGGTATTATATTATCCCCCTGACATTTCAAATGGAGGCGGAGGTTCCTTTTTACAACAATATCATGGGTAATTTCATGGTTTATTAAGATCGAATGGAAACAAATTTATTGCAACTATTCAAGAAACTTATGATTGGTTTTATATATTGTTGCTGAACAGAAACAAACATATTGGTAACGATTTATTTTTTACAGTAGAATTTGCTTAAATCGTCACCTCAAGGGGTTAGAAAGAAGTGACGATTTAGGCGAAGTGACGAATTATGCAAACAGGTGAAAACCTATCATAGAAGCTCGTATACTTTATCATAATAACTCGTATATACAGTGCTCTTATTTGCAGTAAAATACAAGTTTATGACGTTATGGTTGAATGCAACAATTAATTCATCTACTCATCTGGACTCCTCCATTTAATCTAACACCTTTTAAATCTTTACCAAACTGCAAAGACTTCCCGCGTTCTGCCAACGAGGTCAGGTTGCGCTTAGCATTTCGTGTATACTACAGTCGATCAGAGCCGGATTAAAGGGTAGGGGGGCCCGGGGCAATTTTTTCTGGAGAGCCCCTATGACGTAATTCATGACGTCATCGTTTGTAAAAGTTATGTTTTCGCTGATTAGCAAGGTTCGCGTTTGTTTTTTCCGGTAGTCGAGAATGTGCTTACTCGAATTCACATACAGTTAGCTCTGAGAAGGGAATTTGTGATATGGATACTAGGGTGTATTTTTACTAAGAAAAATATCTCGCAGATTACAGAGTGACTCAGCAAGAAACAACATTCACCCGAACAATAAGCAGAAACCTGAGACTACAAACAAAAACACCGGAAAAAGAACATGTCAATATGGGCAGCCAGGCTGAGTGTGAAACTTGTTTCCAAGATAATGTCTTGATTTTCACCTTATTTTTCAGGTGCTCTGGTTAACGCCACTGTTTTAACGTTGCTACTTGAAAGTTTTGCTAGAAAAAGCGATTCAGTCTCGGCGTTTTTGCTAACACTGCCAGTTCCTTGCGTTTTTTCTTAGAAGCTTTGCGCTTTTCATAGCTCCTGTTCAGGGTCGTCGCCAGCGGGGGGCCAGTGGTGCCCGGCCCCCCCATTTAAAATGTGTTCCCGCCCATTTCACGTTTGGCCCCTTGGTTGCTGCATACATCCAATGCAGTATTTTTAAAATGTGCCCTCCCTTCTGGTTTTTGGCCCCCGCTGCTGCTAAATCCTGGCGACGGGTCTGCTCCTGATGTCCTGATGGCATTACAGGTTTCGGCATCGCGCTAGCTAAACATTGCAATCTCGTTTTCTGCTCTTTCGTTTTACGAATCGACTGATTAAAACCTTTTCTGACGGACCACGCAATAACATGTGGTGTAAATGGCTTGAATAGCTTCATGTGTTTATGACGTAACACAACAATAGTAGCCATCGGAAGAAAAGTGCGTTTCCACCACACGTTCCCCCAAATTTATTTTGTGCTCCCCAAATTTTGTTGCGCCCAGAAAAATTTGTTTTAAACATATAGTAAAACAAAAAATATTGCCCCTCAAAAATGGATTGTGCCCCACCAAATATTGAAACCTGGCTACGGGCCTACTAGTGTTGCTACTTCAGATATTTTAACATGACATCAGATGTGATGTTCTCAGATAAATTTCTGTTGTCTGATGTTTTGGCGACAAATCTGATGTTGACTGGGTTCTTGTTTTTTGTGCATTTCCTCTCATTTCAAGACGAAAATACGTTAGATTCATGATTTTTAAGTTTCTTTCATCAATCTCTCACCCTAATCAGTGGCGTAACTAGAGGTTTGACCCTTGGGGGAAAGCTTAGTTGAAGAAGGCCCACTAGCCAAAACTCAGAAAAAAAGTTAAGAACAATAGTGAATCTCTGGATGTCGTGGATGTCTGTACCAGATAAAAAAACGAAAACACCCCGAAAAGCGCAAAAAAACAACCTAAAGAATACTATATATCAAAATGTCGACTGGAGAGGGCCCAGATTTTACATTTAGCTTGCCAGGGGGGAAGGTGACCCTTTGCCCCCTTTCAGTTAAGCCACTGACCCTAATGTGTGTTTCGTTATCGTTTCAAACCAAAGAAACTGCCTTCGCTGCGTTGAAACTAACATTTTACGTTAATGGCGATATTTCGCTCTGTTTCGGATTCAACGAGGGTACTCGCTCTTTGTTAGGTTTGTTAACAGAAGCACTTAGCTTATGTGAAACCGTTGCGTAAAAGTTTGATGTTATCTGATGTTGAAGAAGGCACATTTGTTCATAAGACTGACCCCAGTGGCAACGTTGATTGATACTAAACAGCAGTCAGCAACCACTAGCTTTTAGCACGGAAATAGTAATGTTTTCGTGATATTTGTGCAATAGGCGTGATGCACGAGTAGAGAGTCATACCCATGGCAAAAGAACGATTATTAGGAAAAAGTCACCAGCGCAATCAAATATATTTGCATTCAACAAAACCGAAAATACTTACAGGCTATTCAATAGCGATTACTAAAACTGGCAGACAGTCAAACTTGTAGATAAATCAGTTGCTGTTGGGGGCCCTTGTCGCCTTGATACTTAACACAACATATAGGAATATAATATAGAGTTGTATTTTTGTATCGCTTCTGAATTACGAAATTTTTCAAACGAGTATTTAATTTGAAACAAATAAATTTCATCACGGGGCCCCCTTATAGAGGGGGGCCCGGGCAATTGCCCCCTCCCCTTAATCCGACCCTGCAGTCGATAAACAAATTGCGAGGTACAACAATTCTCTGATAAATATTTGTTTGAATTCCCACACATACTAGCTGTTTAGACCTCAAAAGTGAAACTGCAAAAGCAGTGGTGTAGCGAGCCTAAATGCCGCCTGGGCCCACTATAAAAGTGCCGCCTTTCCCATCCCTCAAATTTCCTTACAAGAATTTAAAATGAAAGAAGATCATGTTTCGTGCTTATTTAAAGATATAAGGATTAATAAAGCATTTTGAAGATCACAATCAAACACAAATTGAAATGGGTCTTGTTTTCCATTATTGATTATGAGCCTTACTTTTTCTGCTTGTCGCCACCTTCCTGATGATTAGGCTACTTATCCTATTTTTTTTGCTTTCTTTATTAATGCGTATATGGACCCAACATGTTTCGTCAACTGTTCTACCCTTTTGGTTTTTAATCTCCGGTAAGCCCACCGCTTGGCTTTGTAATAGTTTACTCATTCCAGGGATCAAACGAAAAAAATTAAGAGATGTGTTGGCGGCATACCTACTTTGCAGATGTAAACAGTTAAGTAGCCTATGTTATTTCGTGCAGTATCCCTGTCTAAAACTAAAAAAGTATATAGGTCTATACTGCATATGGCAGGCTATAATATTAATTTCATAATATGATTTCAGTAATGTAAAGGACGTTTCATTGTTCACTTCACGTTTGAGTAGTGGTTTAATTCTCTTAGAATATATCAAAGGCTTAAAACGTTAACTCGGTCGGCACTTGCGCGAGGCCCTCTACAGGTGCTCGGACCCATTTTGATAAAATAGGTCAAATAGGCTTAAAACTGGCTTTGAGTGAGAAATGCTGAAATGACCTGCCCACTTGGTCTAGCTGTTGGGCTTTTTCAGGGGTGTAGTGAGGTGGGAATTTGTGGGAACGACGTTCCCACACATTTTTGCACTACATTAAAACATGGTTACGATCTCACAGATGTGATAGTGACAGGCAGATTCGCACTGCTAGACAAAAGTCTACAGTGAAAGAGGAAGATCCAGTGTGGAAATTCTTGCAGGCGAATGCTCACTTTATTGGAATTATTTGGTGCATTCTTCCTTTTTGTTTAGTGTAGGAACGGCGTTCCCACACTCTTTTTTAGCACTACACCCCTGGGCTTCTTCCAATTACACGTGCATAGTGTTATTCCTTGCCTTCCTTCATTACCAACAGAACCGTCGCCGGAAGGTCTTAAATAGAGAGGCTTTACGTTTGTGCAAGGGGTCTTGAAATTCTAAAATTTGACAAAAAATCCACTGATTTATAGTGTTTCATAGTTCAATTTGGGGGGCTTGGAAATTTGTTTGGTGGGGGCTAAGCCCACCAAATCCCCTGTGGCGACAGAACTGGTTACCAAGAGACATCTATTTCAAAAACTGTATTACCAAACCATGCCAAATTCATCAAAATGAGAGCAACACCTTTTCTAAGCTTTTCTTGTTGGAATGACCACGGCCTCCTTAAGATGTCTTATGTGGAATGACTTTTTCTATAACAGCAAAATGTTAATATATCGTTGAACAAAGAGGACTTCTACCAAACTCGTACTGCCTACCGGTTGGCTATGATTCACTTTACTTGCAGTTCAAACTTACAATGTGACCTCAACGTTAGCCACGCAAACACATCAAGTGCACTACCCGCTTCAAGAACGTCATTTTCCGACGCCATTACATGTCGCGGAAAAACAGCAGGTGCATTGAAATTGAGCAATGTTACCTTTGCAGAGTTCTTCGCTTCAACCGCCAAAATTGAATGTTGATAACCCCACCTAACGACCAGGCTACAGCTTATGGAACTTACTGAAAGTATTTCGCTGAATATTAAAAAATAGTATGAGATGTGCCAAGTATGAGATTCTTGGCACTGCCAAGAAATGTTTTTTTTTTAACTTTGGTGACGGCAAGCAGCGGTAAGCCAACGCCTGAACTATGTTTCTTGCCGGAGCGGTTGAGGTGAACACTTTCCAAAGAGCGCTACGGCGATTCACTCAGTGGCCGTTGATCGAACGCCCTAGATTGAGAGGCAGGCTAGCCATCTCCGCCCCCAACGAAATGTTCGCCACCAATGCCTAGGTGTCAGATGAAATTTTTGAAAATAGCTAGTTGCATTGTGTCAGAATGGTTGTCCAAATTCTTCAATAAATGCATGACTACTGGTGAATTCCTGGACTCCTGGAAAAAGAAATTAATTTGGGGAAACGCTATCCTTGTCAGTGAGCAACCAATGTCCTTTACTTTGAGCTTGTGGCTCTGACTATACTAACTGAACTTCAGACAACTACATTATTCCCTTTTTTCCAATCATTCAACACATATGCTTCACTTTCAAAAGCTGGAATGTCAAGAAAAAGGTGGACGATCAATTCGCTCTCGAATATCAAAATAACCATTCTTTGTACGCAAGAAAAATAAACTACGTTCTGCACAAAGTTGCTGTTGCGAATAAAGGGAACCATGCAGAAATAAGGACCTCAGCTTACAATACAAGTAGTCAGTAATTTATTGAGGGGGTTTTCACATGAAGCATAGTTCAGCATAACCTTTTTTTGAAAATATAAAATGGTGCATGAAAATTTCAGTGACAGTTTCAACCGTCCGATTTGCCACCCACCCTGGTTACGGACCTGATTCAAAACCCTTGTGAAAAACGGTTTTGATCTTTTATGGCTTGACCGTTCTTTTGAGCTATATATTCGACTCCAGAGAGAAACAGAATTGAAGAAGCCGGTTTATACACCTGCAGCAATCCACTCACACAGCTAAGTGCAATCTATGGGTGTGTCTGCAGCAGTCTAAGTTTCATTTGCAGTAGATATGCATACACTGTAATAAAAACATTTCCTTTTCATAACTAGGCATACCATACGTCCCGTTTTAGCCGGGACAGTCTCGATTTAAAGGCTTTGTCCCGGTCAGTCAACCAAAAAGTCCCGGTTAGGCATTCAGTCAGTTAGCATAGCCCTGCCACAAATACACGAATATTAGCATGCTGTGATTGGTCTGTTTAGCTAACTTACTGAAGAGTGATGCGTGATTTTGTTTTTTCTTGTTTCATTGTGCTAGATGTAAAGGCAATTGTTACGTCACTGTAGCGGGTAAATGGTCCATTAGTGGGTTGATTGTTGGCGCATTGGTTGGTTCAGTTCTCACCTTCAGGTTTGTAGGCACAAGTGGTTGAACCTGCGAAAAAGCCAACGTCATGATTAGGATGCAGGTGATGGACAGCGACTCTCTTTTCACGAGTAAGTGACAAGGCACATGTCCGAACGTTGCAAGGAAGATAGCCGGAAAAAAAGCATCTCTTGAACAAAACTGGGTCAAGATGTTTGAAAAATTTGAAGAAATAATCATATACATTTTGAACTTTAAAAAGCTGGTAGAGTTTATATTTTGTTTACCTGGTACATCAGCTCCCGTCAAAAGATTTTTTTCTACCATGAGTAACATCTGCTCTGATAACAGAAGCAAAATGCTGGAGCAGAATGTGAAAGCCCTTATGGCCTGTAGATGTGATACTGATTTTCCTGCTGTGATTTTTACGAGAAAACAAAATCGAACAAAGACCTCTTGAAAAAAGTATTGTCTACAGAAAATTATGATTGGGCAAATGTGAAAATTACAAATGTTTGAAAATTGTTTCGTTTTTTAATAAAATGCATTGTTTTAGTTTTTCGTGGTGTCTTAAAATGGATTATTTTAGTTTTTTGTGGTGTCTTAACTATAGGAATCCAAAATAACTATATACTCCAAGAAAGATATGAACCACATTCATCTAATAAGGCTTGTTGTTCTGAAGCGCCCCGGTTTCTAATCACAAAAATATGATATGCCTAATCATAACTTTTCAATGACTAATATTATATTTAAATCATGTTGTTTTTTTTAAAATCCGCTGTAGAAAAGTAGCGGTTGCCCACCACTGCTCAACCTGAGTCACGATTTTTGGTGACTCGATTCGACTCAAGTCACGTTGAGAAACGATGCTGCGAAGACTCGTTTCAAGTCACATTTTTTACAGAATCACTCGACTCGAGTCACAATTAATGACCCGAGACTCGAGTCAGAGTCATTTTTGCAAACTCTCAACGTCTCATTGAGAAACACAGTTTTCGCACAAAGAAATGGTATTCGTTTGTTTCAGTGACGCATCATCAAGACTGGCACAAATTTGCTGTTGTGACTGTTTTTCCTGGTGGTGTTATACTAGTTTCTCAATACACAAGACTTATTAATTATACAAGATTTATTTAAATTGTCAGTTGCCAAATTCATGTACTCTTTTTATAATGGTGGATAATCCAGTGGTTCTCAACCTTTTTTGAACCAGGCCCCACTTTTGTCTTCAAAAAGAGCTCAGGCCTCACCAGAACCACTACATGTCAATCAAAAGTATTTGTTTTTTCTCCGTCACTACATTGCTTGCTACAAGATATGAGTTATAAATGCACAAAATTTGCTCAAATTTATTGCGATACTCATTACACAATAATATTGTTAATGGGAAGTCTCCGCTTGATGCTGGTTACAAATCTGTTTGATTCGAGGTTATAGTTTAGTCAGTTTCAGTCTCAAACCAACATCTTTGCAGTTTTCCAATTGATTTCTCCTAGCACGCAGCAATTCCACAACAACGCTAAACCCATTTTCGACCAAACAAGATGACGGAAATCTTATCAGTTTTTGCTTTGCCAAAGTACTCAAGCGAAGGTATTTCTTCTTGCATTCCTTGGACAGCCACATTATGGTTCCTTTCAACTTGAAAAAAGTCTTCATGGATTCATTTTGTTGTAACTCACATAATTCCTGTTTGCACTGCTCTGATACTGCAGATAAATCTACTAAAAGTAGTTAAGTCAACCAACAAGGGAACTCCATTACTTTCAAGCTATGAAATCTTTCAATGAAGTCATTAATTCAGCATTACCACGTGTGCAGCAATAACTGTATTAGCTTTTTTAATGGCATCACATTCTTTTAACCAGGAAAATTAGACGTAGCTTTTTGACACAATATTGCTTCCTCACAAACTGAGAAATGTCACAAATCCAAATGTGTTTGCTTCTGCATCGCAAAGTGTTGCATTGGCTCCTTGGAGCTCCAAAGAACAAACGTTCTCAAAAATATCCGCTAAGTAGCCCACATAAGCTGTGCCATCTGTGTTCATCAAGAGAATCATTTCAGATTTATCCTTCAAAAACTCACTGAGTGGTTCAAACAGTTCCATAAATCTTTTTAGGCAGTTTCCAATTGATAGCCACCTTACTTCGGTGCGGAGGAACAATCTCCTATGATCAGTAGCGCAACTGACAGGGGCAGGGGTGCACACCGTCCACCCTGGCAAGATAAATCTACTTAGCATATATTTTGGTATTCAGTGGGCCCCCACTTGCCTTATATTTTGGTATTTAGTGTTCTTTTGGTTTTCAGTAGATTGTTATATTTTTTCGTTTTTTGGAAGTTCTTGGGAGTGTTGTCAGCTGATTTTGGGTTTTAGTATAGACATCCATTTCTCAATTTTTGCAGAGTGTTGGCTGGTGGGTCCACTTCAGCTAAGATTTTCCCCTGGCTCAAATCTCCAGTTACGCCAGAGCTTATGGTCTGCAGACAAGGTCTCACTAAACGTCTGGAACAGACGTTCTGTTTTGGCATTTGCTTTGATAAAAATTGCTACATTTGATCACAGAATATAGTATTTCGTTCAGTTTAGGAGCAACAATTTTTGCAACTAAATTTTCTCTGCGAATAACACAGTGCACAACTAATATGCTTGGATTGTCGTCCTGTAGGAGCAAAAAAGTGAACCAGCTTTATATCTACCAACCAGTTTGGTTGTGAGCAAGTGCATTTTCATTTTGTATTGCCACCCAAATTGGTTCATGATATCTTCAACCTCCACGCCCCACCAAAATTTTGCCACGCACCACCAGTGGGGCGCGGGCCCCACGTTGAGCACCACTGATCTAATCGATTTGACAACTACTTTACTGAGATTGCATCAGTCCACAAATATCAAACAAGAGTTGCTTCTTTGCAAAAATATCATTTTCCCAGATTGAAACCCATCTCGGGGTCATCTTTATTAGTCCCAAGATTTGGTCTGGTAATCCTGAAAATTTGAAATTTCTTTTGCCTTAGTTAGTCATTTATGAAAACGTCCTGCTATCTTGCCAAAATTCCTGCTGATTTTCTTTACTTTTGTTTGTCACTTTTCTATAATATTGTGTTGATGCCCGTTTCCCCCTCATCTTTTATATCTGCAGTTGCTCACCCCACCCCAGCACATACGCACGATTTCCCCCACTGTTTTTGTTGTTTTTTCCTTAATTTATCTGATGTTGATTCGATTACTTCTTTTACTATTTGTGAAAGATCTTCAATTAAAAATTGAATTGTGCTAGCAATAGGACTGGCTGAGAACTTGACCCATATGGTTTTTCGCCAACCCTTTTTGATTTGATATGTTAGAAAACGATCGTTAACTTGCGAAAATCTAGTTTCTAATGTTTTTATATTTTCATCAAGATGAAATTAATTTGTGACCTTTGATGTTGCTGTTTTTCCTCTTGCAGCATTTGCGTTACTTCGTGAGATTTTAGTCACAAAAATGCATGAATAAATCATAACCATAAACATTCAGGATCAAGGATTCCACATGACGCTGATCTTGACAGGGGCGAATCCAGCCAGTGAGTTTAGGGGGGGGGGCGATTTCAGTAATATTTGGTGGTCAAGTCTCATAATGGCTTCGCTACTGTGAGAGAGATGAGGTATACTTCACAACAAATCTGTGACAAAACAATGAATGAAAAAATGGCCTTATATCGCGAATGTTGTTTTCTGAATTGTACAATATTATGGTGAAAAAGTTGCTTTCGTAGGTTTTAGGTGGGGCGATCGTCTCAATCGCCCCCCCCCCGGATCTTGGTAGAGTTGAGATTTGGCTTTTCATTTACTACGCGTAATTGTGAAGCGACGGTCCGCAAAAAACGAGACAATCTTTTCTGACGTCATTTTATGGTTCGGTTTACAACAGAGATGGCTAGAGTCACTTTTTCAGACTCCGACTCCGTTCCTGTTCCAACATTTTTGAATCCGGGTCCAGGTCTGGAAATTTTTCAAATTTAAGAATCCGACTCCTGTTCAGACTCCGGGTACCATCGATCCAACCGAAATTGTACCAATATTTTTACTTAAGAAATCACCACGCAGACTCCTGCTACTGTCGAAATTGAAAAGTGACTGCGGATGCCGTGTCAAGCGAAATTTCTGACCTCCGCGAAATTTCTGACTTATTATGGTTTGTCAGTCATTTTGCTTCTCAGAGTGAAGGGATCACGTTTGGTGATAACTTTTCTGATGTGTGTTGTGTGAATTAAAACTTTTGGTTAGATGTCAGATACCCACAGCAAACTAAAAAATAGTTGACTTTCTGTTAGAACTGAATTATATTTCTTTTTCTAAACCTAACCAGACACATTTACCTAAACACTTACCCTTAGCCGCGATCATCCGTTTTCTCAGGGTATTTGATATGTAGAATATTACTCTGTGACATAGCGTGAAGTCAGAAATTTTGTAAGTCAGAAATTTCCCTTGACACTGGATCCGGTTTTTCACAAAATTTTGACTCCGTGTGCGGATCAGGGTCCGAAAGAAAAACGCAGAATCCTGCCAGAGTCACCTCAGGCACACGGGATCCATGGCCACCTTTGGTTTACATGTGTGGAAGTATTTTACGTGTGACAAACGCTTCTGTAGGCCTATAGCCTACATAATCTAGTGAGCAATGTGTTTTCTGGAGTTGGAAAGAAATTGATGTACAAATTGCACGATTGTGGCTGTTGCTGTGCATCAGAGATGATCACTATCCGGTTGGCCGGTTGGATATCCGGCAGGATAGTGAGTTTGCAACCGGACAAGGATATCCAAAAACTGCTTTCAAACGTGAACCAGATACGGATCGGGATATCCGAAACGGTTTTATCAATATTTCGAGGATTCAGGCTTTTGGAAAAAGTTGCACATTGCACTATCATTCATTTATTATCTTCAGAAGCATCTTTTCAGCCTTCTGCGCCATGACTCCGAGTCTGTCTATTGTCTATGGTGTAATCTCTGAACCGTAGAGTTATGCCAAAGTTTGTCATCATGAATCTGTAACCTGGTGTGACAAGATAGGGCTCTCTTTCAGTGTACATTAAAAGGACGTTGTTTGCTGCGTACCTGGACTAAGGCTAGCTAGTGCAGACCTACCGTGATCTGTAGACTAAACTTAGACTAGCTAGAGCACTAACTCTTTTAATGTGTTCTGAAGTCTTCACCAAGTCTTGCAGTCTTCATGCCTATTCTACGTGATCCTGCATTGACTGGTTGTTGGGTGACAGCCTACCAGGCCAGATAGCTTTTTTAAACATGGTGATATGCAAGATTGTTGATTTGTGACATTGACTTGTTAGACTGAATTTTTAATCAATCATTTCAATATAAATGACAAATTTTAAGCCAGTGTAGCCTATTGTTTTGAATGCTGTTTTGGTTTGTGGAATAGCATTGCTATGTAGCTAGGTTTGGTTATAGTGCAACAATGGGTAGAATTATTAAATATAACTTGAATCTGAACTCATTGATGGTGTCAAAATCTAACCATTGTTGCCAAAGAAATGGCCAATGAAAATCTTCGTGTGGCAACAGAACCGTCACCAGAAAGTCTTCTGGGGAGCTTTACAGTGCATTTGTGTAGTGGGGCTTGACATTGTGAAATTTGAACAAACATCACTGCTTTATAGTACTTCATATTTCAATTTGGGAGGGGGGATTGGAGCTTTGTTTCGGAAGGGCTAAGCCCAACAAAGGCCCCCCGTGGTGACTGGACTGTGTGGCAAAACTTCAGCTTGTTTTTTTTCTGCAATTGACTCGGAAAAGTACTTACGTTATGCAATATGTCAAGCTTGCAAGGGAAGATATGTCAAACTTTTTGTTTACAAGCATGACAGGGACCAAAGTGATACAACGCATTCAAGTGTCTACTCTGCTTCGAGGCAAAATCTGTGCTGGGACTATCTTGCCTTCATTTGAACAAAATTGGTTGAAGTAGTCATATGACAAGCATGATATGCAGAGACAGTTGGTTGGGATTTAGGAGTTTATGGTTAGCGTTTAGGATCAGGGCTTATGGTGAAGTTTTAGGTTTAGGGGTTCAATGTTTAGAGTTAGGGTTTAGCCTACAGTTCACTTAATGCAAACAAGAAGCTGCTAACTGCTTGCCATCCCTGAAACCATGACAACCATCATCATCCTTGCATGGGACTGAGCTGTTACAGATGTCATGGTCAACTAAGCAGGACATTCGTTCCAAACTCGTCGTGTGACTACTTCAACCAGTTGTGTTTAGCTAAAGGCAAAATAGTTCCAGCAGTTATTTTGCCTCATGAGGCAAAATAGACACAGCACAAAAATGTATGTTGTGCATTGCAAAACATTTTCAGATAGTTTTCAGACACGGATAGTTTGATTTCAACCAAAACAGGATTCGGATCGGATATCATTTTTCAGAAACAGGATAGGATCGGATGGTGAAAAGCCACTATCCCTCTTGAAGTTGGCCATGCTGCGTGAAAAGTAGATTATGCTGTACACTTTGAAATCCATCCATAACAGACATGTACTGAAGTTTACAGCATGCGTTGTTGTCACATGTGCAAAGTTATCAGCATGCTAAAATTCACAGTTTTCCCAAGTGCAATGCTGAAAAACATTTTGGAGAATATTAATTAACTTTTGCGTGTATCTGCTTGTGTCTAGATGGAATTTTTGCTGACATGTGTCAGTCAAAACATCTTCAATTTGCATTGATTTTTAAACATGTAGTCTAATGTCACATGATGAATACAAAAGATTCAATAATTGTTATGTTTGTATCTCCTATGACATTTCTTTCCAGAAAATATTAATTAGTCACTGTCGTGCACTCTCCTGCGAATTCTACTAACCACTATCTGCAGAAAGCCAGGCTTTAATTCACTAAGGACACCGCTCAATCATGGAGCTGAACAAGCTTGCAATGAAACTCTGAAACAAACACAACAGCGTAGCTGATCAAATGCTTCCCGGGGCGGGCAAACTGCACTAATAGAACACTTTGCAGTATTGCATTACGAGACCGCAAGCACAACGCAACAGCCGCAGAGCGAACACAGGGGCACAATTAAGGATTGCAAGATTGCAGGCGCCACTACGTGGCAAGGACAAGGTAATCATACATTCACCACAGTCACCATTATGGTGGCCCAGGAGTGCAAAAGTAAAACATTTTTGTTTTTAGCATTTTTNGGAAAAAAAACAAAGAAAACGTTTCAATAACAAAAACAATTTTTACTTTTGTTTCAAAAACACTTCCATTTCGCAAATGCTTTTTAAACAAAAACAATTTCATTTGAAAAAAATTAAATTTTGTTTCGGAAACACTTTAGCTTTTGTTTCGGAAACAATTCGAAAAAACAATCATAAAAATCGCATCAGATTTCAGAGATGATTGGATAGTGATTTTTTACTATCCGATCCTATCCTGTTTTTGAAAAATGATATCTGATCCGAATCCTGTTTTGGTTGAAATCATACTATCCGTATCTGAAAACTATCCAAAAAGTGCATTATGATGCACAACATACATTTTTGTGTCGTTTCTATTTTGCCTCATGAGGCAAAATAACTTCTGGAGCTATTTTGCCTTCAGCTTGACATGATTGGTTGAAACAGTCACATGACAGGTTTGGACGCATGTCCTGCTTAGTTGAACATGACATCTGTAACAACTCAGTTCCATGCATGGATGATTGTTGTCATGGTTTCAGAGCTGGCAAACAGTTAGCAGCTTCTTCTTTGCATTAAGTGAACTGTAGGCTAAACCCTAACTCTAAACGCTGAACCCCTCAACTTCAAAGTTCACCCTACTCCTTGACCATAAGTCCTGATCCTAAACCCTAACTATAAACTCTTAACTTCCAACCAATTGTCTTTGCATATTGTTCTTGTCGCATGACCAGGGTGTAGTGGGGTGGTAAAGTGTGGGGACGATGTTCCCATACATTTTTTGGTGTCGGAAAGCGTTCGTATGCCTGTTTGCACTAGTAACGGTACTTGAAGATGTGAGATCTAAACGATTACATCAAAATATGGCTGTGATCTAACAGATGTGCCAGCGACATGCAGATTCACATTGCTAGTCAAAAGTCTGCAGTGAAACAGGAATATCCAGTGAAGAATTTACTGCAAGCAAATGCTCACTTCATTCGAACTATTTGGTGTGGCCTTCCTCTTTATTTGGTGTTGGAACGGCGTTCCCACGCCTCTTTTTTTAGCTCTACACTCTTGCATCTGACCATTTCAACCAATTGTGTTCAAATGAAGGCAAAATAGTCCCAGCACAGGTTTTGCCTCATGAAGCAGAATAGACACTACCTTAATGTGTTGTGCCACTTTGGGCCCTGTCATGGTCATAAACAGATAGTTTGACATATCTTGCAAGCTTGACATATCGCGTAACCTAAGTGCTTTTGCAAATGAGTTGCATTAAAAAGCAAACTGAAGTTTTGCCACACAGTCCCATAGCCTTGGGGGGTCTTTGGTGGGCTTAGCCCCTCCGAAACAAAGTTCCAAACTCCAATCCCCCCGAATTTAAATATGAAGCTCTACAAAACAGTGATGTTTGTTCGAAATTCAAAATGTCAAGCCCCACTGCACAAATGTAAAACCCCCCTAGCTTTTAGCATATAGAAGACTTTCTGGTGACGGTTCTGTTGCCACACGATGCTTTTCAATAGCCAATTTCTTTGTTTTTTAAAGAATGGTTAGATTTTAATGCCATCCATGAGCTCACATTCATAATTTCATTTATTGATCCTACCCATTGTTGCACTTTAACCAAACCTAACTGCATAGCAATGGTAGTCTACAAACCAAAACAAAATTCGAAACAACACACTGGGTTATAATATGCCATTTGTATTGAAATGACTGACTAAAAATTCAGTCTAACAAGTCAATGTCACAAAACAACAATTTTGCATATCATGATTAAGAAAGAAAGAAGCTATCTTTGGCCTAGTATCATCCAACAACCAGTCAATGCACTTGCAGGCTCACGTAGAATAGGCATGAAGACTGCAAGGCCTGGTGCAGACTACAGTTCACATTAAAAGAGCTAGAGTGCCCTAGCTAGACTAAACTACAGATCACAGCAGGCCAACACTAGCTAGCGTTAGTCCAGGTACAGGTACGCAGCAAACAACGTCCTTAATGTATGTTGTAAGAGCCCTAGCCCCTATCTTGCCACATCAGGAACAGATTCATGCTGACAAGCTTGGCGTGTCAATGGGATTACACTATGGTACAGAGATTACACCACAGGCAGACTCGGAGTCATGGCACAGAAGGCTGGAAAGATGCTTCTGAAGATAATGAATGAATGATTGTGCAACTTTTTCCAAAAGTCTGAATCGTCGAAACACTGATAAAACCGTTTCGGAAATCCCGATCCCTATCCGGTTCCCGTTTGAAAGCAGTTTTTGGATATCCGTATCCGGTTGCAAACTCACTATCCTGCCAGATATCCAACCGGATAGTGATCATCTCTGCCAGATTTATGGCAAAGGTGGCCGGAATCACTTTTTCAGACTCCGACTCCGCTCCTGTTCCAAAAGTTTTGAACCCGGGTGCGGTCCCGGAAATTTTTCATTTTGAGTATCCGACTCTTGTTCAGACTCCGGCTGCAATCATCGATGCAATTAAAATTTACCCAACGATTCAGGCTCTAGCTTTGCAGCCGGCTGTATGAGGAATCTCCTGCCTGGTTCTGTTCCCATCTTCTTGCAATGGTTCAGCTTGTACTTATCATTCAGCAATATTTGTAAAGCCACAACAGTGACCCACACCAGGCGAATCGATCGCAATTTATTGCGTAAGGAAACTAGTTTCGTGTGTTACACATCTTCAGT
>JGI24158J21664_10001082_pt1 | contig 29085 bp, 15 predicted proteins | sample Ectturendosymbi3_FD_21664 | JGI IMG/M metagenome (IMG submission 21664) | reverse complement strand
TTTTTTGCAAACATGTTTGCATATGGCTGTTGTGACGATTTCAAAGAGACATCTTCACCGTCTAAACTCTGGTCCACAGGGTTAAATCCACTGTAAGCTTGTTCACAGCACTGAAATCCACAAAGTCATGAGACCTGTGGCACTGCCTCTACTTCGCTCACAACAAACTTCGTTCGGTGGCTGACAGAAATGTGGCAATTCGCGTGAACATGAGTGTTTTTTGAAAACCGTAATTAAATCAAAGCAGTGGAGAGCAATTAGTAATAAACCGGCTACAATGCACGAATATGCAAGAATTCTTGAAACCTGATCTCGGAAAATGTACCGTTCAGCAAATGCACTGACAGACTTTCTACATGATGAATGGCGTGGTTTGTAAAAACTGCTTAGAAAAAGAGACCTTGGTCTTCACAATTTTGCAGAAACTCTTGATAAGCGGAAGCAACACGTGGTAATCCTTGTTCGGAGGAAGGAAATGATCACTGTTTGTCAAAAGCTAATGGTGGTACTTGCCGTTATTTTAGGAAGAATAGTGGCGCATTTTGTCACCCCATCCAGTCAACAAAAATATGATGTTTGTTTTCTTTTGTTTTTCTATTTAGTCCAGCACATTGCTTGACAGTGCACACGATATAAAATACAACATTCAACCTGCTGTCAAACTTGTTGGTAGAATGATTTAGATCTTCCTTTTGGGCTACATGGGTTAAAAAATTTAGCTCAACTCGCAAGCTGCTGAGAAAAAGTTTGGAAGTTATATAGGCTGAGAAAATTAAAGTGAAATGAAAAAATCTAACAACCATTTTTACTGTTTTGGTTAAAGTAAAGTTGCATTAACCCTTTTCGTTAGAGCAAATTATTTTTTATTTTTTGAAACGTTTTGCAGAAAACATTTAACTTAGTAAGTTTCTTTTCGCAGCTACTATTGCCACAAAATAAAACAAAATTTGTTGTGATTGTTTTTTGCGGAGCATGCAAGCGCTGTTTTTACGAGCGCATCAAATGTAAAGCGAAAATAACGCTTTATTTCTTATAACGTAGCAGCTTGTTTCTATACTTAAGATTGAAATGAACTTCACGCTTTTAAAAACGAATCAAGTAAATTGTAAATGAAAATCTATGTAAGGAAAACACGACCTTCCGGATCAAATGAAAAACTTTCTCTATCGATTGAGTTTTTTTAGAAAATTAGTTATATATCCGACTGGTCTCAATCTTTGGTTCAGAATGGACGAACATAGTCTAGTTCGATCGAAGCACCATAATAAGAATCCTACTTTCGATTCGCATACAGCCACTGTTGAATTGATCTCACCAAACGCGAAATTCTCGTTTCTGCAGACCATGATTGATTGATAAAAGCAACTTAACTGAATTATAAAAACTTTCCGCAAGATTCAGCTAAGACAGTTTAACGCTCCTGTGTGGTAGTTCTTTAAAACTTCTTAAAGAAGTGGCCGGAACCCTTGTGGGAGAGTCCGCACATGTACATAATTCCCGTGAGAGCATGAAAGCTGATACTTCTAAAATTGTCAAATTTATAAACCACTTCAATGTTTTTATCAAAGTATTACCAGTTATTCATGACTTTTACGCTCAGAACTTCTCTTTTGCCAAAAAAGATTTAATGGTTTAAAGTTGATAAAAAAACACCATTTTTATCTCGATCTTGAAATTTAAACGCCGAACTACAACTCGGACACCACAGTTGCGCCACATGTTGCCGATGTTAGTCATCTTGTTACCTTGGAAACAGAAAGTGTGAGAAAGTTGCAAGATGATGATCGCAGCAGGTGAATGGGTTTTCGATGAGCGGCGCGAATGACCGATGGCCGTCATGTCTCAAAAGTAAGTAGTTTTTAAGAGATCCGTGAAAAGTGAAGTGTTTGTTGCTCGAATCATTGTTTTGATGCTGTGTCAACTGGCGCCATCAAATCGCTGCTCAACAGTCGGAGCTGAGTGTCAAGGAAACGAGTTTTTGAAAAAAGTGGCGAGAGCAAATTCGTTTCAACTAACCCTGCATTTAATACATGTTATGACCTGTCGTGAATATCTACATTGTCATGAAAAAGTGGATGACTTGAAAAAATAGTTGTCATAAAAAATGGCCCAATACGGTCCGCGAAGCTATTTTGTCAACAATGAAACTGTAACAAACTTACGAAAATCTTTTTTATTTGGAAGAATGTAGCATACCTTGAAACAATCACATTACGGAAGATTTACGGCCTTCGAACCGTTGTGTGACAGCTTATGTTGCCCTCTGACAAAAAGTTTGGAGAACCTGTTCTAACGTATAAAATATTTAGTGCAAAGTTTTAACGTGTAAAATAAAACATGTTGATGTGATATTACGCGCGAACGCAATTAGCCGGCTTACATTTTATAAGCATATGAGAATGTTTTCATCAAATGCAGTTTGTAAAAAGTGTTTCTTTTACTGAAAGCGAAATATTTTCATATTTGTGGCATGCGTTTGCACGTTATGCAAAACTTCGAGGAAATTTGAACTCAACTTTAAAATTTGTTTCATGACTTGAAAAAAACGTACTTGGTTTACGGAGGAAGTTTGCGACCTCTGGAATTATCATTTGGTTTCCATCCGCCCAGGTAGCTTCAATGAAAACAGAAGCTCAAGAATCATTCAGGAGGCACTTAAAGTGCGAGACTTCAGAACGTAGTACGGTCATTGATGAAATTTTTACTTCACCGCTCTTAGTTCAGGTTGAAAGACCTCTCAGAAAGGATTCCCCATCACTATGTTTGTGTTGGTGTGGGGCCAGCATCCGGTACTTCAAGAACAACACAAAGAAACAGTCATAATCCAGCTTATATATTGACTCTATGCAGCAGTAACTGGATTTTAGGGGATAACGACGCTGCGCTGTAACAGCGTTCGTGAGCTCGCGAACTGCATGAGTTGCAGCCCATGCTTCTACCCTCTTTTGAAACTGACTATGCAGACAATTTTTTAGCAATACTATAAATAGGAAAAAAACAAATTATAAAACGAGTTACATTCAAAGGTTTAATAAGTAACATCGGTGAGATTAAAACTGAGAGGATAAAAAACACAAAGGGAAGGTTTTTCCTACTTACTAACTTGTTCGTTGATGCATCTATTTATGTCTTGTCCAATACCAGTTAATGGTTGTAGCAGAGCATCTTGTTCATGTTTACAACAACTTTTTTCAGCTCACCTGTAGTGTGTCACAAAAGCAGAATGTTGGTATTACCGTACATTTTTTTGTCTTTTCTTCTGCTTAGTTCTAGCGCACATCGTGGATCTGCAGCAGGTATGTGTTTATCAGCAGGTTGTTTTTTCATATCTGTTAGCTTTGGCAGAGTGTACAGAAACTGTGAAGTAAAGTTGCTTTTGATGTGAACCAACTTCGTCAGGTTTACTGGAAGCTAACAGGCAACACCCCGGTGTTTGAGACATAGTTACCCGAACTGTAAATAGATCGGAAATACCACTGACAACTTAAAGATGAAACCTTACCTTGATTTATCGCATTTTGAACTTGTTTGTACAACACAAACGCTGTTCAGCAGATTTTTAATGTCTTCACAACTACGGAGCCTTACTTCAACAATCTTTCAAGTAGCTAAAAAACATTTTATTTTAAATACTTTTTCTTAACATAAGTCATAACAAGAGACCGTGATTTCTTTGCCCATGCAATGCGCAGTAACATGTTTTCTTGTTCTCAAGCACATCACTTGTTTACAAAACGAGTTTAGAAATAATTTTAAATCGCTTGTTTTATCAACTGTTTTCTCATTTGAAAGTGTAGTGTACCAACACTAATTGTCGTTCTTGTGCTAGCTACCAAGTTTATGAACATAGCCGGAAAAAATAAAAGCATTTTAAAGTCTTCGGGATATCCCGACCAAAAGCAAACCCGGGCAGCGAAAGTCGTAAGCGCTTGAAAGCAGGAACAAACCCGCAGCTCGAAAATATGGAATAAAAACCGCGTTGCAAAACCAAAACGCTAGTGCTACAAACAACGGTTAAGTGCCACAATATACAGAGCTCTTTCACCGAATGTTGAGAGGTGATGGAATCTCTTTGCTTGAAAGCAAAATAGTGGTTGCTACTTCAATCGCAAGAGATATACCTAAGCCGTGTTTACGAACCTAAAGAGGCATGGACTTTTTTATTTCGATTTGCACTCGGTTCCTCCCACATATTCTTACATCAAGCTCCAAAACCCGTTACATTGTACTTGCAAAAAATACATTTTTGTAGGCCCCGCCATAACTTATAACTAGACTTTGTGTACATTTGTGGAGACAACTTTGTTTGCATATAAACACGGTGATAAAAAATAAAAGATTTGTTTAGCTTTCCTGAAATTTATGCAGAAAAGCATAGAATCTACGAATTCTTGCTTTGTTTGTCAAACAATTACTAATTTCACGATTGCAGAAATCGAACGCTTCAGAAGGCAATCGCGTCAGAACCAAAGAAGACCGAAGTACGTGTCGCCTGCAGAATATCGAAGGCTGTTGGAAAATTTTTGGCCCAAAGCAAATCCTCGTTGTAAAGAACCGGGGTTCGTCAGCGAACGTAGTTTTGCTATTGTAGTGATGTTTTCAAATTAACCGGTTGCTTGTTAACAACAAACAAGTGCGAGAAAAAGAGTCGAACGCTTAATGAAAGAAAAATACTGGTGGTTACAGGGACGTCACGACAAGTTTTTCAAAGTTCAGTTTCAAGCATGTTGTTTATTAGTCACCTATTTGGCATCATTATAAAGTTGCGGCATACATGAAAGGTTTAATATTCTTGATGGTTCCTCAATAACCAGGCCTGCGTCGTGACGATTCACTGACAGAACAATTAGATTGTTTAACTGCTGATCCAAGATTTTCTTAATTGTTAAAGTGACATGCAACCAAACCCTTCGGTCTGCGAACATAGGCGTCGGAGGGTAAAGGAGGGCCTTGCCTTCCCTGAATTTTGAAAGTTTCAGCAAAAAAGGTTGTTTTCTTAATTGCGAGTGGGAAAAACAAATTTCACCACTTTTGTTCCGCCCTGGAAAAAATTTGGAAAAATCCCCTAGTGGCCCCCTCTGGAAAAAATCCTTCCGACGCCTATGTCTGCGAAGTCTTCTGATCGGCAAGATGTCCTGTTGCCAAGCCGTTGCTGGGCCTCTTTATAGCGTCACGGAGTAATCGTATTGTCGTGCCATAGAAGCTAGTTGTGACCAGATTTTCTCTGCGCTTGATTTTCTTTCCAATGCGATGATTTTATTAGAATTCCATGGATAAAATTTATGCATCTTAAACGAACTTATTTATTTTAGGGCCATGTTATGTTACGATCAGTCGTACTGCTTCGACGATAAACAGCTGTGTTCGGGTCAAAGAGGTTGCAACGACGATTCGAACAATATTAATGCTATATGTCTCGGACGAACTACGCCAGAAGTAACAACTACAAGAGCTACGCTAGACGTAACAACTCGAAAAGTTACGCCACAAGTAACTGGGAACGACGGTATGAAATGCCGTGCATGTATTTGTATTAGTTTTTGTCGCACGTAATTATAAGCGAGCTTAATCGCAATTATGGAAACAATCGTGGTTGTGTTCGCAACTTGGGTATCCAGCGATCCGAGAACTACAACAACGAGGAAAGTGTGCTCGGAAACTATTGAACTAAACAGGCAGCACATGTTTTTATAACTTGTTTTTTTTTGGGTTCAGAAAAACGCATTGTAAGCAGTCCTGATTAAAAGCACAATCTCTGTTGTTTCGTACGTAACAATGTTGTCCACAAGAGTGAGTATGACGAATTTAAACTTTGAACTAATTTTCCAGGTATGGAACCACAACCCCTTTTAAAATGATTAGAAGTTCTAATACACACGACACGTTGGCATATTCGTGCTCTGAAAAGTGTGACCTTATTTACGTAGCAACTGAACATAAGTCGCCAGATTCGGGGTCACATGGATAAACACATGAAGCAACATCCAAACAGTCAGTGTTTTTGGGTCCCGGACACAATCACACCGAACAAAAACTGCACTGGACGAAATCCCAGTTGGACAAAAAGGCCAAGGTTGACTTTCCCGCCTATGTCTTCGGAGAAACCTCTTTGCAGATTCAATTTCAGTGCGACTCGGCCATATGTATCATCGCTGATGCGCAACTCAGTAGGATCTGACCAGTATTACTGCAGTCACAAAACCCCTTGTTTTGTAGTGTTGCAAGTTTTTGCGGCTTCTTTTAGTGAAGAAACGCTTGGTAGTTGTGTTTGATGATAGATAACATTCTGAACAGGTATTCAACTGCGATTTTTCCACTGTGTAATACAGATTTTGCTCTAATCCAAAATATTCCAAACGAGGTTATTCAAAAGTTTCATGGTCAGAATCGTGAACATCTCGTGTGCAAACAACCGCGCTATGAAAGTTTTTCACCACATTTATGACTGCGTATAATTTCAACCTTACATCAGCACCCTTGCCTCTACCTTAACTAGTATACTAATGTTGGTGTGTTAGCATCACCAACTCTAGAATGCCATGTTTTCCAATTACTATGAATAAACTCAACAATTTCCGTAGCAGGCGTTTTGTCTAATAGAGTGTTTCTCAAACTTTTTTCTTACCTGGCCCAGAAAACTTTTGGTAAAAATTGCATGGACCACTGGCTTTTTACCATGGCGACGGTTTTATATGCATAAACAAAATACATTATTTTCAAGAAGCGATTCATTCTTAAACAGGTTTTTTTTCAAGGTGTTTTAGGGACCCGATTCGGGTCCCTAGAATTGAAAATCGGGTCCCTAGAATCAGAGAAAATTATCATCGGGTCTCCAAAATCAGAGAAAATCGGGTCCCTGGAATCAGCGAAATCGGGTCCCTACAGGCCCATACCGAGTACCTAACATTTTCCTTAAAACAAAGCTGTTCTTATATAGCCTACTCAAAAACTGCACTGTGGCCCACTGGTTGAGAAACACTGGTATAATAGAATCGCGTCACGTTGTTTCTAATTCAGGTGCAACCCACATGGATTATAGCAACCCACTATAATCCAGCAACTCCCGTCTGAAACTCGAATAAAGCAAATGTAATACAGCTGGGTACATAAAACATCTACTCGCGACCCCTCCAACAATGGTTCACGAACCCTCTGCAGTCGCGACTCCATGTTGAAAGTCACTGGTCTACAAGGACATTCGCTTTGGTGGACTATAGCTCCGCCGCATCAACCATTGCAGCGGTAATATATCGAATTATACACTTGTTTGACCCCATGTTCTGTTTATTGCACAGCCCCACGATCTTTGCTGCTCAATAGTTTGCGCTTCATTTACTGAATTTTTGCTAACGATGAATGTTTTGCGAGTGTAACAACTATTTTCGCCTTATTGGGCATGATTTCATATAAAAATATGATTTCTTTTGTGTAGTCGTTTCCAAATTTAATAGCGTTCAACAATTCCACTAGGTTATGTCTGTCTATTATTTCATCTAAAATCCATGCACTGTAGTCGAACCGCAGAACATTATTATCAATTGCGATGCAACAAACAACAACACAATACGTAAGTCGACTACAGCAAAAAATCAAGTCTATATGAGTTCAGGCAAATTTTACGGCTACAAGATCTACTAACATAGAAAACTGGGTAAACATGTAAGAAATCCATCAAAAATTCCGCATGACGACATTTTTTCTGAGAATTTTGTTTTTTTTGCTAATCGTAATAGTTTCAGAAGCGCCTGAATCCATTTCTTTTAGTGATACTCAACATATTGCCGTCATTTTCCACAAAAGCAAACACAGCCCAACAAACTCATCGATAACTTGATGTTGGCAAACCTGTAACCTTTCTCTGAAACGATTCAGATTTTTTGATCATGAGAGATGTATATTTTTTCCAAACTATTGGTTATAATTAACAGTACTTTTTCTGTAAAATACGTCCATGCTAGTTGAGCTGGGTAGAGGTTTGCCATTGCTGATAGTAATAGCAATTCAGTTTGACTACGAACTAGAAGAAAGTGCAAGAACATGATCATGAGATGGTCATGTAGCAGGGAGCGAAGTTGCTGTCGATTGAAATGAAAGTCACCGGAGGAATGGGAAGTTTTTCTTAGCCCTCAACACATTAAGATGTCTTGTAAAGCATAACAGTTCCTCAAAAACAAAGTTTTTGTCAACTCAGATGAAATATGTATCTTGTGAATGAAGGAGGTGTTTCATCAGTAAATGCTTTCCACCTCATCTTAACCAAAAGCTCACTTATGTAAACCATGGTATTGTTGGCGAAAATGAAGTGTTACTGAAAGTAAACACGGAAATTTCAACCAAACAGCGAATTCTTTGCAGAGGCAATCAACGCTATTACAACTGCATCGGGTACCCAGGTTGGTGAAAAATCAACAAAACCAGAAACGGTAGAAAACATAGACATCCGAAAGTCTGATCCAGGAGCGCCGCAGTTCAGCGCTTTCAGGTTTGGCAGAAATAAAAATAGTCTAAATATCAGCTTTGTGGTGTAATGTGTGTTGTAATGTTTAGCGCAGTATATTTGCATCCTGTGACTTTTGGTAATTAGCTGTTTGTAGCATACCTTTCACGGATGAAACTCGAAAGAGCGAAAATGCACGATTACTTGTCCTTCGTTTACATGTATTAAGCCCTAAAGTAACTTACCTTGACTTAAAAAAACTGTTGTAAACGTTTCATTAGAGTTCTATCCTCTGAAAAAAACACAATCTATTCAACGCACTAGCAGAAAAAACATGCTCCTTTGTTGCTTCCAGTAGATGTTTAAACATGTTATTTTTGCAGCCACCCAGTCGTCATTTCATTCTTTGTTTTGATTGGTGGTTTGTTGGCTTACGTCTGTACAGCCACTCTTTGTTGCGTCTCCGCCAAATGGAACAGCGTCAATCCCAAACCACTTGTACCTCAAAGCCCTCAAAAAGGAAAGTCCTGCCGTTCAAGTGCTTGACTGCATTGCACTTGGGTACACTTTCCTAACCACGAACTTTATTATATTTTTTTAATCTATTGATACTGTTGTGGGCTTGAGTGGTTATTGTTGATGCAGAAAAGACAAACTAAGGTCATTTTGTGTGAACAAACACCTAAAAATTATGCATTTTGTTGAGGATGATGAATTTGTGTAGAAAAGGATTAGTCCTTGCGGTCACGTGAAAACACTGAGCATAGCATTGACGTTACTTTTACAAGAGTGATTTACAACTGAAGAACTACTTTTGCATTGTTTTATACGCGGGCGATACTTCTAACCCCAGGTAACTTTTAAATAACTTCTGCTTTAACATTACCTGTTGGTTGTTTCCAACTGTATAGTACAAAACAACTGTTCAAAAGACGAAATTAACACATCGTTGCCAACTAACGCAGGTTGTAAATTTTTGTCTCAACGTGATATGACGTTATTGCCTGAAAATATTATACGGCTGTTTTGTGACTTTGTTAAGAATCCAAAGTGCGATAGTCTGTAAGATTACAAGATGAGCACTTTAGCAAAAGTTTGAACTTAATTGCCGCAGTTTGTCAAGCAGCTTCTGAAAAGTAATCAATGCGTTTGTTGTAACTACGCTTTTGCAATAATAGAAATTGCTCTTTTTAACACGCGTTTGTTCGTTAATTCTGTTATACAATTTTATTGTCATTGAGTAAAGCTTGCGTTATTTTATATTATAAAAACAGGCTTTACCAAGAAAAACTATTACCGAAATGGGGTCGAGTGTAGAACTGATATTTGTGCGTTTTCTTGTAATAAAACGAATTTTGTATGTCTCCAATCGCCTTACTATTGCCTACAAAAAGCCAAGGTTCCGTAACTTCCGTAATCTTGTGATGAGGTTTAGTAAGTGGTCTACACAACACTACAACTGAGAAAGAATGTCTTACAAGCGGTAAGACGGTATGGATGATGTTAGCGTTGATCACATGGGTTACGTTTACCAAAAAGAAACTAATTAAGATCACCTTGACACATTCCTCTCACATTAATATTCTTTGCACTCTTTGTTGTTTTCAAGCACGGCAATAAGTTAGTTGGAGCCATGGGCGTCGGAAGGATTTTTTCCAGAGGGAGGCAATAGAGGATTTTTCCAGGGGTAGGCCAAAAGGGTTTTCCAGGGGGTTACAGTGGTGAAATTTCATTTTTCCTACTACAAAAATGAGAGAAAACATTTTTATAGCAAAATGTTAATAGCAAAATATCAAATTTCAAAAGCCAGGAGGCCTTGGCCCATTCTCACCCCCTTCCAACACCCGTGGTTGGAGCACAGTGGTAGGAGGCTGCATATTCACGCTATAGCGCGGCAAGAACAATCGCCATACACAGCAGTTAGAAAATTGTGAAAAACGGGTCAAATTCAGCAAAAAAAACCAGAATAATTCAAGCAAAATGGCCAACAGTTTTGAAAGTGGGTCAATCTTCTATAAAGTTTGCCAAAAGTGTTTCTATAATATTATTCCCCTGATTCGGAGGTTTGCGTGCTCTGCAGCTATTGTAACTTCATAAAATGCAGTGGCGTAGTGTGCTTGGGAGAACGCCGCCAAACAAGTGATTTTGAAAGCGAAGGACTTCGTGATTTTTGTTAAATTCTCAGAAGGAAACCTCAACTATCTTAATTGTTCCAAAGCATGCCTTATTTTGCTAAGAGCTTTCCTCAATTATTTTTTGCCACTGCACCACAGTGTGTATATGGGCAACATGTTTAGTCAAGATAATCGGGTTTAAAACCACATTGAAAAAGCAAGAAGTGATTCAGACGCTGGTGGTGTTTTTACCCTAATTCCTAACCTGGCTTTGTTTTGCTAAAGCCTCAGACCACTGTGAGAGCTTCGGTCCAGCGCACGATCCCTCATGAGCGAGACTATGGACTGGGACCAATCGGTTCATTCAGCCTGAGGCGGTCTTGCCACCGGCAATAAATGTACACAAAATTAAACAAGACTGTCTTTCGTTGTTGTTTTCGAAAACCACAAAATTAGAATGGAAAACCTGTACTAACACAATAATGAAAATTGGCAAGATAAGTGTTTGAATTTGATAAAAAATTTTTTACAAAACAGTTTTTTTGTAAACTGTTTTTCAGAGGTTCGTCTCCATTTCTTTAAGACATTTTAGAAAAAAACACTAAAACTCTTTTTGTCTAAACAAAAGTAGGTTAAGGATACTCTGAACTTTTATCAAAGATCAATCATGGAATTGGCAGAGCTCTTTCCTTCACGCAACTAAAACTCGAGAGGAAAAATTTGTTTAGCTTTTGGCAAACGCTACAACAGAAACATTTTTATGTTTAGAAAGTTAACAAAAGCTAGGCTACTCTGTTGTCTTGTACACACAAAATCGTACAACGAAAGTACTATTAACGCAGTTTGAAGTACACTAAGTAATTGCAGAACGAAGGCAAGAGGTGCATTTCCAGTAAAAGACGGAAGTAAAGTTAAAAAAATAACCGCCAGCAAATGTGCACACAATTAAAAAAGCCGGAAATCATAAAAAGGTCCTACTCAAAATGTTTCTGCAACTGCGTAGAAAGGAAATAATTGTTTTGCGTGCAACTTCATCTTTCCATATCAAAAGCGAGTGTAAATGGAAAGACACGTGGTTTTACAGATTGAAATCCCCCAGCGCTTAGCACACAAATAAAACACCGAAAGATTTTTTCAAGTTGAAATATAAAATTAGAAGGCTTGTCGGTAAAAACTTTAGAAATTGTAATGAAAATAGTCTACTACATGTAATTGCAGAACCACTTTACACCTAAAATCAAAAACTGCAGATTCGTTTCAAAAAAGTGAATTGATTTACGATTCAGACATGCAGAATATTATAAAAGACAAAAACACGAAAACAATCTCTTGGATTCTTGTTCAGTGCAGTGGTAGGGCAAGAAAAATCATTCTCTTTGAGAAAACGAAAGTATTGAAAAATCACCAACACGCGTTAACTTTGCAGAATGGAGCCCTATCGAGGATCTTCGATTCTTCCAATAAAAATCCATGCTTGCGTAGACACGTCTTCGATGAGGAAAAGGAATGGGCGGTTGATGGTAAAATTTATCGGCAGTTGCCGGAATCGCAAAACGACTACAGCTGCTACAGCTGATGTTGCTTCCACTCCTTGTTCGTTCAGTTCAAATACACTTTCTTGTTTAACTGTAAAACATTGGAGTCAAAATCAAACTTGCACAAATTGAGAATGATTGCGATAGACGATAATTTTTGGGGGTGATAGTCACCAAATTTCAGAAACGTCGTTTATCATGACAAGAGGTTTTAACTTACTATACCAGCGAAAACTTTCACCTGCTTCTTGGAAGGCTTTCACCAATTGTCATGCAGCGTTTAAGTTCGTTATTCGGTAAAAACATTTAGGTTCCGACTTGAAGTTATGGAATGGGAGCACAAGAGAAGCAGTTTTTCAAGGTTTCGGAGTTTCACGAATTTGAAGTACAGTAAAATATAACATGCGAAAGCTTTCCCTAAGGTTTTGAATGATGATGAGATAGATCAAAAATCAAGCGTGGATTGTTTTTTTTTCAAACTTTGTCAAGGGTGAAGAAGTTTTATAAAAATGAACAAAATGTTTGGAAATTCACGGCATTATTCCAAAGTAAGCAAATTTGAATGTTATACAGTCGTATTGGAAACAGGAATGCAGAAATCACAGATTTAAATAAAATAGCGTGGGACGTTTTGGAAAACACTGCATTCACTTTCGAAAACATTGCATTTGCTTGGAAAAGTTCTACTTTTATTCAAAACAAAGGCTTTTGTGTTGCTATTTTTAATCACTGCGTGCTATCACTGGAATTTCCGAAGATAGATAAGATAGATATGGCGGTAGTAGAAAAGCATACACTTGATGGCGCTAACACAATTAGTTTGATGAGACGCATGCATAAAGGGCGCACGAATGAATGGCGCCTTGACGGTTATTATAATACAGCGCTGCGATGACTTCCAAGTAGACTTTATAAAATGCATGGGGGGAGTGGGAGGCTGCGAAGTACCAGGGGTAATTTAGTCTGCAGACCTCCTTAGGGCGAAGCTACTTATAATGTAAAGGGAAAAGTTTAAAGCAGCAAGTAAACGTGTGTTGCTCTGAGTATAAGGTTCAATGAACCCAAGCTGGTTATATGGTTTATGGAAGCTAAATGCGTTTCAGGCAAGGTCAAGCCACCATAATAAATTCTTTTAACGTTGCAACGTAAAACGTTTGCTGTTTTCACATATTTGGATATATTCATGATAGTTAGAGAGAAAATGCGTCAACACTTATGGGCTAGTGCAGCCTGCAGTGGTGTCACAAAAATTAAGCAATTTGAGAAAAAGGCGTTCAAACATGTATTTGGGAAATGAATTTTCAGTGGATGTCACGAATCGTGCATGGGAACCGAAATTCGTTTACAGTTCGGTAGACACATTATTCGCTTTGCGCTTGGAGACTAAAGGTATCCGGTGGCATATGTCCATGATCTAAATGAAGGACACCTTTTTCGATGGCAACCGCTGTTCACAGCATAACGATATCAACATGTCCAAAATAACCGCCCAACTACCTGCTCTAACCAACGAACTAACCGTAGTTTCTTGAATACGGTTCAGTACAGGATATATGCATTACCTACTGATCGTACCTTGTATGCATAAAAACACATGAAAGGCAAAATAAGGACATTCCGACAAGTTTTGAACGTCCTTAGAGGATATTTTATTGTTCTTCAAAAAGAAGGAAAAGAAGGACGTGTCGTCCAAAAGGAGAGGACCTATGTTAGCCATACACTAAATTATCATAACTAACTTACTTTTATTGAGCTTTTAAACAAGAGTTGTAGCGAAAAATCAACTATAGGACTTGTTCAAGTGCTTTTAGTTTTAAGAGTTTACTCCAGGAAATATAGCATCTCTAAGGTAAAGAACATAACAAATGTTCCTTCTATAGAAACTGTTTTTCGAAATAGTCATTCCCCACCATATAAAATCTGTACCAAGAAAGCATTAAAATTTGTCTTATTGCAGTTGCTATCAAACTTGTTTTACTCATATACTTTTGTCACTGTTGTTACAAAATTTCGATGTGTTTGAAACCTGTTTGTAAAACGTTTACAATCGTAAAAAGAGTTGATAAACTTTATGATGCTGGGATAGTTGGTGTGAAATAATAAAACCTATGAAGAAAATCAAGACGTTTTTCAGTTTTTACAAAATTGAACTTCTCAGAAAAATTTGAAAAACAACCGGAAAACTAGCGTTACACACTTTTCGAAAAAAAAAAATCTAATGTGTTTTGGGATTACGTGCAAATGAGCATGTGCAAGATTTTTTTCTGAAGAAATGAGTCAAAATCTTTGCACATGGATTAATTTCTCAGCTATTATCTTCAGAGTAATTATTTTGGATATACAAATCCAAACTTGCTGATAATTTTTCAACTGTTGAACCTTGATTTACAAGACGGCACAAGTTAACAAAGTAAAAGCAACATACTTTCAGATATAAACATCCTTTGTGACAAGAAAACTGAAATGTTCGCTTTTGATTCGTCAAAAATTGAGACTACACCTTGTTTCTTCAGTGCATGTTGCAGGTCAGACTTAGACTTCACCTGAGAAGTAAATAAAAGGTTGCTGGAGTACTGAAAAGTTTCGAGCGTAATCTTTAACCCCAATTGGCTTTATTTTTACATTATGTTGGTCACCCCTTAGAACAGTGGTTTTCAACCTTTTGTGGCGCACTTTGCAATTCAAATTTCTCCACGCTGCACTCCAAAGCTATAAATACTGAAACGTAATTTATAAATTTACAAAAAATCAAGAGCGCTGTTTTTCGTTTTGCAAGAAAATACCTGAAACTTTGGCAAAGTCAGGTCCACTCGACCGCACTTGACAGTGCTCTTCCATTTTTGGATCTGACTTCCCAGCTGCATCTGAATCTCTTGAATGCTGATGAATTCGTTGGGGACAAGAAATACAATCTGCTGTTTTCCCCCTCTGTTAACACGAAGTTTTACTGGAGCCATGATCACAACAACAACAGAGCCATGATCACAACAACAGCAAAACTTTAACAAAACTTAGTCCTTCAAGTTTTGTCTCTCATTATCATATTTCTTCAGAGATGGCCCTTGTGTGCTTACATCGCACATATGCTATAAAACAAACTGTAAGTCTAATTCTGTGACGTGCGCAAACTTTTTGCCCCGCAAGACGTTCTAATTCAACCAAGTTTAAACTCGAACCATTTTTTAAATGAAAGACGGCGTCCGCATGTGTAAGATGAGACAGACGTTAACACACAAAAGCAGTAACAGTCGATTGCTCTCCCCATCTTCTGAAACTTTAAAATCTGCTTTTGCAACCCGCATATTGCATTTACGCTTTGAGAAAAGGTGAAATCTAAACAAGCGTATCTTAGAAAGTAAAGTTTTGAATACATTTGGTTACGGGTTCTTACCACATGTAACACAATCTGAAGTGTACGCACCACGAATAGAGAAACACTGTCCCAAAAATTCGCCGGTAGAAAATGGCAGAATTTTAGGTACTTTCTCAGCTGCATAAGAGGGCTTGCGCTGAACAAAAAGGTGACGACAGGTCCATTTCCGACAGCTAACCTGTTGCTTTGTTATTAGCTTTACTTTCGTGTCTACTCACTGGAAAGGAATTATGAGTATGTCCGGAACCGCTTCTGAATTGCAAATGTTGTTGCCAGGCAGACTGCACGCCACTCGGTGAAGGTAAAATGTTTCATTTTTTATCATCGGTACCTGTTGTAAAAATCATTGAATGTTACAAAGCCTTAGTAACTCTGTGGAACATCTTGGGTGTCTATTTTAACAACGCAGCACTTTCCATCTTGCTCAAATTTAGCACTAATATTTTCATATTACAAGTGAGGAGAAAATGATTCTGACACTTAACGTAGCTTTTTATTTCTTACATCAGCGGAGTGGCGACATATTATCATACGTCTACAATTTATCACTACGTTGCGTACGCGATCCAAAGGAAAAACTTTTTTCGACCCATTTTTCTTCTAATCGAAAGTCTATTTCAAATTTTGTATGCAAAACTTTACAGAGAATGTACAGACAATAGGACACACTACTCAACGTAATGTATTAATAAAACAAAACCTTTCTGCAAAGAAACATTTTAAACTGTAAAAGAAACATTCGAAACTGGTCACAGCAAGCGCTTGTTTGCAGAATAAAACATATTCTTAACAGTTCAGTTACTACTTAAAGAAAGTTGTGGTGGATTTATTTTAAAAGGAAAAATGGTCGTCTGCCAGAACTCACGACATTTTCAAGTTTTGCTAGAAAAACAGATAGCAGCAATGTATGATTTCGTACGTACCTGTATCTGTGAGCCGTCTGCAAGGTAAAATGTTTGGTTTGCGGTTCGATTGGTACTAAAACCTTTGGTCCATCCACCCAAAAAGTCAACCACGTTGAATATAATCAGTCGGGTATCAGATGTAATATCTTCGGATTGCAAGAATCCATTTATTCTGCCTCTACTCACTGCAGTTATTCGTTCATTTGCAATAGACTGACAGACCTAAAAATATTCTGTGAATTAGTGTCCGTAACACAGGCTCAATTTTTTGCTTTTTCAATAATTACATGTGTTTATTACGATTTCCTTGGTTGCATTATAGAATTAAATTGTTTCGTCGAGGATAACCTTTGTAGCAGACAAAAACTTTGCAAATATTGGTGCAGATTTTTTATTTAAAAGTTTTTTTGCTGTTTAGAAACAACTTTATTTCCAAAAGTGGAATTTAACCAAGATCCTGCCATGATGGCTCATGGCTGCCACGGAGTGTTTGCAGCACCGGTATTGGTGAATATTGTTCCTTTGTCGTTTAGAGTTGCTGACGTTGGATTATCTCATTTAAATTTAGCACGACGTTTCCAAGAAAAGTCGTCTATTGCTGAGAGGTCGATTTTTGTCACTTTACAACAAATTTTTTTAAAAACGTCGGAAAAAGTAAAAGAAAAAAACATATTGCCTTAGAAATGAATTAATATAAGCAAAAGCCTAATGATCAGATCCATTTCAATACACATATAGGTCTGCAATCTTATCCTCAACTTAGTTTGTTGCGTAACATAAATTTGACACCTTGATTTGACAGAAAACAATACCTGCGGTTGCATCTGAAAGGAACAAGAAGAAAACCAAGCGCCATGTTCAAGCAAAATTTCCCAGAGTCGTGGTGTTGCATTTTTCAAAAGTTGCTTGTCAACAAGAAGGTTTGTTGACATGGTTAAGTTGGTTGAATTTGACTCCAGAGCAGACTTAAGAATATCGTCTATCAGATTGTCGGCAACGTTTCTCCCAGACGCGTCTCGAAATAGGAATAAACGATCTATTTCGACCCTGTGATCAACACACACATCGTGAATTAAAAAGGTCACTTGTGATATTGTTCGAAATAAATTGTTTCGCTTGTGACGTAGATCACTAATTAGAGTTGAAAGTGGCTGAGCCGCCGTTCTCGAAAATACTGCTATGTTTAGTGAATGTAGCTTTAGCTGTAAATGTGGCCGAAATCCTGCATTGATGGAATTTTTTACTGTACACATGGCGATATACAGGATTGTCCATGGGACATATTTGTCTGTCCCATCACATCACATAGCAGTTTATGCCTGTCCCACCCCACGGGATACCCATTATAATATTAATATGGAATACAATTAAATTAAAATTATTAAATTGTTGAAAGTTTAGGTTTAGTATCTACTAAATAGGACTACATGTACAAAGAGACATGCAAAACGACAAAATTTATTGACTTTAAAAAAACTTTAACAGGTAAAAGTATAAACTAAGGTTAGCTCTGACGTAATGAAGTTGCTGTGACATGGCTACTGTCTCATGAGAAATACAAATATGTGCTGTCCCATCCCATGGGATTCCCAGAGGAATGACATTTCTACGGACAAGCCTGGCGATATAACTTTAGCAAGGAATGATTTTTACTAGCTATAAAATGGACTATGGAGTAAATTCCTCAGACGAAAGTAGAGGTCGTACGGAAGTGTGCATCAACAATGAGATTAGAAGACAGTGTTTTATGGTTCAGACATTGATCACGTGATGCAAAACAAAAATCAAAGCATATCGAGCAGCTGCTAATTATGGAATTTTTTCCATTTTAATTTAGAAAAAATGCCCTACAGTGTGATGGCTATTCATGTTTCAAATTAAATACAAAACTGCCACACCAAAACTCTAAGAAAGCTTGCTCTCTGCAGTAACTGAAGTAAATTAACCGAAACTTATCAGCGCTATTAGAAGCGCTATTATATTTTTCTGTTTTTTTGTTGCTGAGTACAAGTTATCGTTTTTGTCAATCCATCAGGAAACACGTCATCTAACAGGGTACAATGTTAGAGCAAGTGCTTATCAAGCGGATCCGGTTCGGTTTCCAGATAAAATAAAAAAAATAAGTTTCAAATTGCACTCCCGTCTCTTTAAGCAACTACTGCAGAATCCACTGTGAAATTACCTACGAAGCTTCCTGCCTAGGATACCTAAGACGAGAACCTGCATACGGACCATTAAGACACCCTGACTTGGAGTATTAAGGAAGTAACAGTGCATTCATTTTCCATCAGTAAATGCGCTTCTTTGCAAAATGCAATGCAGCATAACACTGCTGTACAATGAAGCTTTAGAGTATTTATAGAAATTTACCACACGTTTTACATTAAAAGTTGCATCCCTGAGTCTTTTTGATTTATAACAGTTTCAGCCATTTATCATGACATTTTTGTGTGACTTGGATTGATCATAGTTCTCTTTCACCTTGGGAAATGTCATAAAAGGAAACAAAACAATATCTAGTGGCGTTACCTTGTTTGGCCAGATGAGAACGATCTCAACATTGATAACAACGTCATCAATCCCAAAGGCGAAAAAAGAATGTTTTGCGACTTAGTTGTTTGAGATGATGTTAAATCATTCATAAGAGTTGCAGAAAATAATCGAGAGCTTTCAGCCATGGAAATAAACCGTCGAGAAAGTTTACCCTTTGATGTATTCTGTAAATAAAAAAGCTTCACTAAATGCACCAACGGTGCTAACTATTAAAAAATATTCGTAAAATGGGCGAAACTTGAGTTTTACCCAAATGAAATAGTCTGACAAAGCATCATGACTGCATTTCAGGAAACATACTCGTATATATTTTCGCAGCAAGCACAACCACCACTAGATACAATTCCTTTAAACTATGTCTGTCTTGACGACGAAGCTTACAAGCGCAATGTTTAAAATGACAATCTAAAATCCTCTAACAAAATCATCAAACGCAAAAAATTGTCAATAATCAGAAACTATACTGTTGTGGTTGTTAAAACCAAAACTGAAAAAATCACTTCGGCTATAGATTTTGTGCTTACATCAAAATTTAAACCCTCTGTGTATGGTATACTTTTTAGTTTTTTCCTGTAGGTGCTACACCAAAAAATGATTATAACAGCATAAGACGGACAATTTTTTTGTTGCTTGTAAAGTTTTATTTTTTATATAATCATCAGCCTAAAGACGCTTCCACTGTATCAGTCATTGTGCAATAATACTCTTACGGTCCACGGGGATGCCCAAATGAATAATACCAGACTCGAAAAAAGACAAACTCTAGCCTTGCGGCAAGTTTCTAACGAATCTGCCTGCTTGGTTCTACTTTCATCCTTTTGCGATGATTCATACTTGTATATATCATTCAGTAGTAATTGTAAATCACAGTGGTGACGTACATAAGTGAATCCATCATAATTTATTTGCACAGTTAAACCAGTTTCGTGTATTTAAACACTCACGAATATAATGATATTTTCCTTCTATTGCTAACCATAAATGTACCCCTTCAGATAAGCAAATGTGTCCCTAGGCTAGGGGTACATGTACCTCAGGTTGGGAACTTCTGGACTAGAACACATGAATAATTCTGTTACAAACGTATACTGAGCTTTCCTATCGGCAAATGATTGCACTACCCCATTTTTTTACAAGAAGACAGGACACAATCGTAACAAGAAGCTTTCTTCACTCATTAATACAACTTTGAACAAGCAAGTCGAAGAGGTCCCGATTTTTGTTCACTGTAATGTCCTCTCCTCTTGGTTTTGATTATGGGGTTTATAGTGAAATGATAATAAATTTATAAATGATAAAAAATAATTAGTTTAATGCTAACAGTAATATGTCACTGCCAGACTGGCGCCACTTTGCGAACCTTTCACGCACCCCAGTTAAGGACCCCGGCTCTGGATAGAATCGAGAATTTTTTTGATAACTACAAATCGCACATTAACAATAAGTTAATTAGTAGGAATTGGCCAGACTACAAAAGGAAGAAGAAAGATAGGGTATAAGGCCTTAATGATGTCAGCGCTTCATCTCTCTCTCGGGTCACTTAACATACATTTGCATATCCCCCAGGCAAGTTCCCATCAGATCCATGCAACATATGTAAGTAGCCTTACAATACGAAGAAGCATGTAGTTGCAGCATCTTAATAAAAATTAATTTTTGTAATTTTACTCTTTGGATATTCTCTGCAGTGGAGTAACTAGACTAGAGGTTTGAGCCAGTGGGACAAAACTTCGCTGAAGGAAACCCACTGACCACCGTAGGAGGGCCACTAGCCAGCATTCAGAAAAAAAGTGAAGAAAAGATAGTGAGTCGAGATATCGTGGATGTTTATACTAGCTAAAAAAACGAAAACACCCCGAAAAACGCAAAAAAGCAACAATCTACTGAAAACACAAATAATACTAAATATAAAAATATCAGATAAAGGGGGACCAGTTTTTACATTTAGCTTGCCAGGAGGGCGGCTCGCCCCCTGCCCCCTTCAGTTACGCCACTGGCTCTCTGTTTTGGACGCCCGGGGCCGCCGCCCAGTTTGATCTCCTTCTGCACGCCCCTGGTAATAGCATATAGGCCGTCTTTCGTTCAACATAGAGCATGAGCTTAGTTACAGTTTGACTCTACGCAAAACGCTCCTCATCTAAAATTCCTCGATTTCATTGAAATTTCTGAAAAAGGTCCTATAATTATTATAGTTAATTTACTTCAGCTGCACGAGTTTAGGCTGACAACAACATTTCACGAACAAGAACAAAAGCTTCTAAAAACTGGTCGCTTGAGATCCATTTTGGATGAAAGCTTAGATAACCATCTACAGTTAAATATCACTTTTTTCGAGCGATGTAAATATATTCTCACAGGCATTCTTTTCCTTTGTAATCCAACCTTTAACCTTTCTTGGCTGTTTTTGCCAGAAAACCAAATAAATAAAATATCAAAAACAAAACGCGAAATTAAAATGTAGTAGATAGCTAAATGATAGGTACAGGACATGTTCTGAGTTAGAGAAAACTTTAGAAAAAACTGTGATGGAAATTATTCAGAGGAATTAATAGGTTGTTTTTCGTTTAAGTATCGAAATGATCTCTCTTTCATTTATGGAATTTGTGGTCTGTAAGAACAATGCTGATTCGCACAGTTTTTTTTATGGCCAGCAATGAACAGACATAACACTTTGAGTTCTCCTCAAGTGCTTTCATATGATTATAATTTACTGGTTGTGCTTTGTACGTTCCTTTTGTACCGGGCATTTGATTCCTTTGAAAGTATTCCGGAGGTCATAAACGTGCCACTTGCGTCATGAGAGGAGCACTACAAACCAAGTTGTTTTTTGTTAACTCAAATTTCAAACCAGACAGGCACGTTTATGAGTTCTTAACTGTAATACCTCCCAGGTAGTAATTACCGCAATATAATCCTCACCAGATAGTGCGGAAAGTTGAAATTACTGAATAGGCTTGTCCGGTCTGCCTGGAATAAAGTTGTAGAGTACAGTGAGCAAAATTTCAAAAAATTATGCTTTTGCTAAGTGACAGAACGAAAAAATGAACAATTTTTGTGTTATGAAAAACAAACTGACGTGTTGTACATATTTTTGACGTAAAGTATCATGTCATTTGACAAAAACTCAGTTTTTATAAGTTGTCTTGGTCAAAATTTTCTTTCTACTAAAACGTTATCATCTGCCGAAAGGGAGTACACTTATAGAATCAAGAAGAACTATGATTTAATTTATTAAACAAGGAGTTTCTGGTATAGGTTAAATTATCAAAATTGTATTGTTTGTTTTGCTTCAGTAAAATATAATAGAGGCTTTCAATAAGTCTTGAGGTCTAAAATACTTAAATGTTTTTAAGCATAATCATCACTGCAATCTGTCGCAACTTAAAGGGTTCGCCTTACAAAACTTTTTAATAATTTGTTAAGAACGTATGAATAGTCAGCTTAATGCAATTTGAAACCATATTTAAGCATGCGGTTAAACAGTTTGAAGCCTATGATTCACTATGCGAACCAAACGACGTTTTCAAAAGTCAGAAACTAAACAGGAAAATAGAGGTATTTTTATTCATTATAGTTATATTGAAGACCATCGATTAATGATTTTTAAGCGTACAAAATACCTGCGACATTAAAAAAGAACTTGCTTTTCCGAGTATGTTATAATACTTTAAAATAAATTTGATGAAGGTAGCAAATTAACATAAGGTGTTTTCTGCAGCTTGTTATGACCAAAGACCTGTACGTTTGCATTGAGTTCAATAAGCTTTTACATGCAAAAAACTGCCTTTAAAAACACCGTGTTGCGCTTATACCTCGCATTTTTCTGAATGATGAACTCGAAGGGAAGGATAACTGTTCATGAAAGCAGCTCCTTTGACTTTGACGTTGAAAACGAAAAAAAGAAGAGCCAAGCACAGACTCGAGGTCTTCATTGCAAGTGAATGTAGAATCGCTAAGATCTGAATGCTAGGCTGATTATGAAATTAAAAAACATAATTTTTTATGTATGTCCAACGTTAATTTAACCCTTGAAAATATTTTTTATCATGTGCTCTTATCTTGACGGTATTCGAATAATTGCGTCCGAAGTTTTAAATCCGCAAAACAAAAACTTGCATCAATAAATGGAAACATACATAGAACATGGCTAAAATTATGAAGTTTTCGTTCTCTTTTAATAAAATAAATACGAATGGAACAGTGTTTAAGTTTCCTTTCGCGTATTTGCACAAAAACTACAATCAAGTACACGTAAATTATTTTTAACACGATACTTTAGTTTACAATTCAAAGATTTGTCACCATCAATCTGCAGATAGTGATGTTTTACCAGATGAATGGTTAAATTACACGCTGTTTGTTATAAAATAGGTTACTAAGTGGATGTAGCTGGACCTAATTTCTGAAGCAGCAAACAAAGTCAAAACCTCTTTTCTTTATATTTGAAACTGAGCTCCTTGCTTTCTCACCCTGTTAAGTCCAAACTGGTTATTGGTGTGGTTGTAAGCTATTTATATCACAGAGCCCTTTTTCTCCAAACGTCTGCCAGCTCAAAGTGTGACACAGTCCGATCGAAAAGTCTTGAAGGCTTGTCTTTTTTCAGATGCTGNTTAATATCCGNGGACGCAAAAACATGTGCACAAGCTATNNAAANACTGGTAAGGTCTGCTTTGTGGGAACTTTATACCACTGAAAAATTTTAACCCAACACTTGTGTGAAATGAAAGGAGCTATTCATCTTTTTAAGTTGAAGAATGAACCTCAGCACTTTTCAACCACGCCGTTTCAACTGTCCATTTTGTGAACAAATCCACTTATCAAAGTTGAAGCCCACAGCCTGGAATTTGCACAAAAATGGCGTGATGTTCAGTTTTTGGATAGATGTGACTATATCAACATAGCATTTTGAGTTTTATAATTCTGACGGTTGGGCCTGCATGTGGCTGGTTGCAGCTTTGTATAATCTCGCTCTGTCTTCGAATTATTAGTTTTTCTGCAAACACGCAATTTCGATCGAGTGACGGCAGCTAGATGTAAACAAATCAAAAATGGATGTGTAAACAATTTCCAACTCCCGCAAGTGGCTTATCCTTTGGGCGTTCAAGACTATCACTGAACGCCTTAAGGTTTGTGCTAAACATATTTTCAAACACTCTAATATAGAATGAAAATTGGTTTTTGGCTTTTCCATGATTATGTTTAATTATTTTCCAAGAAAACCTAGCCTTGAAATAAAAGAACCTCTGCCTTGATTTAAATGCTTTTTTCATGGTTGAACAACTCATGGATTACGCACCTGACCGGCTTCAACGAGTTCGAATCATTACAAGGCACTCACCTCACATCAGTGAACACCTTGCCTAAAATCAATAAACAAAAAATGGAGAAAAAAGTGACAGCGCAGTAGTATGCAGTTTTACAATGGCAAGGCATTCACCATCCGCTGGTGAACGCCCGACGACTGTTACGTAATAATTGGGCTCACCCAGGTATTAAGTTACTCAATCGCGACTAACCTACAGTTAGAGAAGAGCAGAGATATGGCTAATTTACTTGTTGCAAATGATGTATTAAGATTTTAGGTACTGGCTTGCTGCAGAGATTAGGAAAAGGTGAGGTAAGTTGAGTTGCAACGTGAGGGCAGTTGAAACATTGCTGCTTTTGATGTCACGGACATCAGCGCACACCAAGAAAAATGACCACCTTATGCCACTTTCTCTACCATCAGCCAACGCCCCACCGGAAAGGTTACCGTACGCCACTGCTTCCCATGTCTTGTAATTAGATAACGTTTAAGATTTGATCTCGACGGCAATTTAAATATAGGTCAGTTTTAACCTTGACCACATCACGTTTCCTGTAAGCCAGTGGTCTGCCAAAAGGAACTTATTTCGAAATTATAGTGTGGCAAAATGTTTTATGCACCGCCAATACCGTAGACCTGAAGTAATCTTTCACGTAATGTCTTTAAACATGCAGTCGCTCGCTCAGGTTAGTTTCTCTATTTTTCAATTACAGTTTTTTCCAAACTACGAAACATACGCAAGAATGATTTCAATGGTTCACAGAAATACGAGTTACAACAATAGCTTGTAGCAATCCGTTTTGAGAAAACGTTCATTAATATCCTATTTTAGGTTAGGACGAGTGGACCTGTCTGTTCACTTGTAAACCACTAAGATGTATTGTTTGTTCTTTTGCATGCGTCACAAAACACAAGCATTTATTGCTATAAAGTTGAATTTGAATGTTAGAAAATTAATACATTTGTTATTCATAACAAAGTGGCAAATTTATCGACATTGTTAGTTAAATGCCTACTTTTAAAGACGCTTTACCGTTTCGTTATTCACATTAACTGCCATCTCCCCTTTGATGTTTCCAATGTTAACCGCACAAAAGTGATGTTTAGTGTTTTCGACATGTGTAATGAGAAGCGCTTTACGAAACGTCATCCTCTTTTGTTAGTTTAGTGCCAGCGGTATCATTCAATAACCTCCTCGAACCAACATGTCCAGTACGTGACTTGTTCAGCGTATGCAACGGAGAAGACACGACCATTAATAGCATCCGGATATATCACTTTAGACCTGCTTGCAAGAATCACCGGTGGGCGCTTGATCGCAAATGAGAAAAACTTTTTTACGCTGTGAATCTAATATATACGTCAGTATTTTGCTTTTGGATGTTCGATGGCATCAAAATTTTTGAGCATCAAGAAAACCCAAATAATTTGCCGTTGAACTCGCGGATGAACCAACGTAAAAAGTAAGCGTCCCATATTTGCGAAGCGATGAAGATATTGTGATGCGCTAGAGCAACTGTAACTTCTTTGGTGAAATGTGTCATTACCAGCCAATGTCTACTTTACCATGTTTAGCCTACGACAAAAAGCTTCTTTTCATACAACTGGCTAACTTTTCTAACTTTTCAGACCAACTAGCTAACTTTTCAGACCACTAGTATGATGTTTTAATTGTTTTCTAAAAACAACACAAATTAAGTATTCTCCACAATGGAGATAAGCAAGGAATTGGTCGGCAAATGTTTAATAGGAAATCGATGTCACGCAAAATTACGCATCCTCAGTTCTTATTCAAACAGAAGACAACACAGAGGTTCGAAAATGTGTTCTTTGTATTATTGCCAACACATAAGCATACGTTAACTCACATAACACAACAAATATTAGATCCTTACTGGTCAGAGTGTACATCACCAATTTAGCAATTACTCGGTAAAACAAATAATGAACCTTGGTAAGCAATGCNCGGAGTTGCTGTAGATTTTTATTTTAAACAATATATNGCCACAAATATCGAAAACATATTATTTTATTCAACGTTTCNATGAACCAAAAATGCACTTCATTCCGCAAGCTATGACAAAATTTAAAAACGACTTATCCACGAAGACGTATCGAGTTACGAGCTTAAGGAGTCTGATGCCACCGGACCTAAAGATCTCAACGCATGGCATACCACAGTTAAGTTGAGCTACGTGTTGATATCTTAAAGCTCCAGTGGTATCAAACTTCCATCAAACACCACTTCCACCAAACAATTTTTTGGGGATGCGGGCCATTGTTTTATTTTGCTGCTTTTTTGACGTCTATTCGCCTTCAGTGATGTCCGCATGGCTTCAACAGGTGTGCTTGAATAAAGTTTCTCACGAGTTTGGAACTGCACGTTTTTTAAAAAAACGTCATTGGCAATTCTGCTCGCTAGCGATTTTATAGCATTTTTCAGGTGGAAATCTAACGATACGGACACCCAAAAAAATTTCCCGATTCGCAAATATTTTTTGAATTCTTTTGTAAATATACCAACGTTTTGTCAATTATAATTACTAATGCAACGGAAGTCCGCTTTGTTTTAAGAAAAATTACACTTACTTTACGTGATTAACTCACCTTCTTAATTTCCATGTCCAACAACACCAGTAAAATCTCATGTTGAAGCATCTTGTTGTACAATTCCATCCATAAATGGCGTAGTTCTTTTAACTCACAAAAGTTCACGTTGACTTCGTTACACCATACAAAACGTATAGTTGGAATTGTTCCCAACAATAATTTATTTGAACAAAAACAAGTTACTCTGTTAATTGCGTTATTATCATTATACTTTCATTTTTCCTTATTTTACTTGCCCAAGAAACATAATTGCTTCATATATTCCAAATTACGCGCTTATTGAAAGCCAGCGCTCTGAACATTTTTTGAAACCTAACTCTTCAGACTAATACAGCAAGCTTTCCTTGTTTTCTTTAACGCAAAATAGTCAGTACTCCGATGCAAAAGCAATGACTGCTAATTCGTAGCAGCCTATGCCAGCTGAAGACGAAGTTTTGTCAAAAACTGCAACGAAACAAGCTAATGGCACTTAGAAATCAACTTTGAAAAATGATGAACTGTATGAGCACAGCAAGAGTGACAAAATTAATAAAAATAATTGGAATATTTATCGTAATTTGTAAGACGCGCTCTAACAGATTATGTCAGAATCCAAATTGTTTTCCGGCATATCTGCCGAAAACATCAACGTTTGACGTCACACAAAACGAAATGAATTTTAAAAAGATCTACGCACACAGTGGTTTTTGAAAACATCAACTGACTAAGTGGCAGTGAGCAATGGACTGCACAAACATTCGCTACCTGAAAAACATTCAGGGAACTTTTTTCGCTTTCTTACAAAATGCCATTCGAATAGCGCGGAAAAGATCTGAAAAGGATGGGTTCTTGAAGGAAAATTGCGCAAGGCTATCATAAAAAGGAACATAAAGCGATCAGCAGGTTTGAGGTGAAGCACTGCCAGCAACAACAAAAGCTTATACAAAGTTACGTAAAATGTTTATGAATGAGAGATTTTTTATAGGGCATTGTGTTAATGCGTCCAAAAAGTTTTCAAAGGTTTGTTAAGCAGTGTTTTGCAAAGAGTGCAAATACAAAACTTGGGCTCTTGTCAGCAGGGCCTACGAGAGTGGGGATGCAAGCATGGGCATCGGAAGGATTTCTTCCAGTGGAAGGATTTCTTCCATTTTTTCCAGGGGGTCCAAAAGTGTTTAAATTTAGTTTTTACCCCTCGAAATTGAAAAAACAATCTTTTTTGCTAATAATTTCAAAATCCAGGGGGGTCCAAAGCCCCCCCTGTCCCCCCTTCCGACGCCCATGGATGCAAGGTCCGGGAGGATGATAGCACGCGCGCCAAGTGTTTCTGTAATCAACACAATATTGCTAGTGTAAGCCAGTCGCGAGTATACCAACTAAAGTACTTTATTTCTAAATCTTAGTATGGTTGTTGTTTTATGTGTATTCTGATACCTATAGAAAAAGCCGTACAAATTTTAAAAAGGGCCATACAAGTTAGGGGCACGGTATCGATTTTCGTATCACATGGTAAAACTTCTCTCAGAGGACTTGGTTGAAAGGATAGACACACACATTTATGAGTTTGACTGTCGCGTACCGCAAAAAGGGCGCGTTGCACCGCATACAGGTAAAAGTTCTGAGAATCAAGATCACACCAGCCAGGCGCGTAGCCAGGGGGGCGCAATAGGGGCAATTGCCCCCCCAATTCCAAAAGTAGCACTAGCAATTTTCGGGTTAATCAAGCTTTTGATGTGTAAGCCAAAGAAATGCGTCAGCGCAAATCAACGAAACTGTCAAAAAAACTATTCTGTTTCAACTTTTAGTCGAACCTGATCAAAGCAGTATCGCTTACCAACTCCCCGTGCTTAATCAAACATTGTGTGTAGTGTAAATGCTGGAGGATTCATGCCATGCCTGACCTTCACCTGAGGCTTAACTCCGTGTGGAAGTGGTAATAATGAAATACAAACTTTTATCTACGCGCTTGTAATCACTAACCGAAAGTAAAACAAGGATTAGCCTAACGCTTTTCGCAGCTGTTTCTGGCGCACCAGCTTCCTGTATCCCATCTGATGGTGATGCAAATTTCATTTCAAGACCATCGCAAAAAGTCTTCGCTGATAACTCTGGCATGCTGAAAATGCTGTATATTTTGCCCTTGACTGCAGCATCAGCCGTTGCTTTAAATGAACATCGTAGATTTTTGTACAGTTTTACAACTAAATGCATGAATATGGTGGTGATATTTTGTATGCCTTGAAGCTCAAGCCTTGGCTAAGAAGCAATTCAGTTTCA
>JGI24158J21664_10001081_pt1 | contig 29086 bp, 22 predicted proteins | sample Ectturendosymbi3_FD_21664 | JGI IMG/M metagenome (IMG submission 21664) | reverse complement strand
GTGCCCAGAAAAAAATATTTGCCCCCCCCGAAAAATGTACTTCCCCCCAAACATTAAAACCTGGCTACGGGCCTGGGGCGACGAGAAGCTTCGTACAATACTCACCATTTGGGCCGGAGCCGAAATGGGCCGAAAACCGGGCTTGAGGTCCGACATCGGCGACGAGGTCATGAAGGCCGCTTCGGCCGACTTGGTCTTGCGTTCGTTTGACCCGAAGGCCATCTTGCGTCGGGTGGACCGGGCCTCGGAGAAGGAATCGCTGCACTTTACGCGCTTCGACGACGCCGCGGTGAGCGAAGTATTGGCGGAATCGAGCGATCGCTTCAGGGGTCGGTTTTGCTGATTGAACATGTCGTCGTCGTCCGCGGACGGGTGGCGGTTGCGATAGAAGGGGAGGGACGACGACGGCCTGGGCGCCGTTCGCGCGCTCAGCGACGCGATGCTTCCCGGCACGGAGCTCTTCTCCGGCGTGGAACCGCCGTCGCGCGGGCTCACGCGCAACTCCGGCTCGTCGCCCGGACCCTGTTGGACCGCGATGAAGGCCGACGACGCGCTGGCCGCGAACTGGGGGAGTACCGGCGATGACGCGATCGTCGGCGACAGCAACAATCCGGACGGACGTCGCACGGAACAAAACGCGGGGCTGCTGGTGGCCGCTGCGGCCAGGCCGTGCATCGGGCCAGGGGGAGAGTCGTTGCTGAGTTGCCTTCTCATGAAGACCTGCTTCTTAGGCTGCAACTGGGGGCTGTTCTCCTTGCCGGACCCGTCGACGTTTGACGCTCTCGTAAAGCGGCATCGCGCCTGAACATAGAATGAAACGACGAACGTTAATATATTTAAATGCGAACCAACCAAGCACTGACCTCTCGTGTTTAACTCGTTCACAAACCCAATTTTACAAAATCAACTTTTCGTTTGCATTCAACCAAACTCAAACACTGCCTAAAATGTAGAGAGCGTAAAACTGAGAGAAAGAGAGAACAAAACAAAAGCGTGTTCTGAATATCACAACTCGATTTCGGAACTGAACTGGTTCTTCAGCGGACGAGCGAAAAAGCGTCTGAAGCAAAAGCGATGTTCAGCTCACAGTGCGTACGAAAATGTCGAGCGCCACTACATCAGTTATGCCAAGGATGGGGAACCTGGGTCCCGTGTGACCATTTAGTATGGCCCACGTCAGAGTTTACGTTACCCAAAATGCAATACCACATTGCGGCGAAGCGAAACGCCAAGATCAACAAATACTTAGACATGAAGTCCACACAAATTTCTTCCGCTCCTCACAGTTTTCCTTCCTTATTATTGTTAGGATGGTGGCGGTAGAATTTTAAGATGAAATTAGAAATTTTTGCGTCCAGTCCGTGAAATACACAATCGATGCGGCTCGAGTTGGTAAAAAACTCTCCCGTCCCTGAGTTAAGCCTATCACTACAAGGTCTCAGTTAAAGAACACAAGCAAATGTTTCCCGAATGGAAGCGATATTTGATAACGATATCTAAAACGACTAACGATGCCATGAAATTTCGCCAGCACACGAGAAATAAAAACTACCTTAATAGTTGGCATCGACTTAAACGATACCAATTTCTTAAAAGCTTTGCTGCCAGATGCTGTGTGAAGAGGATCGCAGACGTTCTCATCCCGATCGCGGAGGGGGAGGCGAACGGCCGCTTCACTGAAACGTCCGATCATGGGGGAAGCGCCGTCGTAACCCTCTGCAAAAGCAGCAAATGTAAGCGCCGATGCATTATCTGCAACGAAATTTGCTTTGCAAACTAAAAGCTTATCTTTCCTTTCTGCATACGACATCAAATTCTGAGGCACTGTCGAAATAAAACATGCAGCAGTACATGCAAGTAACGATGAGTAAGAATAGAGCTGACTTCAAAATTGTTCCACTAACTCCACCAAAAAGTGCTTTCAAAATTGTTCCACTAAGACAGGACTCGTTTATGACCCTGACGCAGCAATTGCGTTACCTGAACCTTACTAGAAACAGCTTTCACATCTTTTTTCCTGCGAAAGATATCGTGAGTAACGGGCAAATCATCTTTAGCAATCTCTACGTTCGTTTAAAAGAAAGTTGGTCGTTCACTGGTCGGGCGCTTTTAAACACAGGTGATAAACTAAATAACTTAAACGTTAATTATTGAAAACTCGCAAAAAGCATCGCGTGCCGCACAAAATGCCCTGGCCGGTCATATCTCGGTCCACATATGGCCCGCGGGCCCCGTGTTTGAGATCCCTGCACTAAGAAGTTATTTCAAATCGCACGCGAATCGAGACAATACCTCTCAGCATCGCATTTACGCACGGAGTCCCTAACTAATGCAGGCCAAACAAGCCTGAACAGTGTTTACCTGCGCCTAAAAGTGCGGTTGCAAAGTTTGCAACTGATGGAGATTGACACCGGCAGTGATCAGCTGAAAAATGATGTCACCCCGTCTGTTATGTGCTTTGCGGCCGAAATCTAATTCCTGACCGGGAGTTACTAATAGGAAAGACAAACGGCATTGCGAACACTGGCAAGTCTATTTTTAACCTCCAAATACTCTTCAGCATAAAGCGTGTCTACAACGATACATCTGCGCAGCTCTGAAAGTGGACAATTTTAAGAAGACTGAACGCTGGCCCAGCTGTGTGGTAGACCTGACCGTGGTGTTTACACAAAAGATCACAAGAACGCATTTCCGACGCCTGCATCGAACCGGCACGTCACCTTCAACAATGGGCTTGAACCTTTGACCTTCCATTGTGCCGTCACAATGGCTGGCAATCACTGTGCTGTCGTTACTTTTGCCTGATAAGCGAAACTGCTCATTCGCACGGACTGTAGCTAAATGGCAGCTGCTAACGACTCTGGTCGGCCTGAAATACTGCTTTCCCGCACATCGGCGGACAGTTGCCGTTGTCCACTTCACTGAACCTGCAAACAAACACAACTCAATCACGGCGTAGTGTACGAAGTGCGAAATATTTAGCTTTGCTGTTCAGTGACAAAGGTCGACCCAAAGGTTCAATATAACAAGGGGATGAGATTACACTGCTTGGTCACCGCAAAACAAGGTCCGCAGCCAGGTGACTTTTAACTTGTTGTTGCACTATTTTCGGGGAGGCAAAACGATTGTAACTTGATGTTGTGCCTAACAACCAAATATGTTTTTGAAAATTTCCGGTGAAGGCAATTGCCCGGCTGCTCCTCTTGGCTGCGTGCCAGTCCCAAAAACACACGAAACAATCGAAATGTTCTTGTTATATTTGAAAAGATTTGAAAAGAGCCTTTTTTTCTTTGCACACAGAAACGATTGTGGGCACTGAACTCGCTTGAACGAGTTCATGGTTTCACACTCGCTGCGAAGCACGTAGTGCAACTCACAGCGTTCGAGCTGACATTTGCGATCGAGGCGCATCCGCTCATCTGGCGCTCTGAGCAAAGGTGTGTCCACTCGGAGATTCCCTCACGAAGCCGCCGCGATACAGTACACGCGCGTTGCGTCGCGCTCGTACTTGGAGCGTTTATTGACTTTATCGACGCGCTTTGTTGCGGATTCAAAACGATCGACGGTTGGCGCTTGCGGCGGAGTCGCCGCGAGCGCCACAAAGAGAAGCCTGTTCGACGCGCATCTGGCAACAGTGGCAAGACAAACGACCGTAATACGATCGTTAACCGATGCCGCCACGATCGGGAAGTTGACATGGCAAAGGACGCTTTCGGTGGGCGGCTGTTTGGTTGAAACTGACCAACCGATATTTACTTAAGCGCCCCCTTATCGCTTCCGTGCACTGGTTATTACAATAACCTGCGCCGGTGTAACGAGACTTGCCCGTCACGACAGGACAAGGAAAGCTCCCAGCGCGCTGATGGCGACTATAGCTGGGCGTTGATTGGGCCCGATGCAGGAGAGGATATGACGCAGGTCGGGTGCGTCCGTTCTCTAGAGGCTTTTTTAAAACGCAACGCAGAGAAGCGCACTTATCCTTTTGCATGCTGGAATGAGTTTGCGGAGCTAGACACGATCTCGTGCCGAATTCGTGACCGCAATTTAAGTATCGGAAGAGCACGTGAACTCAGTCGAGCCATAGCGCAGCTACGCAGCACGTAATTACAGTAATCCGAGCAGATTACTTCACCGGGCCTTGGATCACACCGAACTGCTGCGACGAGCACGGCAAACCACGATTTCCTCTCAAATCCACGAGCTGCGATTCGCCGTAGTTTGGCATCCTGTGTCAGCAGAACGGAAGGTACGGTTCGTTTCAGCCGCTACTAACTGGCCTGAGTCGCCATGACTTCATTGGGCCATGACTGGAATAATAAACTGTTCAGGAATGTCGTTTATGACTTCTGGCAAGACAACCGGAGTGAGGCTTTTTTTCAAGCTTTTTTGAGCAACGCAACACTTCTGCATCACTCTCGTAATCTATGAAAGATTGACATTGTTGATAGTGAAGGATTTCTTTCGTAACGAATCTCTCGCGGAAAAGCTGACAATTTTCTGCGGAACACTGATGCTTCACAGACACCAGTTAAGAATCATGGAATTAGATCAAATGACCGCCCGCTTACGAGAAACTACACAGCCAAGCTGTGGCCAAGCATAGCGTAATGTATTTCGTAACCGGACAGGATCTTAAGAACGTTAAATGACCCGTGCTTTACCCAGGAGCACCGACCATTTGAAGCAGACTGAAAACTGGGCCGAACTCACATCTCACTCATTGGCTTAACGCAAAGTTAATCAGGTTGTTTAAAGACCTTGCTTGAATTTCAACACCCTAAAAGTTAGTTGAGCACCTACTGACAACGTTTAATCAGAATTCGATAAATTCAAATTGAACCATTACACATAAGAACACAAGATCTTTTATGCAGCAAGGCATTCTATCCCAAAATAAACTGTGAGCGGAGTTTTAGAAGGTCTGCTGTTGTTCGAGTTGCGAAAGAGACGCACCGAAGCGCTCCCTGCGACCGTTTCCTGCCTGGCAAACGTGGGAAACCAGCACATGGCGGGGCAGCGCGACACCAGGGGCCGCCAATGCATAGCGGCGGTGGAAGAAACTACTGGCGAACTTTTTTATCCGTGATTCGTTCTGCTCTGCAGCCGTGTGTGATTTACAGCTATGTCGTCATAAAGACATAAAAATGACACGCACTGCAGAGCGACGCAACAAAAGACTTTCATTATTCCTTGGCGAGCTTTCAAAATGACCAGTAATCATCTGTATTCGGGTATTTAACCGTCGCAGCTGTAGTTGCTGGAATGCTAACCGACAGAGCCGGAGGAAAAACCAAAACAATGATCCTGCACGATGTAATGCCGCGCGGTTCGGTAATCCGATACGTGCCTTGGAACGGCTTTTTTGTCAACGGAAGCTTCGGAATGAAGGAACGCATCACCTGAGCGATGAAACAACCGTTCAATTATTCGCACCCCTCCCCCATCGCAACAGCATACTTTCCAAACACATACGATGAACAACAGTTGCTCAAAAGTGAAGGAAAGAAGTTAAATAGTTCGTTAACAACGATCCATCGGTCCTTTCTTTCACCTCTCCAGGCTGATGCAAGAAGTAACGCGTAGGTACCATTGTGGCGATTCAAGAAGATAAATATGGGCGGCGGTAGCGAAGGTTACGCACCACCTGTGCTCAATACGATAGGTTGTTTGGTTCTGAATAAACATGTCCCACAAACGCCTGGCAGTTAATGCAGTGATCGAAGGCAAAGCAGAGCAAACTCAATAAATGCGAAGCAGACCGAAAACCCCGAATGTCAATGATAAACCATGGACCTACAGGTAATGTTTTCTTCTGCTAGTGTCTGTGTACTGTGGAGTGCAATCAGTGAAAATACCCTCATTCCATAGGTCGTTGCACACATCGCCTCGCTGCCTGTTTGAGTTGTTTATGCAAAACGAAACAAACGGGTTGCTGCAGTATTCAACGCTGTTAAAGTATCTAGCGATTGCGGCATTGCGAGGTCAGGCAGCAATAGTCCTAATGCATATAAAGTTATAACATAACGATGAAAAACACGCTTGTTTGCGTGGAATAGCTTGCTGTATTTTTACTGCAAGGTACGGCAAATGTTTAACTCTGGTATTTCGTCCACAAAGGTGAAATTGATATGATTTTGCATCATCCAGTTCAATCCTTGGTGTAGCTGCCGTTCTCCCCCGAAAAGGCAAGCGCATTCAAGATAACAAAAGAACACAAATGTTGACCTGTCATTGCGAGCGACGGGACTGGCAGGTGGTGATCGACGCGCAGAGTGCAGGCGGTACGCTCAATGTATATTACTGTTGTCGACACAGGCGCGCTGCGCAAACATGTGAAGAAGCGACGCGTTAGCTTCCAGCATCGGCGAAGCAATGCGGTTCGACTGCTCAGCACGCCCCGCGGTCAATATCGCAGTGAACGAGATCCAGCGCACCGGAATGTTCAAAGCCACACCTGGCACACACTCGGGAGGTTCATGGAAGGCAGAATACACACACACTGTTTTGAAAGGAACACAGCGCTCCGCTACAATTAAAAGCTCGAGGTTTTCTGTAGACTTTCGAGGAATCAGCCAACAGGGTTCTGCTTTCATATTTTTGCGATGATTCAAACTTGCACATATCTGTATTCAAACAACTTCACTCCACATGTGACACAATAATCAATCGCAAGGAAATCGATTTCACGTAACACCACGCATCGTCAGCCCTTACATCTTAATTCCACCATAGAAGTTAACTTCAAAACAACATTTAAAGTTTGGAGCGTGAAGAGGCGGGTAGAAAGTTAGCGTAAGCATTTGCTTACTTGTAAATAACAGGAATAACAGCAAAATGATCATAAACATGATTTCCTTGCTGGGATGCCGCTGGTCTGAAAATGCAACCCGCGAAGCAGAAAACGCAGGCTTGGATGAAGCTAGGCATGCCGATGTTGTTAGGAGAAAGGCATGCATAATGCTTTGACGTTGCAGAAAGCGCCAGTTAAAAAATGTACGCCAATCTTGAAGAGGTGTAGTAGTCCGCTGAACAAACAGGCTAACATTTCATGCGCACAGAAAACCATCCCATCAAACAATAGAAAACCATATCACCAGACAACCGATTGCCTTGTCGAACCAGCATGAATGCAGACAAATAGTACCTTGGCCTGGCCTTGATATGGCGTCGCTTCACATGCACTACAGTTCAAAAAGGTTGGGCATTGTTCGACAATTTCCTGAGGATCTATTTTGGAAAATGGCGATTCGAGGCTTCGGCGCGGGAATGTTGGTGACGTACGTCGCGCTCCAGTGGTCGAACCAATCGCGACGGGCGAGTTCGCGTGGAGCGTGGGCGACGGCGCTGGGGCGGCAAATACGAATGCCTGAAAGGCATTTTCCGAATTCCGCATTTCGCACAAGCACTTTCCTCCGCAATGACCGGACAAATGCCACAACGCGCTATTGGCAACAACGTCAGTAGGCTTGCAGAGTACACTGCACAGTGGAAGTAACAGCAGACCTGCCACAGGAAAGCAGATTTCTTGACTAAAAGAGGGGGGCGGGAAAGCTTTGAAAAGCTGAAGCTCATCGATTGCTATTTCGACAAGCCTTGCCTGGGCACACGCTTCTTTGCAGACAGGCGTCGAAGACGCAGCAAAACCGCAAACAATCGCATCGCTTTACGGGCAGGCGAGATAAATCTTTGTGTAAGTGTTTCATCGCGTCAACGTTCGCAAACAGCGGTACGCGCATCATGAATGAAACGTTTGTTTAGCACCGTGGCATCGGCAATCGATGAATGGTAGTAACGACCTGCGGCCAAACACCAAGCACGCTGGTTGCCAAGTCGCGAACTTGATTCGCGGTGAATTGCGGCGCTACGAATATCATTCTATGCGTCGCATCGATGAGGCCGCTATACACGCGTCACGTGCCTGGTTTTTGTCCAGGCATGTAAGAGAAACCCACGCCGACCTGTTCGGACGGAGACAAATTGAAGCAATAATCGCGTGACGTCACTCGGAGCGCGCGGCGATTGGTCCGTTTAAGGAGCGCTTAATCTTTAACGGCGCTGGAGAAACGATGGCGTTGTTATCACAGCCTAACTAAATGGGCAGCGCGAAACGAAGTCGTATTTTTTCAAGGAAACTTGCGAAAAGGCGCGAACACCGACAAAAGACGACAAGCCAGACGTTTCGCTCTGTTTACAGGAGCGACATGTATGGCGACCGCTCGCCTGAACGACAACTGGCAACCAGGATTGTCGGTCAGCAAACACGTCACAGCGCTTCCGGACAGCTGGCCAAGGTTGTCGAGCACGTAAAAGAAACTTTTAGCCGAACGTGAGGCCACACAACCAGTGAGCAGAACTCTGATCGATCTGCGCGCACCTTTTTCATAACCGAAATAACTAAACCTAACAACCAATGCAGGATCTGAACTTTCAAAGAGAACATAAATTAACTGCAAGCCAATTGGTAAGAGAAACTCACTGGCAGTTTCATTCTACAGGATGTCTGCTTAGTCACTGAACGTACAAACCTCCAATGCAAAACACCCTGTATTTCTTCAGTCAAATTGCAGCCTGCATCATTTAAATTGCCAACTCAACGGATTTTCAATAACGAAGACAATTGCATTTGTGCTTAGCAGCAATTTATACTGCAGCGACACAACAATCAAACTAATTTCATGCAGCAAAGTCGCCGTGTTTAATTACTCGTTGAAGAGCATCATAACCTTTGCCTTGATAAAGTCATTAGGTCAAAGCAGGTTTGTCACGACGATTACTACGTCCTAAATTACTACGTTCTGATGTTTTGCACCGCAGTGGTAACGCGATTTGCTTTGGAACTTCGTCGCCACAGTCGTAAGCTACCCCGAAACAAAGCAGCGGGATTTTCGCAACCGTCGTGGGAAACGGTGTCTCGCGAAGCCAAATGTCCGCCCGAAACAAACACACAGAAGCCGGCAAAAACACTTTCACCGAAAGCGAATTGTTCAAAAATTTGTGAAGTTTAAGTGAAAACAAGTCGAGTTGGCGGTCATTTGACTAATCATCGCCATAAAAACGAGCTATAACAAGCGGGTGGATTTTGAAGTGGCAGCCAGTAGGCTAAGCCATAGACATCGATAAATGACATACAGCTTAATCATTTAATTCTTGATCGCAAAAGTTCAAAGATTCAGTAATCTATTTGCCTGGATGAACACAGAACAAATCCCGGAAAGTACCAAGCTTCGCTCAAATCCAAACGTCTTCACGGAGGAAAACGACGACAGGTGGATCGAATCCCTACGGATTAAACGGCCAACGCATATCCTCACCAGCGCGACAAATCGATTTCAAACGTGGATACTGTTAGAAGACGTTCGTATAAAACGCAATTACTTGCAAGCGAGCATATGTCACCGGACAGTGCGCGAAGGACGGCGTTTGCAACAAATTGTGCAGTCGTCGCTGTGCAGCTGTTGCAATCCAGACGTGCTTGTAACCATGACAACGGAAAACAAGGCAGAAATTTGAAACACGCTGAAGAACCAATATACGATCCCGGTAGAAGCCAGTATCGGCAGCGCGATCTCACCAACTAAAATTGTTCTGCGTAGGCGTTAATCGCCGCTCGAATCCTAAAGCGCTCAATCGCCCAGGAGCCACAGTCCAGCCACAGTCCAAGACCCACATAAGCACTAACGTTAACACGTCGGCGCGAAGAAGTTGGCTACAGCAAATGATGAGGCAGTAGGAGGTGTTCGAAAGCGAGCCAGCCAGTGCTGCCAACCTAACGGTTTTCCCGTGAATTTTGGCTTGTTTTTTTGTGGATTTGCGGATTTTTTGAAGACTTGCGTGTTGCTTGTTTCAGGGCTGTTTCATTTCAAAGTTGCTTGTATTTTGGGGTTGTTTTTTGCAGATTGCTTTATTTTCAAATTTTGTGACAATTTGTTCTGTTTCAGTTTACTGCAAAATGCAATTTGGGCGTGTTTTTGTATAAATTTGTTCATTTTGGGCTTGTTTTTCGGATTTGCCTACCTGTTTTTGTTCTGAATTTACCTGCTGATTTTTTGTTTGGTTCAATTTTCTAAGCAAACACATTGTGAGCTTGTTTTTCGGGTAAATTACCCTTTTTGCGCTTGTTTTTCAGATTTACTTGCTTGCTTTTGCAAAATAACCTGGCATCGCTGGAACCAACTTTATTTGAGAGAGGATGTGTGTGGCAAAGCGACGAAGTGAGACGTTGATCTTTCGTCAGATAACTAAACTAGTCGAAAGTACATGACAGCTTTGCTCAGAGAACACGAGTAAGTCTGAATAGAAGTTGCGTTACTGAGCTTAGGGAAATTTGCGGACAAGTTTGCACAGCAGATATAGCTTGAGAACATTTCATTCCTGGTGTATTTTGGCCTTATTTTGTCACTGAGCACCAGCGGACTGCAGAACAATCGCGACCAAGGAACAAGGAGGGCAGTCAGGCAATCCGCCACGTGGTCAATCCGTAATAACATCCTGCTCCATCACAGGACACTGAAAACGCACCGTTGCATCAAGAAAGCAGCTTACCACGCGACATGTCCAAGCAATCTGCTGGACTTTAGCCGGATTTTCGGCGACACGCATGTGGTGCGGTGGCGTCGACCGGACACGCGGCGTGTTTCGCTGATGCACTAAAATTCATTCAGCAACAGACCGGTGTTAAAACTTGAAATGCATTTTGCAGGACTAAAACCTTTATCGGCAGCACAGTTTTCTCGGTGCCGAACGCTACGAAAAAAGGTTTTCGGAACAAGCTGCTTTTCACAGTTTTTTAAACGAAAAACACATGCGCACGAAAACATTCGGCGGCATTTTTCAAAGTTATCGAACTTAACTTACACCAATAACAATGCTTGGTCGTTTACATTTAAGACCACGACGAGCCACATCCAACAGAAAAGTTTAAATTCACGATGCTGGCACTGGTCAACAAACATCACGTCATGACGCTGCTGTCCTTTGCGAAGTTCCGCCAACCAGCGAAGCTACCCTCAGCTTGAATATCGCACCTTGACCAATGGCGCGCTCTCGTTTTGCAGCAAGCACCCGCAGTCAGTCGCGCGTTGCGGCCGTGACTTTCGCAGTTGCCGCTGCAAGTGCCGCCCGCGCTGCAGGATGTGCAGCGTCTCCTGCACTGCAAGGGTCGTTCGCAGCGTCGTGCACCAACAGCGAGGTGGACAAGAGCAATTTCAATGTCTGCAAAGCCAGCGTGGCAGCTCTGCTGACTGTTATTTCATGACTGCGTTCTTCTATCGGCACCAGCCAACTTTTTCTTTTATCAGATGCCCCGGCAATTTTTACGAAAATGCGCTCCAGTAGCGACAACTCACTGGATTTTCAAGTAAAGTTGCAGACTCTCAAAAGGGTTGTCCAAGCGAGCAGACTAGCGGAAATCATCAAAGCAGGCCTTTTAAATTCAAAAACCTACGAGTATATGTGCGATGAACTTCAAAAAAGAACGACAGCACCTTCTTCCCTGTTTTACGAGGTCAAGTTCGTTTAGAACTTGGAAGTTGCTGATCACTGCTAAAAAAGCTACATTTGGAAACGAAGTTGACATCTTTTGAGGCCAATCGAGCCACAAGTTTAAATTATTTCAGACTTGATAAGCATTACAAAGCAGGAATATGTTCCACCTTGATTATACAATGCGTTATTAACAAACTAACTAGATATTAGGAACGTTAAGACCAATCCATTTAATGCAGAAATCACTGACCCGTTTTTCAATGTGAAATGATGTTTCTTAAGCTTTCTCAAAACAAACTACTTTTTTACAGAAACCACGTGTGAAAACGGATTCTCTTCAAGATGTTCTCACACACCAGGGGTACGGACGAAAGAGTCAAACATGGCTTTACAGTGGCGCCTGAAGAAAAGATGACCACAACGAGACAACGTCCCAATATTCTTTATCAAAACGGTGTTCGAATACTGAAACGTTATCTTGATAACAAAATAACGTCTCAGTATTCGTTATGAACAACATTAAGAAATGCTCTACTTTTAGATAGAAGACCGCGCAATACCGAACTACCGAATGCAATTCAAAACAAAAGAGGCTTAGCTTGCACAACTTCGTGGAAAACAGCTTTAAAATGTTTTCACTCTATCAACGAACAGGTAAATCGTCGAATGTTTCAGGCTCAGGAAAGGCAGCGGGCACCCTGCCGTTCACACAGCGCATACGCGAAGTGATTTCGTGATCATAACCAAGCAGGCAGCAGTGTATCAAAGAGACGGTAGGCATAGACATCCTGTGCACAGTGTGGATGGACCTTCGTTAAGAGGTGCGGGCTGGCACCAGCGTGCTTCAATCGCCAACGCGCTACGTGAAGCGTCGTCGTCACTATATCTTCTTTCAGGGACTGCAATACAACTCAAACGCTCAATGCAGTGACTAATTCCTGAGTCAATGCAAAATCCTTTAAACTTCGCGATGGCAAAGCAACATGAAGCCGAAACTTACTCAATTGCGGATTGTATCAAAAGCTGCGACACAATCGCCCGCCATCGGGTTACAAGGCAAGGGTGATATTGGTTCAGATCAGAAAGCACACCGCATCAGTGTTGCTCCTCAACGCTCACTGTGGTACCACAGAACATGCGGCAACCCTCAAAAAAAAAGTTTTTCGTTCCTTCGAAACTTTTTAAACATCGAAGAAGTTCACATCTGCACGCGAGCACCCACAGTCAAACTGGCAGTAGGATAAAAACAACCCATGTTGGAACAGAAAACCCCAGGTAAACATGAAATATGATCAAACTTAGTTGGCATTGCTTAATTTACCCACAGTTAAACATAGTTCACATTGCTTCGGCCTCGAACCTCCAGCATCCACAGCCTGTGCAAATGGCACGAAACCTAAATAGCTTCCGCTGTAGCATGTGGCCACGTGACATACGCATTTCCTTTGCAGACAGAAACGAAACCCAATTCGAAGTGCAGTGAGTGAAAGAGTTTGAGGCCAGGGTTGCGATTTCGGGAACAAAGTAGAAATCCCGAGATTTCTACTCAGCAATGCCGGGATTTTTCAGGAGCCAAATAGTCAAAACAAAACACATAAGCTACAGTAACCACGTTCATTTATTATAATATTGACGCACAAACAAGAGTACATCAAGAGTGTCACCCCGGTTCCTGGTTTTATTTGCACAATAGCCTAGAACCGAGAAAGCATGTTCAACCTCAACTGATGTAGGCTTGATAGTTTTGAGTGCTTCATTCAACATTTCTAGGTTGTCTGGTCTTTTTCTTGCTACATCTCGCATAGGCTGCATTTCTTTCTGCACCACACGACCACATCTAGCCAAGGCCTCACTGACTTCGACTAGAAATTCTCATTCAGAAGTTGTCGTTGCGCACTGAAGCAGGGCAATCAGCCAAAAGCACATTACTGCATTTTAGGTTTACCAGCAGTAACTGGATTCTTTTCGAAAACAACTGTATCACCAAATGACTTCCAAAGTCACTATTGTAAAACTGCTCTAAAATATAAAATATGTGCAAAACCATGCGAAATAACACATCCTTGACGTTCATAGAAACATTTTTGAAATTCCGGTGTTTTAAATAAATTAATTCATCCCAAGAATGGTGCTTTAGAAAAAAAGGCCCCAAAATTCCCGGAATTATTAGCGAAATGCAACAGAACAACACTAACCGTCATACAGTTGGCGATCTATCAATTGTGGGGAACTAATGGCCGAGCTTGTAGAAAAAACCGACGGTGACCGGTTGCGTAGGCTGGTGGCGAGCGGGGAATCGATCCCTGACCCGCTGGACAGCGACAGTCGCTTTCGAGGAGTGATGGACGGTTCGTGGCTGTGACAGGACAACAACAGGTTCATTCAGCTGCTGGGCTCGAGCAAAAAGAGGTTTGTGGCCTGTGCTAAACGGGTAAGGCTGAAAAACATAGCCGACATAATAAACCGTTTCACTCCCCTAGCTAGGTTATCCGATATTTTTGCACATATTGGTGTGTGCTTGTTTACAGTAAAAATTACGACTAACGGTATTTCTTTCTGTTTCAGAGACGCCAGGACTTCAGTAAACAGGCCAAAATTTTTTAACGTGTTTTTACGTTTTACCGCCAGTAGAGCCTGATTAAAGTGCTGTTGATTAAACGGTATTGTTAAGAACCAGCAAAGGTTAGGTTGTGCAGACTAGCAGAAAATACATGCATCCCCAAAGTTGTTAGTTTTGTTTTATTCACTTGACTTCTTCACCAATAATGTTTTTTTTTTTCAGAACAAACGTTACCAGGTGAAATTTTGGTCAGTTATCGATAGACGCGGGCAAAAATACAAACACAAATAAAAACGACCGATATGTTAAAAACAGTAAAGCAAACTCGAAGATGTGATTATATAGTAGGGGAATATGGTTTGCCGCACTACCTTGACTCAAATACAGTGCTGCATCAAACCCAGCGCGTGCGAACCATTTAATAAGACACCAGAGCAACGTTGACGACATACAATACGAAAGGAGATGTGAACTACAACAGAGAACCGTCCTTGTTCTGACATAAATGTGGCAAAGCTTTCATGCACAGGATTTAAATTTATCGTTTAGCGCAGTGGTTCCCAAACATTTTCGAGCCGTTACCCAAATCGAGGTAGCGATTGGGTCTTATTACCCACAATATTTGGCAGTGATCGCTCATGATATGGAACAAAATTGTGGTTTCGGTTCCGCAGTACCTCCTAAAAACCGCATATTACCCCTGGGGGGTGATTTGCCCCCCGTTTGGGAACCACTGGTTCAGCGTAATAAACAAGCTATTCTTCGACGTAATAAATCAGTCAAAAGAATTTTGCTGTTTCAAGTTTTTCACAGGTCGACAAAAAAGGTTGAAATATCTGTAGTTCAGGCAGTCTGCTATTGCAAACGTAACAACACACGGGTGGCAGCAAATGTTTAGTGAAATCGCACCTGGTGTTCAAGTCCCGAAAGTCGAATGCCAAGCTTGACATGGGCGACATGCTTTCTTTCGGGGAGTAGACTCCTGGGGAATGGATCCCTGGCGAATAACCACCATGGCTGCGAACATACACTAACCTGACAAAAAAAGACAGGAATGACATTAATGCCGCTATCAAGCCTTCGGTACGACCCGATTGAGTCCTGATGTCGCTCCCAGAATTTATTTTAACATCTAACAATAATTAAGGGTACTTTTCCTGATTACTCATGCTTCGTGCAACAACCAACAACGCGCAGGTGGATCGCGTTATTTCAAATGGTAGAAATCAGGAACACAATGTTCCTGGTAGAAACGGTAATGCTTGACAAGAAATGCGAGAAAATGAGACTGCTTGACAAGCAAAGCTACCTCCACACAATACTCGTGATTTCCTGTTCAAGCCGTTCCTGTTTTCCGTTTAAGGTAATCTTCGCGTGCTGATGGTGATTTACATCAAGCGGATTCCGTAAACGTAACATAAGCATTAGTTGTTGTGAATGATGGCATGCATTACCGTCTGCTCTCCAAACGTGGCACATACCGGTATACCTGGTTGGATTTCAGCGGCTAACGAAGTCAAGCGCGGTTACTTACCTCGAACAATGTGCCGCTACATCTAACCAGGCATTTCTTTATCAAATTTTGGTAGACTTTATCTCGCCAAACCTGTGTTGTACAACCAGTTCACACGACCACCTAAAGCTAAGAGCTTCGACGACGTACATACCGGCTGGGCTTCACCGAGGGACATCCTGACGAGGTTGCGTAGGTGCAGGGTTTCGGGAGACCGAGATTTCCTGCAGCGTGTTGGCTTTCTCTGTCCGATGAGCACGTGCTTTGCTGCGCGCGACAAAAAGAACTGAACAGGCCAGGCTTGATAATTGACGGAGCGGAACGGGAAGAGGCCGCGGAGGAGAAGCCGGAATCGGTCATGGAGTCTCGTCTCAATTGACGATGGCGACGCGCCGGTCAGTTGGCAATTGTTTTGTTGCTTTTTTTTTCAGACGCGGAAACACTTGACAGTGCTGCGTCAACGCAGAACCGCTATCATTGCTAAAATCCAATTTTCCTATTTTGCAACTTCTTACTTCCAGTCAAAAACTAAGGACGTTGCAACAAATTTTTTTTTCTGAAAACAAGAAACAAGTTTAATGCTTGAACAGTGGCAGCAAATCAAAGGCTTCGGTAAAAATACGCTCCTTTCTCTAAATCCTCAGAAGCTCCCCACCACATGCGGTAATAGAGCTCAACCTAGTCTCCATGTTAGCTCACCCTTGTTTTGTCACCACTTAACCAAAACCGACGCCAGAAAGTCTTCAATAGGGGGGGGTGCTTTACGTTTGTGAAAGGGGGCTTCACATTCTGCAAATTAGATAAAAACTCCACTGATTTATAGTGTTTCATATTTTAATTGGGGCGGGGGGCTTGGAGCTTTGTTTGGGGTGGCAAAGCCCACAAAACCCCTGTGGCGACGGGACTGAACTTAACCCAACACCACGGTTTGAAAACAAGCAATTTTAAGCAAAATCTAAAAATACAGGTCGTGCAAACTACGTCAAACAGAAATTCTTCGAATTTACAAAAATGTAACTAGCAGAAAATGCTCACTCAGTATACACTTTGACCAAGCTGCCCTTGCTGTGCTAAGCCCAATCGAAAAGTGATCATCAGCATGGGTAAACAATAACATCACCAATGAGATACCAAATTCGCTAAACTAGTCCTAGCTGCGGCTAGATAGCAGCATAGAACTTTCCTGCTTTGCGTTTGCTTCCAAAATACGGTACAACAGGCTAACAGTGACAACTGAATTGGTTTGATGATACTTTATTAACTTAAAACCTTGCGCCCTGTAGGATAGGTCCACAGGTGTAAAGTGCAACCGAGCTGTGTTGAGTGCGAGGCCTCGTGCATTACCCCCGTCAGACTAACCCTAACAACCAACGGTTAATAGTTGGCACTTGGGCTGAGATAAATTAGCAATTTTGGTGTAGAACATGCTGTATATCCTCGCTTAAACATATAACTCGCTTTTCACAGCGCATCAGCTGAGTCACCCTATCGAAACTTTTAATGCATTGCTCCTCGCAACAGTGTGCTTTCGATCCATTAAAAAAATTAGCACACATCACGACGGTAATGGCAAGAAATAAAATGAATCAAAAATTGGTGACAACCATGACAAAGAAACAGTGCTGCTGAATATAACGGGATCTGTTTCCGAAGCAAATTTGCAACCATTCCCACAAAGTTGTTTCTTGCTATAATTCTTTATTATAGGGCTTGGAAAAAACCCGACAACTAACGCCAAACCAGTGTTTGATGGAAGACGGTTCGGACTAAGCGCTTGATGACCTTTTTGCTACCAAGACAAAGCAAATTTATTGTTGGTATGACCTGCAGGGCAAAGTTAAATGCTTTTGTCCTTTGTCATGCACCCTTACACACGTTGGTTGTTTTTAGATCCAAATCAGCTATGTCCTTCCCACGGCCCAGTCCAAGGTTTTGTGTGGCCCAGTCCAAGGTTTTCGCTGTAGTACAAGTAACCTACATATTGACAATCTGTCCTTGTTTTGATAATCTTAAATTTGACAATTTTCGATGCAGGTGGTCCTCAGTGCCACTTTATCACGTCTCTGCACTCCGCGCTGGGAGATTTCCATATATGTCCACTGACACCTTCGTGCAAAACCTTTTACTGGATTTCTACCTTTGTTTCATTGGCACCAAACTTGTCTATGACATCACACTTGCGGAGCGGTTAAAGGTGCCAAACAGTCGTTACCAGTGCAGTTAGGATTCGAACGCTTTCGGTACATTAGCTTAAACTAAATTTAGCTTGCTAAGATCAAAGTAAGTCATTTAAGGCGCGGCCCTCACTAATATGTCATTGAACGCGCGGTCCTGGTTCAGATAGTAACATAATTTTTGGCTCAGTAAGCAATTTCGGTCGGACATAGCTGGTCTACATGAACTTTTCCAAGGTTTCCCGTGAATGATTTGTTTTGGACGACAGTGAGAAAATGCAGTTGAAGAGTTCTCCACACACTTCACACACGCTCAAGAACGCATCGCATTCTGACAGTGCACTGTCGCCATGTCGCCCGATGCTACATTCAGCAACAGCGAACCGAGGCAGGTCCACAGCACTCCACTGGATACAACTCGGTAAACGACAGCACACTGAAGTCTACATAAATTCCAACATTACCGCTCACGTTATCGTTATGCAAAGTAGGCATCACGGACACTTATTGTGGTGGGGGGTGTTTCGCAACAGTCAGCAGTGCAGGGGTGGTTGTGGAATGGTACAGGAACGTCAAATGTAAACAAGAGCTCAGGAGCTTTTGCACAAACTGGGGTAGATGGTGCAATATGCATTACATTTTTTCAATACAGGAACAGCACTGGCGCGTCAGCATCTTAAAGAATGCTTTGCAAAAGGATTAAACATTTCACGATGTGCTGCAGGTTTTCATTAGCAATAGATGCCGTTTAAGTTTAAACAGCAATCGCTCTGCAAAGAACAAATAACGCGTAAAATCCTTTGAGAGATTTGAGACCTCAATCTCAAGTTCCCAACAAAGCAACATGTGCTATGCAGGTCGCATGCAAACTTGATCTGTCGACGAGTGCTTTAGTAATCTGGGTTGGTGAAAGTCACTATCATCGGTCGATTGCTGGTTTTGAGTGGCCTGAAATTTTGTCCATGCAAAGACAATTTATTTATTTTGCTGTCCTTTAACTATACTCATGCAAAAGAGTGGAGGTGCATGGCAAAAGGCAATTTTTAACAATAAACACCATGAAGAAGTCAGCACAGTTACCCATGAACCGCGCTATGAAGTACCGTAGTCGCACATTAAGCCGGCAGGGGGTAAAGTAAACGCAGACTAAGATGGAGATACAAGGGTGGTAATTATATCAACCAGTCAGAGACTTCAGATATTGCAACAGGTTGCAAAAAGTTCAAAAAACAGAAGTAATCAAATGCGATAAAGGAAAACAAACATAAAAACAGAGATTGGTTATTAAGCGAGTTAAGGTAATAGGTCTCAAAAATATAAACATATCATCCACATTGCCATGACATACTTCCATTCATCACACTTAGCTTTATGAGATAAGGCAGATTTGACAACGACAGATTTGACAACATTCTATAAGTTAAAGAATTATGGGATTACGAATTAGACAGCATCTTTCACTCTGTTTGCCACAACAGCCTGGAACTGCTGCAAAATGCTGACTTAATTGAAGTACGTATTTTGGTCCACTTTATATTTTTGAGTGGAGCTATTTGTCAATGCTGATTTTCTTGAGTCAAGTAGCTGCCACTGCCAGCTAGCAAGCTACACACAGCATCACAAGCTCAGCGGTGTGCATTTCATCTAACATTTTACCTGTTCACTTTAAACGTATAATGCTTTGTTTGAATATGCCTTTGTTTTCTACACATTATACAGTACAGAATAATGATCCGGTGTTTGCTAGAGCCTCATTTGTGTCGGGTAGTGAGTAAATGTTGTTGCATTTCCTGTGTTCTGCTAACGTGGTCCTCAAATTTAAAATAAGCATGTAAATAAGAGCACAAAATAGGCATCACCCCAACCTACAAATCTGAAGCAACTTTTCTCTGTTTAAACTTAGCGTAGTTTGTTCTTTGAGTTCAAATTCCCCATTATTCCTTACAAAAAGGTTGCGGGCTGCAGTAAATAACATTCAATCTGGCCAAACCTTTATAATTCAATGATTCCAAAATACGCGTCAGCTTACCGTGTTTCCCACGATCGAGAGAGTCCTGGCCAACTGTAACATTGCCTCCTGAATCGGAATTAAAAACAGCGGCAATCACTACGCCATTCATGTTATTGTAACCTGCTGTGTGCTCAACAGTCAGGCCTGTCAATACCCAACATAGCTTTTTTCGGTCATGGACTTTATTGCCTAATCTAGGTTCAAAGAACATCTCGAACCTGCGTGCGATTTACGGCTAACACCTTAAACCTCAACGGTTCTAGGAACCTAGCTACGATCACAAGCGCAACGAACGCCGGAGTGGAGCTCTTCACAGCGGATAGCAACGCTTGGCTGCCTTTTTCGCCGGGCGTCAGCGTCAGTACGAAAAAATGCGACCGGTGCGCCCCGCGTTCAGTGACGTACGAAGAAGCTGTGAACCAGAACGCTTCAGCGCAAGCGCGCGAATCTTCAAATGGCTGTTGCTCAATCCAAGGTTTCTCGCAGGCTCACGCGGTGATGGAAGCACCAACCGAGCTGTGACCACAGTGACTGAAGGGTTCGACCGATTCAATGTTTCGGATTTTCTTGTTTTTCGGACCGAGTTCTGACCGTACCTACCGGCGCCACACTGCTTGCTTGCGTTTTTTCAGCAATGTCTTCGATTTCCGGTATCAAGCCATGAGCAATAAGGTTAAAGTGGCGGCATATGTTAGAATCGGGTAAACTTCGGAATTACAGTAAATAACAATGCAGGTGATCAGAGGCGAGGGTGCGTTTACGTTTAGTTCAATGGTTCCCAAACTTATTCGAGCCGTTACCCAAATCAAGATGGCGATTATGTCTTAGTACCCTCAATATTTCGCAGTGATCGCTCATAATATGGAACAACATTGTGGCTTTGGTTCCGCGTTACCCTCCAAAAAAATCGCATATTACCTCGGGGGTTATGTACCCCCAGTTTGGGAACCACTGGTTTAGTTGATAAAATGCAGAAGTTCTTCATTACCTCGCTTTGTGCAATCACTCGTCCTGATTGTCCAGCTCGAAGTTTCGTATAGTTCGAAGTGCAGTGTGCTCAATGTGCCAGTTGCTATCCTTGGGTGCCAAAAAAGCTGAAAGTTAGTGGGTGTCAAACGGAACACTTAAAGCTTCGACTTAGTTTTCAAAGTAGACAAGCAACGCACAATCCTATTAACTGTTTTCTCTGGCTTCGTGCACTTGTGACTGTCTTCCATCGTGCATTCGCAGTCATGCACATCAAATGTTTATGATGCTAAACGACGATTTGACATTCACTTAACTAATCTACATTACGAATTGCCCCTTCATAACCGTCTCTTAAACGCTGTGAAATGACTCTATTTGAAACCAAATAATATTAAAAAATTTATAAGACCCTTCATGCACGCAGTTAACCTACAGCCGCAAAAAACAAAACACAGGCTATAAAACCTACTCATGGCATTTGCAGGAAATTGGAATTCCCTAAAGAACGATAGTTTCGACAGCTGACAATTCTGAATTCGGCCACAACGACAATCGGTCTCAGCAAAGTGCTTTCGTCCGTAAAAGTTTCAAATAACCACAGCATGACCAATGGGAACACTGAAGCAAATAGGTGGAAAAAGCAAGTCGATCAGCCACAAACAGTCAGAAAAACGATGGAATGTGACTTCACCTTTACATGGATCTTGGACGTAGCGTAGACCAGCGTTTCCCAAACAGGGGTCCGTGACGATATGACAAACACCAAAACAAGTCGAACGTATACCTTGGGCAGTATGTGCTCTGTCACAAATACATCGCTGTGATGCGCAAGCATTTGCAGCCGTAAATCTCGGTTGTTACGTCATCTTAAAATTCGCAGTGGAGAAGTTGTTTACGATGATTCTCGCATTCCGCGTCTATGACGTAATAATTATCCACGTGACTTGACCCAAGTTGGGAATGTTCACGCTTTGCTAAAACCATACCCGAATACGTGAAATGATGATGTAATGCAAAATGTTATCCTATCAGGTTTTAACGGAATTTTTTGGAAGTGGCGATATACAATATTTTACAAACCTTGCTGCGTGTGTAAAAGTCACTGAAGCAACAATTCGTGAGTGAAGAGTTTGTTGCGACGTNAAGGTGTGAAACCAAGTGAAGTTGTCAGAGAATTTGATTTTGCGAANATACTATCGGATTGAATTAGCTGTGAAGCAGTAGCTAACTGTGCAGTTAATAGTAGTTGCGTATAACTGTAAAGTTGATTGCTNTGTCAAGTTGACTATTGTCCTGGCGTTTCTTGNTTCATTGTTTTCTCACAAATGCAAACAAGCTTATACTGTGGGATCAAGTTTGAAATTTAGTGTTAGAATGCAAAATATGTGAAAAAGTCGCGTGCGCTGTGGATAAATTCTTAAAACGAAAAAAATGTGAAGTGACGTATATGACAGCGATGATGATTCAGAATGTGAAACCTACTATGATCATCTCAAAAGAGACAACAATTTGATGTTGTCAGTTTTCTACAATAAAACATTATTCANTGTGATTTATTTTTCGTTTTGCTCTGTCTTTCTNCGCTGGATGGGCAGAAAAAAATGATGCGATTGGCGTCCGAAAAAACAAAAATCACAAATGGGGTCTCCCGGTCCAAACTCCTTGGGAAATCCTGGTGTAGACGTCAGTTGGTACAATGACGGAAAACACTATTTTGAAGCACATCAAAACTAATCCCGGCATCAACACCCTTCTTGAAGCAGAACTTGAGCAATCAAGTAGCGCTTCTCAAACCGAAAGATTCTTGATCACACAAAGGAGAACATTCATAACAGGTTTCTCATCTGGAAAGCATCCATTTTTTTGCTTTTCCGATGGAGGGGGGGGAAAGCAGTTGCCACCTAATAAACCGTGCAAATGTGACGTAATCGACAAAGGTTAATTTTAGCCGAATAAAGCATCCAATTCTTAGCGACAAAAACCCTGTAAGCCACCAGGGTTCGAGGTGCAATTGCCTTCACGACGCGAGGTGCAATGACGACGACAAGCGCGTAACAATGTCTGCGCAGTTGCTGTGCATTGTCTTCGCTGCGAGGCGCCGAGTGTGGACGTGAAAGGCAGGTGGAAAAAAACGAGCAGCGGACTGGGCCGGACAAACGGCTTGTAGCTCTAGGTTAGAGACGCTGTATCCGCTTCCACTTCAAGGGCGTCTCCCAATCTTTGTTGTTCAAAAACTGCGTTCACCGGCGAGCGTTCTCACGACACGAAAGAAACTCGACGGTCATGTCACGTTACGGTGCAAGAGAATGTTCGCGAGCAGGTCCGGTGGAGCGCGTCGCCCCAGAAAGCAGAAGACACGTAACAGACATTAGACAGAACTTTCTCGCAATACTGAAACATGTGTTAACCGAGGTAGAGAGAACAAAACGGCACACGTCATCTGGAGTTGCGTCACGGCCGAAGAACTCGTAGTGTCCAACCGCGGCAGGAAAACCAAGTTCTCCATGCGAATTTGCGAATTCTCAATTTTCTTGATGCGACATCCAAGAAAAAGTAGTCGACGTTACAATCTTTAAGAGGCAGAACCTTCCACGCCATCGACATTCATAAAATTGAAAACGCAATCACATCTTGTCCACACAGCTTCTCTCAGACTAATCTCTAGCGCTTATTGCGGTTGATTTTTGCCGAGCCTTGCACTCGCTCACTCACCTACCGCATACTTTCAGTGAGGACCACGCTTTCACATTATTTCTTTTGTACTTCTGCCGCAGAAGTTGCCGTTGCTTGAAGACTACAGCAGAAAGCACGTTGCGGCCCCTACACACTTAATAAAACCTCGATATGGCCCCATTAACAAAAAGACAAGCACTATCCAACCGCACCAGGTTTTATCACGCTGTGAAGGGGTGCAAAACACCGATACATTCAGAGTGTTAAATCTATTTTTTTCCACTCGGCCAAGTTCAGATTTTCCAGGTTACTTAAAAGTGCTTTCTCACTCGCCCAACTGACTGCTTCGCAGAAAAAAGGTCCTTGGAATAAACGTGATGGATGACCAACGCCGCGTTGCTATGTGCTTTGCACTGGCATCGAAAACGAGAACAATGCATCAATTTCTACAATAGCGAGGCTTCAAGCTGGCTGTGCGGTCTTTCGCTTGTTGGAAGGACCAACTAACGCGGTGCAGATCTGACCTTTAGCTTAATGCAATCCAATACAGTACAAAGAGATCGTCTACCACCCGGTTGCTTTCGACAACTGTGTCAACAACTTCGGCTTTTCGTTTATTCAGTGTCCGCTTGGACTCTCGAAACCGTGGTTTGCAGCTAAGCTATTGAAAAATATTTCCTCAATTTTTTCCTGCAGCGGTACTGTAAAAGCGCGTTGATTTTTTACAGAGCAAACAGGCTGCAGCGAAGCACGCAATGGCAAGCAGTGGTGTCGCTGTGAGAAGCTCCGTTTTACGAACCACACAAGTCGCAACTGTGTAACGTCTAGTCCTGCACGTCGGACGACAAGCGTCACCCAACTTGAATTAAAAATTCGACTCGTTCCCGAATTCGCAACATGCCAGACACCCCTGGCCAGCGGCCCGACATCAATTTACCGGCATAGCATCGAAGCTGTGGGAAAAATCGCGTCAGAACCTCCCGCTAATGCGGGAGATTAACGAAACTTTGAAAACTCTTCAGGAATCAACGGTCCACGCGCGGTGCCGAAAATTGATTTAACGCTTTTGCGCAAAAGCCAACGTCGCCGAAGCAGACGCGCGGTGGCATCCACCAGAGATGCTTGATGCTGACAGCAAAAAGCAATGGATCGATTTCGCAATACGCACAGGAGGAGTTGCGAATTTCTTACAGCGCGAATTTGCTTTCGCGCTTGCTCCGCACTTCTCGCAATAGCAGGTCGTGTGATGTTTCCTGGTACGAACCGAGCAATGAAAAGATCAACCAAAAGACATGAACAGAATACAGGAGTAGCAGTCTACCAGCCAATAAGCACAATGTTGAGTTCCACGGCAAAAAAAGAGCACTGCACAACGCAAAACAAATATCTTGGAATAAGCGAAAAACCTGGCTATCTCGTGCACGTTACTGTTATCTACAGCAGGGGTCACCAACCTTTTCGATACTGAGAGATACTCCTTAGTATAGATTTCTGCGAAGGGCTGTCAATTCGATACACACATTTCTGAAGTGAGAATTTGCTCAACTAGTCTTCAAACATGTTATCATTAATAAAAATTAAAGATATTCATCAATGTGAAGACACTGATCATGTTAATGCTATTTTCAGCACACGTCCGCAGGCGACCCACGTGGTCCGTGTGGGCGGCATGGTGCCCGCGGGCACCATGTTGGGGACCCCTGCTCTACAGCCATGATCTTGATTTCTCCCTTCTGCCCCACGTCAACCGCAAACCTTGTCTGGTTTAATCAATGTTTTCTTTCTCCTGACGGGACACGACATCGGGTGATGTCGGTGAAGAGTCGAAGTTTCTTTCAAGAAAGCGAGGGCCTTGTCTTTTACAGTAATTACGTCGAGACGCAGACTGATCAAGAACGAGAGCAGCGCACCCGCGACTTTATTGCTATCTTTTTTGTTTCCAACAATAGCTGACCCTTAAGTGAACAACCGCGCGAGCGAGCCATGTCTTGCAAGACGACCGTCGATTTGTGCGAAACCCATTGTTTCGCAGCACTTGAGATTCTATTTTCTCCAACACCTGATTACAAGTATCAACAGCTTTTCGACGAAGCCGTTAAAACTAACCAAAACCCAGATAAAAAAAGGAAAATGGGGACTTTTTTCTACTGCCGTGTAAGATCAATCGAATTTCGCAAACACAATCACGACCTTCACCTCCTGTCCGCCACGTTGAATAAATCATGGTGAACCCCATCCTTGATCTTGCAAATCACTGACTCACCTTAAATGGAAAACTTGGAAAAAAAGTCCCCTTCGGCAGGAGCTCCACTTGTCACGATAGCGAGCCTCGTAATTTGTGACAATCCACGTAAAATTAATTTTCATTTTCAAACGAGCGAAAAAATAATAATTTTTTGTTTCAAACGACTAATTAGCGAGATCAGTAGCGGTCATGGTCAGCCTGGTCGCCACGGCATACTCTTCACCAGTTCATAAAAAACGCGAGTTAACACAGACACAGTACTTTACATTCAGCCGAAACATACTTTTCGACAACCTTGACGACTGTAAACACCGCCTAACTTAATTAAGCGTCGCACACCACGGCATGGCGCAAAACAAAGTAATTAAACGCCACCGACTGACCTTGCAATAGTCCGCACGAATGGAGATAAAAAAAAACATTAAATCACGAGGGAAGGCAAACAATTCCCGGGCGACCATCCCCTGCCTAGCTTACGAACAAATCTAACCAATCAATCTTTATGAGAACGTAACAGTCGCCACAACGCTCCGCAAAGTGCTGCCCGGAGACCGAGCAAAAGTTTCATCTGTCCGTGCATGCGGTTATCACTTGATACCGAAGCTCGAGATGTTGAGATAAAATGCGGATGCCTTTGATTCGAAAGTATGATATTGGTTTGGAATTCTTGACGTTTCCGCGCACACTGCTAGGATTTTCAGGACTGCTGAAAAACCTAGTCAATTTTGACGCTTCCATTCAATGCGAGGACAAGAGAACAATGCTTGTTTCCGACGTTGCTATGCGACGGGAGTATGCAACGACGTTCAGCTCATAGCACATCAGCCAAATAGTTGAGAGGCCTTGTTGGGCGATTCCCACACGGCACCTGCATGTGAATCTTAATCANAGCACACTGCGTCATTCCCTGATTTCTTTCTTATCAAGTTAGGTCAGACAGAACTTTGCAATGAAAAGTTCTAGTGAGGTCGTGTGATTTTAGAAAGAAAAACGTTAACATCAAACGTCCCGGTAAGTCCAGCAGGACAAAGACAAATACAACCAGAATGGTCAATCCACCACAACTTTGTTGTTCCGAGTTTGCAACTACATCACTACGCAAAATCACACCGCCTAATCAATTGCTTAGTCCTATTGGTCCACGCATACATAGAAACGTTAACTGCTAAACATGTTGCGTTGTCGTGAACATTCAGTCATTCCCAGCGTAAACTTCCTTTTCAAGACGTAAAGGAGTGCCTCAAACAGGAACTTTTTATAGGATCTGAAAAGAAGTTTCATCATAACACTTGACCTGCCATGCTATTTCATTCATGTTTTTACATCGACTTGAAACAAAATACTTACAAAACGTTATATGTCCAGGCGACTCCAACAGTCACATATAATAGGGTCGTTCCTAAGTAAATTAACTTGACCTTGAAACTGGAAAAGTGTGGGAAGACGTTTTCCAAATCATGTTTCTAGAATCCTTATAATTTATCGCAAATCATTTCTGGGAGCGACCACAGCGTGTTCACTCTTGGACGCCAGCATGCGGCTAACAATTTTTTCTACATGCCCTGAGTTTGGTGGCATGACATGTTTTGTTAACCGACATTCATGTAAATTTTTTTCTTGCTGCGTAACTCTTTCGCAATTTGATAACTGCTTCCTCCAGGCACATGTTCGACGAAATTGTTTCTCATTGCGAAGCACAAAATCGAGAGATAGCAAAATTGTCACCGAATAACTCAGTAATTGCAACAGACAGTTCGGCGTCTTTACGTTTTTTCTCCTGTTTTGATCGCGCCTTTCCATCTTTCCCAAGCTATAAACTTGCTAATGCAACTTTTAGTGGAATACCAGCAATACGATTTTACCAATTATGGCCTGAAACAGATGTAAATTTTCAAACCAATGTCGTCTGATCAGCGTCGTCTTAAAACATGACCTCAAAAAAGCGGCTAACCGAAAATACCAAACGGAAACACTTCGTAGACATCCTCGCGGCGCGCAACGCCACAGCAGAAAAAAATCACCACCATCAAAGGCATTCCAAGCTGATCCCGCTGCAACCTGCTGTGACAAATATTGGTGTTAATGTAAACCACACTTGTACAGTACAATATTTAAAGCATACCAGCCTTACCGCATACGTGCCGCTGGATTCTACAAACTAGATTTTGATTCTGACTACATCGGAAACCCGATGTCCTGTCGCAATGCGTGACTACGTTGCTTCCTAAGTCAGTCGATGGAACATTCACAACTTTCAGGTCGATAGTGACGCAGCGAGAGTGAAACAATCAGCTGGCTATTGCAATACGTCAAAAACGATTCGCTTCTTGTTTTTGTAACGGCAAAGCCCAGACAAAGAAACGTTCTTGCAATGTGACTCATTAGTACGAAAAAAACAATCAGCCACTTCTTGAACAGCACTTGTTAACAGAACGCCGCAGACAAGTCGGCCGAGACGAGCAGGTAAAATACCGCTTTAAAACAACGTTTTGAGAGGCAGATTGAAAAGAGCAACCTGAAAGAAAAACTTGCGTACTTTAGGGTAAAATAACCAGTTGTCCCACTGTCTAACGAGTCCACTTTTATTCGATCACTATTGAATAATTACACACCCTACAAAAATTACGAAATTAGGCGCAGAGATGCGTCGGCCGATATCAAGTACAGCTGATTCGCCACAGGTACAAAAAAACGACGAAAACAATGCATAGCATCATCACGTTGCTTACACGCCGCTGTAAAACGAACGATCTGATTGCTTCTTTGTTACATCAAAGACAAGAGTTTTGGAAGCGTTGTTGCATCAAAAGGCAAGCTGTTTGGGGCTCCACATGCGACACTACACTAATAACCGTTTTGCCTGCAGCTGTGTGAAAACAATGCTGAGGATTGGCTTCCTGCATTATGCTCTATCTTTTCATATTCAATTTACCGATAGATTAGGAAAGGAAGATACCGCTCTTTGTCTATCCATCAACAAATACTCACTTTTTCTTCTGTAGCAGACCTCGCGAAAACTGACGAAAAAATTTGTCAGCATAGCAGTTGATACTAAATAAAACAACCGCTGATGTGAGATAAATAACTATCTAAAGTGGAAAAAGCTGCCCTCGAAATTTTCAGACGCTCTAATCGCTTGTACAACCCTTAAAATAATTTTTCAAGCTTTTTCACAAAATGTAGTCGATTTACCCAGAAATAGTCTTGTTTCAAGAAAGCACCTAGTTTGTGCATCAGCAGTAGCTGATGCTAATTCTAAGTGCAGATTTGTGGCTACACGACTTACATAATGTATCGATTTTTTAAACACTCGTTAGGAAACAATCACCACAGCACAACAACCACAGCAGGCAAATTGGTAGCACAGTCCTTCTCATTTCAAAAAGTAGTGCATTTCATATAAAGATGTGAGTCAATGAAATGTCAAATTTAATGCACTTCGAATTCGTTTTTTTTT
>JGI24158J21664_10001079_pt1 | contig 29097 bp, 21 predicted proteins | sample Ectturendosymbi3_FD_21664 | JGI IMG/M metagenome (IMG submission 21664) | reverse complement strand
GCTACATGTAAGCAAAGTCGGCCAAAGCATGGAGAAGGGAAAGACCAAGCAAGCGACACTTATAAGTGACTTCCATGCACATAGAAGTAAGAGCACTCTTTGGCCGATTTGTCTGGCGCACAGTTAACATCTATGACGTCACAATCCATCCTTCCCGATGTTCGAGGATCAATCCCACACTGAAGGTGTGCGAACACAACCGTGTCGTGCGTTTTTCAAATAAATTTTCTCCCAGTCCGGCATATTGCAATCTGCGACAAATCCGTCGCGGAGTGTGGAGAGAGAATGAGAAAACGTTGTGCCAGATAATATCATACAAATAAACACGTTTTCTCAACTCCGTCCAAGAGCACTAAATCTTCCCAGCGTTTAGCAAACAAGGTAATTTTGTCCCTTGCAATTTTTGTGCACCGATTACTTTAGCTCTGAGTATAACTTATCTTTAACTGCTAACATTAAAATGGAATTCAGCAACCTACTATTTGGGGCTACCGTTTGGTATACAGTTGAATTGAGTAACAGGACAACTGCCAACCTCACAATGGCCAACTAGGACATCTGCCAAGTAGGACAGCTGCCAACCGAATTTTGTTTCATTTTCTGCTTCCTGCGTTTTGTGCAGTTTACCTTCTCAACTGAGCGATATAGCTTGTTCCAGTATGTACTGAGACAAATCTCATGTATTGCAATTGTCAATAAGCCTTTCCACATTTGGCTTAAACTGTTTGGTGTTATGACAGTTAAACCATTCAAGATGTGCAAATGTAAGTGGACACATACTGTTGCTTGTGTTGTTAGCTTTTCATTGTGCATAAATCCGAATTGCTTGTGATGTTTATGCGTTTCGTTTACTTTTATGTTTTGATCTCCTCGTGATTAAAGTTGCTGTGTGAACAATTTGTTGTTATTTAAAAAAAAGTTCATTTCCACTTACGTTTACTCAGTTTAACAAGATTAATGAGCGCTGTGGTGGTTACTTTCTGATAACTTGCTGTTCTGATACAAATTTCTATTTTGGCTGTTTCAGCTTGGTGATGTCGGTCCATATCCATAATATACCAAAGACCTTGCAGTGATTCACTGAACCTCCAGAACAAGAGTTAAAAATATGGTTAATCATCTGCTGCGTGAATGTATGGTTGTCACACTCAGTGGATGACACCAGAAGCATCTTTGTAAGTCCAAGTGAACTTCATGGCATTGCCATCAGGGCTGCAGAGCCGTCGTAAAAATAACACAGCTCCAGCTTCGGGTCCGGTGCTCTTCTTTTCATGAACGTGGCTCCGGCTCCAGCTTCGGAGCTCTTGGTCTTCATGAGTGTGGCTCCGGCTCCGGAGCTCTCTTTTTTCACGCCTTCGGCTCCGGAGCTCTCTTTTTTCACGCCTTCGGCTCCGATGCTCTCTTTTTTCACGTCTCCGGCTCCAGCTCCGGCTTCTGTTCGTTCACACATTAATATTTTAATTGTCTTGGTGTGCCTCCAGTTCAATTGAAAATGAATTAAATAAAGTGCACAAAACTAAGAGAATACGCAAAACGTTTTTGAGTAATTTAATCTGGTAGTTTTTTACAGGCAGCGCTCTTACCTTGAGGAAATCAGCGACAAAACAACAATCACAGGTTCAAACGATTCAGAGACCAGTTCCTAGCGGAAACGTAACTCAAGATAACGGTAATATAAGCAATTTCTGGAAAGGCAGTCGCTCGTTTTAGGGTCAATGCCTGAGGACCTTTTGTTATTTCTTATGACCAGAATCAACAAAATGGCTGTTTGGAAAACTACATTTGTGTCCGAGCATTTAAACACAGACCATTGCCAATTGACCAAGTGTTTTACACTCGTTGCATGCTTTGCCTGTTGCAGTCCTGTCGATTCCAGCTCATACCGGTGCCCGGGCAAACCATGCAAAGAGCGCAAAATACATAGTTGATTACCTCTCTCATGCGTTCTTTCAAACACGCACACATTTGCATTAACCCAAATGCGAAGATGTGTTTAAATGCACTTTGTTCAAAGCAGGGCTGTAGAATTCGAAGTCACAACCTTCGACTCCGGGCACTTTTAGTTATCCGACTCCTAATCGACTCCGACCTTCAGCTGTATTAGTTGCTTAAAGTAGTAATTCTTTTCAGATGAGTTCATAAACCCTACTTGCACTTTCCAAGAATACGGATACTTGTTTTGAAACGATGTGCACGCTCGTTCATCCCTCGTTTTTGGAAAATGTGATCAAGCAGGAGTTAGTCTTAATTATTTTTACAGAAAAGAAAATACTCATCTAAAACAGCCACAATTGAAATTATTTGAGAACGCTGTTATTATTGATTAAAGCAAATGCCTTACAAACGATATCAGTAACCATGTATAAAATGTATGTATCCTGCCAGTGTGCATGTTCACATATTGCGCGACGCGGTCGAAAAACGCGCTCGGGGTTTCATAATACCCTCAAAAATTGGCATGACTTTTGCGAAGCTTCAGCTTTTCTGAACGCACATGTGTCGCTATCTTTTTCCTTATACTGTAGATGGCCAACTGAACATGTTACAGGTAAGCACTTATACAGGTCAAAATCCAAGAACTACCAAGAAAGAAAGTAAAACAAATCAGTTTGTTTTTAGCTTAACCACTCAGGAGCATTCACTTTGCTCTTCGCTATCTAAACACTTCGTACTACCCTGCGTCCATTGAGGTAGGTACAACAAACTCGCAAGGTTTAAGAATCAGTCAATATAAATGTTATAATACACAATGTTGCGATAGAACGGCAGAACTCGACATGATTTATGTTCATTACAGTGACACATTGTACAACTACGAGTATGGAGAGTGCGTGTATAATATGCATATGCATGTTGTGTCAACAAACTTCGCAAAAACGTTGGTTTGCAAACATGAAACATCACGTCATATTGTGCAAACAGCGTATATCCAGTAACAATAACCACAATGAGCCACTGCTCAATACTGGAATTTGCTGGGGGCATACAATCAGAGCCGTATCAGCCGCACTCCATACCCCCCAATTGGGGGGGCACGTTGCCACAAGGGGCCCAAAATTCCAGTCCCGTCACCACTTAGCACCCCAGAGAAAGCTTCGATCCCCCAAATTAAAATGTGAAGCTTTAGAAATAAGTGAATTTAGGGGGCCCGTTGAAAGAAAAGTGCTTTACAGTTTCTTTAGGCCCCTTTGAAAGCAAGGTATTTCCATGTTACAACTGCTGTTGGGGGCCCCTTTGAAAGCAAAGTAGCCCACGTATACATTGCAATTGCTGTTGGGCCACTTTGAAAGCATGGTAGGCTGCTTTACACATTACAGTTGCAAAGGTGGGCCCGAGGCAAGTCCTTTGCTTGCCTTCCCTTAAACACACCACTGTTTATAACCCCGACAATGATCTTATATGAGAATATGAAACCGATTGAACACGTTCTGCTTCATCCGATATGGGTAGGCTATTTTCTCACCTGATGTGCGCATGTAAACACTGTAATGTAAACTTGTCTTTATGTTACTGAACACATTGAAGTTGTTGATGAGTCTATCACTTAAAAAAACTCAGATATCACGCGATTTTTCATAATAACCTAGACACACAGGTCGACTAAAAAACAGATCTGGGTGGAAAAAAACTCAGTGGGAGCCCTGGTCCCATGCGGCAGAACGCCTACTCCCATAACTTGAAGTGAACATTTGAAGATTTTTTGCCGTGTTATTGTTACGCAATAGAGACCAAGAGTACAACAATCCGCTAGCAAGTTTCGCAACTGCTTCTGCAAGCAAAGGAGCGAACTGCGCACTTGCGCTAAGCGTGTCGGGGGCTTCGCGGTCACGACTTTGCCCTGATGGGCCTGGCGTTCATTTATCCGGCCCTGCCTACATGCCTTGTTGTATACGTCCAGATGTCAGATTTCCACTTGATCAACGTATTTTGTGTAGTGATACCTTTGCCTTGGTGCTTACGACTAAAGTTACACATTTGCGCAGCCTGCTGTTCAGACATCCAGATGGAGTTAATTGTGTAGTTAGAAGAGTCTATTTTGGGGGTAGTCCCAAAACAGAGTAGTGCAGTTAGTGGGCTATGGATGTTAAACGTTGCGTCCACGTAGGCCTTAGTCTATATTTGTTAACATTTATGGTCGATTTGAGATACAAAATATTATTAATCTGAACATGTGCCATGCACTAGGAGATTAACAGTCCAGACATCAGCACGGTTTATGCATGCGCATTTCGGCCAGTGAAAAGCCCAGTGCGCACGCTTTATAAACATAAATTTTTCACTTAAGCTCATGCTAAAGTTTATCAATTTGCGCTGATGAAAGAAAACGTTCATCGCGGCACACATGCTTTGACCGGCCTCATGTTTACTCCTTCGGTAATAATGTTTTGATAACTGAATGATAGGATTGATTCTGATTTCCTGCAGTTTTTTCTTACATTTGCGTTTCATTACGACATCTCTAAATAATCGCCGTCAATCAAATGACAATGATTTACGACCCAATTCCTTTTGTAAAGCTGGTTCAAATAATTTTAGTTGGAAACTACGAGCCTATTATGCGTATTTGCGGGAAAATATTTATAATTAATTTGCACATTCTGCAAATGCTGTTCATGTTGTGAATTAAAAATACAATGTCAGAATATCTAACCCCCCTGCACAAACATGAAGGCCCCCAATGGAAGACTTTCTGGCAACGGTTCTGCCCAGGCTCGCAGACACGGTGGGGCATTCGGGGGCAGTTACCCCCAAATCTTTTTTGTGCCCAGCAAATTTTGTTGTGCTCAGAAAAATTTGTTTCAAACATATGAAAAATATTAAAGTCTTTCCCCCATAAAAATGTATTTTTCCCCTCCAAACCTTAAAACCTGGCTACCGGCCTGGTTTTGCCACAATTGTGTCTGCAATTAGAATATTTTGTTTTGATGGCCATTCGGCTTCGAGATGTAGCATAACGTCGATAACCTTGTTTCATAAATCACCATTAGGGGGGCCCTTGTAAGGATTTTATGGGGGGGGAGATTTGGGATGATACGGCACTGCATACAATCAAGCAGTCGCCCCGGCCATCACCACAACTCTGCATGGATCCCGTCTCAGTGTGGGGCCAATAGAATTATTATCAGAGGTTGCTGAAAACCGTCAAGTGTATTTCGAGCCCCCCTAGGGCTGCTGCTCCCTCGACTCTCCTGCGAGGTAAAGCGGGTATGAAAATAAATGATATGGAATCTTCGCTGCGAAATTAGTGTTTCTTAGATTTCCAACCAGCCTAGACAGCTTGCAGTGCTAACAACGCAGGATAAATTGATAATGCGTTGCGTCTTTGTGCTGCAACATTGCACTAGTTGTATGACGTTACAAAACCTTGATCACAAATTCTTCACCATGAGATGGAAATGGCCTATATTTCTATCACACTGCACATCATACTGTGCAGTGCATTGCCTGTTTATAATCGTTATGCTACAGGAAATAAGAAAAAGTAAGGACGCAAGTCACAATCAGGGACATTTCTTAGAAATAAACACAATAATATTTTCAAAGACTGTAGCACTTCAAATTAACTATAGCACTTCAAATTAAGGACAAATCTTAGAAATAAGGACGGTATGGTAGCCCTGCCTATAGGACAGCTTGCGATTCTGTGCTTCAGCCTCTTGATAATATGCATAATAATGTATTGCGTGCTCTCATATTTAGTCATGTTACATGTCACATAACGTCTTTGTATAAACAACTGTTTTTTAAAGGATATAATGTACTGTATATCCATTAGATATTTTTTAATTAATCAGGTTTTTTTTTGGTGTTTTAGGATGGAATCTGGATGGAAAAAACCCTGTGTTCTTTCCTGTTCAGGTTCGAAACAGAAATGTTAATGGTGTAGCTTCACCCACCAGCAAAATTGGTGTTAAATTTGTAATTGCACTGAACATGCAAAGACTTTTGATGTCCTCTCTAAGCAGGGGTGTGGTGGGGTGGAAACGCGTGGGAACGGCGTTCCCACTCCTTTTTGCACTAGTAACGTTACTTGAAGATTTAGCTTTTCATTTCAATTTCTACGTGTAGTGCCTGGAGCAGCATAAATGACTAAATTACGAATTGTCTCATGCACAGCACCGTAACATGGATGTGTAATTGATGTTTGTGACATCAACAATTGCATTTGCGCACACCAGGCTTCGTCTGATTGTTTGCATTTATCGTAGCCTAGCTCTGCTATCGTCGTTTAAGACGTCTTGAAGTTTTCAGGCCGTTGCGGTGTAGGTTACAGCTTGCCTGAGTGGATTGCGAGAACTAAAGGAGCTTTTTGCGTTTAAGGGCATCTGAGCGATATTTGCCGTTACAATTCGGCTTTAACCTTTAACACCCGCACCGGCCACTATGACGGCCGATACATTTTTGGCCATAACTCGCCAGCCGCTAGAGCTAGAGAGCTGTTCAAACCCTCTACGGATTCGGAAAGTCTTCCAGTTTCGATTGAAAAAAGCTTTTTTTATTTGGGTTTGAGATTCTCTGTGGGTGACGTCATAATTGGAGATGTTTTGCGTTTTTTTGGCCGACTTTACCTGGCCCTGGGCGCCAATTCAATGATCCATTTTTTGGCTGGTGTTTTCTTTGGAATCTAGGCTATGATCCAAGTCTTTAGAGCCCTTGATTGGCTTTCTAGCATGTCTGGAGCCAAAATTATGACTCAAAATAGAAAAATTGGTAAAAATTATACTCCCACAAACGCTGACTCCGGGCACATTATACCATGGCCATAACTGGCCATCAGTCGCCGGCAGATTGAGCTAGAGAGCTGCTAAAACCTCTGAAGATGGGAAACGTCTTGTAGTTTGTAATAAAAAAAATTATTTCAGTTTTGGATGTTGGGTTTTTGTTTATGTTTACATGATGGGAGTATGTTTATGTATGTTTATGCGTATTCTGTTTACACTCCGATGACGTCATCATGTACTGGGAGCCGACCAAACGAGTCGATTTTGTGGGTCAAAGTTTTTTGGGATTCTAGGCTATAATACGAGTCTTTAGATGGTTTGATTGACTTTCTAGCGGTTTTGGTTCCAAAATTATGACCAAACTTCCGGAAATTAATTAGAGAAATACTCGCAAAATACTCAGCAAATTCCTGAAATATTTGGATGTTTTGGCATAAGTTTGGAACCAAAAACGCTAGAAACTCAATGAAAGGCTCTAAAAACTCGTATTATAGCCTAGAATCCAATTAAATTTGAGCCACAAAATCGGTTCATTGGATCGGCTGATGACGTCATCAAAATATCCGCAAAACACACCCCAATCATGATCCCATGGATCCAAAACCCCAAACACAAATCTTAAAAATTGTTTTTTCATTCTAAACTACAAACCTTCACGAGTCTTTAGAGGGTTTGAACAGCTCTATAGCTCAATCTGCTGCCGAGTTATGGCTGGACAAAATGTGGCCTGAGGTGGGCAATGATACCTTTTGTGTAACTTTTTTATTTTTGTCAAAAATTGGGTTTTTGAGTCATAATTTTGGCTTTAGATATGCTAGAAAGCCAATCAAGGGCTCAAAAGACGCGGATTTTAGCCTAGTTTCCAAAAAAACATTAGCCAAAAAGTGGCTTGCTGGATTGGCACTCAGGACCAGATAAAGTTGGTCAAAATTGTGAAAACACCTTCACTTGTGCCGTCAACCACAGAGAACCCCAAACCCAAAACTGAAAATGTTTTTTTTTCAACCGAAACTAGAAGGCTTTCCGAATCCGTAGAGGGTTTAACAGCTCTCTAGCTCTAGCGGCTTGCGAGTTATGACCAAAAAAGTGCCGGTCATCCTAGTGGCCGGCGCGGGCGCTAAAGGGTCGCTTTGACGAAGTTTGTAGACGGTCATTTCGAATCAGCTTGCCGGGCGGTCACTGTCAATACTTGAGTAAGGTGGTTACTTAGAATAAATTTGTAAGGCGGCCATTTTGAAGACGTTTATAGAGTGGTCTTTATTTTTTTGAAAAATGTCCTGCAGACAGTGTAGTGACAAAAAAAGAGGCGTCGGAACGCCGTTCCCACCCCACTACACCACTGATTTAGAACAGAAGAAAATAAATCAGATAATTATGCGATTTATCTCAAAAGCTTTCGATCGATTTGAAATTGACGAACTAAGAGCTTTATCTCAATAACGTTAGCGATAGCCTNTTTTCACAAAAAAGAAACAAGCGGAAATAAAGCAAACAGTAGCGGTAAATTAGTAAAACCGTTCCTGACCACATCTGCAGCATGCAATATCGCGTATGCTCCTTTATAATATTCAACCATGCCTTCAGGCTCGCAGGTGGCAACTTTTCTCAACATCTCTGCTTTATCTCGTGGAGAAGCATCGCACCGTACGCCTCTGAATGGGAAGAGGGGTTCGTAGAAGTAACTCACTTCGGTTTTTCTATTGGTCATCTCTCCCGTGATACTGGATCCCGATCGTTGTTGTGCAACAATAATGACAGTTTTCAAAGGTGCCTTCACTTTAGAGGATTGTTCGCCAGCAGATGCTCCCAGATCATATTTCCTTGTGAGGTTTCGATTCCATATGTCTTACCAGCAATTAACGTCTTCAAGTATTTCAAAGGAGTAAGTGATGCCATCAAGCAAACAATAATAATTGAAGTCAACAAGCAATATGCAAAAAATAAATCTCGCCTCATGTTCGAGTCAAGTGATTCTAGTTTATCCAGATTGGATCTAAATGCAGTTGAATGGTTGTAACATTTTTTTGGATCCATGAGGGAATCGGAAGGCTTTTTGAAGCGTAAAAGTTCTCAGAAACACTGGGAAAATTGTCTTGTGGTGGTAACGTTTTTTCTTCTACTGTGTATCACCTCATGCCGGAAAATAAACTGCCACTGTAAGAATTTAATCAATTAATCGGAATTAAACTGCTGAATTCAGCTTTCTGGAAATTTTTGGTTCTTAGCCAAAATTTCCATGGTGGGGACATGCCCGTTTCACCCCTCCTCCCGCGGACGCCCATTTTGAAAAGGTACCCTTAATACAGTGTAGATGAGTTTTATCAAGAATATCTGAAACTCTACCAAAAATTGCAAATGTCGATTGCGAACTTTGTTTATTAGACGTTAGTAACATAAACCTGGTAGATGCAGCTAACGATAACAGATTACTGTAGTGCAATGTAATAGACACTCTATGGCATTATGCAGTCTCAACTGTTACCTATATTCAATAAGCGTAGAAGGGTGGTAAACGGACCGGAGCCCTGTTTTAAAATGCTCAATGAGATTTCGTTTAAGCTGGAGTTTTGCATTGTTCTTTGAAAAACATTTAATTGGTTCTTGGAATATGTCGAAACACTTGTTAATTCCCAGGGGTGTCCACAAAAGGAGTTGATTTTGAAAGTACTTTTGCTAGTTAATTGTTTTACCTGTTACTCAAACTGAGTCACAAACAGCTTCGAATACTGAAAAACTAAGAAAGGGTCAAGTAATTTTTCTCTCGTCACAAGGTAGAATCCAAAATATAGCATGTGCGTAGATTGCAGCCCAGGTTTTTTAAGTAAATATTTCAAAATAAAATATAAGCAACGGTTAACTTTAGATCTTGAAAAATGCCTCCTCCAAAAACTAAAATTGTTGTGTTCATGCAAGGTGGGTGAATGTAAACGTTTTACATTACGATTTGTATCGATCTTTTGTTTCTCCTTCCAATCTTTCAGGTGCAAAAATTATTTTAACATCTACTTGAGGTATAAACGTACATTGTCGTTATTGCGTTCTAAAAATTAGATTAGTTTAATTCAGTTGTTCTCAACCTTTTTTGGCCCACGGACCATTTAAAAGAAAATATGCAATGGACCACTTTACTATGCTGCCAACTCATGAACAACTAGTCGAAACTATTGCATATACGTCAGTGAACGTTTTATCAAGGATTGATGGAACTCTCTGTGGGCCACTAGAAATTCCAGGTGAATCACCCGTTGTCCAAGCCCAACTGCCACCCGGACATCTGCCACCTAGGACAATCGCTTGCCGGGTAGTTGGCAGCTATAAACCAAATGGATTTCTTTGCCTTTAATGTCATTAACGACATTTAAACTTCTCAAGGTTCTGGTGTACAACAAAGGTTTCTTCGTTCTCTGATCACTTTGAAGAAAGTTAACTTCAAACTTTAATACTTCTGATTGGAGAATGTCGTATCGATGTCATTACGTCTTCATAAACATTCGTAAGTCAGTGCAAGACTTCATTTTTATGAGCATTTTCAATTTTTTACAACAATCTTTCTCATGCACATTATCGCATCGTATTCATTCTACACACTCATCAAACCCGTTCACTTCAGTTCATTCAAAGTTCTGTGCATTCCCTCACCTTAGCTTATCATTTGTGAGCCACACGGCAGCAAGAGCAACTCACGTTTGTTGCACTGTGCTGAAGCAACAACACCACAGCACACAGGTTCTCAACCGCCGTGTCACGAGAACTCTTGTACATGCCGCAACGCGATATTCCAAACTGAATGTGATAGCTTGTATGTGATGTGTAAAACGCAGTAATGTAGGAGGCGGCAGTGCAAGCGCGCGGCGAAAAGTTTTGATTTGGTGAAAATCCGGACAAAATCCATGGATATCTGGCCAATATCTGTGAAAACCTTCGCAAAATCCCTGAAAATCTGGGCAAAAATGGCACCCAACGTAGTTTGATTTGAAAAAAATGGCCCCCAACGTTTGGAGAATCACATGAAGAACGCGTTCCAACGCTTCCCACGCCGCGAAAATGTGTGGGAACCAGGGCTGCAGAGCCGGAGCCAGAGCCCGCAGCCGAGCATTTTGCCTGGAGCCGGAGCCGGAGCTCAAATTTAAAAGTCAGAAGGAGCCGGAGCTCACTTTAAAGTTTAGGACCGGATTCGGAGCCATGACCATTTGAGGGGTAGCTCTGGCTCCGGGTCCTTTCCCAGATACTAACAGTTTTGCCAAATGGACTTGCCTGCGCTTTTTATAACATATTAAACGAGATTGTTACGAGTTACGACCCCAGACTGCAACAATGGATCTGCAAGCCTTTGATGTTTCTTTGGTTTAATATAATCGCTATGGATGNAACGCCGCAGCTGGCAGGCGTGGCGTTACTTGTTGAACAATGGTTCTCAAGCACTGTTCTGAAAGCCGCATGCAGCTCCCAAGCATCCTTTGTGCGGCTTTTAGCAAACTTTCAGTAACAGATTCTATTTCAATAAGAGTTGATGATGCCTACTTCGTAGGCTAAATATACGTTCTGTAAGAGCTTCGTGTATGATCCTTTGCTGGAAAGTTTTTTTTCGATAGACAGTATCTTTCAGTAACACCTCTAAATATTTTGTATAACAGACTTCGTCAATGCAATAAAACAAAGCGTGTCAATTGATTTGTGGTAAACATTTTTCGTGCAGCTCTCTAAAAAAAGCGTAGGTCTGGATTTGCCTCCTTTCAGCGAAATGGTTGAGAACCACTGTTGTAGAAGTAAGAAAAACGTTAACTACCATGACATCTTACTTTCTAGTCAGAATGATCAAACCAGCTCTGTAGTAGTGTAGCATTCTAAAAAGAACTGACCTATAATGAGTAGGTATATAAAAAAAATATCCATAGCTTTTGTGGCTGTGCAGTCATGCTGTTAACACGGCGTATGATTAAGATATGATACAAATGCAGATTTAAACGTGAAATGCACGGCACACCATTGCAAGGTAGGTATTTTTACTAGAAACGATTAGGCTTATCAACAAGGTTTACTAGATTACTGGCAAAGTTCACTAGGAAACATTACGTTTGCAAGTAGTAGCATAACATGAAAGTCTTAAAAATTTGGTAGTGAACTAACACTGCTTTAGATAGCAGACAGCAATACATTATCAGGAGGGTATAAAAATCAATGTAAACAAATGTGGACGTTTCTTGAAGTTTTCATCTGTGGAAAAAAATCTATGTTATCGGCACGGTAACCAGTCTTATTTTCCCCTAAGCGTGCAGTTTAAATTGTGCTTTACTTTGCGATTCATCACTGCTTATTATCAGTGCAAAATATAAGAAATCAGAATTTTTCAGCTATGTTTACAAAATCAAAGGTGAATTTCTGGCTAGATGTCGTGCTATTTCTTTGAACAAAGGGTTTTTGACCACATTTTCGTATTTGGGTTAATGCAAATGTGTGCATGTTTGAAAGAACACATGAGCGAGGTAATCGACTATGTATTTTGCGCTCTTTGCATGGTTTGCGCTGACAGCGTTGTAAGCTGGGATTGCCAAGACTGCAACAGGAAAAGCATGCAACGAGTGCAAAACACTTGGTTTGAGACAGGTCTTTGTTTAAATGCTCGGACACAAATACAGTTTTCCAAACAGCCATTTTGTTGGTTCTGGTCATAAGAAAATAACAAAAGACCCCAAGCATTGACGGCAAAACCAGCGACTGCCTTTCCAGAAATTGTTTAGATTACCGTTATCTTGAGTTACGTTTCCGCTAGTAACTGTTCTCTGAATCGTCTGAACCTGTGATTGTTGTTTTTTCGCTGATTCCCTCATGGTGACAGCGTTGCTTGTAAAAAGCTATCAGATTAAATTACTCAAAAATGTTTGGTATATTCTCTTAGTTTTGTGTACTTGATTTAAATCATTTTCCATTCAACTTGAGGCACACCACGACAATTAAAATATTAGTCTGTGAAAACGAACAGATGCCGGAGCTGGAGCCGGAGGAGTGAAAAAATAGAGCTCCGGAGCAGGAGTCACACTCATGAAGACCAAGAGCTTCGGAGCTGGAGCCATGTTCATGAAAAGAAGATCTCCGGACCCGAAGCCGGAGCTGTGTCATTTTTACGACAGCTCCGCAGCCCTGGTGGGAACGTCATTCCAACGGGCTCCAACGCCACTACACCATGGGATGGCAGCTGTCTGGGTGGCAGTTACCCTGGGTGGCGATTGTCGTAGGTGGCAGTTGTCCTAGGTGGCGATTGTCCTTGGTGGCCGTTGTCGTGTGGCAGTTCTCCGGGTGGCTGTAGTCCGGATACCGCAAAGCATGGCTTCAGGACAAAGCCGAATCTTCTTTATATGTACGGTAAGCTAGGACGCAATACTCATCGTGAAAAAATGCAAAATGCAATATTGCGATAATTTCGTGTATAACCTGGATTCTAATTATTGGCAAATCACCCGGCATCACCGCAGCAAAAATCTCATACCGCTGGATCCATCGAAGATCAAAATGGTGCCTTACTCGACATTGAGGCGACATCCTTGGCAGATGAACAGTATTTCAACGACTTTTGGGACCCAGTCAGTACCATCCGGCACACAAGAAGCTCATTTGGGAGAGGAAATTGTGGGAGAAAATGCCGTCACTGCAACCGAAGCCTTCTTAGCTGTCAAAACAATGATGGACGCAGGTTGTGATGAAATCCGACGTGAAATGCTCAATAGCTTCAAAAAGAGTAAAACCTTCAGTTTTCTGAAGCCTCGAAGTGCTCCCCGTAAGTTGGACGACTAAGGTTGCAGTTAACTGTGCAATATACACAACCAGTCCGTATGCGTGAATAGCACCAGTGGTGGCTTTTGGGTGAGGGACATGAAGCAGTTGTCTAGCCAGTGGTGTGACTGACGGGGGGGCAGGGGGACGAGCCGTTCCCCTGACGAGCTAAATGTAAAAATCGGCCCCCCTTCAGCCTAAATTTTTTTATGTTAAGTATTCTATTGGTTTTCATTAGGTTGCTGTTTTTTTGCATTTTTCAGGGTGTTTTCGGGTTTTTTAGCTTTCACTGACATCCGCTCCCTATCCGGATTCAGTATCTTTTTCTCTGAGTACTGGCTAGTGGCCTCTCTACCGTGGCCAGTGCCCCCTTCAGCTAATTATCACCCCCAGGTTCAAATTTCTTGTTGCACCACTGTATCCAGCCACCCTACATCGATCCCTGTGTGAAGAAGACGTGACGCACTTTGGTAAAATAGTGAAAATCTGGCTGGAAAACTTGGTACAATTTTGGTTTTGATAAATGTTAGAACGGATAACCTTTTTCAGCGCGCTTACGTGGATCTAGCGACATTTGGTGCATTGCAGCGTACGCAAAATCATCTTCATACATTTCAGTTGTTCCGTGCTCTCCAACTAAAGGCGCCACTGAGTACACTGTGCAGGACTATTTTCACACCCACAGGACTTACTGTAATTTTGGCACAGGGAAAAGGGTAAGAGTCTTCGACACATTATGGTTTACTTGTAACCATAAAAGGTATAGGTTTGCTCGTCTGACGACATGTACAACAGAATTTGGCTCGTTATTGTTTGAATTTTTGCCAGGGAGGTTAAGGTTGGCAGACGTCCTTGAGCGCCAAGGACTTTCCTTGAAATTTGCTATCAAAATTGCTTAATTCTCCTTGTTCCTTGAAAAACATTTTGTTGTCCTTGAGTATTTTCTGGCATCCTTGAATGTTCTTGAACACTTGTGAAATTGTTCATTACTGAACTATTGATAACATTGAATATTTATGAATCAAGATTTAACAATGTCATTGAAAAGAATAACGCGTAGATTTGTTCTATCCAACAGTTTTATAGTAAAAAGTAAACGATTCAAAAACAGTTGTGCCACCACTATATGGGCTACACCACTATATCTAAAAAGTATTCAAAGTAGGCACGAAGTAAAATTTCAATACTCACAAAACAACAAAATGTCCTTGAAAAAATTTCAAGTGATCTGGCAATCTCAACCCTAAGCAAGGTAGTTACCTCAAAGTTTGTGAAACCACGAAATATATAGCACTGCTATTATAACATTCTAACGCTGTTGGATTGGCTTTGACTATTGTTGAAATACACTCTGATTTAAGTTCCAATTCAAGCTGGGATACAAAGGCAAGCCCCCTCATAGTTTTAGGCGCGCTTCAAATTGTTTCACGTCACGGTTCTTACGATGTGAAATTGCAACACAAGCAAAATGAATGATGTCAAGCAATGACATTCTGTCCAGTCATCTTATCAGTGTTATGAAAACATTATGTGAACAAAAAAAACATCCAAACTGTCATACTTGACTTCCTGTGCAAGGATGCAAGAATTCCGTAGATGGAAACATTTTCACAGGCCACCCACACTACTTGCTTCGAAAGTATGAAATCATGTAGAAAATGACTTTGATGTCACAAGTCGTTTTGTATACGTAACAAGAGGGAAGTTTGCAAAGAAAAGATTAAAAAGAATTCCAACAGAAACCAAACTGTCGGTTGCCAAGAATAGCACTCCACAACTGAATCTACAAAGCTGCACAACGTTATGATCGTCCGAATGTTTCAATTACTTTTCTGTATGACTTTTATACTCGCTTTGGAGCTGATGCATGCAGTATTTGACAAAGGTTGTTTCGCCATTATGCTGATTATGAATTTCCTCTTACAGTTCGTACGAGAACTGGCAGGTAAGTTACAGCATTGTTTAAATTCACAATTTGTCAGTGAGGTCTTGCGCATGTTTTTAAATGAATGTCGTGTTCGGGTTTTGCCTATATACCAATTCATACTTGCTCGAGCAATCGTATGGACGAAGCGTGTTTGTCTTTGAAAGATAAAATGCTGGATGTTGAAGTATTTGCGATCGTTTGTAAGAAGTTTTGGATGTTTTTCCATGCCAAGTCTTTGCTCTAAAGCTTTTTAGTAGGCTACGCTTCAATCATAAGTTGATGTTGAAACTATGTTGAGGCTCATTGAACAGATTCCCCAGTAAGATTACCAGAACAGTGGTTAAACAGCAAGAAATCAAGTTTTTTTTCCGGCAACAGAAATTTTCTAACACTCTTGATATATCTGCTACCAAGTAAGACCAAGTAAAATGTTTTCGAAACTCCAAAGAACGAGCATTAAAAATTTTGCAAAATATCCAGGGCGATTTGAATATGCATTGGGTTTGGATCACGATCTGGCGGTGACAAGGTTTTAGCTCGACGGAAAGCCGATTCCGTGCAACTGGTAAAAGCATGGTTTGTAAAATATTCAAGATGTGCTGGGTCTGTATCATATACAATGTTAAAGGCATAGTGGTGGATACTCGTCGCACCACGTATCGCATTAGTTACACCGAATATTTTTCCTACTTACACGAAGTGGAGTGCGAGATATTGCACTTGCAAGCCCTAATTTTAGCCCGGATCTCGGAAAAGGTTGCCGATCCCTGATTTATCATGTACGTAGAATTAGGATGGTGCGAAACGACTACTGCCTGTCTAACAGACAGTTAAATGTAATGGTCAAACCTCATGTTTTACCGTGATATTCAAAGCAACTACCATCTTCACCTTGCACAAAGCCACGGCAAAGTGTTGTTAACAATCCAGAGTAGGCTAGTTGCGAATATTTTATGGACGCTGCATGTCTCAGAGCCTTCAATATTTTTAAGCAGTGCACAACTTACAGGCTCCGCAGACCTTAGGGCTTGCAATTTTCCAGATCCTGCGTAATTCAAAACCTTTATAGTTTAAAAGTCGTATCTGACACCTACTGGCGCTAATCAACACCAAAGATCCCTCCTTAACAATTGAACTTGCCCCAGAAAAGCGTTTGCTGCATTTTATAACTGCAAACGTTCGGTAGCAAACAGCTTGGACAATTGAAGTTGCCCAACAGTAGGTTCTCAAGTCTGGCCACGCTGATTTGGAATAACGTGAGCACAGTGTGCAGAGCAAATGTTTTCACCAGCTCGTCAGACTAAGCCTTTCATTTTACTTTCCTATGTTAAGCAACTTTGCATTTTTCTTATGATTGGTAGGATTTGTTTAAACATAAAAAAGGTTCACGTCTTCTTGATATACTAGTTAGTTCAATTCAACATTAACAATGTATGTTTGGTTAAACAGTACTCCGACTTTGGCATCTTAGTTCTTGGTCAAAACCGTAAGCACATGGCAGGTTTTTGCAATTCCTGTATTAACAGCTGCGTTGTCTATGCTGGCTATCAACTTGCGTCACAGCCCAAGAAATCTAGGCGCGAAATCATCGATTTGAAGAACTACAGATACAGCACAAATGCTGATATTTGCGAATGTAAAATTTGCTGGAAAACAACACTCTCGATCTTATTTCCGCCATCATCTCTAATGGATCACCTTTTGCTCGCAAGATCGAAGTCTTCCAACTTTAGGTTTATAACAACCGCCGGCTCGGGGCACGTTGACGAAGTTTTGTAGTTCCTCTTAATATAAAGAAAGCATCATGGACTATTTAATAAAGCGATTACGTTTGCAGTGCCTTAATAAGCATTTAAAATTTTTAGAAGTGTTGCAGTCTAAACGACTTTGAACAAATGGAGGAAAAAATTGGTCAGTTGGCATCGTATGTTTTTATCCCGCGAGAGATGGCCGGAAACATACCAGGAATGCAGTTTTCAGGCGATACCACACGTTGAAGCAAAAGGGCCGCTTAAGTGTACGTAGTTTTCCGAAGCACGCATCCACTGCAGCAGAAGGTCACGAACCCCATTTGCTTTCAAATTTGCCCAGCGTTGGAATTATTCCCGCGGCCCTATAAAAGCGCAGTGCTAATGGGAATTGAATTGTTTTTGTTGTTGCTTGGTGACAAAAAGCCAAGTGCGAAGTCTTTTCGGTTTGTTTCTTGAATCTTTTCGCAGACGATCTTCTTGCGTTGCGAGTGTCCAGCAAGGCCAAAGAGAAGGAACGACTTGAACGACCAGTATGCACGACGACGCCGGCTTGCTATGCATCGTGCACGTGGTAGTGCAAAAAAAATATTTAAAAAAAGATTTCGCACAATCGACTGGTTGATGCAAAGCGGCGAGCAATTTGATTACTGCCGCAACCTGTGTGTGCTGCACTTTCCTGCTGTAATGAGCGAAACAGCTACGCTTTGTCAAAGTACGACATAAAAGGTCGTTCTCGCTGTTGAAAAAAACTAATTCGCCTCAGTTCTTGCAAGTTAAGCATCCCCAATGGAACCACACGAACCAGCATTTTCGAATTATGAAAAAAGATCTGTGCTTTTCTTAAAGCGAAAAATAAAAACAGAGAAACGAGGACTAAAAAGCAAGCACTTCTATTCACGTAAACGCTTCCATGGACTGCAACGTAAAAGATCCCCTGATTCTTCTGTTCGCGATTTCGTCGTTACTGTGAAGCACGATCGTCGCGCTGCCGCTCTGCAAGGTGACGTTGAATGGGTCAGAGCCGCTGTAAACACCTGTCGATAAGAGTGCACATCGTAAGTGATGAAAACCATATCATGACTTGGTAGTTTCAGCCATTGGGACAAAGCAAGCTAATCTATTTCGCAAGTACAAAAGCATCGCAGCGAAACATGCGGCAGTTTCGTGGCAAAAGAAGCAAAGAACAACTTTAAAATCTATCATCTGTGTTTGCAACTGGCAATGGAGCGCGCGGGAGATCAGTGTTTCGGTTGAGGGGGAACGAAATATGACCGCTTATTTAATCGTAATTCTGCCACCCTAACAGGAACATTGAACATTGACCACCCCAGGAGAAAACACAATGCCAGAGACAAAACACCGTTTTTCTTAATCACAAACGGCATCTCAGTGCAATCAGACTGTAAATAGTGTTGGCTCTGAAGTGCGAGCTACAGCATTACTGAATGCCATATATACATCAGAGCCATGAGCAGAAATAGCCACAAGCTCGTGAATATAAGAACTAAGAAGCTTGCCACAGAAAATTGTGGGCAAAAACATGTAGCAAACGATCAAAAAACACAACTTTGCGTTCCAACAAGTGACTCGGGGAAAGGAGTGCACAAACAAATGTTAGATTAGTCTTTGTATATCGATCTACATTTTTTACGGCAGATTCGTTTCTCAAGAAACTTTGCAGACACTAATGAGCAGACCAAGTTAGTTTCTTACGTTGCTTTTTATGGCTTAAGATGTCAAGAAACTTTCCAAGAAGGAAAGCAAGCAACAGTTTGTGAGAGAAAGCAATGTAGGTCAATAGCTTGCAGTCGTCAGCCTTGCACCTAACGCAGCCCACCTTGTAGGGTTCTGGACGAACCGATGCCATTGAAAACGTAAAGTTTGTCTTGGGCAGATGTGGTGAAATCTTCGAATGAGAGTGACACGACCTGCCGAAAAGCGGTTTCCTGATCTCGGTTGCTATTCGACTTAATCAACCAGCGGCAATCACCGCTTCCGTGGTGTTGCAGAGGGTAGTTTCGACTCAGCAGCAACCCATGCGTTCTGTTCACCAACAAGCTCTGTCCTTGACAACCTGCGTTTTGCCAAAAACAAAGATGCAGTGAAAATCGTAGTGGCACACGTGAGATTTGCATCAAAACTTGGCAATTTTTGTTTTTTAGGTGCGTGAAATGCGACTAAGCTTTCTAACTTCTTTAAAGCCATTTCGAAACGAACTCGCTCAAATTGGACTATACACCAACGCGAGCAATTCAGTAGTGGGCAGTAACCAGGGGCGTAACGAGGAGGTCAAGGGAGGCACAATTCCCCGGGCGCCGAATCATTATGGGGGAGCCGAACCACTGCGGCGGGCGCTGAAAAGACCCAACAATGTTGCAAGTACTTTCTTCAACAGCACACTTGATTCCGAAAGACTTTAGGTTCGAACGTATTGGGGCGCCAAACGTGTTTTTTCCCCTGGCGCCATCTAACCTCGTTACACCCCTGGCAGTACCCACATGAAAAATGAATGATGTACAATGCAAAGCTGGGCTTTTGCAACAGATGATTTTTCTGATGTCGTTGAAAAGATGCTTGCCGGAATTACTCACAACATTTAAACGAGTTGCCCAGGCAACACTCCAAGCGCATGCCAAACCACAACCTCTTCACTTGCTAAGAACAGGGGCCATAAGCTTTGTTCTTAATGTTCAAAATAAAGGTTTATGACTCCGGTGAGTGCCTTCACCATTTGGATTCATCAAACTGCCGTCATTCATTTTGCATTGTAATGACGAAATTTGGTATGGGCGGGCTCTGCACCTGAGGAGCAGCTGATTTCATCAGACAGGTCTCCGCAGTCGATGACGCCATCGCAGACTTTGTGCGGGGATACACACGTTCCGCTTGAGCACTTGTGTTGGCCGCGGCATTCTCCGATGCTTTCGACGTCATAGTTGAACTGTTGCAACCTGCATTACAACCAGCATCGGTGCATGTAATCCCAAGAGGCTAAATGCAGCAGATTTACACCACACATTAAGTCGAAAGCGTTTCGTTGCGGTGACCCCCCATAGGAGCCGCTGCACAATGTGTTGCAGAGTTCTTTACACACATGTACTTAAAGAGGATTGGCGCAGATGGCCCACAATTTAATATTCTGCCAACATTCTTTACCGAGGAAGAGACGAAACAAGATTTAAAAATTCTCAGACACGAAAAGAGAAGAAATTGTCTGCGTCCTATTTTCGTTTCTTGCCGTAACGTTTATTTCCCATCTGATTCAAATTCGCAAAAACAAGCTTAGTTACAAACTTATCAGCTACAAGCCAACAGACATGCAGATCTTTCAGCAACTCCGTATAGTTGACGCTTGTGTATACATCAGATCAGGGTCGGATCCACGGGGGGCGGGGGAAACGCCCCCCTAAAACCTACAAAAGTAACTTTATTCACCATGATTTTGTACAATTCAAAAAACAACATTCGTGATTTAAGGCCATTTTGCCGTCTGTTGTTTTGTCACAGCAGTGTTGTGAAGTATACTTTATCTCTTTTACAGTAGTGAACCCGTAATTACACTTGGCTGCCAAATATTACTGAAATCACACCCTCTAACCTTGCTGACTGGATCCGCCCCTGCTTCAGATAACACTCAGCTTACGCACACAGCCGCAAAATTACCCACCTCACGGATTGAAGGACTTTTTCTCCAGCAGGTGGCTCTATGATGAAACTAATTGGCTGGCCAGGCTGTGACGTATAGAAACATGGACCAGCCGTCCAGGAGTGCGATAGTTTCTCACCATTTATGACAACGAATGCACTTCCTCCGTAGATTGCAGGGTTAGCATCAAGTTTTGGAATTCGAAGAACGGCGACCTTGTTCTAAAACACAGGCAACTTGCATTGTATCAATGCTGAAACAGTTGTGTTCTAGGACAGGGCTTCCAAACTTTTTCTACTCCTGCACCCTAAAAATTTTTGTTCTGACCTCGCCCCCTTACAATTAATAATATTGTTTGATAGCAGCACTAATTCAAGCTTCTTTCTTGCTTCGTTTCTAAAAATAGTTGTAGCATTTCTAACACAGATGGTTTAATATGGTCTTCTGCAATAGTTTAAGGTTTCGTATATTTTGCCACTTTAAACGCCACTTGGTAATGAAGCCGTTAGCAGTGGTTTGACAATAGACCCAAAACCTGATTTTGGAAGGGTTGCTCGAGAAGTAAAACGGGCTCTCTAAGCTCGCGAAGATTTTCCATCATGTCCCATTACGTTGGCCCGGCCATGTGCCATGTCGATTGTCGAAGTGATCTTGCCACTTAGATGGCCTTCAAATTTGCGTTGGAGAAAACGTTTCACAGAGCACGCACTGAAGTTTTTGTAAATCCTGAGTTTTCTGTTCTTAGTGAAACCAAAACAAACGTTCTATTTCCCTATTCTTGGACATGATGAAGGGTTACGATGATCATAAGAAATCAGAAAAGCTTCTGCTTTATCTCCCTCGCAACTACGTAGAGCAGACCTTCACCTCTCTCCAAATCAACAAAATCTTTCACAAGAACAATTTACTCCAGTACAAAAGGCAGTGCACACGACTCGTTTCCTCTACTTTACAATAGATTCACATCAGAAATATTTACTGAGAATTCTAAAACACGAAATCTACTCGTATTTGTACTACGCTCAGACTATCCTAGAAATGTCCAGAAAGGCCAACGCCATCTGAGCCAATATTACTGCAAGTTCGTAGATAGGAAGAATAGATTGCAGTTATTGTTTACGCGAATAATTAATATCGTGACACAAAAGTTTAAACAAACCTCGCGTTTCTGTATATAAACCATTGCAAGAGAAAAAAAAGCCGTAGGAGAGTAATAAATAGATCACTTTCCTGTCACTACGACGGACGCTACTCGCACCCCCTTCAATGATGTCTCGCATACCTAGTTATGAACCAATGTTCAAGGGATACTTTTAATCCACGTAAACAATAGAGTTAATTGAAACGTTTTTTTGACCATTTTCTACTCGGTTGTGGCAATGGCTTCATGAGTGCTTGTCAAGTTTTTCAATAAGATGGAGATGTTCACTTTTATTTAAGCTTTTATTGAAAAAAGAATGTTTTTGACGAAGTACCTACCTATCGCAGGTAGCTAAGATGGACCTACCTATCTTCGACTTCAACGGTACGAAGCTGTGTCCTGATGCCCTCTACATCACAATCTGCTGTTGGCCACTATATCAGGCCCGCAACTAGGGGGCAACCGGGCACTTCCCCCCCAAAAAATTTCAAAAACATGTTTAATTGTTACAGTCATCATCCCCCCGTGGGTTGCGACTCTGCACTTCATCATAATATGGTGTCGGTCGCTCACTATATCATAAAATGCTGCATCCGCCAGACACACGTGATTCCCTCACCTCAGGTGGTTTCAGAATCCATCTACATGACTTCACATTATCACCATCAACACGATTGAAGCGAATAGCTTTAGCAGTATCTTTTGTCGTGTTTATCCAGCTGTGACGCGCTTCGGCCAATTCAGTCAGTTCTGGCCAATAAGCGTCGTCGGGCAGTTCCACACCGGCGTTGCGCATGCGCAAGTAATAGCCATGCAATCGGTCCGCGGCCGGATTGTAATAACAGCCGGAATCACAGTTCAGCTCATCGAGGTACGTGCCCAGGCAGTCCACCACCCCGTCGCACACTTTTTCGAAGGAAATGCAGTGGGAGGAAACTGATGGTGATTCGTAGGTGCAAGAGAATTTACCAGGACAAACTAGAAAAATAGGTAGAAAACAATCTCAACTACTCTTTGAATAATGGGGCATCCTGCAATCGGGTAAAGAGGAAGGACGTTTTTAGAATAAACGATTTCAGACAAAAAATTTAACTGAAGTAACTGATAATAAAAAGCCGGCCCAGCTAGCTTGCCGTGTTTTCAACAGTTTCTGCTTTTTGACATTTAAAATTTGCTCAAATTTCAAACAAGTAACAGCTGCTCTCAGCTGATAAAGTCCGCTACCTGCATTTGTCAAATGCCAGCCCCAGCAGACAAAATCAAAGATGGACACAAAACAAACGACAAAAATTTTGCTCTTAATTTGGTAAATGTCGGAAAAAGAATTTTGCAAAAATCTCAGCCCATGAACAATAACTTTTATGCTTCAAACCAGCGCTTCCCAAAATGGGGTTGTGATCCCACTAAAGGTCGAGCGACGAATTTTAAGGATCGCAAGGAGTACATTAATTACATCCAAAGTACTACATCTATACAAACTGTACTTTCTCTGCCTTTCGAAACGAGGTTATTAAAACTAATGTAAAAAATATATTCTAACTGAGTTGTAGACTCAACACTAGTAAAGTGCGAAATTGTTACATGGTTAACGCGTTACGGTAATTCCCCGTATCAGCGGACTACAAAGGAAGGACTGTGTCGGAGTGTGTACCAACGGGTCCGCACCAATAACAGGACATACAGCAGGACCTCGTGCTAGAGTGCGATCTGCTGGTGACACATCCATTACTTTTACACACTGTATGATTCATTGAGAAGCCACAGAAGATCAAGAGCTAAAAAAAATTACCCTAATCTCAACGAAGTTGTACAAGATGCTGCGAAAGTGATTAACTTCTATATGAAGCGATCGCTAATACCTGCTTTCATGCAAATTTATGTGATGATATTCGGAATCGGACATTGAAACACACTACATTGTGGAGTAAGGTGACTGTCGGAAGAACCTTCAAGAAGGCTATTCGTGTTTGAAAAATAAGCTTATAACTTTTCTAACCGAAGCAAGTTAGATTTGGTTCACTATTTAACAATGTCTGGTGGCTGTTGAAACCATGCTATTTGTCAGATTTGCTTGAACAGCTGAACAAACGTAATCTGTCTACCTGAAAAGAAAACAGCAAGTCCAAAAATTCGAAACGTTCATAAAAAATATTACCATTTACAAAAGAGTTCTTGGCTCACAATGCTATAAAATCTGATATCACTAAGCCGATTATAATGAACTATTTATAAATGTTTTTTGAAAATTTTTCATAAGTATTTTTTCTAGAATTAGACAACACCAAATTTAGGTTTGATGCAACATCCACTGTTAATATGAAAACGAAGTATCAAACACCTCTCTTTCATATTTTAGGAAAAAGTTTTTGAGCTGTCTGTTGATTTAAATTTAAGCTTGAAGTTTTGGAAAAAACTACACTTTTTTACTTGGTGCTAGAACAAATACTATCTGCTGCAGCAGTAACTGCACTCTGGCCACTTGTTGGAACGTATTTGTGTGAGTCAGCTTTTTCAAAGTTGCCAACAATCAAAACAAGATTCTGTTGAAGCCTTAACAACATTGAATCTGTATTTAGACCAGCAATTATGAAAACTGAACCATGTTTGGATTTTGTATGCAACCAAAAGCAGTCGCTCTTACCGCACTGAGTAATTCAATTGGCAGTGTTTGCTTTTTGTTTGTGTTCCCGAGTACCAGAAGTTAAGACTGTCTGTTTCCATACAAGATAGATAAAGTGCATAGTTTAAACTCGTTATCACTGCCAAACGTGAAGGGTCGTGTAAAAGTTTATTAAATTGAAAGGGTCGCTGGCGAAAAAGTTTGGGAAAACCTGCCGTAAACGAACAGGCCCTTGGACAAAACCTTATCCAGCAAATAAGGAGGGTTGGTTTTCTCACCACTATTTTCAAATTTGTTGCAGGGTATAGGCAAGGCCATACGCGTTTACTTGCATATAAGATACACTTTTAGGCCACGTTTCGTCAAGCAGGGGAAACCAGGCGTAAAACACCAGTTTTCAATCGCACGGTCAAGCTTGGGTATATGCAAGAGAAGCATATTGCTGCTAAACTTAATTCCAACGTAAGACAAGAGAAAGCTTTACCATCACTCAAAGTGTCGGCGATCCATCCATTAAGGTCTGGTGTCATTTTAAGGAAGTATTCCGTACCAAATGGTATGCCCAGCGTTGCTGCCGCGTTCGACCAGACTGAATGAACAGACAGTAATAAACTGTCTTTTAAAGACAAATATTACATTTACGTTATTGCTTTGTAGACGATTAGACGATAACACAATATTGAAAAGCACAAGCATTTGTCATTTCCTATAGTTTCCGACGACCCGAGGTCACAGTGTTCTTTCAGAAGGCGTGTACGTCAGGGGCGGATCCATGGGGGCCAATTGGGGCGATCTCCCCCTCTAAATCCTACGTTATCAACGTTATTCACCATGATTTTGTACAATGCAAAAAACAACATTCGCGATTAAAGGCCATTTTGTCGTCCATTGTTTTGTCACAGCAGTGTTGTGAAGTATACTTCATCTCTTTTACAGTAGCGAAGCCGTAATGAGACTTGACTACCAAATAATACTGAAATCGCCTCCCCCCTAAGCTTACTTGTTGGATCCGCCACGGTTGCACGTGCATGCAGGGCTACAAGCCTGATCAAACAAACAAGCACAAATTGCATGAAAAATGTTAGGTGGGTAGACCGGATGCAGGAGTCCATATCAGTAAGCGTGGTAATTTGTCCCCAGAAACACTTTGCTTGGAAGTCGAATTAAAGTAATTCTACACTGAAAGTTGCCCGAATAAGAATTGTAAATGCTTAATGTTAAACCAGTAAGAATTAGCACTGAGTTTATGTTTCGCTCACGTGAGAGCAAGTCACCCACGTTGAAGTTATGCGCCATGACAAGCAGACGCCGTCGTAGACTTGTAATGTGGGCGGGACAGGCGCTTAACCAGCTTGGGACACCAGGGGAGCGAACAGTTTTCTGAGGGGGGTCCAAATTTTTTAAGCTATGTCCATAGCTTCAAACTACGTCCAACACATTTTGGGGGTATGCCCCCTGCGCCCCCTTATTGCGAGCCTGGGGCTGGGACGCCGGAACGCAGCCTAGTTACGGGCCGGGGCTGGGCGGTGGGCCAGCAAAAGCTTTGAGGGCAATGGAAACTAATAACAAAAACAAAAATTTCGTTACATATATACTTGTTTCTGTTCAACAATAATGTTGACCTCAAATAAAATAACAGAATTTATAGAATATCATTCTGAAGTTTCTGGGTGCACGTAAAGCTGCAATGAATTTTTTTCAATTTGATATTGATAAACCATGAAAATATCTTTGATAATGTTATGAAAAGGCATCTTCCCCTCGTTACCTCCCTTTTGGAAAGGCAGGGGAGGAAAGGCAGGGGAGGAAATGCCCCTGCTCTCCGCATAGACGTGGCCAGGGTGACTAGGGAGCCATTCCTCCCAAAATGTTTGGAACATATAGCCGTTTTGTGCTCTGAGAGGCGGTATCTCAAACAAAATAGTGTCGTTTACCTAAAATAAAGTTACGCTACTGGCTCACGATCCGGCGTCTCTGAGCAACTGAAACTGCTAGAAGTTTTCACATCAGTAGGCGCTTGCTCTGCGCATTTGCCGGAACATAACCAGGGACCATCTTAACGTTCACATTCATTCCAGCATTTTCAGCTGAGTTTACAGAGGCCTAAAAATCGGACTCGAATCCGTCTTATACTTTGCTTATCACTTGCTACACAAAACCGTGAACAGTTACAAGGAGTTCAAATGTGAAAAATTTGTATTGGAATAATGATGGTCTATATATACTCTCGAATCAAGATACTATTTGAAGAGCGCTTACCGCGTTGGGCCAATAAAGAAAGTTTTTGACGGGATTCGTGTCCGATTCAAAGATGGTTTACGAATGCAGATTTTGTCTGCGAATGAAACGTCGCGCTACTTACTGTGCATAGTTTCTGTTAGAGAAGTGTAATTGGGTGAGATGTAATTTCGTCGCAGATTTACCCAGCTGTATAATCCACTCAGGAACCATCGGCCGTCGTGCTTTTTGCAAAACAACGCCAAACCTTGGTCGTTCTGGAAATAAAATAATTTTTCAAAACAAACACTATCACCTTTACCTCTGACGGTGCTATTCTAAATGACATAAATTTGGTTTTCTCATAAGTCTTTGAAAGACAGTGCAAATTTTTCATTAATATATAATACTCTGAGATAAAATTTATCGCTTATTCACCACCATTGTGTTGACAGAATGTTCAAAGAATTATTCCTTCATTTTCTTGGAAACAATAAGCTCGTTCGGATACTCCTCACAAAGAGTTTTTGACATTCAACTATATGATTTATTAAACTGCAAGATTTTGGACCTGTCTTCCTACTTATACCAAGTCTTTTAAACTTTTCAATATTTAAGACAAGCTTCAAAGAAAAATGCAGACTCTTCTTGGAACTAAACTGACCATACCTCTCCCTGGGCTGCAGATTGCAGCTTATCCACAGACCACTAAATATTGACGAATGCTCACATCGTCTGTTCTTGCGCAGCTGCACTGAAACCGAAGAATGTACAGCCCTGCACTGCAGTCTACACATTGACATTCGTTGGGATTTAATACAACAGTTGATAATTTTCTGCCTGACAGTAAATCTGACTAACTTGCTTCATGTTGCCATGTCCAACCGTTCTCAACTGATAAAGCTCTTGTTGCTTGGTCATGCAAAATCGCCTTTTCATGCAACTTACTTGTGTCACTGTTTCATGTTATCTTGAGCGCTACCATTAAGTTTTAGAATGACTGCCTGTCGCAGATTCTGGTTTAAATGATTTTTCTTAACTTATATTTATCGTATCTGTTATCTGACTTTGCATATATTTATCACATAACTTTTCCTTGCATTAGTTTGGTTTGTGTATGTATACTGTATATATCTTTTCCCGAGTTTCTATACATCTTTTTTGCCGTGACGTTGTTTACCGACAGATCGACTTAACATGAGTGGCTTTTTCAGACTCTGGCCTGCCACCTATCGTTGTAAAACATTTGAGAAAATTCTGTATCAATCCATGAAATTATTAGCTTCCTTAAAAACAACAAATATTATTTGTAATAACCTCCCAGCTGCTGCGAAACGGCACCAAACGCTTGAATTTCTCAGGGAAACGTTTAATTGATATAACGGCATAACGAAAGTTTGGAAGAAAAGTTTTGAAAGTACACGATTGCAAACAAACAAAAACTTTCGCTCACCACAAATGCTCCCACTTGCGATTTATTGTAGCCTCCTCGAATTAACGGACCCAATTGTAACGATTCATTTTCATCACCTGTAACCGGAAAAATTAAAAACGAGCTTTGAAAACCCCGATCAATATTAATCACCAATCTCCAGCACTGATCTGATGATGATCCAGGCCCGTAACCAGCTTGGGACACAAAGGGGGCGAAGAGTTTTCTGAGGAGGGGCCAAATTAAGCACAATTAGAATTAAAAAAGTTTTAAACTATGTCCAACATATTTTTGCCGTTTTGAAACGATGCAACTTGTAAAAATATGTGCAATCTAAGACAGACGTACCTTACTAACCCCAATATGAATGGTTAAAGTAGTCAAACACAAAAGTTTCAAACAAACGATGTTCTTCTCCAGTATAAGTCCTTGAATCGGCGTTGACAAAAAATGCAAACCGGCGTATGTATATCAATTCAGAATACGTCGGGCCAAGCTTTTTGAGTCGGACCGGGTTCGGGCTTAAGTTTTTCAAAATGTGTCGGGCCAATTTTGGGTTTGCATGCAAAGTTTTTAAATAACATTCAGAGTAACGATTTTTTTCGTTTGACATTCAGCTTATTAAATCTTCGATAAAAAATGACTAATTATATATTATTTAGTCATATTTACTTTGCTGCGTCACCAATATTCCGCAATTGCGTATACAGTGCATCCTCGATTAACCGGCCCCTCGATTAACCGGCCGGGTTGAACAGGGAGGTACATTCAATTGTTTAGTCTAAAATCTACACGTTTTACAGTGGAAAAAAACTAGAAAGCCAACAAACAATGTAAATTGTTTTGTGGCTAAGCTTGTTCTCATACTAGTTT
>JGI24158J21664_10001077_pt1 | contig 29116 bp, 18 predicted proteins | sample Ectturendosymbi3_FD_21664 | JGI IMG/M metagenome (IMG submission 21664) | reverse complement strand
CACCAGCGGACAACCTTCCAATCCTCGCAGACATCCAACCTGCTGAGCTTCGTCGCAGAGGAGCCACACTATGTTTAGGACGCCGTGCCCTGGAGCCTAGACATCTGCTCCACTCAGCGCTCACCCGTCCATCGGGTGCTGTTGCACGGCGTCTCAAATCAAGGCACCCATTTGTACCTGCCGCACAGCAACTCATCAGTTTATCTGACCACAATAACATACGTGCGGCGGATTGGGTGGATCATCAATGGAACGCGGAGTGGGCGGACAACCCCACAAGACTCCGCACTTCAATTCCAGACACCGGTACACACACACGGAATGACCCTCCCAAGAAGAGCCTGGGTCCGGCTTACCGCCTCCGCACCGGCGTCGGGGTTTCCTCTCCTGCTTGTACAAATGAGGTAGTGCATGGCCTCCTCTGCGGCCTGTGAGTGTGGCGCAGAAGAGCAAATGGTCGACTCTGTCGTCCTCCAATGTCCAATCCATCGACCTCCCCACGGACTGCACGGCCTGACGGTTCTGGACGATGAAACAACCGAATGGCTGCTCAACACCTGCCCCGAATTCTAGCGCGGCCAAGCAGTGGATAAAAGAACTCGCTCAAACGAAAGAAGACTCACGAACGGATTGCACTACAGGTATATAGGTCAANAAAGACATAAAGACATTCTCGTATTCGGAAAAAAGGGATCTTTCCGATGGGTTTAAAAAATGGTACGCTAAAGGCTTGAAATATTTGCGAAAAATGCAAATTTTTGATTTTCCGGAAGCGGTTTTTTGGCAATTTTCGGAAAATTCAGAAAGTTCCTTTAACGCTTAACTGTTAGCTTCTTCACAACGTTTTTTGGCTTGAACTACGTCTAAGAACCTCAACTAACCAAAAATGCCAACGAAAGTAACTCATCAGTGTTGTTAAGGGAAAATGTTTGGGTGATAAAAACGAATTTTGGTATTTCTAAAGAAAGTCATACTTTTACGCTTTACACTTTGAAACTAGAGATTTTTGGAATGCACCATTGAAAAGAACGCAAAAAATTCATTAAAATTTTTCCAATACTTTGTCCATTTTTTAAACAAAAAGTTCCATAACTCTTTTTCTTCTTAACATTTTCATTTGAAATTTGTAGGAAACCAAGGGCAACCTTTTCTAAATTTTTTTAAATGTTTCGTGTTTTGAATTTCTCTCGTAGGCCTTTCAAAAAGAAAAATGTAAAAACATCCCATGATTTTGGAATTTTCCAACAGTTAGGTTTTTGGTATTCTCGCAAAATTATTTTCACGTTTTTCTGTATAGATGCATTTTTTCAACTTGTGTGGCTCTTTTGCTACACAGCTATTTGCATAAAAACACCGAATTTTTTGATACGGGAAAAACGGGCTTTCACCCAAAAATACGTCACAAACACGTGGAAAAATACGTCAAAAATGTGCTTGTGTCTTAACTTTCCGGCAATGTCATACATGTTGATGTAGCTTCAGTGGCTTGCAAGTTACAGCCCGAAACGTCCAAAAAAGCGACCAACCTATAAAATCTGCGCACAATACCTTGCAACCTTTAATGCGCAACTATGTTTTCTTTAACGACTTCGGGAAAGCTCTATGATCCGTCGTGAATGGTGGTTGCTAAATAACCTTTTGTTATGAATCGTGATAATTCCTTATTTATTTTGTTCGTGTTCTTTGCATAGTCACACAACCTTTTGTCCGCCTCAGACTGTTGCAACCCGCTAGTGCAAATATGCTGGAAAGACAATAAAGCCAGGTTCATTTGAACGCATTGAGTTCTGTTGACTGGCCGTGGACAGTAGCAGGCTACTGCTTCTACTTCTTTCCTAAGACTTTGATAGTGTTTAACAAGAGTCGTAGTCATCGAGTACATGTTTAGACATGCTTCTCGGCCGACAAAAGATCTTCGGGCAGCCAAAAAAATTTCATAAAAAAGTTTGCTGACAATGTATTTAAAAAAATTCCCTGCGAATTTTTTTGCTTCACGATATAAAACAACAAAGAACTGTTTCTGCAAATCAAAAATTGTTTTCTCTATTCCCAGCACAGATGTGTCTCACATCCTGCGAACCCCGAACGGATTAAAGCTTCACAATTTGTCGAAACCGATGATTTCAGGACCGAAGTTGATCTTAAAATATGTTGAATTCAACACTCAATTTTCCTTCCACCAGATGTAATTACACACTTCTACAACAAATTTTAAAGAATTTTCATGTGCAAGCTGACCCACAGCCAACCATAATTTTTCTCTTGGAATGCCATGTTCACTCAAGGGAAGCTTTAAGTCAATACAAGATTATTGACGACTTCAAGCAAACATTGCAGCGTATCAAGCTGAACGGGAAAAAACGAAACGATTTAAGCTACACCAGGGGCGTAACGAGGGGGGAAAGGGGGTCACAATTCCCCGGGAGCCGAATCACTGCGGGGGCGCCGAAAAGTACCAACAATGTCACAAGCACTTTCTTCAATACAGTAAATTTCCTTCCGAAAAAGCTCAAGTTCTAACATGGGGGAGCCAAACTTGCTTCTTGCCCCGGGCGCCATCTAACCTCGTTACGCCCCTGAGCTGCACACCCGACTGAGAAAATTGGACTGTGAGCGCATACTAGACCTAAAAAACGTTCTGCGCCGTAAAGGTTAAGAAGCTGATAGGGGAGCAATGGTCATATTTGCCCTGGGCTGACATTCCAGCAGGCGACTGCCAATTATTACGCGAGCATTACAGAAAACTACACCACAGTTCTCACCCCAAGAAATTGAGCAACACACCGTATTAACATGTTTTACAGACAAAACCAAGGTGAAACACATTATGGTCAACGATCACGTAGGCACCGAATAGGTTGTTGTAACTTGCAAGACAGTGTCTTGTGGCCGCTGAACAATTATCGATTGTTGCATTACACATAGGGGAGCGATTCCCATAACGATGTGACGGTTAACGTATTCTGCTGAACCTTCTTAACTGTCGTTTCTCGCCAATCCTGGAATCGAACCAATGCAGACTTGAGTTTGGCGTCTAACAGGTCGACTTCTTCGCACAAAGGGTCGCTCTTATTTCAGACAAACGTTTTCAGCAGGTTAGTATCTTAAGCGATCATTGGGCCATTTAAAGTCATATAAGTCATATTTTTTCTTTGCTTCAAGAAGCTAGGAAACGATTTTTAAATAAAAACACGAAGTCTACAACAAAAGTTATAAAGTCATAAAAAGTCATATTTTCCATGTTAGGTCATAAAGCCATATTTTGCATATTTTCAACCTGATTCAATAACGAAGTGATTGAAACAATCTCAAAATATCGGGTGAAACTATTATATAACTAGGTCTAAGCTGGATCCTGCAACTTGAACCCACTTGGGCACCCTGCGAATGTTGGCAAAGGCGTAGATGAACCAAGTTGTTTGGTTGAAATGTAATGCACTGCCTAAAACTGTATGGTCTTGCTGCCCTAATGTCCATGCATGCTTTCGAATTGCTTCAAACCAAACTACTGTGTATGTTTTGCTAACCTTTTGAGCCATTTTTCTTTGGTCATATGATGTCATATTTTCTGAAAAATAAAGTGATATTATCAAGATTTTTAGGTCATAAAAAATAGCCCTAGTGATCATCCAGCTGGGAGGGAACGACCTAACATCGACCCACGAGGGAACGAGAAGAACCTCTCACGGGTTGCGGCATTTGTTGCTGTGCACAACAACAAAGTCCGCACCGAGAGGGGAGGGCAAAACACGCTCCCACAAATGCAGGCCTAAGTTTCGACCTTTCAGTATTTGCGAGACGGTTTTCCAGTTTGGTTGCATCGGTCACACAGGAAGTTTCCAGTGGTGTGGTGTACAGTGTGGAGTAGCGATGCCACGGCTGTGCAGATAATCTTTTATCTCTTTGCTCATAAAAACATTCCACGGTCACTATGAACATAAAAAGGAAAGCTTACAAGACTGAACAACAAATCAATGCAGTTAGCCACGGATAACAGCGAAACGTCTTTGTTGGCAAATACAAAACGGGAATATGCTGCACTCGTCAACAACTATTAGAAGATACTGTTGGAAGTAGTGAAAGAGCCTTTGACATCTATGCTGACGCGTTTCCAATGCTTGAATGGCTTTAATAGTCAACTTATTTCACGGTGGTTCTTGAAAGAGCGGTTTCACAGCACAGAAAGCAATACATTGTGCCAGGGACTGAGTTTGCTAGAAAACTTTGGGGGACAAACTTTTTATGATATGCGTAGTATTGTTCATATTACACGAATACAATGTTATTGTTTGCATTTTCATGTTCACTTAGGCCGTAGTACGACTTTTTTGTAAAAAATTAGCAAAATCGGAGGCAATAATTGGGGAACATGGCCCAAGTGCACGCCTGGCTATGCCCATGGTGTTATGGCAGTTGCTCCAGTGCTGGTACTGGACAATGAGTGCTAGGTATTTGCTTCTTTACGAAGTACACAAAACTTTAGTATTAGCACTTGAAGAGATCTTTGTCAAAGTGAAGTAGATAAAACAAACACAACACTTCAATTATTCTATAAAAAACAAACAACACATTAAAAGCAGAATTTATGAACATGTATCTCTGAGATTCAAATAATTGGCAGTTACATAATGCAATTCCAATTAATAAATTAATATACATGTATCTCCGAGATTCCATTACCTGGAATGGCTGAGCCTTACAATGACCCAAAGGTATAAAATTACGCCTAAATCATACCGTTGTTTGTCATGTATATCGGGATAGTATATTTAAATTTTGCCACTGCATTATTTTTGTGCAACTACATTATTTTTTATCACGAAACAATCGGGGGACAAAGGATATTGTGTCCCAACTGTACAAAAGTTGAAGGGACATGTCCACCCTGAAGCTCGGTCCCTACATCGTACACATTTGTGGCGAACGTCTTCCATTAAAAAATATAAGTTTACTGCGAATGAAGTGCCAAAGCCGAGTAATACGGGATGCCCTAAAGATTCATGCAACCCTGTTAGATCAATATGACTGCACCACAACTCGAGACAACTCGTCAACAGCTGCGTTTTCACTTCCTGGCCGATATTGTTGCACATGGTACGTGTACATCAGGGGTCTCCAAACTTTTTTCTCAGAGGGCCACATAAGCTATTCCACAACAGTTCGAGGGCCGGACATCTTACGTAACGTGATTGTTTCGAGATACGTTGCATTCCACCAAATCAACAAAATTTTGTAAATTTATTATTTTTTCTTTATGGACAAAATGGCTTTACAGGCGGACGAAACGGTTTTGCGGGCCGGGTGAAATGGCTGCGCGGGCCGCGAAGCTGTACTGAAAAGTGAATGACTTGCCATACAGAAAATGGCTCTACTTTCTAACAACTAATCGAGTTAGAGCCTCCGCTTCTACAGTGAGGTAATTCCATTCAGTTTAACTACATTCGAGAAATAAATGCAACCGGCCTGCCGTTCTTATTGAGGGCGGTAGCTAGGGCAAAAGATGCAGCAAATTCGTCAGTAAGAGCCAGGTTCTCTCCCATTTACGCATCATAAACAAGTGTTGAGTAATTTTGACCGAAGTTTTTCAAGCGCATCCAATGCTTCACCCAGTGAAGGAAATGCGAAGATGCTGGCAGTGAGGAATTTCACTTTACCAGAGTAGCTTTTGATCCATCGAGCGCGATATGTGTGAATACATACCTGAAGCATCGTTGAGTTCTCGATGGTTTCACGGCACAGGAAGTTCCATCAAAGCATGTACGTTCCGGAGAAGGTTTGGCTAAGCAGTGTGAAGACCGACACCCTAGGCGGCCGAAAATATCACTTTGCGGAACAGCCGCGACAGACTTCGCTTTAAAAAAGTCAAGTTTGACTGCGACACGGCGTCCAAAAAACTTAGGATTTTGATCGTGGTCGGCTTTCCCCAGATGATTATATTATCGAGGTAAGCGTAAGTGCGTTATAGGTTATTTCGAGAAATGATGTCACCGCCATTGATTTTTATTCTTTGAAAAGCGAATACAAGGTCGGTAACTTCAAACGGAAGATTTCGGTATTGGTATAATCTTCCATTAGCCTCAAACGCGGTGTACACACGATCTTCGGGACCTGGGGATATTTGATAATATGTAGATTTAAGGTCAAGCGTACTGAACACCTTGCAATTAGCCAGTTCGTGTACTTTTCGAACAATTTTGGGAAAGTACGCGTCCTGCTCTGTAAAACGATTTATGGTTTGAGAACAATCGATCACCATTCTGTGTTTGTGCCTTTTGTCGTTTGTTACTAGCACTTGCGCTGGGCTTTCTGAGGGTTCAATGATCCTTTCAAGCCATTTTTAATGCTTCTGTTATATAACTCGAGTCTTCGGCATTAAAAAGTCTGGAGGTAGAAAAAATAAGTGGAATCTCCAGGTTTACAAACTGAAAAATGTGCGTAGGTTCATTTGCAGCTGCAAGGCCACGCATTTTTCACAAAGTCGGATCGGCTTACGAGGTCCTCCAGTTACAAAAGTAGTGGAGTGATGCATAGAAATACCGACCTAATATCACATCAACACAAAGGTTGTCTACAACGCCTAATTGAAGATTGTAGAATTCGATAATGACGTAAATAGTACTTGTGGAAACTCCACGCACCTTAGCAGAAGCTAAGGCAATGGAAGAGCTCTTTGTTTTGCATTCTCATTTCTAGCCAAGTTTACTTACAACTCTAAGAGTTAGCGTAGCTGTCCGACGTCCCAGTATCCAGCAAAGTACCGGCTAGCAGTCTTGCATTTCAAGAACAAGAACAGCAGATTGTAAGCAAGACGGAGTTCCGACCACAGAAGCGATACAATGTTCAGGCAGAAGTGCAGCCGAACTATTCATGGTCTTCGGACTTTTAGACTTGGGCTCAGTTTTTTTCCGCATTTATTACACCCAGCATTCAGAGGAAGACAACGACGTCGGAGTTGATACTGACCTCCACAGGAAAAACATTTCTTTTCCTGAACGGCAGCAGAAGCAGACTCAACTTTTTTCAATACATATTTAGTAGTAGTTGGAGCAGTCCGTGAATTAGTTAAAATTGTCTTGTTGAGCATTGGCAACAGATGCCGAAAGATTTTTTGCCAGTGGGTGGACAACAGTGGGTTTTTCCAGGTGGTGGCCACAAACATTTTTCCAGGGGGGCAAACAGTGGTGAAATTTTATTTTACCAACTCGAAACTAAGAGAAAAACATTTTACTGCTGAAACGTTAACAGGAAAATATCACATTTAAAAATCCAGGGTGGCCAAGGCCCTCCTGCACTCAATCCTGACGCCCATCTGCCATCTGTCATCTGCACGCTACTTCGTCCTGGAATAATGAGCTTGAACTATAACGATACAAAATAGTGAAAACAATACGGAACCAGGGGTGTAGTGGGGTGGGAACGCGTGGGGACGGCGTTCCCACACCTCATTTTTGCGTGGGAACGCGTTCCCACACCTTTTTTTACTAGCAACGTTACTTCAAGATGTGGGATCCAAAAGATTACATTAAAACATGGCTGCGATCTCACAGGTGGGCTAGCGACACGCAGGTTTGCACTGCTAGTCAATAGTTTACGCAGTGAAATAAAAAGATCCAGTGTGGAAATTCTTGTGGGCGAATGCTTACTGTATTCGAACTATTTGGTTCAGCTTTTTTTATTTCATTCAGCTTTTTTATTTGGGAACGGCGTTCCCACACCTCTTTTTTAGCACGGCGTTCCTACACCTCTTTGAAAAAGTGTGGGAAACCCCTTTTGTGAAAACGGCGTTCCCACACCTCTTTTTTTAGCACTACACCCCTGTACAGAACTGCATGGATAAGAATGTCGGTGGTTGTGCTTTGTTGGAATTTCAGCTGATAAGTGTATTTACAGCAGGACTGATGTTTACGAGGGTGACGTAATCTTAGCATCAATGGGCAGCGCATATTTTTTCTAATGGTGGCGCATTTTTACGTCAAATCGATCGAAACAGTAGAGCAGAAACCGGATAGGAATGATAACAGAAGCAATGTGAATTTCACAAAAACCTGTCTGTGTTTCTGTTTTGGTGACATAATGCGCAATGTTGTTGTGCGCAGTTCTAAAAATTCGAGCCTCAAGCAAAATATTGAAGCTGTTATTCGCGACCCAAAGCCACTCCTCCGAGACCCACTTTGATGTCGCGACCCGCCGGTCGGGAAGCACTGGAGATGAAGGGTTGCTGCTCCGCTCGTTAAAGAGAATACTAGCGTGACGTCATCTTTTTCTAAAGTTTTTGACAAATTGCTTGCGAGTTTCTACCACTAATAAACGTGTCACGGCAAAGCTCTTCACTGTACTGTTCGGCACTCACCACTCGGAACAAACAATCCTAGGAAAGTGTTTAAGGCTTGGAGGAATTGAAGATTTTCTGTTTGTTGCTTTCGAGTCGCAAGCAGATGTCTCGTAAAAACGTCGTCTGTTTTTTTATGTACACTCGCTTTAGTGGAACTAAGGCATCGTCATAGGCCGCGTAGTCTTGAACGTAAGAATAAACCGCAGACAAAAATTTAACAAGCAGTCCTTTTTTGTTCACCCCGACACCAGGGTTGTTTGGGCTTGGCCTGCCTCTATGGTTTGCAGGAATGTTTCGAAAGTGGCAAACCGCAGCACGTGGACGCTGCAGCAACCTCTGGGTTATCCGACGATTGTATCAAGGTCTTCGTCTTTAGAAAACGACCATAGTTATACTGAATAAAATTGAGTTGGCCCGAAGCAAACTACAGATACGCATAAAATAATCCAAGCTTTAATGCACTATCTATAACTTTAAGTGAGGATAGTAACGAAGCAGGCTGATGGGAAAAAACAAAACGATTTAAAGCTACGCACTCGACTGAGCAGATTGGAGGAGCAGTGCACACCAGACCGACGAAACACGTTCTGCGGCAAAAAAGTTGTGAAGCTGACAGGGCAGCAATGGACATGCTTTCCCTGGGCTGACATCCCATTAGACCACGCCAAAAATGCGACTGAAGTTATTACGCGAGAAAAACAGAAAACGACACCACAAAGTGTAATTGCGATGAAGCTTAAAATTAAAATCACAAGAAGTCGAAATTGAAAAGTCGTGCATCTTCTTCTTTACTTTACAAGCGCATCAGTTACAGGTTATTAACATATCGAAACGGTGAGAAGTGTAGAGAATCTGAAGTACATTCGCAACGCTTTGAAGTGTGCTGTACAGAAGTGTGCTGTAAAACTATAATCATTGGCGTAACTAAAACTTTGAGTCAGGGTGGAAAACTTAACTAAAAGGGGCCCGCTGGCCACTGCACAGGGCCCACTAGCCAATACTCGGAAAAAAACTTGAGAAATGATGATGAATCCGGATGTGGATAGCTATGCTAAAACCCTAAATCACCGGAGAATAATCCGAAAAACGCAAAAAACAACAACCTACTGAAAACCAAACGAATACTAAAACTGAAATATCACTTAAGGTGGCGGTCCGGTTTTCACTTTTAGATTTCCAGGGGGGCATTTCGCCCCTCTGCCTCCAGTCAGTTACGTCACTAGCTACGATATATTGTGTTTGCATACAGAAAGCTGTCCCTAATCTACTGCAACAAGATACGAGATGGTGGCGTAGCTTAGTTTATGCGCGGACCTGCGAGTTGTCCAATTAATCTATGTTTTGGTTGAGTTAATTCTCGGCTGGAAAGGCCGGAATTCTTTCACATTAATCGTTACATAACAGTGGCAAATCTTTTTTCATTATATAGATACCCTTGGCATTAGAGTGCGGACTGCTGACGCCATTATATTGTACGAGCTTTGCTGATGAACCGTGATACGGTGATCAGTGTATTGTACATAGCTTAGTGTAGTAGCTTCTAGTAATTATAGTGAATCCAGGAGTGCAAAAATGCGGTCGCGCACCCGCTTCGCGCGCTCAAAAACTAAACGATTTTGAAGCTGAGTGAATTACGTGTGGTTGCATTTGCAAGTAAATAAGGGTTTTGTTTTGTGAGTTTTGAACGAAACATTGTCTACACTGAACGTTTTCTTTCAATGCCTAAAACTAATCAATAGACCTATTTGTCATTTGAATTGTTAAGTGTAGATAATACACTCAAGAAAGTGACAGTCGTAAATTGACCTCCCTTTTTGCGCTGAAAATATGGCAGCCCTAATGAGCTTATTAATAATTAAACATGGACAGAACAAGGGGGATCGTTCCCTTTACAAGTGCAGAACTTGTCCAAGTGGTTCTAAAAAATGTAAAAAGCGAAAGAGGCAAAAATGAAAGAGTTGTCTGACGCTATCACTGGAGGCAAAGATATCGGTCTTTGGTCAGCCATTGTACGGGAAAGAATGCGGGANTATTGGTTGAAAATCGAAAAGTTATTTTTGAAACATGATGTTCCGTAACACAGAAAAGACAGAAACNCGTCACGGAAATGCACCACAAATCTTATTCGTCGCCAGAACCACAACGCCGAAGTCGTTGAAAGAAGCTGGCTTTGTTTTTCTCCCTCACACCCTGTGTTTATTGTTTCACGTGTAGACTGATGTGCCCGGATACGACTACATGTGCGCATTTCCTTATTAGAAAGGAATCTGCGACTGGAAGTACGCTGAGGAGCCACGAGCGATAAATGGTTGACAAAGATGCCACGATTACGTCGCAGATGTAATTGATCACTATGGAGAATTGATACGTAGCTAGCCAGTCACGTCAATCAATGCCAACAATGTTGGAAATCGCTTCTGCAACGTTTGGTTTCTGTCGTAAAATTTCTTGCTGAGCGAGGACTGACGTTTAGAGATGACTAAAACGTTGGATTGCCCAGGAACGTTTTTTCAACCAAAATTTCGAAAAAGGAAATACGATGCTTCTGGTGACAGGTTTTGCACCGGCTTCACAAATCGCTAATCAGTGTCAATTATCATGTTGCGTCATAAAGTATTGTTGAGTTAGCAAATGTGACGTCACAAGATTACGTCGTAAATATTGATGACCTCTGGAAATACTGGTGACTTCATCGGCCATCCCTACCTAAAGATTCTATATCCGATCCGCACATGGGGCCTTCCATCACGTCTAGGCCCCGGGCCCCCACCATTTAAATCTGGCGCTGATGTTAATGCTTTGTAATAGTACCACTTTTTCGTTATTTCTTTGCCGCGTGAGAACTGCCCGGCCTCACGTTATGCAATCACAAACGCAGTCGCTTTCGCTTGACACAGTTCTCGACTTACTGCTAGGCTGTACGAAATTGGTCTGCCTTTTTACAAGTTTATTTCTTTAATGCCTTATGACAGCCTCGAAAGGAAAGGCAGCAGTGAAAATAGGAGTGCAATATGGAAAACTTATCACTGACTCAAGATTTTACAAGCCTTCAAAATGAAAACGAAAAACCAATTTCAGGGCTGTTAGGGGCGTAACGAGGTTAGATGGCGCCCGGGGCAAAACGCAAGTTTGGCGCCCCCATGCTCGAACCTGAGGTCTTTCGGAAGCAAATGTACTGCATACTTATGACATTGTTAGGAATTTTCTGTGCCCCGCAGTCATTCGGTGTCCCTATAGTGATTCGGCACCCGGGGAATTGTACCCCTTGCCCCCCGTCTTTACGCCCCTGATTACTGCTCGCAGCAACACGCCTCAGCAAACCGATGGTACTCAGCTCTAACCAGAGGCATACAGGAACCTTTGGCTTTGCGGGGGGACAAAATTTTCAATTCGCCCGAATTTTTGCGCCACTGTGAGGAAAATTAATAGGAAAGTTTAGCAGGGCGATGGTTCTGCTTAAGCAATTTACCCAAACATATCGGGAAGTTTTTCCTGAATTTTTTTAAATCTTGGCGAATCTTACCCCCCACCTCGAACGCCTACAGCTCTACCGCAGAAACTTTGGCAAAATACTAGCTATCTACAGCTTGGTGTATTGAATAATTGATTTTACGCGGTCGTAACAATTTTTGCTCAACATCTGAATATTTGCAGTCCAAAATTTGGGGAATGACGGGGTCTTTCGTCCCCACCTGGCTACGCGTCAGGCAACAATGACTGATGGCTGTGTGATTCTGATCCTTTTGTGGCAATTGCAAACCCGTTGACAACTCACGCTGGCCACGAAATAACAAATGTGGCATGGTTAGCGAAATCTGCAACTGACAGAAAAATGCTTAGCTTATTGGTTGTTAGATCATTCCGCTTACATCATATAAATTTGAGCAGAAAAGCAATCTTCTGCTGAAAACCTTAACTTTTTTACTCGTGACTGTGGTATTGGAGAATGTTCGTTGTTTTAAATTGGTGATAGGCTGATTTTTATCTGTGTTTTCTGGCTTGGCTGGACAGACGCAGATCCATCACCAGATCAACAGCTTTGGGGGTGGCTTTGAGCTTGTTCGGGCGCTTCGTAATAGTATACAATGAATTGAAAAATGACTTCATGGGGAGAGTAGAGCTTGACTTTGGAGGTATTGATTGTGAATTTGGGGAGCTCAGCCCGCTTGCTTCCACTTCTGTTGAACATGTGTCACAACTTTTTTTAATAACCTGGTCTATGTGGGATTGGTGTTTTTTCTTCACATCAGCAATCCAATGTCGAAAATGGGAAGTGGTATTAAACACTTGATTGAAAATCTACCTTTATAGGTGGCGTTAAATGTGTCTTAGGGCAATATGCTTTGAGGTCCAGTGCGAATCTCTCATGCGATTATGAGATCGTTTTTCACGATACCCAGCATACCAACCTAAAATGGGAGTAGTGTCCTTGCAAATGTCTTTCAATCACATTTTGATTTTTAATTGCTGCTTCAGCAATAAACGAGTTTTTAATGTACATGTAAATTCACAAGCTTCGCTTGGAAACGTGATCGTCATTTAGCTTTTTGTTGGACTCCTATCGTGAGACTTGAGTTGTCACTTCCAAGTCTAAGAATAATCGTTTTACTTCTAACCAGGTCGGGAATGCGTTTCAGACATTGTTCTTCACTGATCTGGCTACGGATGGCCAAAATAGTAACAACACTAGCGCGCAGCATGCTTTCATACTATTTAAATACATTTTGTAGATATACGAGGTATGTTTAGCTTGTGAAAAATGAGGCCCACTGTTTGTGACCCGTTTCAAACATATTCTGAAGTAATGTTAAAGCGCTGTCAAACTGTGGTTATTCCCTGAAAAATAGTATAGTTCGACCAACAAAAAACAGCATAGTTCGACCAACACCTTTTTGGACTACAAAAGGTGACCATTTTTGTGTGACACCCAATAATTGTCGCAGATAACCTTTGGTATTTAAGCAAGTGAAGACCTTTTCTGCGCCCCACTATTTGACNACCACCCCCAAACGCCTGGTCTGGATCCGCCACTGCTTTACACCTATACTGCCTAAGCGTTGCAGTAAACAGGTTCAAATTGTCTTTTCGGTGATGACAAGGGCCAGCATTTGCGAAGGAGCTGATATTAGTTCAATTACTGAAAAGTCAACATCCACTGAGAAGCACTTTGAGAGCAGGGAAGGTGTAGTAAGGTTTTAGAGAAGCTACACGGTCGAAAAGCAACCAGGTATAAAGTGTATTTGATTTACATTTAAGACATTGTAATGATGTTGATTAAACAGATGCTTTTCCACGACGGTAACATTAAGGCTTGCGATGTGGTCCTACTTATGCCCTCCACTACAACCATGAACGGACCCAGCATCTTTTAGAATGAGGATTAGGGTCGAATTAATTAAAAGTGTTTCCTGACCGCGTAGCAGCGAAGACCCGTAAAAAATGTAGACCTGAGAACTTCGAGGATGATCTCTGGGGGTTTTCCCCTAGGAAGCTGTTTTGAACCCCAGGTTGGCAACCACTGTCATAGGCAAATGTTGCTAATTCAGGTCCACACTCGGTACAAATTATAGCCGGTTTATTCAAAATAGATTCTTTCTTGCAGTATTGGCGATTGCAACTGCAATCCTCATCGATATCATTTATAACTTCTAATATAAAACAGGTGCATTAAGACACGTGAAATGTATTTCCTAACTTGCTGATTGATGCAACTGCGTCACCTCGGTGGAGACTATATTACTTGAACCTTTCATGTAGGTTTCTTTTTACGATTATTGTCTTTCAGGTGATGACAAGGGCCAGCATTTGCAAATGTAATTTTCTACGTCGTCGCAACTTAAGCGTGGAACGATATTAAATTTTTCTTTCAAGGTTTCTTAAGTTTTCAAGGGCGCCTTACTTCTGACAGGAAATGCTTGAGGCAAGAGAGCAAGGTTGCTGTTTCGTATGACTTTCTTCATCTCAAACGTACGATGACAGCACTACGGTCTGCTGAAATGTTTTATCTCCAAATATAAAGTATAGGAATATGACTGTATCTTCCTCAGTTGTATGCAAAGTTAATGGAGATCACATTCGTTCAGGAGATCCTTATTTGAGTCAAAAATATTTTTTGAAAAATTTTGATCTCTTTTCAACAGACTATTTGATGTGGTCCGGTAAATACTCGTGAATTTTGGAAAGACGATATTGCATATAATTTTAGCAAGGTTTACATTTGGGCTACTATATTAGTAGGTTCATTACTGGGTCATAGCCTTTGTTAGCTTAAATTTTTACACTGGCTTATCAAACATGTCGCCATATGTTAATTAGCAACATTTGCTCCTCTTGCCAAACTATAACGCTGTTCAGTATTTATCTCAAGCAAACCGATTATGGATGATTCGCCACCAGATTCAAGGCCCGAGGTAAACTATTCACCACATGTTGAAGGACAAGCCTCAACCTGCTCTAACTGAGAGTCAACGTTGGTTTGAAGAATTTTAAAGGCGATAAATTGACTTTATTAACTTTTGAAACTTCGGCAAAGAACGGCGAGCACTAATCTGAAATTCTGGTCTCAAATCGAAAGCGATTGCCAGTCGATGTCACCACGGCCTGGTTTCGAATAAATAACTGTAGGTGGTTCGAGAATTACGACGGATATTAGATAAATTTAGACGCCGAACGCGCCAATTACCATCTGAATTTACTGCAACGCTTGCCGAGCGTCCAATCCACGATAAATTCATGACATAAACGGGCATTGTGATTTACAGTGATACTCTATGAGCGAAATGATCAAAGCCAACCGAGCGTTATGGCTGCTGTACGATTTTTTGATGGTTGCCAATTGAGACAGCTGGACAAAATTTACGGTGAAACCTTGTAAACATTTAAATGCTGGCAATTAGGCTGCAAAACCGTCCGGAGCAAAGCTGCGCGAGGACAAGCAGAGCCATGCCCCGCGCATTCCACAGAGAGAACGATGCCTCATGCGGATATCCTTTCGCCTCGTCAAAACTCGCGAAAACCTCACCTTCAACGAGGCCATCGTTTGCAGGGGGAGGGCTTGAAAACTGTACGTGGAAAAAAGCGCCATTTTGTACGGAGAAAGCAAAACTAGAAACGTAAGACCGAAGGCAGGCTCTTCAATTTTAACGTTGCACAACGGCGCATCTTAAAGACAAACATGGGACAATGAAGTCGGGTGCTGCGTTTTGTCGAGACGGGCGAACGCAGAGCCCAACCTTCGAAAGTGCGACTGCAAACAAAACCAAGAACGCCAGTTGATATGTGCGTGCGAGATCTACGTTGCTGGCCACAGCAGCCGGGCACGATTCCAGGAAAATGGTTAAACATTAAGCTGGTAATCTCACTGAAACCGAACTGAATCATGCAAACTCGTCGCGACGCTTCGCAAGTACATGTGCAAGTTGATGCCCAGGGCAATGACATCTTGCCGTGGTAACGAGTGCGAAATAGCAGGCTAAAACTTTAAGACGTTACCGAGCCTGGAACTTGATCTTTGTTCACTTGTTCTTTCAGAAACAAACTCGAGAGCTGAATGTCTTGTCACATTCAGAAATTACGTGCAGTCATGTTAAAACTAAAAATCTTAGATTTTAATCTCTTTTTACTCTGCGTTACTCAATCTATTTTTTCTCCATTTTTAATGTTATACCGTATGTGACGCTAAGTCACAAATTACCATAAGCTGTTGGTAAATGCTGCTATGCCCTGTTTTTCACAAGTGTTTTTCTTTTATAGTTATACGCGATTTTGGCTTTTGGCAGCTGAGTAGGAGCTAAAGAGTGTGAGTCAATTACGGTGAGCAACGAAAAAGTTGTAGACTGACTGTAGGTGACTGCACGGGAAATTTGCGTTTAAACATCCTGCAGTATAAAAGAACACTGTCATTGAAGAACTTCGACCTACTCTTCACTTCACGAGGTTGTGAAAAATGCAAATTCTAATTCAGAACAAGTAATCAAAAAATAAACAAGAAGCTGCTGAATTATTTCTGTTCTCTTACCAAAACCGATTTTGATGAAAACGCATTATCGAAAGTAAATCTCTTAAAATGCAAGAAAGTGTTTTTGCTTGATGCTGTTGGTTTTTCGTTGGTTTTGACAACGGTACTGTTCAAGTGTGGTTGCAAGGTTGCAAGCCTAAGAGTGATTGGTTGCCTACCATTGCATGGGTAATAGCTGAGACTTGAAGAATTCTTAACTACTACATGCCGCAGTGCTGGCAAACATTTGTGCGAGCCGGTGCCCAGTTTTTCTCTGCAGGCGCAGTAGATTCAAGCCCTGGCTCTGATGTTTTGCTGCCCTTCTACATTAACCGAAGTGTATGGCTGTTTAAAGCACTTCAAATTTCACGCTTTCTGCGGTTACGTTAAAACATTTCAGGCAAGAGGGGAGGAAGACTGATGCCTTCACGTAGCCCTTCCTGTTCTGTCAACTTGAGAGACGAATCAACTTTGTTTTGTATTTGTCTTGGGCAGTTCGGAGTCAGTCAACAAACGCACAATGACTTCCAAGGTGCGTCAGGTGCTTATCTGCCAGAGGCCTTTGCTTTCAAACATCATAGTGAGCGTGTTTGTTGAAGAATGATTAAATAACCGAGTTATCAAACCTTTCAATAAATCATAAGAAAGATAAATGGCAGCCGCGTTTTTCATCTCAAAACTACAAAGCAAGCGCATGGGTAATCCACAAAAATCAAACATTGCAGCAATTGAAAACCACTGCTGCAAGGAAACGTATTGGCGACAACACTTCACTGTGAAGATCCTAAAACATACGCATCAAGTGCTATGTGAGATTTTAATACAATTCCACTTTTTCACCAAACAAACGAGTGTTTATGATTATTGTTAAAGATATAAATATTCTTGACAAACTGCGATGGCGAAATCAAAATCTTTTTTTTAAGGGGATGCTTTTCTTTTACTATAACTTGTCTATGACAGGTTTTAAGAATCATGATTAGCTCAGAAAAACTTGTTAAACATATATTTTTATTGCCACAACATTAAAGAATATCTTATTACTCCAAACATGTTCTTGGCTTTGGCCCTCAAATTAATAATTAGAAACATTTTGTGGGAGGATGAGATGATGCATAAAAAAAATATTGCCGAAAACGAGAAGCAGGTTTCGAAAATTAGCAAACACAGTTGACGTGGTAAGTTGTTACTGATGCACAGACAAGCGAAGCTGATAATGAAACAGAAAAACGTATATCGAAAATTCTGATTTGCGCAGTATTAAACCCAATTCATTGCCCACTCAAAAGAGTTTGTGAGGCTGTAAGAAATGGGTTTGTTTCCTCAATAGACGCTGTAGACACAAAAGGAAAATCAATGTTTATCGAAGTGGGTGGTTTGCTTCAACGTCGAACAATGCTTTTGTGAAAACCTTGAAAGAAATTATAACACTTTCTGTTGAAAAGTGGATTTGAACAAGTTGTTTTCACTTTGGCATGTGCGCCGTGAAGGCGCAACACAGTGATAGGGAAAGCATTGTTTTAGGTACAATGTGTGGAAATTGACGTGAAAACTGGTTGCTGGCAAGAAAATACGTTTTTACACCTATCTATTGGTTTGTGAAAAGTGAGCTACAATTAGGCGCTTGCTCAGTACAGGTAGAATTGCAATGTCTCGGATTTAAGGCGATTTTCATGAATAGAAGTAAAATTACAACTGCTGCTTTATATCAGCAGGTTGCAGCGAAGGTTCGCTTAAGCATTGTTTATTTTCATTTATTTGTTTTATTTATTCATTCGTTTGTCGCAGACATGTGGCCCATACATTAGGTGATGAACACAGACAATGCTGAAGATGAACATACGCTTAAACAACGTACCAACAACAACTGCATTCCGTCATTCTCATACAGAAGAAGCATTACATAGTTTATTTTCGTTATACTCGCTTTTGTACACCTTTTGGAGTTTTCCTTGTGGTCTGACCACTGGTGTAGGAGGTGGGGGTGCAGGGGGTGCAAGCGCGCCCTCCCCCCAAAAGTTTTAATTTGTTAAAAATCCAGGCAAAATCCTTGAAAAATTGGGCAAAATCTCTGAAAATCAGGGCAAAATCCCTGAAAATCTGAACAAAATCCCTAAACATCTATGCAAAATCCCTGAAAATCTGGGCAAAAATGGTGTCCAACGGTGTTTGACCTTAAAAAATGGCGACCAACGTTTCAGAAAAATGAGTGAAGACCATTTTCTGGAGGTCATACCAAAAATGATCGGCATAAGTTGCACGACAACGTTTTGGGCAAGAAAATCTGGGCAAAAATCCTTTGCACCCCCAAAAACATGCTTGCCCTTACACTTTGTCTGTGGCCGTCCATCTCCACTTGCTTACACCGGGAGCCACGGAGCTGCTTTCACAGTGAACGTTGCACTGATAGCGAATCAATGGCAGGCAGCACCGCGCGTGAACCATTTCCTTGAAACCACCCTTTAATACCTATCACGAGACTTGGACAGGCCGCAAGACGCGATTTTCAAGTTTTCCGTATGACCCGACCGGGAATCGAACCCGGCCTACTAAAATGGGTGGCGCGTGCTCAACCAACTATATCACTAACCGGTTGCGTCAAATATTGGGAGACTAAAGATGATTTACCAAAGACGTCAGACAACTGAAATAAGCGGATAAAATAGTTAGATGAATATGTACATGATTGAACAAAAGATTGCACATTGTTTCTTGTTAGACATCAAATGTTCTGACGAAATAAGTAACTTGATGTTGGCAAATACTTAGCATAGCTTGGGATGCAATGCAAAATGATATAGGCGTTGCTGTTAGCAACTCGAAAGCGCATAATGTCAGACTGTGTGTACTTGTACGACAGTTGGCAAGCGTACATTGGCGTAAATAGGCACAAAACAGGATATTTTTAACTGCAGTAGAGCATTGAGCAAAGGCGCTTTTGTTTTTTTTGCCCCTCAGCGAAGTGTTTTCTCTTGTCTCTGAATGTCATTGCCATCCTTTAATGAAGCATGAAGCCGTACATTAAGATATTTGACTTGTTCAGCAAACTTAACACCTACGCCATTCAGATTGACAACTGATGTAACACACTGCTTATATCTTTTTTTTAGGAAGAAAACCTACACCAACTGTCATTTTACAATTAAAAAGATGCTGCTACTTTAAAGCTCTCGCATTAAATACATCTTCTGTTGTTTCGCCTGTGCCGACAATTTTCGTCAAGTAATACGTGTTTGGGAAAAGCTGTGTAAACACGCTCAACAGAGAACGTATGAGCATCAGGACGTATGTGCGCTGTGAGTCGCTTTTCAGATAGAAAACTAGAACCCATGTTAGAGCACGTGCGTCATCCTGCGGAAATTTGCGTTAGAATCCATGTTAGTGCACGAGCGCCATCCTGCGGTGAGCAAAGCATCAGCCCTTCATCATGGAGTAACCAAGATCACAATGGATTGAATCTAATGTGAGAATAAGCTGCGGACCCGAATGAATCTTTAGTTATATTAAAGTGCACGCCTTTAAGCAAATGTTCGGGAACACTTTTGTGCATAGGTAGGTCAAATCGCTAAAAGTGTTTTTGCAAAGCAGTGTCAGGCGCATAAAATTCTTGCAAAGTTGTTGAAGAATTGCTAGTATCATATGAAACTGTTCCCGAGCAATGGAACTGTGTGTAAGCATGACAACACCAAGCACAATAGACTTCTTGGAGAAGCAGTAAAATGTCATTTTGAAAGAAACCTTATATTCCACTTACAATTATGGACATAGGTGGCGGAACCGGGGGGCCGCATGGGCCTAGGCCCCCCACTTCTTTGCCTGGACATCGTAAGTTTGAGTAACACAATTAGCATTGGGTCCAGTGATAAAGTAACTTGTTCAATGAAAAAAAACGTTGCAGAATTTTGGCAGTATTTTGTCGATATTATTTCTCACATATGATTTGTAATTTGGCAGGATTTCGTAATTGTTTGGCAGAATACACCGTGTAGAGTCTATCACCTTGCTATGGATTGCTTATCGCATTTGTGTTGTGGAACAGTGTTGCCAGATGGTGTAATACAACACAATTTTTCACAAAAAATGGTGTCGTTTTTACATGCTTGTGTGCATGGACGTCGGAAGGAATTTTTCCAGGGGGGGGGGCACTAGTGAATTTGTCCCAAAACTTTTCTACGGGGGGCCAAAAATGGTGAAATTTGTTTTTTACCACTCGAAATTAAGAAAACAGCATTTTTGCTAAAATTTTCAAATTCCTGCCCCTCTTCGGACATGCATATGCTTGTATATAGGAAAAGTTTGTGCCAAACAATTAAAAAATATGGGTAATTTCAAGCGTTTTAACACAATTCCAAATAGTGAAATTTTACTGAATCTTATACGTAAAATGAAATATTTGACAGATCAATTTCAACAGTGTTTTTGTTTATGCATTGGCAACGCTAAATAGCTATATTTTATTTCTGCATTGGCAACACAATTGGCATTCTTATGGACAACTTGCAGTTGCTACGTATGTTTTGTCGTGTCTTTGCATTCCGGTACATAGGTGGCGGAACCGGGGGGCCTCATGGGCCTAGGTCCCCCACTTTTGTATTTCGAATTTTGCCTAAATAAGTGCTAACAAAATTAGTACTGGGTCTATTGTTAAAGTAAGTCGTTTAATCAAAAAAATGTTGCAGAATTTTGGCCGTACTTTGTCAATATTATTAGTAATATATTATTTGTAATTTGGCAGGATTTTGTAATTGTTTGGCAGAGTACGCCGTGCACAGTCTGTCACTTTGCTGTGGCTTGCTTACCGAAGTGGTGTTATTGAACAGTGTTGCCGGATGGTGTAATAAACCAAATTTTTTACAAAAGTGGTGCAATTTTACATGCTTGTGTGCATGGGCGACGGAAGGATTTATCCAGGGGGGGCAGTAGTGGATTTTTCTGAAAGCTTTTGCAGGGGGGCTAAAGTGGTGAGATTTGTTTTTTCACCGCTCAAAACTAAGAAAACGGCTTTTCTTGCTAAAGTTTTCAAATTCCTGTCCCCTCTTCCGACACCCATGCTTGTGTGTAGGAGAAAGTTCGTGCCACGCCATTAAAAAATTGGTGTAATTTCAAGCGTATTAATATCATTCTAAATAGTGAAATTTTACTGAATCTTATACGCAAAATGAAATGTTTGAGAGATCAATTTCAATTTTTTTATCAGTTTCAATAGTGGAGAACGCGAGCTTGCTTTGTATATTTGTGCCACCACCCACGGTCCTCACTTTACTAAGTTGTTAACTCGGGCTCTTTTCTTTGGTCCCTGACAGTGTTCATATAAATTCATTCCATGTCTGGCCTTTCGCGTTCATGTTGCAGGTGACCTGAATAAAACAATATCGTTCGTAGTAGGCGTTCTCTCTACTTCGTTCGCTTGCGCTTTACTCGGGCTCATCCGTTAGAGCCCGAGCTGCCTTATACAATTAAGTGCTTTTTAAAGCATAATTCATATCGGACTGAATGTTTTTAGATTTGAAGTCCAATCCAATGGACAGTTCCCTTTCGAGAATAATTTCAAACGAACGATAAATTATCCAGCAACTCGGGCTAATATGAATGAGGCTAGTATACGCAGCAGACTGTGGAGCCAGACCCGAAACAATTTGGCATGGCTGGAGCAGGAGCAAAAATTTGGATGGTGGAGCCGGAGCTGAAATTTGGTTTCCGGTTCCACAGAAATAGTTTATGGGGCAAGCGAGTTGCACAAATAATGCAATGTTTTATTCTGTTTTTTGGACCAAATTGGTCTGGAGCCGGAGCCAAAAGCTTCAAGATATTGGAACCGGTGTAAAGCGAAATTTCTGACCTATTATTGTTTCTCAGTTATTTGTTATTTTATTTCTCAGAATAAAGAAATAAAGTTTGGCAATTACTTTTTTGATGCGTGTTGTGTAAATTGAAACATTTTGGTTAGATGTCAGGTACCCACAACAAGCTATAGAACGGGAATAATTTTACCAATTGAAAATTTTTGGTCTTAGTCCTTTACCTCAATTATTTTTCTTTTTCTCACCCTAACCTGACACACTTGCCTAAACACCAATCCCTAAACCCTAATCATCATTTTCTGAGCGTATTCGATACGTAGAATATTACTCTGTGCATGCGGACATGGTCTGAAGTCAGAAATTTCGCAAGTCAGAATTTCGCTTGACACCGGAGCCAAAAAAGTTTGATGCCCGGAGCTGGAGCCTGAAATTTGAGTACTGGCTCCAATGAGTCTGGTACGCAGAGGACTTACTGGCGTTATAGTTGCTCTGTGTCGTCCGGTATTTAATATGGAGAAGCTAACATGCGAATTTCACATTTATTATCACGAACTTCAACAGAATAATAATGCCAGCCAGAATGAAAGCATATGGAAATTTCAGTGACGCAAGCGTCGAGCGGTTTCATTCAGTCACAATAAATCGTACGATTAGCTCGAGTGACGCTGATGACCTGGGTCGCCCCTGTAACAGCTGTTTGAATTTCAGGTGGTTAACCGATACGTTTTCAAAGTGGTTTAATTTTGTCTAAAATGGTATAATTTAGACCTTCATATGGTGTATAGGTAGTGACGTCATATTTCAATGCCTGTGANGTCACAGTTGCCAATTCGAACTGCAAAAATCGTCGATAGTTTTTTGACGTGCATTTGTGCCCCCCCACTTTGAAAATAATTTATGGAGCGTTGCAAGTGTTTTGTCACAACTATTACGCAAGAGATACCACAGACTTGAGAGACCATAAAAATGTAAAGCACACGAAAATGCAAGTTTAAGAAACAAAATTTTTACAAATTTGCAATTATTATCGCAAACTTGCACATTGCTAGCAACGCATATAAAATTAACCTCTCACCTTACTGCTGCTTGTCCTGGATTCAAAAGCGAATAGCGACCCTGGGCAAAACAACAAAAGCAGTCAACTTTTTAGCAATATTTCCACAGAAGGGTCTTAATTTTAAGCGCTCTGTTCATTCATCAGCGATGCAAATGCTTGGCTTTTGTCACCGACTGTTAACACAGCCAGACTAAATCATCAGGTTAAAATATAAACTTCAGCTAATATTCAAAACTCAACATAATTTTATTTCGAAATTTTTGGAGGTTATGCGAAAAATGAACCACATAAAGACTTGCGCTTTTATTGTTATGAGACTGTTTTTGTAAATACTCTTGCCTCTAGAAACAGGGTGTTCTACTACTAGAGCTAAAAATGTCAAAAAAGTCAAATTTTTTCTGCCTTTTTTAAGGTTTATGAAACGCCCACAAACCAAATTCCATGCTGATACTATGTGAGACTTCAAAGCTATTAGGTCAAAACAGTAAAAATTCATCGTTAGGTCACAATTTTCTTTTACAGGAAAATTTTTGTCTTTATCAATATTTTATTAAATCTACAACAACATATACTGATGTGCTTTTGCTAGTTTAGTGGCAATTTTTACAAAAACTTTTACAAAAATTGCAACCTTCCACATAAATAAATTGCAACCTTCCACAAAAGTTGCAATTTTTACATAAATTGCAAACATAAATTGCAATTAAGGCAAGAAACATGGGTTTCTGTACTTGTTTTTGTAAATGCTCAATCAATTATGCATATAGAATAGCAACTCCTGGCTCTTCCCCAACGTAGATTAGCCTTTAGAGTGATGTGTACATACGTTTTGACCTTTTTTGTGGCAGCATAGTTAATACTGAAATTGTTTCATGTAAGTTCGTTCAGAGCCCTTCGCTTTGTTTTGGACAGCTTTGAAATGGATTGATGGCTCCGTTATGTTTTGTTTTCTATGTATTAGCGCCGCAAATTGCTGTTTGACAGTGCCCAAAGTTTTGCGCAAAGTACAAACGTAATGATTAACACGACTGATGTGACGCGCTTAATACCCGCATGGCATGGGCAAATGCTTGCATACTATCGGTCCTTTTACTTACTTTAAAACTGTAGTATTACTTGTATTTTCGAGCTAGTTTTTCCGATTCCTTTGAGATCGCAGTTGTTTAATTGTTTATTGTGAGTTGTTTGCGAATGAGCATACCTGTCAAGTGTCTTTTATCATAAAACCGGGAACTGGTGGGCAATTCAACCTAAGTTATAATTACTTTCAAGTGTGTTCCGATTACGTTCTGGTTTAAATAAATCCAAAAGGATATACCGTAAACCGCAGTAACTTCAGGAAAACAACCTTCTTGTATGTCTTACCAATTTTTAGCCGAACATTTACAGCAAAAACATACACGCTAAACGAGGACGTTTTTCAAGTTGAGTATTCGCTGGAACTAACAAGTCATATGTTCGTAGCACACGAATCATTAGAAACCAGTAAACTGTGCCGCATGCCTCGCAGGTAACATTTATCTATCCATATTTGCACAAGGCAATAACATTTCGAGAAACCAATAATACAAACTTTGTTTCAGCTTGACACAAAGATGTGTACAACAAACGCAATGATGCATGCGCTTTAACGTTATGTGAACAAAAAAGAGAGCTTTAAAGCACCGCAAAACTCTCAGTTTTGAAATCGGGTTTTGGTTCGGAACTTGATATGATCATGAAATTTGGGTGTTGACCGATAGAGTGCTTTCAAAAGGAGCAAAACGGCGCAGTTGGGATCAGTGCTGTAGCGCTAAAAGGAGGAAGGAAACGCTCTGCTTTTCACAGTTTCAGTGGAGATAGTTGAGTGTTTTTTCTTTTGAGAATTTCACAAACATGACAACAGGTAGGACAACACCTCCGTTTTTCACCAAGAGAGTAAGCAGACGCCATTCCCTTTCAGAAAAGGAGAGCCGGACAACGTTACTAGCGACAACACCACCGGCTGTGATTTTTGTACGATGAGTTTACGACGTAACGCTACGCGACAGGGGGGACAGTCATGAAATTCAGGAAGTTTTGAATGTTGAGCCACATTATTGTTCGAATAAAGAGATTGCGATAGTTTGTCTATGTGGCCAGAATGCCACTGGAAAGATACATAAGATAAGTTGTGCTGGCTACACCCAGAAGGAAAGCGCTTCAGAGATGGGCTAAGACCAGCGATATGATTAATTAAAAAAAGAAATGACTTAGCTTGTTCATGTCTTGGTGTGGAGCCTGCAGAACTATTAGAGGTATGCTATAGGACCCGTGTGGTATTAGGAAACCACGGGGCTCCCACCCCTTAACCCTGCAGAGATGAAATCCAGACAAGATAAGGAATTAACTCCTGTGAAGTTGATGTGGTATTTGAGAAATAAACCTTAGTGCCGAAAACATAACATATCAATTTCACAAGCAATGTTCAATACTTGGCATATGTTGTAACGTGTTATCTGACAGTTTTACTTTGCTTTGTTTTTTAAATGCCATTTTGCTTTTCTTGGGATAAAAAATTTTTATTTTTCTATTCTGCACACGATCAAGCGGCCTCCTTTAAGAAATCAACGTACTGGTGGAGCAGCCAGGGGAGGACTGCGGGACTAAGCCACCCGTTAACGGCATACTCAGTTGCAAGATTACTATGGATCAAATAGTCTCTTCAAAGGGGGACTGAGTTCTTCAGATATACAAAGCGATCCAAATTATAGGAAACTCAGCGGTTTCTTAACGGTTGGGTATGTCTTGCCTCCCTACCAAATCCAGGCTATGCGCCTGTCACCTACCGTGTCCATATCTTACCACTTCAATCTGTGTGATCCCATTTCTGGCATTAATTTTTGGCAGTAAAATAACTTTAAAATTCTTATTGGAACTGTAGATATAATATACTGCAATGTTGAAGACAGAAGTAGCAGCCATAGCAAGACAAATGTGTCTACCCTATGTTTCCGTTTACGACGAATAAATGGCAGAAAAAAGTTTTCTACGTCACTTCATTGTAGCAGTTTTATATACCAAAAATGTTGGGGAAATTTACTGCGAGAAAGTGGTTGTGAACTGACTGGCCACACTGATAGTCATGGTTGCGATGTTGGCCTTATTTAAGCCAAACTTCAGAAATATGACCTTTTCTCAAGTTGGTTGGCCTAAAAAATTTCAGTTGGCCTATTTCTGGCCTCATCTCAAGTGGGTTGGCCTTAAAAAATTCCGTTTGGCTTTTTGGCCTTTTAACGCTGAAAAAGTTTCATCTGAAGAAAATTTGAAGAAAATTTCATTTTTTTTTGGGCAACACCTTTGCAAAATTTTTGTGATAAATGCTATATTAGACTGACGCCAGGGTTCTGATGTTGGTAAAAATTGAGGGATGCGAGATTCGAAATAATTTTTTGCGTGATCACTCGAAATGCGTGCACTGTGTAGTGTGATGCAAAGATGAGCGGAGTCACATACAGGCCCGGAGCCAACTTTTAAGGTTTGGTAGAGCAAAATACATTTTAGAGGGGAAATATTTTTGTTTTTGGTAAATGTTTAAAACAAATTTTCCTGGGCACAACAAAATGTGGGGGGGAACAAAAATTATTGGGAGGGGAACTGCTCACGAATGCCCCCCGTGGCTACGGGCCTGGTCACATATTTTAAACTCCGACTTTGTTCCTGTTTTTTGCTTAAAGACTCTTGCTCCTGGCCCGACCCCGAAAAAATTAAAACATCAATTCCCACTACTGTTTACACTAACACTCCTAAATTTTCCAAGTAACTCATAGTGCAATATATCTTTAGGCAACATGGGTTCCAAAGAAGCAGTGTTTATTTTTCCTCATGAGGCAAAAGCACTGGTGGAGCACTTGTGACTTTAGACGAACACGATCAGTTGAAGTGGTCAAATGACAAGTTCGGAATGCATGACCTGCTTTATTGACAGTGACGTCTGTAACACCTCAGTTTGACATGCATGGACAAGTTTTGTCATAGTTTTGGTGCTGGAAAGCTGTTAACAACTTTTTGTCTGCATTGCGTGAACTGTAGGTTAAACCCTAGCCCATTGTCTTTTTACACAGTGCCGTAGCAACCCAATTCTTCCCCCCCAAATGCGTACAGTGGGCCCCTTTTTATAGTTATTTCTTAAAAAAGATTTCTACGTTATGACAGATCCCGAGGCCGAGTGGACTTCACAACAAAATATCCTAATTTTTATTTTTTCCTATTTCACTACTTTTTTAGTTCCACTTGCGGACACAATTTCGGCAGAACCGTCGCCAGAAAGTCTTCAGTTGGGGGCTTTGTGCGTGTGCAGGGGAGTTAGGCATTCTGAGTATGCACATTCACAACACAGCATTTACAAATTTTCCAAATAAATTATAAAATTATGAAATATTTTCCCGTAAATGCACATAATAGGCTGATATAGTTTGCAACTAACAATTTTTGAACGAGCTTAACAAAAGGAATTGGTTCTTAATCATTGTCAATTAATTAACGACGATTATTTATGGATGATGCAATGAAATGCAATGTTAACAAAAATATGCAGAAAATCAGAATCAAGCCTATCATTCAGTTATGAAAACACTGTTACCGAAGAAACAAATCTGAGGCCGGTCAAATCAGTGCGCCGCGATGAACGTTGCATTAGCGCAAATTGATAAACTTTACCATGAGCTTAAGTTAGTTGCTTAAATGTTGCTTTAATGTTTTTACCATGAGCTTAAGTTAATGTTGCTTTATGCATGGGCATCGTGCTTTTAACTGGCTGAAATACGCATGCACAAACCTTCCTAATATCTAGGCTTGTTAATCTCCTGGTGCATAGCACATGTTTAGATTAATAACATTTTGTATCTCAAATAGGCTAGAAATGTTAAGGAATATGGTCAAAGGCAGGGTCTCAAACACGCGACCTGCCGGCCGCATGTGGGCGTTGTCTGCGGCCAGGCGATGCTGTTGAGGAATTTTCAAGTAATTAACATTTTCATAATTTAGTTTATCCACCGGTGTTTAAAAGTGCTCGACTAGCGAGTGAACAAGTTCGTTATGAACTAACGTAGAGACAGCTAGAATCGATTTGCCCATAACCCCTGACATCTGTCGAAGGAAATAAGCTGTTTCTAGCAAGGTTCAGTTACCGTCATTGTTGCGTTAGCGTCATAATGCGGCCCTCAGGTTTCTTTGTATGTCCTCATTTGGCCCTCGGAGCAATTTGAGTTTGAGATGCCTGGACTAATGCCTACATGTTGGACGCAACATGGTAACATCCATAATCCACTAACTGCACTACCCCTGTGGGACCAGGGTTGCCAACCCTTCTTACAACGAATATACCAAATTCAGTCTACAAATATACCAAATATACACGGAATTTATCTGCAACAAAGTGCTTTAAAAATTTAGTGCTGGTTTTCCATGCTTTTGACGAATTCACTTAATGATCAACAGTTGCTGTTGAGAAGTGTCATCATAGAGAAGCTGCAAGCTCAATTTCTACTTTCCTAACTTCAGCAGTGACAGGTACACTATATTAGCCCCTGGAAAATTCAACCTTCCAACACCTGCATTTTCATTTGTTTTGTGGTCCACCGCATTGCTGTGTGATAACTGCTATGCGGTTTGCAATTTTCTTTTTGCACAGTTTGCAGAAGGGATAGGCCTATAAGCACCAGCAGAATCTTGCTTTGCAAGCCATGCAAACTCTATCAGGCACTCTTCTACTGTATAAATCTTCGGCTACCCTCTACGCAGCTTTCCAAACATTGAATGCATTGGCGTACGCAGAAACTTTTCATGGGGGGTTTCATTCAGCGGCATATTGTAGTCATTTGTATTTGGTGTGCGCTGTTTGTGACGTCACAAAATGACGTCATAGTCCTGTTTCCAAACCAACGTTTTGGCGAAGTTTGTTGACATNATAT
>JGI24158J21664_10001076_pt1 | contig 29118 bp, 20 predicted proteins | sample Ectturendosymbi3_FD_21664 | JGI IMG/M metagenome (IMG submission 21664) | reverse complement strand
GGCTACGGTGTTGACGGTCGCCTGTTTCTGGCCGTCAAGTCACTGCATTCCTGTTCAGAAATTTGTGTCCGTGTCGGGAGAATTAAATCACGACTGTTCACCGTTGATGTTGGACTCCGACAAGGGTGTGTGCTGTCACCACTTCTCTTCATAGTCTGCATCAGGGGTGGACAAACTAAGGCCCACGGGCTTCATCCGGCCCGCCGAACAATTTAATCTGACCCGGCAAATACCTTGCACATTTTTTCAAGCACCACGTTTCCGACTGTGGACAGCAGTGCAACAGCATTAAGTGCTACCTGTTACATAAATCGCACTGTATCCGACCCTCCAGTGGCCAGGCAATCGCAAATTCGGCCCTCGGGTCAAAACGTTTGGCCACCCCTGGTCTAGATGAATTGGAGGATAGACAGTCACAGCCGAGTCGAAGAGGGTGACACATTTGTGAGCTGCAGGATCAACCGTTTACTTTTTGCAGACGATTTGGTACTGCTAGCATCTTCTCAACAGGGTCTTCAGCATGCACTCGATCGGTTTTCCGCTGCATGTGACCGAACCAGAATGAAATTTCAGTATTAAAAATACCGAGTTATTATGTCTTTCTACAAACCAAGGGCAGTGTATGCTGCACGTGAGCAAAATGCACTGCAGCAGGTAGAGAAAAAAAAGTAGGGGTGGTATTTACGAGTGACGGAGATTGCTAAAGCTAACGCAGTTCTGCGTGACCTTTATCGCTCTGTGGTCACAAAACGGGAGATTTCAAACACCGCAAAGCTGTCAGCTTTTAAATCGGTCTTTGTTCCAGTCCTCACCTATGATCCTGAATCTTGGCCAATGACCGAAATAACATTATCTCAGGGGCAAGCGGCAGAGATGGGATTTTTGGGAAGAGTCCATGGTGTGACACTTCGCGATAAAGTGCGCAGCTGTGAAATTCGCAGAGCCTTGAATGTCGAACCACTTCTCCGAATTGAGGGCGCACAGATATACTGGCTCGGCCATTTGTCCAGAATGCCCCACGAAAGACTGGCGAGGCAATTTCTGTTGGCTAAACCCACGGAAAATCGGTTTAGAGGCCATACAAAGGCCAAGGTGGAGTGACTACATCTCCGACCTTGCTAGGTCTCGTCGTGGTGTAGAGCCAGCAGAACCATCTGAAATTGCTGTTGGCCGTTAAGGCGTTGCAAGTCCTCTTAGGCTGCTGCGCCCGCAACCTTCTCTAGAGGAAAAGCGGGCATGAAACTGAATGAAATGAATAATATTTACGCCATTTTGTTTATTCACAGGTGTTTAAAAGTGCTCGCCTAGCGAGTGAACAAGTTCCTTAGAGTGCTAGAAATGATTAATACGAACGTAGAAACGGCTACAAATGACTTGTCGGTAATTCATGATACCTTTCGCAGGAAATAAAGATGCAAAAGCTGTTTCTAGTAAGTTCAGGTACCGCCATTGTTGCGTCAGCGGTATGATGCGGCCCGCGGGTTACCTTATAAGTCCTCATGTGGCCCATGGTGCAGGTTGAGTTTGAGACCCCTGGCTAAGACCAATGTTTGCAGGAAAAAAGAAACTATTTGAAGCGTGTAGGCCCTACCTTGTTCGTATTTCCACAAGACTTTATACTTAGTCTAAATTCTATTAATTTTAACCAAATTTGTAATTCACTTAGCATTCTGGTAACTCAGATTCAAAATATTCACGCCCACTAAAAACAACATTTGCTAAAATTTTCTTAGAGAGAACGCTGGCTAGAGAACACTGGTTCTTAGAGAGAACATTTGCTAAAATTATCTTAGAGAGAACACTTTATATTATGACATTACAATAGCCAGATTGATAATGCCACGACGTTGTTAACGCTAACACAGTGGTTCCCCAACTTTTTCTGATCGCGTAACATTTGTGGGTCCCGTACTGTCAAGTACCACCTTGTTGTAGGAAATCTCAATCTACCAAATATCATTCGATCACAAAAGTTTGGAAAGCCAGAATCGACACAAATGCGACATGAACAAAATGACTGTGACCAGGGCCGCAACCAACTGATATTTGGGGGGGGGCAAAATGATGTAACTTGTTGCTGCGCCTAACAAATACATACGTTTGTGAAAATTTCGGAGCGGGCAATTGCCCGATTGCTCCCCTCTGGTTGCGGGCCTGAGTGAGAAATTGTAATGGCCATTTTAACAAAACAGCAAGGGAATTGCACAATAATTAAGGAGTTTCTTAACAGAACCCGACAAGTAAAAACTATATATGTGGATATCTTTTTTGTAAAGAAAACAGAAAGTAGGTCTTTCGCGTACCGTTAGTGGTACACGTGCCACAGTCTGGGAAACACTGTGCTAACAGAAAGACTGCGGAAACGGTTTTGAAAGACGGTCTTCAGTGACTGTGACGTCACGAATCGAAATTGTTACCAGTGTGGACGTTCCTTAGAACATTTTATTTAGCAACAACGAGGTAAGCTTTTTATGCAGCGTGCAGTGGTGTTACGAGTTGGCGTAACGATTAAACAGATTAAAAACGAGCATTTGCAAAGTTTGTTAATTTATCGAGTCTGAATCATTTAGGCACAAAAAAATTGGGGGGGAATTGTCCTCGAATGCCCCCCCATGGCATGGCTAGGGGCTTGCTCCTCGCAAATACCGAACAACTTCACAGAGCATCANGCCATGTCGGTATGTCGTAGAGCTCCTTTGTGACGTTTCGACNGTGACACAATTACGGGTAACAATGATAGCCAAAAGTGACAATCAAAGTACTATTTCGAGTCAAGCAACGTGAATTCAGCGTTTACAAACCTGGTTAAAGTGCAGTAGTTGTGTGTTTTAGGTGGATGCGTTTAACAAAATTACAAAGAGAAACAATTTGAATTTAGGACACAAAGATTAAAGGAACGGCGAAAAATTTCGTACTCAGAATATTTTTCAAAGTGCAGAATAGTTTCTGTAATGTACTTTTTAAAGCCGACTTTTGCCGCCCCCTCTGATTCTGCCGCCCCTGGACAAATGATAAATCCAGAATGTCCAAATGGCTGCTACGCAGCTGTGTACAATTGCTTTCACGGTTGTTGGCTGGAAACTCATTTAACAGTTTTTTCAATTTTCAAGAACTGATGTTACACCAAGTGGAAATTCTCGACGGGTATTTTCCGCCGTTAGGTAGCGCGAATGGAGAATTTTGAATCTTGGCTTGTGCGTCGCGGCAAATTCGTTCAGGATAGTGGAGGTCATCGGTAGCATGCACAAGTGACAAAGGTTTGTGTGGAGCGGTTGTTAACAGAAAACTTGGAAGGCAAAATTTCGGTTGAGAAAGGTTGAGCCCTCTGTTTTGGCGAACATTCAGCAGATTGTAGTGGCAGAAACTTCAATGAAACTTGAAAGGTTATCTACTACTGTATGTATTAAAACTGACTTATCATTCTCAGATAGCCCCTAGGCTTACTACTGCTTGTAGCCTAATGTAGGGGTCCGCAAATACTTTTTGGCGCGACCTAAAAAATAGTTTTAAAATTCTCGCGACCCATACATTTCGTGAGCATATAAATTTGTGGAAAATACATCACTGTTAAATATTAATTTTAAGACTAACTAAGCGTAGCAATTTTCAAAAATTTTCAATTTTCATGCACAAAATTGTATGAGACTTAGAACATACAACAGTAGTAACTGATTGTATTGTGTCTAATGAAAGTTATGGGCTCTGTGTTTAGAATATATAAAAAATAAATTCAAGGTGAAAAAATGACTCAAATAAACAGATATTGTTTCCGATTATGATATTTATTACACATGTGCAATACTTTGAGAGGTGGAAACCCGAAGATCTACTTCTAGTCTTGATCTGTATTTCTTTTTAATGTGTGATAATGCAGCAAACACCCTTTCACAGAATTAAGTAGTTCCGAATGATGAAAGAACATTCATTGCTCATTGCAAGAGTAGCCACTGATATTTGTGTAGTATTCTAATTCTTTTGCAACTGAAATCCAAAATTTAGTGTAAGTTATTTAGTAACAAAGGCAGTTTATAAACCGTGGTCACTTGACATGTCATCGAATGCTTTAATCGAATCTGATGATTGGTGGTTATTTGACATTGTGAAGGGTGATAATATTTAGTGGTGTTGTGTCTTCGGGAAAGTATTTATCAAACCATTTGAGGAAGATCATAAACTAAAATGTAATGATGGATTGTTCCACAATGTTTAGACTGAACTTGTTTTCTTCGAGTTGCTCAACTCAGAAAACATATCGATTCTTACACTTTCAACTCGGCCAGCCCAATGTTGGATTTTCTTTTTGAAGGCTTTGATGTTGTTATTCACTGTTATGATGTCAACTGATTTGCCTTGCAATGACAAATTCAAACTGTTTATCTTCTCAAAACTGCAATATAAATGAAGTACAGCAGTTTTGTTAACTTCTTGTCAGGGTCAGTAAGATAAGCAGAAAGTTTGTATTTTTTCTGTAAGAAATAAGTATACCTCATTCCGCAGTTCTTATAAATGGGTGAGAAATTTTCCTCGCAGTAACCACCTCACTTCTGAATGAAGAAGAATACTTCGATGCTCTGAGCCCATTTCATCACATAGAACAGTGAATAATAATCTTGACTGAAGGGGTCTTGATTAAAAATAATTAACAGTTTTTACTTCTGAATCGAGAACACATTTTCATTGTTGGTCCAGTGCTTTGCTAGCAAGATTTTCTCTATGAATAATGCAATGCGTAAAATTCAAGACATGGGATGCAATTTGTAATACTCTTGCTGAAAAGCCTTTATAACCCAGCCCCATCAGTGCAAATGCTAACACATTGTTCCTACGATAATCCATCATTCTGTAGTCTCGTATCAACTGTTGAGAATGTCTTCACCTGTGCATGTTCCAGATACTAGTGCCATGCAGATGCACAAGAGTAACCCTTCATCTTTCCCACTGGCTATATATATACTTAATGGACACAATCAACTGCGCTATAAACCAGACACATCTGTGGATTCATCCAATTGCAAAGCATCTTTCCCACTTTTCACTGTATTATTCAGTTGGCACTTGGCAAGCATGTTTTCCACTTTTCACTCTATAATTCAGTTGGCATATCTTGAACCATTTCACTGATACGTCAGCGAATGGTATGAGCAGACAATTGTATTCCTTTTATTTCCTTAGTTACACTGTCTCCATTCACAATTTGACTGACTGCAATGGCAGCAGGTTTGATGAGTGTTTCTCCGATGGTATGTCTTTTTTTTCTTTTGCGATTAAATATGCTACTTCATGCGATTTTTCTAAGATTATGAGGTGCTTGGCATGCATTTCTTTTAATTTACAATTATCGGTGAAAGAAAGGCATTGGTTTGTCAATGTTTATGGTAAATTTAAATCCTTACGCAACCCAGAGTAGAAGGTCTCGCAACCTAAATTTGGGTTGCGACCCACTATTTGCGGACCCCTAGCCTAATGTATACCTTGGTACTAGTAGGAGTACCCCTGTAGTGTGGCAAGACAGGAAGTTATATTTAATTATTACATATTCATAAGGACTGAAGAAGTGACTACAGTCTATTTGTAAGATTAACTTACAGTAGTACATACTCACATTTCAAATTAGCCTTTTTTGTCTTTTGAATCAATACTTGTAGGCTATGTTAGTACATACAGTGCCAAGCATCAAATTGCAGGTAGTAAGTTAGAAAGGAATCAAGAACAAACGTCAACGAAGCAAAACAAACAACTCACATGCAATAATGACAGGCAGAATAGTGTATCAAGAAGTGATGTCAATACAGATTACTGAGGATTGCAGTGAAAGAGGTAAAGTATTTTACTCAAATGAGAAATGTAAGTTGCTATCAAGGTTATTAGGCTAATAAGTATTAAGTAATTAGAAAACCATCCAATATTCAAAACAGTGCAGTAAGGCAACAGGACCACATGACATGAGCAAGGCAAAAAAATTGGACAATGGTTCATTGGTGTTTTTGTTTGTGAAACATTTAGCCAGAAGTAAAAATCCCTGTTGCAAAGTGCAGTAGATATCGCATACTCTACCAAATAATCAAATTGACATTTGTATCAAACCATGCATCTGGAGTCCAACAATTATCATTCTAGAGCATCATGTTCTATACTGCACATCATGGTCTTATCGACATTTATATCAAACCAAATCTTCGGAGACCAACAATTATCTAAAGTTTGATATAAATGTTGATCTAGTCAATTAAAGAACCCAGGATTATTTGACACCAGTTTGAGATATGTAGGCTGAACCAAATGCAAAACACAGACCAACACAAAAACAAAATACAACAATGCCAAACTGAAAATATGGCAAGCAAAGTGTGAAGAGTTAAGAAATGTACAGATATTGAGATAAAAACATCATGGTGGAGTAGGCATATGGTTCAGAAAAGTGAGTAGCAATAGAGGTTGAGAATTAAAAAACCATGCGCTAGATAGATGCAGCAACCATGATAGTGTAATGAGAATGTAGGCAGCAGAAGCACTTGGCATAGCCATATGCATGGTAAAAGCGATAGACATGGTGAGTAGTAATAAACCATGATGAAATACCACAATTGCCCATAAAGATTGAAGGGGACAATACACTACAAAAAGTTGGGATTGCAGATTTGGTAAGCATTTTAACCAGTCAGAGACACCATGTGTGAACAAAAGGTTTGATAAAGTGGTGTTGAGCAATTAAGGTTTTTGCACAAGTGCTGTAATTATCAACAGAAAACACAATATTAAAGAAAACTAAATAATCTAATCATTTATTGTAGCATACATGAAAACTGAAAATGAGTTGTTAATATGAGATAGTTGACAGTTTAGTTTGCTTATAATTTTGAACAACATTTTTGTACAACTTTGCATGGTTTGGTATGTCTTGTTAATTGCTAAATACATTTTTAGCTAATACTATAGGAAAAGCCCTAAACTTCCTAAACGAATAGCCTCTAATATGCAGAGATCTAGCTTGAAAGGTCTCACACAAGGTGTATTTGTTTGTACCGATGATTCAATTAGGCTCAAGCACAAGTTTTCTTAGAGAATGGAAATCACAAATGGTCAGACCTTAAATTATGAAATATTCCAAGTGACATTGGCTTGAATTTCACTGTTCCAAGTGATTGGCTTGAATTTCATTGTTCTATTCCAATTTTGCTGTTCCAAGTGAAATTGGCTCCCCTGTTTAGCTATCATATCATTACAACCTTCATTGCTTGCTAGAATGTGTCAAAGGAGAGAGGCACTGATTTGAAAGTACAACAGAAAAATTGGCCTATCTTTTTGCTTCATTTCCAATTGATAAACATTGTGACAACTGACAATATCTTCATTTAAGATAAAAAGAAGAAAATAAACAATGCAATGGTAATCATACAAGACAAACACAGAACAATAAAAATGCATAAATATATGAAAAACAAAACACTGGTATAACAAAAAAGTTGAGTAATAACGCAGATGATGGTGGGCATGCAATGGGTGAAGAGTTGGGGTATGTACAGATGAACAGGTTAGAGAAGCAACAACAGAGGTTATGAAGCAAAGAGAGGTGCAAAAACCATAATATGACCGAACAAAGGCATGTATTAGAGGCAAAAAATGATGTTTATTCACACAAAGCATGAAGAAGCAATACCATTAACCATGGACCATAATGGAGTACCACAGTTGTATGTATGTCTGAAAAGCAATTTTAAACAGTCTGATCATGAAGAAGTAACGCAGTAACCTATGCATCATGATGAAGTACCATACTTGCCCATATAATCCGCAGGGGACACAGTAAACCAGGAAGATGAAAAGTCGAGGATGGTAATCAAATCAGCTCGTCAGAGGTTTCAGATATTGCAACAGGTTTACAAAAAGTTATAGAACAAAAATTAATCTAGTAAGGTAGAAGGTACATGAAAAACAGATGGTAGTTATAGTGAGTTAAGTAAATAGGGCTGAAAATAAAGTAAATCATATTGCCATGATATATACATATCTACTCATCACACATTTATATGAGACATGATATTTGTATGTTGTTTATCTATCCAGTTTTATGTAAGGCTGTGATCAAGAGGTTTCTCTTCATATGCGCAATAAGCAGGTGTGCCATTTATCTTCCAGTCATATCTCATGCAGATGGGATTCCTAAATTCTTGTTTACAGCATACCCAATTGGTTTAATTAGCACTGTTGAGAGCCACTCCTTTCTTCGCTGCTGCTTTTACATGCTGTTGTGTCTTTGCATTCAGTCTCATAACTAATCCTTTGTGGCATCAGCAGGTTGTTGTTTCTTTGAGTTGTCTCATTTTTCTTTTGGATATTTTGTATGTTGATTATCCATGATATTGTAGACAAGTTTTTGGTTGTAGATTTTGTTTGTTAGTTGTGCAGTGATCAGGTTGAGAGTTTTTATGTTCACTATTTGCAGTGCCTTGGCAGACCTAGCCCTCCATGCCTTGGGGCAGAGCTAACAGTTTTCTTTTAGCATTATTTGCCGAATGTCGTACAAGAACAGGAATGAGCTCATTACTGATCACATGTTCTAGTGGTTTGAATAGCTCACTCATTTTTGAAGCCTTGCACCTAAAAATTAACCTTAATTTTGATGAACTGCTCTTTGAATGATTCTGTCACAATTACTGTTCCAAGGTGATGTTCACCTTGGTCCGTGTTATTAAAAATTTCTTTTGCAGCTCCTTGTTTTTTCAAAATCAGGATGTTTTTTTCACATTTTGGGCAGTAACCGAAGTCTGGTCCCTTGGTCTTTGAGTAATCCCATCATTTTAGTGGTCCAACTGCGGAGCTATCATCAGCAAACCATACTTTCACAACATCATTTGTGATTGCATTGGCTAGTCCCTGCATCAGTAGTTGTGTGGAGATGAATTTATTGCCATTGCTGGACTGTCATTTTGTGACAATATCCTCCTGTAATAAGATGCTGAGACCAGTTTTGGTTTATAGTGTGGCTGGGATGTTGTAGCTGTTGTGCAAGTAGATACATAGGGAGGAGACATATTGTCACAAGGGAGAAGACAAAGCCTTTTAATGTTTTCCAGGTTGACATCCCAGAAACAGACATGCACCATGCTTGATTCGAGCCCAACACATGTTTGTAGTGTTGTTGCTCCATGAAAGATGTCCACTTTAATCTTTGTCATTGCTTTTCCAATAACTTGTCATAGGCATTCTCTGACACCTACATGTCTGATACCATGGTCATTTTTTTTGACTGGAACAAGCCTCCATGCAAGAAGAGTGGATATGTAGGTGTGGGAATGGTGTCCATTGTGAGGGATTTGGTCAGGATGGATATTTCATTAGCTAACTTTTGTGAGTAGGATCCATTTTTTCAGCATATTATTTCCATGTGTCCATGTCTATCTCTGTTGGTCCTCCTAATGAGCTTTTTGCAGTGGATGCATTTTTATCTTGTGTGATGTTCTCAAAGATGACATCTTAAATTTGTGTTTCAGGAGTGGAGTTTAAAGCAGATTCTTCCAAACCCTGTGCAATGTGCATCAGGATGTTATTTTCCAGTCTGCTTTTGATGTTCTTAGTAATGACATGTGTTTCATCGATATCATTGGCAGTATCCGTAGATTTAAGTCGGCGTGGACTAACTACTTTTGACCTACGGGCCATCTTACGAAAACGTGACAACTTGCAGTCCACTTCCAATAAAATGATGTATAAAACAACAGATTCACAAGTGTTAAAACTTATAAGGGGATATGTGTTTCCAAATGTTGAATGCATTTTTAGTGTGAAATCTTTCAGTTTGCAAAATCTATCTTTGCTGACTAATTTCTTTACAGTCTCTAACACCATTACTATTGTATATTTTTATTTAAATATGTTGTTGTAGCTTGCCTTGTTGCCAACATTCTAGTCGCTTGTTTAAATATTTGACATGTTCTCCATGTTTATGCAATATGCTGTTTAGTTTCTTAATTGCATTTGGAAATGACTCTAAACTTGCACAAATCTATATCCAAGTAACTACTGTAGTGTCTATCTTCACCTTTGTGGAGACTCGTTGCTTGCATGCTAGAACTGTAGGACTTGTTGAGCTATTTTTTGTTACTTGTTCAGCTGTCTTCATTTGCCAATGACATTAAACATTATGTGGCACAAACTATTTTTATGTAACTTTGACAGAAGATTCTGCAAAGGATTGTATGTACTAAATGATTCTTAGGTATGATCATGATGATGACAGACACACGTTTTAAGAGTTGATGTGATTGCTTGCCTTCAAATGTTAGTAATTCTTGTCATTTAGAAGCTGTGTCCAGTTAAAGTTTGTCCATTGGTATGCTGCTAATTCTGGTTACTTTATGTGCTAATTTGCAATGTGTTTTTTTCAGTATTGAGGGTGTCATGCAGGCCTATAACTGTGGTTTCTGTTGATTGCTTCAAGGTCCATAAGAGGATTTATAGTGTGATTGTTGGTGTATGACTGCAATGTCAACAAGTGTTATGATTGACTCAAACCTGGCCATCACGTAATTATTAAATTTTGATGCAATGCAGCACTAGCTGCTAATCATAACTGCTAACCATGCTTTAACAAAGCATCGTCTAAGTCAAAACCAGTGTGCACCACTGTGTGACGTTCAGAGTACCTAAAATTTGCATGTGATGTGTATGCTGAAAGAAGACTAAGCTTAGACAATACTAAATTCATTTTATTGCAGTATACTAAAATAGCCTAAAACAATTTCTTGCACTGCCAGATAGCTTAAATTGTTATATACTGCTAATCTTGCATTTTATACCTATGATTTTTAACTTTTTCAAAGATGTCTGGCAAACTCTTTCACGGCAGTCTTTAATGCTCACAAAAATGTTGCATCATGTAAATAGTCAGAATTTTTTCAAAGTATGGCTAATAGAATGTTTGGTAAATTATGCCAAAATGCTTTTTCCATGTCAGCAAAGCAACCTTTTTGATTGTGAGTTGTTTTTTATAAGCTGGCAGCCTATACACTTATGATTATTTACTGAGTAAGATGTTGTTTTCTAAACTTACCATTGGGAACTCATTTGCAAATTACATATTTTCTAAAATGTGTAATATGTGTTATACTTAAATTGATTTATTTCAGTTAAGATGGGGCAACCTTTGTTGCCGCAACCTTTTTCAATTTGTTTATTCATATATTTACTGCTAACAGGCGGCAAACATCTGTAGTTAATTACTATCAGAAGTTTGTGTCCGGTTGCTTGTAAAATTGAGCAGTGGGTGGTTTAGTTATGTTAGGGATGGATTGTCATGCAAATGGATTATTAGAAGGTCCAGAGAGTATTTACAATGGTAGTGGAGCCAAGCAGTACCTCAACCATTCAAAAGTATTCACCAAGAAAAGTTCCAAGAAACAATTCCTTGACTTGTACAACAATGTCCAATTAATAGATAATATGCCTCCAGCTTTATCTGGTGCAAATAATCATCATTTTGATGTACCATCCTGTCACTCATTTAGCAATTATCCATCTTCTCTTCAATGCACTTACACTACTAAAAGTACTGAAAATTTTGAAAAAGGTAAATTGCTATTGGAACATTTAAAGTCTTTTTATTTCAAAATATGTGTACTTGTGCATTAAAGAAAAATAGCCATAAGTTTGCTTACTTCACAGAAAATGTGCAGATAATGTTTAAGTTTGATATTTAATGTCTAAAATGCTTGTCTTGTGCATTTAGAACTCTAGTGATTACAGTGTCCAAAATACTGTATATTAAGCCAAGTAGTGTTAATTGTAAATGAACGTTAAGTTTTCCTATGTGCCTAATTTGTTTCTCAGCCATTATTTTTGAAACTGGGTATCAGTAGCTTTTCGTGATTTTTTTAACAGTATTAATCAGATGGTATAGCTGCTGATCACCTGTGTATCATTCACACTTCTTCATACTTACAATAATATATGTCTCAGTTGATCTGTATATGCTTAACCTTTAATAGCTTAAACACATCCTTTTTGTGTTTGTCTGAATCTGATGTTGTTACAAGCAGTAAAGTAGTATGCAGCTGTCGGCTGTCTGTGACACTAAAGAGAAACAGACTTCTGCTTGCGCAGAGCTGCTTTTGCTATAAGGCCTCAGGCCCATTGGCTGGATAATTAGATCTCACGAGACAAGATATCCATTGCCGTATCTTTACTTACAGTTATCTAGAGTAGGGTTGGTTAATTGGGATGTGCGTCTTTGTTGAAGCTGTAGTTTAAGTTCATGCATATATTTTGTTTTACAAGATTTTATTGTTATGCTTTGTAACCTCAGGTGAATGTCAGACATGTGGCAAGAAATGCTCATCCAACTCCACCTCATCCGTTGATGATGCTAGGTATGGCACAGCAAATTGCTGTAATTTAGGTTTGGCTTTATGCTTATATTTTGCATCATACATAGTGAGCATAACCAAAATTACAACCTTTTAGGGTCAACCCAGTCTTGTTAACATATTATGATAGTAAGATGATTTACTGCTAATAGTAGAAAAAGTGAACAAGATATGATATATCTATTGGCTCTGTGACAAGTTACATGTGGTGCATCAAAAAATGTTGATTTTAAACATAAAAACAGTGTGTTCACAATAAGCTTATAGTTGTTGCAAGCAATAAGCTTATAGTTGTTGCAAACACATTTCATTGAAAAGCGTTAATATTAGCATACCTGATATAGTCATAGGCCTATGTTTGTATTTCTGGTAATGTATTTTTTCAGTGATTTGGGTGCTGTCATTAACTAACCTTCATTATTGAAGTAAATTTAAAATAAAGTTGGGTTAATAAATGTGGGATTCACCAGTTTTGATCGTGTGCATATGCATACAATATAATTATTTGCACATGTTGTTTAGCTGTTTGTTTTTGTACTTTATGATATCACACAACATATTTGTTGTATTGTAAGAGTTAGTGATGTATGGTGGTTCTTCCAGTTCAAGAGCAATTAGTTCGAGATGGTACTATTTTTTAAAAACTGAAGCAGTTTATTTTGTGACTGGTTATGCATTAAAATTAACCTTGTTATGTGTCTACAGTTGCACTTCTCCATTCTCTGTAGGCATGCAATAAATCAGGCCAAAAACTTGCAGATTTTCATTCATTTCATTGCTGCATTGCAGACTTTCAGATAAATTCTACTTTGTAATTTGCACGTTTTAGTCCCTTTTCATCATCTTCATCCATTTCTGCGAGGTCACCAGTTACTCTGAGCAGGACCAACACTTTGCCTCGAAAATACATGCTTTCTAGATCATTTTCTGTACCTTCTCAAAGCCTGAATTCCACACCAACGTGAGTTTAAAGAGTGTCTCTGTGTTTGCATTGCATGGTTAAATCACGTTACAAGTTTCTTTGATAAACTGGAATCTAATTCCTTAATGTTTTAAGTGTGAGAAACGATCAAAAATGTGTGTTTAAGAAAGAATTTATGATGCTTTGTACAGATAATATGGATCCTTTGTGTAAATTTAAATTGGGCTGGCTAAGTTTTGTACATAAAGGTGTAGTTTTTAAAATACTAAACAAGTTTGGTTTTGTTACTCATCTAAGCATGTCCATCATCTGTCTTATCAAATAAGTATTAGAAGCCTGTGTTAGGTTGCAGTCTTAACTTCTCTATTGTAGGGCAACAGCAGCTAAGTAGCACAGTGTCTACTTCTCAGTTGAAAAGTTGGGTGATGGATCCACAAGTAGAGAGTAATTCCCTTTAGTACTCCTTCTGCAAGAGTGTTCACCATCACATTGACAAACAGGAAATTCAGGCTTCAGCCTGCTGCCAGTTGCTGGTGCCTGGATCACACATATAATTTTGTTTTAGTGTAGGGTGTTTCTTATAACTTTCTGTTTACCCAGTTGCTGCTATTTTAATGTACTGTATTCAAGTAACAGACTGTCTGAATTTAAAGAAGCTATTTTGGTGTACATTTGTCGGTGCAGCTCAAAAAGGTTAACGTTTTTTGGAAAGACAACATTGAAGCTGGCATCACCATCAATATCGCCAATGCCATTGAATGATAGCAAGACTCCATCACCCGCTCGATTTTTGTCCATGTACCAAGCTGTGAGAAAAGGAGTGAGGCATGTGCAACCTTCATGTATAAACATATATATTTTGTGTTGCTGCTTTTGTTGAAGTACATGATGAAAATGCATTCTGTGCATTAGCTTTATTGGGCTTTTCTTTACTGAGGTTGTGAGAGTGCAAGCACTTGCATTTAAATAATTTTCAGGGTTTGGTTGTTTTTCAGTGAACACATATCTGTAAACACAGCAGAGCTGAATGTTTTGCAAGTCCGTAAGCAGCGAACTGAAAGTCTCAATGCAGTAAGTACTGTTTTTTTGTATTTAGATGAAAAACCTCCTTGTTTAACCAATTTTTTTCTTGCTTGCAGGCACAATCTTACGAGACTGATAAGGTAAGACACATTCCTTGCATTAATTTTGTGGCTTTGCCTACTGCTTGTAACTTGTAATCAGTGCTCCAAAATATTATTGGAAGGCCCTAGCTTTATTGATCTCACAAAATGTTTTCTTACTGGAGACCTAACATGTCTCCACCTTACCGTCTATGTATTTTACGGGTGTGTTTTTCAGCTGTCTGCTGATAGTTAGTGTGCTGCGGCGTCTGGATCTAGTTGTGCTGCAAAGCTAGCACTTTATTGACCGGCAGTGTAGCAGTCATGAGATGCACGGTGATGTGTGAATGACATCTAACCTGCGTAAACATCAAAACTTCATTTTTGTGTCAATAGCACATAACGCACTTGGAGCGCTTAATAAAAAGACTGCAGTATCACCAGACGCAACTTGACGAAAAGCATGAAGAGTACGTACTGCAGCAACGATACCAAGAAGGTTTTTGACCGGCTTTGTTCAACCGTTAGCTTTTGATAGTTTGTAGTGTTTCCGAAGTAGATGTTTTGCTCCTAGTTTGCGTAATTGTTTGCTGTAAACGTCTTGTATGCACAGGTGCCTCCAAGCTGAAATCTGCCCTGAGTTCTTCTCGAGTGAGTTCCCGCTCATCTCTGTTGGGGATAAAGCACGACCTGTCGCGTTGCATGGAGGTGTGCATGTTGCTGATCTACGCACAGTATTACTTTACCGAGCACTTGTGGATAAATTAGGAGGATACATTTTGTTATCGCTGTCTAACATAAAGCCTTCAGGCTGGAAAACATCACACGCAACCTAATTTATGTATCTAGCTGTTCGCAGCATTGCCCACTTGATGTGTTTTACTGCGATTGTACATGCTTAAATGATTTTTGTATTAGCTGATCTCAACTAGTTGTACACCTGTGTTTTTACCCTATCAGGCTTCCATTTGCCAGGAAATATTCCCGGTGTGAGCGGGTGACTTGAGGAAGGAAAGTTGTAAAACGTGACTGCGGTATGCTTAGAAAAAAATGCTTGAACAGCTGCAATGAACATCTTTCTTAACTCTTTTCTTTGCAATGTTTTTAGGTGTGCTGGTTTATCTGGCTCTAATTTTCAGTCGTTTTCTTTTAATCTCAGTGCTCTATTTTCAGTCGTTTTTGTGGCTCTAATTTTTGTTCTTCTGTTTGCTTGATCGTAAAGCAATAATTTGCTCTTTATATTGATTTCCGCATGATTAGATCGTGGTAGGTTGCCCATATCCTTTCTGCTATCCGAATAAGACCAAAGCGTGGTTTTAGTTAAACTTAATTGCATAAGTGCGTGAAGAATTTTAGTGGTCACGTTATTGACCTCTTAACAGCGGTACCAAAAAACACAAGCTGAAAATTTTTGAAACGTTCTTTTTAATAATTCCTTGAAGTAAGCAGGTTATTTGAGTGCCATGAAAGCAATGCGGTGCTTCTCTGTCCTTCGCTTCTTGCCTAGTTACGCACTAAACAGCATGCATATATCGTGAACTTAAGCTCTTCTGCTTGCTTATTTCACACGCTGTAATTCTCTGACATGTGCGTGTCCAGAGGCTGTGCTTTTTTGGAACGTAGAGTTTGCGGTGGTAGTGAGCTTGTTTCATTGTTGCTTAAAGTACGGTTTGTTTGATAAAAAGCCGCTCTTTATTTTATCATCGGCTGTCAAAGTGTTAGTTTCAAAGGTAATGGGACGTTCTGTGTGTTTTTGTTCGTAGACCATTTTCCATATCATCATCACAAGCCAATGCAATAGGGGCGTATGTTAGTAAATTTTTCGAGCCATTTTTTTCATAGGGCAAGTGAATAGTTAGCCAAGCCCGCTTGTATTTGTGATGTGTCGTAGTGGTCATCGAATCGGAGGTTATTGCGATGGCTTTCATGTAATGAACGCTTCGTTTGGAACAGAGGGATATTACTTCATGGACCAAGCCTGAGATTAACTCAACCGATCGTAAAAATGATTTAAGTATCGCTTGGATAGAAAGAGTGAAGAACTGAATGAAAAGAACTTTACTGAAAACATATTTCTGAAGCATCCGTAGATGATTTTAGCCTCATATACGCATGTGCGCTTCATTTGACTTTATTGGAATGGAGCTGGAAGAATTATTCTTTAGGTACTTCGGAGTATCGCTTATTGCGGTAAAAGGAAATAAATGCACGATGCTGTCTTGCTGATATTGCAAGTTGCACATGACGGATACATGCGCTGTAGAGCGCAATGGCAACGCCGAATTTTTGGCAACTTTTTCGCGGTCAGTCGACGTTGTATCATAAAATGTGTCTGCCCCTTTTCCTGCTTCCCGTCATTGTATGCTTAAACCTTGACCCACTTGCGCTCGGAGGTGTGTGACCTTCTGTATGTTTTTTTAATTGCACCTTCTTCAGCATCATGTTGCATGTTTGTATTGCTCGGTACTTAAACAAAGCGTTTGTTGTTCATGTAGACCTTGTGTTCATTGGAACAAGACCTGTCCTCGCTTCTCGGTCGGTTCCGCCTTCAAATGAAAGGTGCGTTGCCGTTCACTCTTTTCTTTTGCGTTTGATTCTGTTTCCCCCATGGGTATCATCATTCCTTTAGTTTGTTGTGGGATCATCAGCCAGCTTCTTGAATTGTAAACGCCTGTGGCGATAAGGCGTCTTTGCCCGACCTCTATTTGTACTGCAATGGTCACACGTCGCGGGAGGATACACTGCTGGAAATAATTTGATGTCATTTCGATTGTTTTCACTGCTTCGCAGAACAGGTTGACGCTGCTTGCTTTGACATGCAGGGCTCCTGGGATTTGCTCGTTTGAGAGCGGGCGATCATTATGAAGTCGTTGTGCGGCACGGAGCTCAGAAGTGGAGATTGCGAGGTTCTGTCAAATCCTCTGGTGACCAAACCTGGGACCAGTCTGAACACACTCTGCAGCCATTACTCTCAGACTTGATTCACATCAAAGTAAGTTAGTTCTCTCTTGCTGGGAATTCTTCTGCGCCGCATTAAGCAGTTGCTAAACGCGTAATGCACATTTCGTGTTGGTCGCTGATGGCATTGATTTTCAGTATCGTGGTATGGGATAACGGTCGAGAGTACTCGTTTGCGCTTACTTTTCACTTCTTTCGAAATGTATTCCCAGGTAATGGAAGTCAAGCTGTTGGGCATGCTTACCCTCGTAGGCAGCGCCACCGTTGAAACAAACAACCTGTTCTCGATGGAAAGTCAGGTTTGTATTCGTAATGGTCTCAGGATTAATGCGGTTGCGACATTGTGGCTGCCATCTTGCGTTTGTTGGCCAAGAGCTTATTTGCTTCCATTGCTGTGAAGCTGAACAGAGCAGTGAAAAACAAGCAGTATCAACAGTCGTTCAACGGAGATCGTTGCCTTTGAGAACTGCAAATCGGATATCAATGTATCTTCATATAGCGTGTTTGTTTCGCTAATATTGTGTTGTATTGCAGGATTTGCTACTCGATCTCAACGATACTGGCACTTTGAAGCTAAGCCTTTCCGTGACGTGGCGGTGAGCCTGTGTTGATCCTAAGCACTGCGTCATGTTAAAGTCACGCTGCTTGATCTAGTAACGCGGTTGCGTGGTAGTTGCGCGAAATCGATGCAGTTTTTTCAGAAAGCTGTAAGAAAACTACTTGTTAACAGGTTTATTCCGTATCTGCGGCCCGCTCTTTTGTTTCTGAAGCTTGATGATCCCCTTTGTGTAGTGCCAGCACGCGAAGATTCTGTTCGGAAAACATGGCGTGAATTTCGCCTTGAGTAAAAACAGAAGCTTTAGCAAAGTCGTATGAGAAACAACAGCAACGAAAATAAATTCTGTTTCAAGTGATCGTCCTGGACGTTTCCGTTGGTTGAAATTGTAAATGCTCTTAAAACTGGGACAGTCTTGTGAAAAATACACTGTTTGAACTTCGTCTTTCTGAGTTCCTACATTACACATGTCTTCGCTCTGTGCGACGTGCTTGGAGTGTGTCAGTGCTGATGTCGCCGGTAGTGACGGACGATCTGGACTTTCACTCTGTTTCTTTTTTTCAGTCCATTCGAAGATTACGAATATCCGGTTGGAGTTCCGATCTCAGGAACGTTCTCTTCGTCGACCTCGTCACGGCTTCGGACGCGGTCGGTTGCGGAGCGACCTCCCCCGAGACTGACGCGACCTCGCAGCAGATTGTCGGTCGCTTTGACTCGACCAATGTCCGCCGTGTTTTCGTCGTAAGCTTCACTCTGCCTGTTTCTGCAATTGTTGTCGACCGCACTCAGCAGCATCACGGCATCTGCTGCCGTCGTTGTGGGAAGAACCCCAGTTGACGTTCCTGGCTGAAAAGTCGTTATTAGTTGCTGATTGGCCCAACGACTTCCGTCGGAGACTGTTGTATGAGCGTTCGCAGATGATGCTTGGCCGTAGCGCGCAAACAGCTCTCTTGAAATGGCTTCTATTGTTTGCTGATACTTTCCTAAATTGGTGATGTCCGGGAAGCTGCTTAAGCTTTGTGTAGTGCCAGCGACTTTCTGTGATAATTCCACTGCGCGGCTCTGCTCCTCGATCGTTCGTCGGTTGAACTGTTTCCTTTCATAACAATTGCGATGAATGATTTCATTTCCAGGCGCAAACAGCACCACCATGGGCGTCGGAAGGGGGAGAGCAGGGGGCCAATGCCCCTCCCTCGATTTTGAAATTGACATTTTCCTTTTAAATCTTTGGCAAACAAGGTCGTTTTTTAAAGTTTCGAGTGGGTAAAATTAAATTTCACCACTTTTGCCTTCCTCCTAGAAAGCCTAGAAAAATCTTTTTGGCTACCCCAGATAAAATTCACTATTGCCCCCTCTGGAAAAATTCCTTCCTTCGCCCATGAGCATCACTATATTTGAACGAAAGCAAGAACTTTTCGGTGCTAATCGCGAACAGCTGAGCCTGCGAAAGTGTTTCGGGACTTGGCTGCAGAGCGCGTTTCAAACGCCTCGTCGTTCTGGCACGATTTTAAACAAACGTCAATCGTTTCCAGACCTTCCGCGAATTGCAACAATTCGAACAACGTCGACTACTTGGACGTGCTGTCGTCGTTCTCTTCCTCGTGCAGCTGCGCCGGGGATTTTATGCGCAGAGCGCGAAGACCCAGCAACAGCGAATCTCTTCCACAGGCTGGTGACCTCGTGCTGTTTCGTGTTTAACTTTTCGCTTAAATCGGTGGCGACCGTTCTTCCGACAACATTTAAACGTCGGTTGACGTGTGTTTTAAAATAAAACCACTTCCGGAAACCTGCGTTGATTCGGATGCACCTCAAACCACCGGCTTTGCTGCTTGACTGTCATTACTACGTTGCCATGCAAAATCACGTCTTTCCGTTTTCATTGCTTACGTCAAAGCTCGCGGTGATCATGACGTCCACTTGTTGCTAACGGTGACACATCGAGCACTGTCCAAGGAGCTTGTAAATCGGCCGTGGGAGCATTTTTCAAATTTGTCTTTTCTAATATACGCCAGAGCTGGCAAACCGAGTTGTCTGTGGCAGCGAATCGACCGCGGAATTTTCCGCTGAATAGTAATTACGTTATCGTGCAGTTGAGCCAACGCCTGTGCTTGACATTTGCCAGACGTTGGAGGAGATCGATAAAACTCAGGATCACCTACTGAAGTGCGCTTGCTCTCGCTTACACGTTATGCAGCCTGTCTTAAAACTCTACACAAGAAAGACTTTTTAAACCACCTTGTGCTTGCACAGTATTAACTTATTGCAAACCTGGTGTTTGACAAAACGCCGCTGGCTTCGTCTGTGCGCTTCATAAAAAAACGCGACATGTAGTCGGCTGCAGTTTATGGCACTTCGCAACCGCCAGTAAAATCGCTTCTGCAGGCGGCGCTCGCCGATTGCTCGGCAACCCGGTCTCTGTTCCACTATTATTCATTATAGGGTGGAGGCATGACTGTAATTTTCCTACTTAGATCGCGCCCACCACGAGAAGCGAAGAAGAAGCTTTCGTCGAAGCGGTTCTGACGCCGGTCAAGTTGCCAAGCAACTGCGAAGAAGATTTGCAAGATTCGGATGAGATTCAGGTTTGCGCAAACAACTTTATGTGGAATTTCATCGGTAAAACGTTTAAACCGAACTCTTTTGTCTCCGGGAAAACTTAGCACATTTCTCACTTTAACACATTTCTCTGCAAACTGTCCGTCGCAAAAGCCACAGTGCAGTAGTTATTCATGCCTGACAATTAACGTTGCATTGCTGTGGTGTAAAGTACATTCGTTTTTTTGTGATGCAAACGTCACACAAATCTAGTGGAATTAAGTCCGCGGCGTGTTGGATTACCTTTTGTGGCAAGAAGCAGCTGCTCGCTTTGGCTGTCGTTTGCGATGGCCTTAAAAGGGCGTGTTCTGTTGCTTTCGCAAGCTTCATAAATTGCATTTACACGACGTCAACTGACCATTACCCAAGTTTGCTATAACAGCGGTGAAAGTACCGTCGCCACTTTGAAAGCATAAGCTTGAAGTGTTCTGAGATAATGCAGTTTGCTCAGAAAAACCAGTATTATCGAAGACTTATCCTCATTGACGGCTGTTGCTAGGTGCTGCATGCATGTGGAGCTGCAATCTTCGCGGTAACAGTTGAACATATAAATGCGGTTTCTTTGACGTAAAAGGCACATTTTAATGCAATAAAGCAGAAATGTAAATATGTTAACTGATGAATAGAGATACGGATTTATAATTAACGTTATGGGAAAAACAGCTCCCTTTCCGCATTTATTGGTTCTCGACACACGTGAAAGATATTATTATTTTGTAAGCTTGCGTCTCTGTTGCCCTCATGCAGGAGTCTGCATTAAGTTCGTCTTGTTTTCTGGTCTATTTTAGAAAAATTTGGGGTCACTTGTAAGTTCAAACCTCTGAGCTTGTTGGAGAATATATGTTTTATGTAGTGTGTTGCGATGATGGCTGTTGCTTTTTGTTGCATTTTAAAAAGTACGGTCCACTAACCAACACGTCTCAGGCGCATTTGAAGGTGCTGCCCGCTCACACTGCCTGGCGATTAAGGAGAATTTTCTCGGCCCATTTTCCCATGACGTAATCATTTTTATTGCAAAAAGTTTGACTGAGATGCCTGAGTGACTTGTTGATTGTGTGAAAGTCAAATTCGGGCTGTTATTCGCTTCTCGAAGTCCATCAACTGCAGCTGAGCTGTTTTTTTTTGCGGAACACATTTCGATTGTACTCGTCGCGTCGAACTGAACTGCGATTCGCATTTGTTTATTTTTGCAACAGCGCCTCAGCAAAATGCCAACAGCCAACGAATTGGAAGTCGGGCGCCGGCTAGTTGCCAAGGCAACCGAAGTTAATCTACTAATGGATGATTATCGGGGCGCACACGAAGAGATACAACGACTAGAAGTAATGCTTTTGTCACTCAGAGATCGCTTAAAGGTGCGGGTTGTCTCGAATAAACGTTTTTGCTGCATAATGTGCATCACAGTGTTCTGATCTCCAATCTCCTTCAATCTTCAGATATCAAAAGACAACAAGTACATCGTCGATGGTTTCTCTGTGTCGTCAGCGGACGGTAGCATATCCAGTAATCCACTAATTGACGCAAAGTACGTTTTCATGATTGTTTTATTTCTTGCTCGTTTCATTATCAATTTCGTTTCGTGCTTGCTCATTGATGGAGTAAATGAAGTTCTGTTGTCGAATCTTCCTTCAGAAAGTGTTTAGACACTGATTTTTGTTTTGCGAGTTGAATGTCGCCTTACTACAAAGCCAACGTGTCACTGTGGAATAGTGGATGTTGCTAGCTTAGGACAATATGGCAGAAAGACGGCAAAAAACGTTTGTCCATTTTGCAAGGGACGAGACTGCCGATCCATTTTCTACGTCTGGAAGGTTGATTTGCGACGAAGCTTTGCTCTCTCACCTGGAAGTTGTTCAACACCTTTTGGAGGTGCGTTTACGTCAGTGTATGCGATGAAATACGCATGTGCCCGCGAATCGACTGCAGCAATGTTTCTGTTGTGCGGTTTGCGCTGTTGCCAGGACGTCGGCGTGTTTGGACCATTGAAAGTTCGCGAAGTCCTTGCTCTGAACAATTTGAAGAAGCAGTCCCTGATATTTCAACGCTTGCTCGACATTGCCGTTCAAGACAAGGAGCCCGTGCTTGAAGGTAAAGCCTGGTGATTGTGTTACGTCATTTTTGCAGTCGAAACGTTTTTTTTCTCCTTATGTTTCTCAAAAGCGGATGCCTTTTAGAAATAAATGTGGCACTTGTAACTTGTAAATTTTCTGTGCTTACTTATCAAAATGTAGCTTGCTAAATCTTTTTATTTTGCTGGTAGTCAGAGCGTTACTTAATCTCAGCCACTTGCTATGCGAAAAGGCGTTGGTGTTAGTAGGAAGTGGGGCTACAGATGGTAGGTAGGTATTGTCTGTCAAGCTCTTCTCGCATGAACACCGGCTAGCTGCAAATTTAATGGCCTTGGCGCCTGACTCAGAGCTTTGGTCGTTCTGTCGCAGAACTGGAGGAATTCACCGGCAAGCAGACTGTGCTCGAACTGTGGAAGTCGTGCTGCGACGGGCGCACTTCTTTCACTGTCACCGGACGAACGCTGAGACGTGAATTGACGTCGCAGTATTCGCAACAAGTTCGCGATAAACACCCGGATGTTGCTGATGAACGTAAGCCTTTTAGTGTGTCGCTGCGCGGTCGCAGCGCACACGAGAATAAATTAATGAGATATGGTGTTGTCGTTTTCCAGCTTGCTGCAGATGGTCAGTAGTTATTCACATGTTAGGTGTGCGTCAGCTTTTGCAAGCGAGCCAAGCGAATGTAAACAAGCGGCCTTCGCTGTGCAGCAGATGAAACGCAATCTGTCGCTTTGTGCCTCATTTGTTTTTAGTCATAAGTGACGCATCGTAACACGTCAAGCCGAATGCCTGTTTGTTATGAGTACAATGCAAATACGTTTTTTCCTGTGGCCCATATTGTAGTTTTAATCATATTGAGAGTTAACAACACATGCAGTTTTCTACAGTTGGCAATCGCTTTTCAGTTTTCACAGAATTAGTTCGTCGAATTCTCAATCGAAGTAACCTACACGACCCCGACACGTCGACTGTAACCATCTTCCAAGTGAGTGAATACGTAAATACGGCAGCGGACAGCATACACGAAGACTTGGGCAAGATCGTGGACAAGGTGGCCCTGGAAAGTAAGTTTGTTTTTCGTGTCGTTCGATTCATCGATCGTTTCCGCACAGCTGTTGCTGTTATGTGGGTGCTGGCACCAAATGTCACGACATATTGAGCGGGAGCGTGGTTGGCGGCATAAGTGAAGAATGCTCGTACACTGCGCAACGTGCAGTTCTAGTCCGCTCCTTTCTTGCAAACATCAAGAGCAGTGACCGGCAAACATTATGATGGCCCAAACCACCATTTCAGTCGTAATTAAAGGCGCATACTTCTTTTTTTGAAGGCCCAATTTCAAAACTTATGTTGTATTCAGTTAATCTGTTACATAGCAATGCTTTGTTAACGGCAAACATACAGTGTTCCATGGTTGTTAGAGTGTTCTATGTTTGAGCCCACGCAACCAGCGCTGGCAGGACTGTAGCTCTTACATATCACGCAGCCCACAACAGTAGGTGTTGCGAGACCAAAGAAAAAGTGCTGAACGGCCCAAAATTGGGCCGAAGCCCACAGTTTGCCGACCACTAATCTGGAGTAACGTTGTTACCTACTTTGGTTAACATCACAAGTAATTTTCCACGGTTTCCGTGTGAGTCTCCATTATACCGTAAAACTAGAACGTAACTTAAGCAGGATGCGGTTTTATGGGAGGAAATCGATCATCACGTGCACCACAAAAAGTTTTACCACCTCTACTCCATTGAACGCAACTCCTTTAATACGTTGCTGTTAGTGGCAGAGACAAAGCTCCCAAGCGCAACTACGCATAACTGCTTCACGTTTTTCCGTTTAACTTTGCTGGCAATACGAACTGAAAAAATGTCTAAACGCACTGTACATATTATCGTTCCTAGTTATTTCCGCACGCATTCGTTCCGCGGTAAGAGGAAGTAAGTTCCTGATCTTTCCAAAAAGTTCCATCATGAAGAAAAACGCCCGATCCCCATGCGGATACAAACTTCCATTTGAACTTAATGAGCATCAGCTTCACGTTTCATGCGACAAGTTGTCCATGGCGCCCATTAACCGCATTTTGTCGTTTCCGACAATTTTGTGGGGTTCGTGACCCTGCTGTGGAGTTGCGGAACCAGCGGCACTTGCAACTTGTCAACGACTGTCGGTGTCGAACAGCCTCAATTGGTCTGCGGTCGTTAGTCGCGGGCCTCACGAACAGTGGCCCTCGAGATTGGCACACCTGTTTTTGGAGCTCAAATTTCTGACATTTCACTAATCCGGTTTTGGCTGTGCTAGTGCCGAAAGGCAAGACCAGAAAATAAAAATGTTGTTTAACCTGATCAGTTGTGATGCCGGACTGTTCAAAATTTATAATTTATTGGAATCTTAACATGCGTGTCATGGACTTGGACATTTGTTAAACACTTCACGATATAAGTGAATGACTCGATTTGCATGTATCTCGCTGTCGCAGACTCTGCTGTTGCCTGATTTTAGATCAAAGTGTTCACGTTTGAACTTGTTAAACTGCGAAAACTTGTTTAAGTAACTCTTGGTGAGTTGAAACTTGAAATTACGTTTTGCGACGTGATCGTGATTCGCTGGAAAACAGCATGTTTTGTTTTCCTGACAACCACCAGTTTTTGTCAAATAACAAACACATTACATGACTTCTAAACCGAGCGTAATACTGGTTTGGGTTGTGTGTGTGGTATGTAACGCTTAAGGTACCTGTCGTTATCCTATGAGGGAAAAATGTCAGTCGCTATTTAAAAAAATCATTTTATTTGTTCCAGCCACCAAAGATTTACAGATTTTCGTTCGCGGAAATTCGGATCTTCGTTTCTAAACTACAGCAAAGTGCGATGTATTGCGGCTTGTAAAGCTGTCTTTTTTGTGTAGCTAAGATGTGCACTACCAGCTTTTGATATGTTCTTGGACGTCGCATAAACGAAGCCAAGCATATCGTGGCTACCGCTGCATTTCGTAGACCTGCTGGGTGTAGGCAGTTTTAATACTAGTGTCAGGCGCCCACACAGTGGTTGCCATGTTTCTCCAACAATTTATAGCAACGGAGCGCTGTTAAGTCTCAGGCATTTCTGATAACGTCCATTTGTTTGGTGTGGTGGACCATTTATCAAATGTACACATCCGATCTGTGTCGTGGCATCCGAATCAACCTAAACTATCATGTGTCTGGGCAATGCATTGGTGACCTGAATTTCTCCATTTCGTTGTGTTCAGGTGGACATCCAGTTGCACATGAACTAATGCTAGCTAATGTAAAGCAACAATTTTTTCTTTCTGGAGAAATACCCACGAGCTCTACTTTTTACGGTGTTTTCCTGTAGTTATAAATACCCATGTCATTTATGCAAAAACCTGTTGCAGGAAACATATCGTTTTGGACGCAACATTAGTACCCGCCGATAAACCTGCTTTGAACAATTACATCAGGACGAGAACATAATGAACTCGCTGCCTTTTCTTCAAATCACCTCAATGTATTGCCGCTAATGAAACTGGTTGCAGGGCCGACGCAGTTTTGTCGCAGCAAGTAACACTTCACCAGACGGCGAAGCATTTGCAAACAGCTTAGCTTCGTTTTGAACGTAATCAGTCGGTTGCTGCGGGTGCGTGGCACACGAGAACGAGATCGGGAAAAATCGATGCAGCTTTGCTTTTAAGCAACGACTGTTCTTTGCCACGACCGTCTGGCTTGTCGCCGATGCGTTTTATTTGTGGTGAGGTACAAAATGCGCTTGCTGCGTCTTTCCAAAACTACTTTGCTCCAGTGTCACTTGACGCTCGTTTATTTCTGACTGCAGGATGTGAAGCGGCCGGTTACAGGTTACTGCTAAAAAAAAAACTGCTGTGTGTTTTCCCACATCATCGTCCGCACTTGTAAAACAACACATAATGCGGGTTGTCCTGTTTCGTTGGTGAAGAAAGTACCACAGCCGTCAAACACGTTTCTGGCATGAAACCAAGTTAGGCCCTTCATTGTTGCGGTCAAGCTGATGAACGCCTTGCTGTCAGTGCCGTGTTGTGCATCGCTTTCACTGCCCTACTGTTTGTTGCACAGTGTTCATCACCAGCACCCTGCGAAGCGGGTCAAGCGAGCTTGCCTTGGTGGCCATCAAGCGGATGAGTTCGTTGCTTGCTCTGCGCCTCAGCAATCTTCGTGCCTTGTCCCACCTTCTGCTGGAAACGGACTGCACTGTTCGCACCGCCGCAGCCGCTCACATTAAGCACATTTCCACTGAAGAGTCGCTGCGAGAAAAAGTATTTAAAAGCTAGTGACGTTAATTTACGTGTTTGTACGATCTTCCTTGCTTCGAAACAATCTGCTTGGGTGACGTGGTAAAACAGTGATTTTGACCATTAGACGAAAAATGTAGAACACACTGACTTGCTCGACAGCGAACTTTTCTTAATTATAACTGATTTAGAGATATTGAGAATGGTGACATTAAGCCCATTCCCGATGGACTGTTCGGTCACCAATTTTTTCTCTCATGACATATGGATTTTGCGGAAAATGGTCAATTTTTTGACGTTAAATAAAGAAAAAGTAATATCGTGGGACTTGGCGCAACCGGCAGTTCATAAGAAACTTTGGATATTTAAGTGAATGTCAAAAACAATCCTAGTGCGTAAGCTGAATTGTAGGCGTGAAAAACACAGAAGTCCGATTCCTGTGGTCTAAATGCATTGGTTGGATGACTCTGAATGCAGGTGGGAACACGGCGGTTGTCAGAACCACATTCCCACTTCTGGCCTGAACAAGGGCTTTTTGTCCAAAACGGGAGAGGGATCTACCATTACAGAAAAGAATAGGGTTAAGACTCGGAAATCCATTCGCAGATCGCGTGTTACGCTCCAAATTATCGCGGAGCAATATGCGTGGACACTTCTACTTACTTGGCTTGCATTCTCAGTCGATTTGAAGTTTGTTTGTAGCTGTTGTCGTAGGTTACCAGTTGTACTCACTGTTGTTTGTACCTGGCTTTGCAGGCAGTGGTGCATTACGCCGGACTGTTGGAAAGCTCTGCGACGCGCGACCGACAGTGCGCCGTCATTGCGTTGGGCTTTTTATCGGCGACCGAATGCATCGAACAACTGGCCTATTTGTGCCACGGTGACCCGGAAGCGGACGTGCGCGAAGCGTCTTCAAACGTACTTCTTTCGTTTGGTAAGTCGGAAATAACGCTGAAAAAAGTGGTTTGGGGGTTATGTTTTTTTAGGGGATGCGCGTGATCCCTGCTTTTTTAAGTCTGTCTAACACCTGCACAACACAAAGCTGGAAGGCCCAAGTTGATCAATATAAATTCGCCGCGGGCCGCAAAAGTCTGTTTCGTTGTAGTTTGGAAGAAATTCTGGTAGGACGATTAATCATCCGAAGTCGGGCTTTGCAACATTTTCTGCAACTGAGAAGGCTCTAGCAGGTCGTGTGTTGTGCATGTCTGGTCTAAAGTTTGCGTCCTGCTTTTTTAAAGCCGTCTCTGGGCAACTGGCCATTTTCATTTCTCGGAACAACAAAGTCCTGTACACGAAATTGATGAGGTAGAGTTTGAATGCGTGCGCCTAAATTGCGAAATGTGCAGCTGGATGTGCATAATTGGGCTGGACGACTTAAGTTTAGCACAGGTAGTTGCCTTCGTTTTATACTTTATGAAACTTTTTTAAAAATCAAGTTTTTTTTGCAGGTGAGGAGGGCCGCGAAGCCCGCGATCTTGCTCAGTCTACCCTCCTCGCTCAAAGCAGGAGTCGGCAAGTGTCGGTGCCAGCCAGAGTGCGGATGGGCACTGCGTTATAGAGCGCAGCCTCGTGAAGGCGTTGATGACCGCGCTAGGTCCTCGCCTGTTTCCCTTTACTTTTTTTTCTATGATCATGCATGTCGATTTCTTTTCATATACTTTATTTTGTTTTTTATTAAAAAAACGCCCATCGTGCTCTTTGTTGACAGTGTTTATGGTGCTGGCCGTGTTGCTGTTTCGCTTTCGTTTGTTTGTTTGCCTCCTTGCATTTTGTTCACGCGACGTAATACAAGCTCTGCTCGCTGCTCTGTCCACAGATTTCCGCGATCACCTGCGTGACGTCGGATCACGTTATTGCGATGATTTGAGTTATTTCTCTGCAATGACGTTAATCGTGTCTATTGTTTGAAGCAAGTTACGACGTCAGTTGTGGCTGTTCAAAATGGCTGTTTATTCCGTCTGTCGAGAAGGGAAGAGGTAGTCTGAAGAAGTGTTTTCTCGAGTAGAAGTGAGATAAAAAAGTCATGTAAAGGGTGCCTCGCCATTATCGCACACAGGTGGATGCCGCTACTATCCTTCCCTATAATAGAGGGAAACGTACAATAGGTCGGAAGAGCCTCTTTCTAGCAAAGTATACCTAATGCTAATTATATGCTGAATTCAATCCGAGTCATGGCAGAATGATTCAGCCAGGGGCGGCTCGTCTAGACGGGCTGCCGGGCTGCAGCCCTCCCTGAAAAATGTAAGGCAAAAGATTCCGCCAAACGGCCAAACTCGCCTTCAGTTTGGATTTAGTT
>JGI24158J21664_10001072_pt1 | contig 29173 bp, 16 predicted proteins | sample Ectturendosymbi3_FD_21664 | JGI IMG/M metagenome (IMG submission 21664) | reverse complement strand
CCCCCCCCAAACTTACTGGCTGGATCCGGCCCTGACCTGATGCAGAGATTCGATGGGTCAACGGCAAATCATTGACTTTTGCACAGTTTCAGCTGACTTGTTTTGATCTGTGATGGGCATTCATGTCAAAAGGGGTCCAGAACTGTCGACGGATCCCAACCTGGTGCTCTGCCACTTACGTCTGGGAAAGCCAACAGCGCCTACACAAACGTGCAGGTCCAGGAGGTCTCATTAAAGAACGTGGAAGGCCCTGGTAGACAAAGATGTAAGAAAGCAAAGACCTTTCGCGGACAGTGTAGCGTATTTATTCCGCCACACCAAGTGGTAGCTGTTCAAAGCAGATATTAGCTTCATCTGCTCCTCGTGTATGCGACTCGGTGTGGCGAATAGTGACCAAAAAAGTGACTGAAATGACTCGGTGTGGCCAATAGTGACAAAACTTTAACCCTGCGGTACCAGGAGGTGAAAGATGCTATTCGAGCAAAGAAAGTAGCCTACAAGGCATGGCTTCAGAATAAAGCCAAATATTCATTGCATACGCGGTACACTTAGACGCGAAAGTCCGCAGCCCTCACGGTGAAAAAGTCCGAAAGGTAATCTTGGGAGAATTTCGGGCATAAAGTAGATTCCAGTAAGATGCAAGCCAATAAAGTGTTCTGGCAAACCAGTCGGCGTCTCTGCAGAAAAATATAATGCTGCTTGATCCATCAAAGACCAAAATTATTTCTTACTCAGCAATGAGGAGGTTATCCTTGGCAGTGTGGTATTTCAAAGATCTTTTCAATCCAGTCAATACTATACCACCGGACACAAAGAAAGTACGTTTGGGGGAGGAAAATACCATCACTGCAGCAGAAGTATTCCCAACTGTCAAATCACTGAAGGCTGGGAAGGCTGCAGGTTGCAATGAGATCCGACCTGAAATCCTCAAAGTCTTGATTCAAGTATTTTTGCTGGCTCGTATGTGTCAAGTGGCCTGGTGTTCTCGAAGGGAACCGAAAGATTGGTAAACTGGGGTGATCATCCTCATACACAAGAAGGAAGACAGGAGAGAATGTAGTAACTACCTTGGTATTTCTCTCCTTAGCCTCTCTGGAAAGGTATATGCCAAGTGCTTTGGAAGAGAGATGCCTCGAGATAACTGAACCAAAGCTGGAAGATATCGAGTGCGGTTTTCGTCTTAGACGTAGCAATACAGACCAAATTCTTACTCTTTTGCAGATTTTCGATAAATCTTGGAGTATGCCGAAGACGTCTACACATGCTTTGTCGACCTCGACAGCATACCACTGAGACCCTCGCGAAAAGCTATCGGGAGTGTTGTCCAGAGTCCTGTGTTGACGGTCGCCTGTTACTGGACCTCAAGTCACTGCATTCGTTCCCAGTAGTTTGTGTTCGTGTCGGCGGAGTTAAATCACAGCCATTAAACCGTGGGTGTTGTACTCTGACAAGAGATGTAAACTGTCACCACTCCCCTTCATAGTCTATATGAAGTTGAAAGATAGTCAGAGCGGAGTCGACGAGGTTATTACTGTTGGAAGCTGCAGTATCAAACGCTTACGTTTTGCGTACTATTTGGTACTGCTTGCAACCTCTGAACAGCGTCTTCAACATGCACTTGATCGGTTTTCTGCTGGGTACGACCATGCCGGAATGAAAATCAGCACTGAAAAGACCGATGCATTATTTCTCACCAAAAACACAAGGCAATGTAAGTCGCAAGTGAGCGACAATACACTGCAGCAGGTTGAGAAATTCAAGTACCTTGGGGTGGTATCCACAAGTGACGGAAGGCGGAACAAGGAGATTGATACGCCGATTGGCAAGGCAAATCCAGTTTTGTGTGAACTTTATCGCTTTGTGGTGACAAAAGGGTAGCTTTCAAACACTTCAAAGCTGTCACTTTTTAAATCGGTCATTGTTCTGATCGTCACCTGAGGTCGGGAATCTTGGGTAATGACTGTAAGATTGCTATATCAAGTACAAGCGGCAGAGAAGGTTTTTTTCCAAAAGTTCACTCCGTGACACTTCGTGACAAAGTGCGCAGCTGTGAAATTCGTAAATCCCTGAATGTCGAGCCACTTCTCCGAATCGAGAGATCCCAGCTACAGTACATTGTTTTGACAATGCGACCAGAATGTCCCAGGAAAGGTTGGCGAGGAAATTCCTGCTGGCTACACCCATTGGAAAGCGGCCCAGAGGTCGACCAAGGGCCAGGTGGTGTGATTACATCACCGGCCTTGCTTGCTCCCATCTTGAAATATTCTGAAATTGCAGAAAACCGTGAGGTATTTTGAATCCTCCCTGGCCTGCTGGCCCTTCGACCCTCCTGACAGGAAACACGGGTATGAACACGATATAATGAAAGAAACCTTGTTTAGGTGGATTCACTTGTTCAGCTGTAGACACCTATATTAAGCCACCTATGCCGCAGAACATGAAGAAGGAAATAACTTGCTTGCTTTTACTTGCTGTGCCGTCAAGTAGTAGCGTAGCAATGTAGTGAAGGATGCCTTGGCGGTTGCATTTGGTGATAAGTGAATGTACTTCAAGAAACTGTCCATCAGGTAGCAAATTTTACTAGACGTGGTTTGGTGTATTTTTGGTGGTTGAGTTGTTTCGCAGAGAACAAGTGTCCTGATGCACTTGATAGCGCGCTCTTGCTGTGAAGTGAAATTTGAGACTGCTTGGCCGGAAAGGAAGACACTTGAGACAGTTTGGGCGGTAAGGATGTTCCTGCCAAATTTTCATACGCATTCGAGACTCGTTTGTTAACGAAAATTGTCAGCAGGCTGACGCCTGAATAAATATCGTTTGTCGCGGCTCGAAGAGTGCGACAAACATTGACAAATAATACACGCACACTGCAAGCAGCAAAGAAACAAAGGAAATTTTAATGATTAACACAATATATCTGAAAACAGATAGTAAAAGATGTGTCAGGATTTTTTGCAGGATATAATAAAATTGCATGCAAACGCAAACAGTTGGATCAAGGAAATGCTTGGGTGATCGCTGTGACCGTGTAAATGAAAGCCCAACGATTTTTATTCAAGTTACGGTGTTGGTGCTTTGGTGGTGTTCTCCTGTGAATGTTACATGAGAAAAGAACACTCTGAGCCGTAATTTTACCCTAACTAAGGACGTCGATACTTTCCGGTGTTAGTTCTCAAAATCATGCGTGAGCTCACCACACTTGATGACAGTGAAATAGAAACGATGTGCAGTGATTGAGTCAGTTGCTCTTTTTCAATTATAATTATAATTACAATTACGCTAAATCATAAATTTTCAATTGCAATTACGGATCAAATTTGGTCAAACGAATTCCTTTCAACAGACAGTGCTTGAATGTTCAATTATATTTGAATTATAGTTATCAAAACAGGAAAATCAATCAGTATGTTAACAACTTTAGGACCAAAATCAGATACTGCCATATAAATCCACGTTGAACTTGATCAGCATAAGTGATTAGAATAAAACTTATCCAATGCGATATCGTTTAGTACGGAAAAGGTCTGAAGCGATTGAAAAACTTTTTCTGTTGTAGCTGGTGTTGCCGTGGGAGCAGGGCGCAACGAGGTTAGATGGTGCATGGGGCAAGAAACAAGTTTAGCGCCCCCATGTTCGAACCTGAGGTCTTTCGGAAGCAAATGTACTGTATTGAAGAAAATACTTGTGATATCGTTGGGAAATTTCGGCGCCCGGGGAATTGTGCCTCCTTTGCCCACCTCGTTACGCTCCTGCGTGGGAGAAAGGATTTATCTGTGTCTTTCTACATGTGCGACGCATTTTCGCGCCCTTGCTCAAGGTAAGGGCCAATGGGCGACATAACTGGATCTTTACATGTGCATCCTTGTTTAGCTTTTTTAGTCAAAGGCCCTAAAAAAGCGATCAATATTGGTCTCTTAGGTGATGTAAATTGGGAAAGTTCCTTCTTTTTCATCTTCTCTTTCTTCCATTTTACTTAATAAAAAGCTTGTTTCATTCACCCTCTCCTTTATCAATTCTCACCTTTCAATGAGTAACAAGATTTGAAGTTGCTTACATTAAAAAATTTAAGACTTCTTACAAGGCTGACGCCTCGCTCCCGTATTAACCTCGTCAAGGGAATAAACCTTAGAGAAAAATTTGGTAATATAAACTGTAAAGACGGCACTCCTGTCAACTGTAGTCTGTAATGCTTCACAGCTGTTAACTCGTACTACACCAATACTGAATTATGTCTTCAATTTTTACCTTTTACTTCATAGCGTATCTTAGACTTCTTCACACATTATAGTGGGACATTTCTTAATGACGTATCAAGTAGCCAGATTTTCGAAGCAATCCTACAAACAGTGCTTCCTGGCATTGTTGCGTAAAAAATAATAATGCTCTAAAACACAAGTTAGGATTGCCTAGAGCAGGGGTTGCCAACCTTGTTTACTCCTGCACCTCTAAAAATACGTTGTTCTGATCTCTCACACCCTACAATTTATAATCAATTACTACCTTTCAAACGTGTAAAAAGGAACTACAAGTTTTTAATATGTAACGAAAATCAAAACATATGGACAAGAAAACATGAAGTAGAATAAAATTTGAAGAGATTCTACAAAACCTAATCACTTGCTTGAAATATATAAAAAATAATAAAATCAAAAGGCTGACTTTCAAACGGTTGCTAATGTATTTCATTTGCACGTCACCAACTCTTATGTTCTTGTTTCTTGCTTTTGAGTTTATCAAAACGTGAAACCATGTTGCTGGTACCAACACGCATGTCTACCTATATATTCAAGCGATTTCTAGATTTCGTTGTAATTGACAAAGAGTGCTAAATCTTGACCTGCATATTTATGTTATCGCAAATGGAATGAGCACAGCTAGTGTAGCTTCACATATCCTTGGAAACGTAACCGTAGCCACGCACCAATATTCTTTCTAAGTTTTACTCACGGGTTGCATTTCAAGAGCACAATTTGAACGCAGTTCTGTAAGATTTCAGCGCTCCATCATCGGACATTTTATCCAAATCGAAGGAGATAGGTTCGTAATCCATTCTTCGGACGTTTCCATCTTCCCTGCGTCAAAATATCTATCAAAGGACATCTACAGAAATTCCAAATAAGCCGCAATTTCTTCATAAACACCAGGAATCGTACTCGAACCATCATTGTCATCGGATATTCTTCAAGTGATGAAAATTTGGAATAAGTCGCTCTTTTCGCTCGCGGACATCACAGAGACAACTTATCTTTGAACACATTTAGTTTTTCATAACAATTCAAAATGTTTATATTTTTGCCTTGATGTGATAAACTCAGATCATTCATACGAGTGAACATGTCATTCAAATACGCTAAGATTTGGTTGAATTCGTGTGATTTCAACTCTGCAAGTGGATCACAGCGACGTTCCTCCAGAAAGACTGATTTGTTCTCGCGGTTCGAAGAAGCGGATTAAAAAATCTCACGTGAGGGCTAACGGGCTTTTATGGAAAAGTGACACTGCATGTTCACCTCCAAGATCTTCACAAAGTGACTTAAAGAGGCAGTGATTTAGGATTAAAGCACGACCCTAATCTAGTTGATGATCTTTACAGAAATATCAAGGAGTTTCTTCAACTTCTAAGGCAAGATTTTGATGCCAAGGCATGACGATGAAAGAAACAGTACCTTGCAAGTGTGGAATCTCCTGTTTTATCAGCGCGGAAAACCCAGGTTTATTTCCCAGCATAGCAAGAGCGTCATCAGTGAACACAAAGCCAATATTTTGAATATCCAATTTATGTTTTGCAAAGAAGTTTTTCACAAACTGAAACACATCTTTTGCTTCGCACGATTTTTCCAGTTATTCATAAAAGAGGAAGTTCTCCTTTATGGTATCATCATGGACATACCTCACCAGTGCAATATGTTGATGACCTAAAAGTTGTAATAAATTTCCATGTGCCAAAAATTCGTTATTTTTTTTAGGGTCGGTCCGCAAAATTATGCCACGCTGAAACCGGTCCGCAGTGCTGAAAAGGTTGCCGACTCCTGGACTAGCCTTCATATGCGAGATAACGTGTTTCAAAATATCTAAACTCAAATGAACAATTCGGCTCTGAATAACATTATTTGATAGCGGCACTAATTGTTGGTATGAAGCCATTAGCGGTGGTTTGTCAACAAATACAAAACCTAATTTTGGAAGGGTTGCTCGAGAATCAAAACGGACTCTTTCAGCTCGAAAAGATTTTTCATCATGGCCCACAACACTGGCCTCGCGATATCGGTTGTCAAAGTGTTCTTGCAGCTTAGATTGCTTCAAATTTGCGTTGGAGAAAACAGTTTCACCGAGCATGCAATGAGGATTTTGCAAATCCTCAGTTTTTCCGATGCGAGTGAAACCAAAACAAATTTGGTTATCATTTTATTTCCTTTTCGTGGACATGATGAAAGGTTATGATGATAGTCAGAAATCAGAAAAAGCTGATATTATTATATCTGTTCGCAATTACGTATAGCAGACCTTCATGTCTCACCAAACTAATAAAACAGCGCACTTTCACAAGAACAATTCATTCCAATATGAAAGTCAGTGCACACGACTCCTTTCCACTACGATCAATTCACATCAAAACTATTTATTAAGAATGATGAAATACGGAATCTGCTGGTATTTATACTACGCTCAGACTATCCTGGAATTGTCTGGAAAAATAATTACCATGTCACAAAAAACAATACCAGTATCTAGTTCATTCGCGAAAAAAACTGCCACAAGCTTGTAAATAAGAAGAATAGATTGCAGTTAATGTTTAAACGAATAATTAATTTGGTGACACATAGTTTTGAATGAACCCTCGCGTTTCTGTCTATGATACATTGCAAAAGAAAACAAAAAAGGCGCAGGAGAGTAATTAATAGATCAATTTCCTGTCATTGAAACGGACGCTACTCGCATGCATCCCCTGCAATGATGTCTCGCAACTCTGGTTGGGAACTGCTGACCAAGAGTGTGTACCCATAAGTATTATTGTGAAGCTGAAACAATAAGCAATCCTGTTGCAAAGGAAAATTTAAATTCATTTTCTATAGATTTAATTGCTATAGCGCCTATTACAACTTCCTTTACAGTTGCATAACTTTTGATAATTATCGATTACAATTGATTTGCCAATGACGACTTCGGCTGTATCGTCACTTCGCCAATGATAGACTTTCGTCGGTCCCCGCAGAAGCAATGGCGCAAGAAGAGGTTTGAGCCAAGGTGGAAAACGTAGCTGAAAGGGGCCCAATTGCCCCTGTAGGGAGCCCACTGGCCACTGTAGGGGGCCAACTAGCCAACGCTCAGAAAAAAAACTTGAGAAACGATGGTGAGTCCGGATGTACACGGCTGTACTAAAACCCTACATCACCGGAAAATACTCCAAAAACGCAAAAAAACAACAACCTCCTGAAAACCAAAGGAATACTGAAATCCTTGTTGAAGTAGGTTAAAAATATGCACAATATGACTTTATGACCTAACATTGAAAATGTGACTTTTTATGACTTTATAACACTTGTTGTAGACATCGGAGGGGTGCGATTTTGTTTTAAAATTCGTTTCATAGCTTCCTAAAGCACAGAAAAAATATGACTTTTATGACTTTAAATGGCCCTAGTAATTGATTACATTCATTTACAATTGACTCCATCACTGACGGTTTGATGCTACTGCTCCTCAACAGTGACCTAATACTAAGCAAGGTCAGAATGAAACAACAAAAATCGCGACTTCGGATGTTAAAGTTTTTAGGATTTAGGCTTACGTTACGTCAAGGCATATACACCTGGTGGCCGTTCCAAATAAATTACAACATCTGCAAACAGTCATCACCGGTTGTTAGCCACTAATATCTGTAAACATCACAAATCGTTAGTGGACGCGCCAAATACGTGCTCCCTGTGGCGTTACGTTCAATTTTGTCACAGTGCGGCCTTATGTTGCCGCTGTGAACGCGCATGCGCTTTCTCGCGCCAGCGCGGGCACAACCACGTGACGTACAGCAACGAATGGACGCAGCGTTTAATAATAAATGTCTTGGATTTTCAATATGCTACTGCTGATGTGCGCCGCGGAGTCCTTGACTCCTGAGATTCTTTGATGACGATCATTTGTGTCCAATTGATTCCCTGTCTGGCCTGGGCGGAACACGGCCAAATCCCAGGATTCGAATCTTCGATAACGAGAGATACGCTTGGGACGCGACCTTGAGAGACTAATGCGGCTTTCTTGCTTTCTTCTAGCGCCAGGTGATTTGGAAAATCGCATTCCACTTTCAAAGATAGACACGGCGATGCTGGCGATACTCATCATGGCAAATAACCTTTGCGTGGACAGGCAACCAGCACGATCAATTATTAATGACCACCAACAGGAAGGTACGAAGATCTGCGACTTTGACATTAGGCACTTCTTGCTCAAGATCTGCGACTTTGACGTTAGGCACTTCTCGCATCAAAGCAGAGATTATCCTCGATCTATGTTGACATGGAAGGCTTTTCGCTTTTAGGGTTTTCTTTTCTTACGAATTCGAGTGGTGCATTTTAGATAGTTGATTGCGCACTCCCGGCTGCACACAAAACTTACTACATCTCGGCTCGTCATGTCTCTCTGTGCTTGAAACCTTCGAAGAGACATTACGCGTTTATCATAGGCCGACTTGCTTCGTCGGGACTGTAGACAGATTTGACTGCCTGAGCAAAATCCCATTACGCTGACGCCTAGAGTTTTGCGGTTTCTACGAGACTTTTCGAAAAAATGCTCACCATTGACAAATTGTAAGCCTGTTCCAGGGGCGGATCCAGGGGGTGAATGGGGTAATCGCCCCCCTAAGACCTACGAAAGTAACTTTATTCACCACTATTTTGAACAACTGGGGAAACAGCATTCGCGATTTTAGGCCATTTTGCTGTCCATTGTTTATCACAGCAGTGTTGTGAAGTACACCTCATCCCTCTCACACTAACAAGATGAGACTTGACTACCACATATTACTGAAATCGACCCCCCCCTCCGTAACCTTACTGGCTGAATCCGTCCCTGGCCTGTGCAGACAATAGTCAGGTTGCCGAATTTTGAAAGTCTCTCATCTGTTACGTCACAGAGACATCGTATCAAACCGGTGGTTGTTGGGAGCTGACCTTGAATGTTGAGAAAGTTGAAATGCGCAGTTGGGACTCTCCATGCTAGAGTGCCCGTTTATAAGTTCGTTTTACTCCTGCATGACTACAGCGTGTTGTGCTGCAACTTGCAACCGTAGCCGCATGCCATCAACTAAGCTACCTAGAGGTCAAATACCATCAACTAAAGTCCATCCAGATTTTAATTGACGTGAACTGACCTACCACTTGTTTCAAGCCATCATTTGTTTGCCACTTAAAACACTACAACAAAAATACTCATATTGTATGCGAACACCACCAGGCAATAGCATGCCCACGTGGGTATGAAACCTGGCCCAAATTTTTGAACTATAATTTCTTGTTCAATTTTTTTCTCTCCACAATCGTAGTCGTAGGAAACTGGTCGTCTACGGATGGGATTGTTCGTGAAAAAATAGAGTGGATGATCTTGTGGCTCTTCTTTACTTCGCGAATCCCAGCACGTACCCCCAACAATCTTGCTAGCCCGACGCCCATGCGAGCAGAGTAACATTTTGAGTGGTTTATGGCAATTGATAGAACGCGTACTAGTGCACGTGACCATTTCAACAATTGTCGTTTGGTAATTTATGGCTGGCAGTTGTCGCGAGAACTGCATTGGCGCAACAAATTAAAAAGCGGCAACGAGAACACTGTCTGGACGAAGACAACGTGCTCTGAGCCACCAGTCGACAAACAAGATTACAATTCGAGCCGCGAGAAAGCCGTTTTAAGGCAGAGCCGCTGGTTGCATCTGAGCACAGACGAATCTGGAAGAAAGCGAAAACGTGTTTCATGAAAAATTTACGAAACAGCTGTTTAGCCTTCGCTAAAACCTGTCGACCGCCAGGTGAACGTATTTGCTTTATCGTCAGTAACACGAAAGTGGCTGCTGGCACCACCCACGGCTTTGGTTGCTCTGACGCAAATCTTCTTTTCTCACGGTAATGCTTCGGTTTCGAAATAGCTTGAGGTAGTTAACCCAGTGCGAGTATACGTCCCGGCTTCTGATGTCGTCTACTGGTATTCTTGATAATTGCTCGATTATCCCCGGAAAGCAGATCAGCTGCGGGCATCAAGAAACAGTAAAGGATGCGAAAACATTTGAAACGAGGAACGATAGAAATAGGCCGTAAGAATATTTGTTTTCTTTTGGCAAAAAAACAAAATCATTTTTTACTCTTCACTTTATTGTTAGCGAAGTTTTTGTTGCAAAAAATGAGATGATAGTTTGTCATACTGCGAAACACTCTCCAATCGCCCTCCCCCGGTATTTGAAAACTTTTCCACGTAAACTGCGTGACGTTCCGGTTTGGAGAAAAAAAATGTTTGTCACCTAAGGTAACTCTAAAGATCACAAAAAAGGTCACTCTAAAAGTCACCAAAGGTCACAACTAGCACGTTTAAGTCTAAAGCTCCCAAGTAGTACGTCTGTGCTTTAACATGACAAAAATGTACTTGTTTCTGCACAAAAGCTCAATCTTTTACCTCCGCCCACGACTTTACTACAAATCACACCTAAAAATGCGGAAAGATAGATGAACCTAAAAAACACCTTAAGTAAATCGATTTCAACAAGAAAATTGCAATCCTTTACATATCACTGTTCAACAGTTTGTTTGAAATTTTTAAATCACAATTTCGCTCATGCGTTTTCGAACAGCAAACCTTTGGTTTAATATTCCAGGGCGCTTAACTTTTATAAGAAAATGTTACTTGCCTGCGCCGGATTTAGATGATGGAAGGTCTGGGGCCCAGGCGTGGTGGAAGACCCCGTGTGTGGATACAGTATCCTTAGGTAGGTTTTGATCGACTATTTCCACGGATTATTTATATCTATGACGTAATATTGTGACGTCACGTATGTTAACTCAGCCATGGGCGTCGGAAGAATTTTTTCGAGGGGAGACACAAGGGGATTTTTCCAGGGAGAGGCCAAAAGTGGTGAGATTTGTTTTTTCCAACTCAAAACTAAGACGAGAACCTTTTTTTGCTAAAAATTTCAAAATCCTGGGGGGGCCAAGCCCTCCCACCTTCCAACGCCCATGAACTCAGCTGTAACAAAACACGTTCAAGCAACACGATATTTGACAGTGATAAGTGATTTGTGAAACCAGCCGCCACAAGCATCGCATCTTCTTTATTTTGAAAATTTGCTTTGCATAGATTGAACTTTAAAGTCGCAGTCTGTGTCTCGGTTACTTGCATCAATATCATGCGTACTTAATTTCGAGTAACAAACTCTTTCAAAACACTACACTTAAAGGCACAGCGCCTTTGAAGGCTTATCCATGAGGTGCACGTTTTTGCGTTACTAAGCATGCGGTTTAAGGTTTGGTGATGTAAACGTGCTAAGCACTTTAGTGGTGAATGAAATGCTGAACAAAAACTGAAAACGGTCCTACTTTTTATGCACAGATGCGAAACCAGGATTGCACAACAGAAAAGGGATTTTTTTGACAGAGGGGTGCAAGATCTGAAAATTCCCAAATTATTGGTGAACAGCTAAACAAAGGTTGTCAAGTGTTGTCACAAGAAGGGGTTTACAATTTTTGACAGGGTCACCTCACCCTCAAATGCTCCCTAAAAAAGTCAATGGCTTGTTTATGCATATGACGGGGGCCGCAACTAGGAAGGTCAAACCGATTTTAAATTGCTTCAAATGAGTCAATTTTGAAAGTTTAACACCCCAAACTTTGTCCAGTTCTATTTGTGCCCTTAGTATACCACAATTTTATGGTAAAATATAAATGTGTTTCGTTCATATTCATAAAGAAAAGGACAAGCACGATATATTGAAAGCGTGCAACAACAAAGGCTAAAGACTTCGAATTATCTCTCTCTGTCACCTCTGGCTCACAGGTTGTTAGTTACACGAAAACCTTGCTACCCATAATGGCAATTTTCTTGCTTTTCGAGCAGCAAAGTCACTAATATTTGAGTCAAAGTCCAACTGGCGAAAAACGTCTGATTCCACGCTCATACCAGGCAAGTTAACAAGTCGATCTTGTGTCGTGGACGTGCGAAGTCGATTTTTTATTTTAGTTTCGAAAAGGACCTCTCGCCGCTGCAGTTGAGATTATCAGAAACAAATACATTCTCAGCTTATGGTTTTTGTTGGTTACGTGATAAAAAAAAGTAAAGGGAGAGTTGCTCTTTGCTTGTGAATTGAAGATCATCGCAAAGGCAAAAGACGTTATGTCAAAAGTAGAGCATTTTTGACAAAGAGATCGTAAGCTGGATGAATTTGTGTGCACTGATTGCGCACCACATGCTTGGACCAAAAAGCGGTTTTGAGACGCTGGTACACAAGAAAACACCTTATGTTGTCACTCACTGCTTTATTCATCAAGAAGCGTTAGCTTCAAAGACTTCAACAGACGGTCTTAAATGCGCTTGTGACTTGGCCATAAAAATCGTGAATTATATCAAAAGCAGTGCCTTAAATTCCCGTGTGTTCAAGAAGTTGTGTGAAAACCTAAATTCTTATCATAAATATATTCTCTACCACACCAAAGTGCGATGGCTGTCAAGAAGCAACGTTGTAGCCAAGGTGTTCGAGCTCCGTAATGAGCTGAAAATCTTTCTGGAAGCAGCAAAACCTGGACAAGCAGTTCATTTTCAAAATAGTAAGCTTGTTTTTCGCCTGGCGTATTTGATGGATATATTTGAAGCTTTGAACCAGCTGAATTTAAAAATGCAAGGAAAAGAAAATATATCATTCCGTTTGTGAACTTCACAAATGCATTTGTTTAAAAGCTGTGAAACTGGAAACGTAAAGCGGAAAAAAGTAACTTTGACATCTTTCACAATCTAGCATGTTTGTGTGAACTGGATGATGAGGATGAAGTAGCAGACCACTTTATTATTCCAGACAGGGAATTCAAACCCTGCATACCGGAGCTTGACGGAAATTATTTGTCGATTGTAAAGAATCCATTTCGTGTTTCTATTGAACAAAGTGGATGCATGACTTGCAAGATGCATTAATTGATCTCAAAAATTATTCAGGTCGTGACATATTTGAAACCTTTTGAGTCACTGCATTCTGGATACGAGTGTCCTCATCTTATCCACGCATCAGCAGAAACTGTCTTAAAAAACAGTTACCTTTCACGACTAAATGGTTGCGTGAGCCAGCCTTCTCATGCCTATTGAATTCGAAATCCAAAAAGAATAACCGACGTCATGTTGAAGAAGACATACGTTGCGCACTTTCGTCGACTGCGCCCAGGATTCAAAGCACTGTGGACAAGATGCAGCAATAATCTTCTTATTACGTTGTCTAAATGACCACTGATTAATATTTTGTGCTGTGGTCACTTTGTGTTTTTCATTACAAAAGTTAACGGGCGACCGCCAATATCTTTCCTAGTTAAATGGACCATGAACTGAGGAAGGTTGGAAATCCTCAGCAAATAAAGATATCTGACCGACTTTCAGGAATCGGCAAGAGCAGGGACACCGGAGAGTGGGGCCATGACGGCAGCATTTTCCCCCTGCCGTTTCAAAAGGGAAGCAACGGGGCGGAGGTGCTTTTTTAATAACAGTATCATGGGCAATTTCATGGTTCATCAAGATCGACTTGCAGCTATCCGCGTACCATGAAAATTCCGAATGGTTTTCTGTAAGTTCTGTTACTATTTGAGGTCAACATCGTTGCTAACGTTTTTTTGTTTTTTGTAAGTTTCCCTTGTCCTTAACTCCTTTCCTTCCCCCCTTCCCTACCGCTGCTCCGGTGTCCCTGTGCAAGTGCAATGGTTGTTTCGTCACAATACCAAAGAATATTAATGAAAAGTCCTGCCCACCGATAACTAATAGCGTTTACAAATAAACTTTCTTCACTAAACATGACTAAGTGGCACGCACATACGCCTAAACACATGAACATGGTGGGGGTCACTTTGGTGGGAGGCGCTGGACCCGGGCCCCTTGGCCCACCTAAATCCGGCGCTGTTACTTGTGAATCCAGAACGCACACGTTCACAAACAGTATGCCACTGTATGCCTTTAAAATCTAGAATCGTGTGCCGCGAATTTAAGAGTACTTGGGATTTGTTGCGAACAGGCTCTTTTTCTGAATGAATGAATCACTGGCAGTGGAAGCAAAAAAACTTTCCAAAAAGTTTGCGCCCACCCCGTTCCGCCGTGGGACCTATGATTAATAGCAGTGGATCTCAACGGGGTCCCCAGAGAAAAATCTGGGGTTTCCGTAAGAATGCCAAAGTGTTTGGTGTAACCCTCAGATCCACAAGCAAAGACGGTTACCACTTTCATTTAATGACATAGCCGTTCGCCACTGGTATCCACACCGTCTTCGTATTCTATTTCGAATGTATCAGTGGTAGTCCCTGTGCTTGCCGACGTGATAATGAACTACGTTGTTGATCAAGCTCTCGCAAAAATCAACGTTCTAAACAAGCCAATCGTCCTTTGGCTACATGCAAATGATACAATAGTCACGTGCAATTGTCTTTATTTTTATAACAACATGCGTACGTAGCAACTACCAACATAATGCAAAAACATGACCTATACAATTATTTGCATAAACTTTCTTTCAATTAATTTTCTTTTAATTAATGAGAGTTCTAGTAGTACACAACTTATCCGTCTTATCACAATAGCGTTTGCTCTTTCACTGCGCACTTTCTTTGTAGGTTGCGCAGTTTAAAGGTCCACAAGTCAATATCTTCAGGAATAAGGGTCCTCGTTGTTGGAACGGTTAGGAACCACCGCTTTAACAGCATTGCTCGCCTCTTGGATTTGTAACGTTAGAAATCGGCAAATTCTTCAAAGTCTATGCACCATCAAAGCTTTGAAAACAAACACAATAATACTAATGGTCTCTAGGCTTGCTACTAAAAAGCTGCTCATATCCTACATCTGCAGCGAAGCAAACCCAGATATATCAAAGAACACGGATTACGAAAAGAATTCTCTGCCATTTTGAGATTGATAATTATTGAAATGGACCAAATCTCAGATGTACACCATTGAAGCGCTTAAGCCAAGCTCCAGTGACATGCCTGGTATTTGGAAAGCTGCTTGTATCTTCAATCAGGTGCCTTAGAACTCGGACATTCGTTTATGCAAACGGATTACATAATAGACTTACGTGCTCGTTTCCGAAATCAATAATTTCATATTCTTGATTGCATTTTGAAAGAAAACAGCTCACGGTTGTGGTTTTCAACAAGCTTCTTGCTGTGGGCGATGTCGGTAGGTAGGCTGATTTCAACTAATCCATGTCTGCTGCCGTACATGCAAGTGCTGCCGTATGATAAATAATTCAAGTATAACAGCTTCAAGAAACATTCGACCTTTGCTAGTAGACAGGCACGTTTGTATAAAAATAACTGGTCACTTCATCTTTAATACTGGAGCATCAGAAGTATGACTTCGGGCCAGGTTGATGTTTCAAGTCAGGGTACCGCAGGTGAGGCGCACCATAACGTACAGCAGGTAAAGCGATATGTGTCTTGTTTTGTTGGGTAAAATCGTAGCTTTCTGTTCATAGCTGGGTGAGTGTATAGCAGGGTTTTAGGATGGTATATGGTGTATCTGCTTCGTTTTGCTGCAGGCAAAATTACTGCCCAAACAAGGGGAAAGTTTCTTTTTCGTGACAGCGCGGTTGTATGAGATCGACGTTAGATCACGATCCACAGCAGTTTTCAAACTAATTTGTTTCTTGATGTTCAAAACATATCAAATCGAATGAATTTTACAATTCCTATGATGTGGTAATATCATTTTTACTTCCAAGGTGTTGAGCTGAGTACATTGAACCAACCGCATAATATAAGGGGCACTGTTGAGAGCAATATATACTTTTACATTTTCCGCTTTTTTACACACCTGTAATCAAGAAAACCTAGCGATAAGGCAAATGTCCGTGTTGCATTTTTTTGTTTTGAACATTAGGAAAAACATTTGATCGTTTGAGGCATCGTGTGAAAGTTGTTAACAAAATGTGCAGCTGCGTGTGCTTCAAACCTAAGATGCTGTTTGGAAAGTACCGAATATCACGGTTGTGTCATTTTTTGTTGGAATATTTTACAGTCACAAACTGCAATACGATCTTAAGCACGTACATCTGTGAAAACAAAAATGTGCCGCAACTTCTCACAACTTTCACAGCCATTGATTTTACCATAGGCGTTTAGGAAGTCTATTTTCAGGTTGTTGCTGGGACAACGTTTTTGTTTCCGGGACAACGTTTGTGTTTCCGGGACAACGTTTTTGTTTCCGGGACAACTTTTTTCAGGCAAACTTGTTCTTTAGTGTCGGATATTTGACGGAATTACCGTGACTTTTCGTGAAATCAAAGTAAAGTGAAATCTCTTCCGTTTGTCCATAGAAAACGTCAGCGAATCACGGTTTTCAAAATAACATTGCCAATATACAAGAGACTCGGCGTTCGTATCCGCAGCTGTTGCAATGACTGTCTACTAAGATTTCTATCTTGCCCGGAAAATGTGCAAACGCTGCCTACATTTGCCTGATTTTATCAGAGATTTCGATGCGTTTCCCCAACCCCGTCTCGTACTCCTGTGATTTCATCCACTAGAGTCTAGTGACTAGACGATCCTCACTGGCAGGTATGGTTTCTTGCGCTCGGTAAACATTTGTTAGAATACTGCCCTATGTATAGAAACAACCTTATCAAGCTATAATGTGATAAGTACAGTAGGTACAGAAGGCACGCCAAAATTGCGAACAACACGATTTGAAACCATCAGAAATGAGGCAAAGTATCCGTTGATCTTATTGATTTCGGTATTGAATTTGGATGCAAAACTATTTAGCTATGTCGCCTAGAAATGCTGTAAATCAGTCCACAATGCTTTTGTTCCGAACGCACTCTGCGTGGCTGAGCATAAAAAATCTAATGTCACAGAACTTGCAGTCGTGGCTTCAAGTTAAAGTGTGCATCTTGCGCTATGCTGGTGTTGTTCCAAAATGGTTACAAGGCCTAAGTTTTGTGGAAAAAGAGGATGGCTCTTTGGCTCTTAACGTTCCGTAAAAACCGTACTTATTTGGCTTTCTTACGGACGTATTTTGCACACTTAGTGTTCTACGTGTCAAATTGAAAAAACGATGGCTTAAGTCGATTCGGTTTGACTCACACTGCATTCCACATACACAAGTGGCATTGCGTCTGTTTTCGTTGAGCAAACAACAACAATAACATAGTTTTGTTCGTTGAATTATCAAGCTGCTATAACACGTAAAGTTTCAGCCTTGAAACTTCGCAAACATCTTGCACAATTTGTAACATTTGCATATTGTTGTTACAACTCTTATCCAAGCTTGCAAACTCAGTGCACAGCTGGCCAAAATAGACTGCCATGAATTTGCGAGTTTGACAAAACAACTAGAGTCAGGGTGCTGATTCAGAATTTTCTAGTTCGGTTTGTGCCTGGAGTCAACGAATCAAATTCCGAAGCAAAGCCAGGTGCTTTTTTGTTTGTTGCATGAAATCTGGACGCCGGTGGGCTCCATGTGGTCTCAGCGCCACTGATCAATGAATAGAGATAACCTCCCCCCCAATACGCTTACGAGCATCCTTATTTATCCTTATTTTTAATACATTTTGACCCTATTCTCATACGTACAACTCCGTGTAAGAACCCCTCAGCCTGGATTGAACCCGCCACTGACTTGTAATGTGATTACAGACAGTGCCACAAGGTGGTTGAAATATCTTCTGCCAATGCCGTTGAGTCAAGATATTTAGATACGAAAATTCGGTTTGAATGATTTTGGTTGCTGGTAAACATTCGACAAATGTTCAACTGCGCAAGCAAGCTGCGCTGTTTCATTTGTCCATTAGGATTTCACAAAAACTGAGACCATTGATTTTGAGGTTCAGGCTCACGAAGACTGGACTTGTTTCGTTATCGTGTTTATGTGTTGATAGCAGTAAATACGCGTTTAAGCAGTTTCTTAGATCTAGAGCAGAGCTGGGTTCTTGGATAGNCCGTGTAGCTATTACNGAAAGGATTCTGGTACCACTGCTTCGTTTGCGGCAAGCTTCAGCAAGATATTTTTCAGGTAGTTAGCTGCAATGGTGCTTCGGTTTTGCCAAATGCACCAACGTATTGTGGAACGCGACCCAGGACTGATCCAAAATTTGGGCGGAATACAGTACTTAAATAGGTGGTTGTACATGAAATGCAGTTAATCAGACTTGTCGAAAAGTATTTGTACATGAAAATTTAAGTTGATTACAAAATTAACTGCTTTGATATTTTCCCAATTTAATTTCAATAAGCAGCAACAACTGAGTCTCCACCAGGTTCTCGATATAATATTAACAAGGTGACAAAAACATTTAGCTTGGACGGTACACAAGTGTCCATGCTTATGCATGAGTTGCTGTTGGCAATGATTTGTTTCTCGCGTGGAAAAACGGGGAGGAGGTGCCTTTTCACAACAGTGTCAAAGGTAATTTGATGGTTTATCAAGATCGCCCTTAAACATATTTATTGCAGTTATTTTTGCAGTAAGAAATTTCAGAATATTTTTCTATATTTTCTGTTGTTTTTGAGGTCAAAATTGTTGCTGAACAGACAACAGCCTAACTGGGTGACGATTGTTTTGTTTTTCATAAGCTTCTGTTGTCTTTAACTCTTTTACTTCCCCCTGCCCAACCGCTGTTCCGGCGTCCCTGAGTATACCCTGGAATCAACTAATTGTAGAGTTTGTCTGGATTTATTACTAAGGCTGCTTTAAAACGAAGCTTATTTTGTGGACTTATTTTCTCGCAAGTCCACAAGCGTGAAGGTGAATGATTCAAGCAAAATGTGTTGGTGAAGCTTCGGGTTCATCGCAAACTAGTGTGGCACCCCCCATCAAACCAGTCTGCAGAGGTGCACAGATCGCAGATTTTCAAGATTAATACCCGAAGTAGCTTTCCTGCATCCAATCCTTAGTCGAATCCAAAAAAATTTCCAAAGTCGATCCGGTCCAATATCTGAATCATTCTTTACAATGTTACATTCCGTGGAATAATTCAGGCTGCAACGAATTTGAAACAAGGTTAGCTACGGAAGGAATGTAAAACTAATACGCGGTTACAAACGCCACAATTTCAGAAATTCAGCATGATCAAATCCAAATCCAAAATCGATCTCCATATCCGATCCTAAATGGAAAAAATCTGTAAAATCCTGATCCGAAATTAGGATAGTCCGATCCCTGTACCCCTCTGCTGCGCCTGTGTTCGCTACCGGTAGTTATGCCGCTGCACTCTTCAATTTCTAAGTTATCCGGCGCCGTATAACGACGTTTGTTAACTTGGTTGTTGATTTATTTGATCCTTGAGGCAGTGGGAAGAGATTGCTGGATGTAACAAGTGATTCAGGACTTGTCCAGCTGCACATGTATCATTTGTAGTTTGTTACAGTGGTTGTCCTGAATTCGATCCGACTGAAGCTCAAATCTTAGGTTTGGTGGTGTTGCTCGTTAATTTTGATGAGTCTGCCTTGCATCTTTATGGCTTTGAAATGCGTTTCAAAGTCAAGTACAGTGAGCCAACTTTTATTTTAACTGGGCCTGAAATCCCACATGATTTTGCGATTTACCTTTTGAATTATTGCGATTTTTCTGAAGCAACATATTTAGTGGCGTCGCCAGCCCAGAAGTTTTGAGGATACAAATGCTTTGACCAGTGACGCCAGAGCAGTGGTAGGACAGGGGGCAGTAAAAGAATTAAGGGCAATGGAAACTCACAAAAATATCGCTGATACTAAGCGATAAAAAACTTTCAAAACTTTGCTAAACCGCTGTTCTATACCGCAGAATGCGTGATACAGTATTTCGCCGAGTATCCACTCAGAAGTAATTTCTAAGACACAAATCAGTCACCGCACACAAAACCAAGGAACCATAGAAGTTGACAGTAGTTTGGAACAAATAAGAATACGTTTGAAACTTAAAAGCCATTATCCATAGGAGGATTCGACACAACTTGTCTGTGCATTCGATTAGTAATACAAGTTATACGAAACGTTAGCTGAATTCCATACGTATTTTCCTAACTCTAATATCTTAGTGTCTGATTCTGTGCTGAGAAAGGATTTCTTTCCATAGACAGTATTTTCCTAAGTAGGCTGTTCTGCTGGCATTCCGCTCAGCAAATTCCCTAGCAACAGCTTTGATGTCAATGTTGTCCACGCGACATTTTAGAACACTTGCAAACATTATGTCATTTCAAGTGATTTCTCCAAGCGTTTGCGCGCAGCCATGCCTTTAATTGGCGCATTGCGCTGAACGAACGCTCGAATAATACTGAGGTCAGAGGTATAATGTAATACAATTTAATTACCTGATGTACCTCGGAGTAGCGTTTTTTGACAGCGGGCATTGAATTGAAAATTTGAGCGACTGTTGAAATAAGGGAGATTGATGTTATTCCTTTCTTCGCCTCCATCTTGTATTAACCAAGAATTGTAGGCAATTCATCAAGCTGTAGTCTCAGTTTGTCTTTATCGATCAAAGCGTCCGTCATTATTAAGTTGTTTTCTGATATACCTCTTTCAAACATTGACCTTAGTAGAGTTTTTTCTATACTGCTTAGAAAAGAAATAGGTACCTGTTGAAACAGTGTGTTGAAGCTTTCAGTGATCACGTCGACTGCCACATAGTAAGACTGTCGCATGCTGTTAATATTTTATCACGGGCTGTATAAAATATAGGCAGTTTTTTTAAGGCGTTTTAGGGACCCGATTCGGGTCCCTAGAATTTAAAATCGGGTCCCTAGAATCAGAGAAAATCGGGTCCCTAGAGTCAGAGAAATCGGATCCCTACAGGTCCATACCGGGTACCTAACATTTTCCTTAAAAAAGCTGTATAAGGAATGTTTTAATGCAAAAGTTGTCTCCATCATTGTTATGTTTTGACGTATCAAGAGTTCAAAACTGTTTTCTTGAGTTCAGTGTAAAAGCGCACCCACAATTGTCAATCTTTTCGCATTTACATGTTCAGCAACAATGTTAACCTCAAAAATAATCACAAAAATTATAGAAAACCGTTCTGAATTTTATGTGTGCGCGAAAAGCTGCAATAACTTTGTTTCAAGTCGACCTTAATGAACCATGAAATTACCTATGATGCTGTTACGTAAGGCCACCTGTGCCCCCGTTGCCTCCCCTTTCAAAGGGCAGGAGGGCAGTGTCTCCGTCATGCAACCCCGTTACGGCGTCTCTGCTTTGACTTTAAGCGAGCAACATTGTTTTGTTTGCGACACCGCCTCACAAAAGCACGAAATCACAAGATATACTAGATATTTGGGGAGTGTGGCCCGTTGTACCCTCCCAGCTGCGCCCATGGCACCATAGTTTTGCTTTTATTTTAACATAAAGCAAATGTCGCTTTTCGCAGAGTCCCTGCAAAATAGAGGTGTTTTTTATCGCAAAAATATCCTCGTCGTAAATTGCAGGCCGGCTATATGGCGCTGTGCTAAGGCTCATAAATCGACTGGTGAAATCCGGGCTGTATCCGGGGACAAGGAGTGGGAAAGGCACCACTGAGCAACCACGCCTCTTCGAAATCACAAAATGTGAATTAGGAAAGATATTCCTAAATTTTCGAAAGGCTCTAGGAAAAAAGGTTTTTCCTCTGTGTAATCGCTTACTGCTCAGTGTGTTCTCGGTTAAGACAGCGTTGGTCTGACAAACTGAAGCATGGTAGCCAAAAAACATATGATATGGCGCACCCGCGATGTTCTTGAGAGTTCTCAGTGGTAAGGTTTAAGGAATAATAGTCACCCTCGCAGCAAGCAAATTCAGCGTCGAAGTTCCAGTAAGCACTCATCTAGTTAGTCTTGAGATGTTCACTGACAGGCGGTGACGACGGCAGGTTTTTATTGATTTTTTCTGTTAGCCAAATACCTCTTATGCGTATTGGCGTGGCATCTTTCAAGGACCTGCCTTCTGATGAAAAGTGTTTAGCAGACAATGCATGGGTCTCTGCGGACCACCACTGTTTTATGGTGATCAGGCTTAATCTCATTCGTTCTGATCCAACATAGCTGTGATCGCTATTACTGTTACGTAACAGTAGGCTGTGTTCGGGCAACGCGTTTCTATTGGCCGGAGCCGATACGAAACAACAGCAGAAGCCTTTTTTCTTCAAAATAGGCAGGAGACACTGGAGCTTTGGCACGTCGTCTAACGAGTGATAATTAGTGCGAGGAGTTCGCTGCATAATTTATGAGTATCCAAGTTCTGGTTCTTCTTTAAATTTGTGCTTTGACTGGGAAAAAAGCGTCTGAGATCGGTGTCAAGTTTTTGATCATGACGCAACACTCGGTGGGAGTTGATTTGATTCAAACCAGTAAAAACTTTAGCACACGGTGGTTGGGAATGCGTCACTAGCGTTTCCAACCCGGGTTTTCCCGAATCCCGTTTTTTTGGCTATTTTTTACTACCCGAAACCCGGGTATTTTGAAAAACTTCGAACAGCTGTTGCATTCAAATATTAGTAATCCTGACAACACTGAAGTTGCAGATTGGCCCGTGTAAGGGCCAAATTAGCACGTTTGAACTGTCAACTATTATCATGAGGTACGAGGTGCGGGTTTGCTCACTAACCATCGTACGTTTGTTGTTGGCCGTTTATATTTTGTTCAATTGACCTATTTAGACGGATCGTGACGTCATTTTGCACATAACAGGTGTCTACACAAACTTTTGTCTTTTCGCTAACCTAATTAAATAACTACCACGTGAGGTAGTTCTTCAAAGGTATGCCGTAGTTCCGTAGTTACTAGTTAGTTGAATTATAAGCTGTTATGTGTTAGTTCACATACAAGCTGTGACTCTTTGCAAAATCGATTCGTTCCTTTTGAGTGTGCAATAACTTTCTACTAAATATTTGGCTTTCCTTTAGAAGCAACTGTAAGTAGATTTTTAATCATACACATTCAGTTTAAAGACCTTAGTAATCAGAGAAAATCAGAAGCTCAGAGCCATTTCTTATACAACAAGGCTCAACTAACACCAAAGTGCAATTTGCGCTCCGTTATACAAGTTATACAAAAGCAGGTGCTTCAAGCACCGAAAGTTTGATCAACCATTTGAAATCAAAGCACACAATCTATGTAATCCATGAGAGTGAAGACCACGAAACTATTCCGGCACAGGAAGAGATCCTATCACAAATTGTGAAAAAGGAAATGAATATTTTTGATCCTACAAAGAAGAGGTCAAAAAAACTTGAAAAACTGTTTCATGCCTCAACCACAATCGGGCCTAAATCAGCTCAAATCAGTGGAACCAGAAAAGGCTTTTTCAGCCACGGGGCTATTTGTCACAAAACTCAGAAACAGACTGAATGATAAAAGTGTGCTTTGATTGTCATGTGTCAGTATTACAAACATCATTGAAAGACTGTGCTTAAATTAATTAATAATTCGCTAATAAATTGCGCAGGGACCAACAAAAGTAGTTTCACAACGATATTGAGTTTTTATCGCTCAAAATTGCATTCATTTCAAAACCCGAAAAAAAACGGGTTTTCCTGGGTTTCTTTTCTTAACTAACCGAAACCCGGGTTTTAAAATTTTGCCCCGAATTGGAAACACTATGCGTCACCATTTCACTTTGTTTTACGGTTATGACGTTGTGCTTGGCTTACAGACAAAACTTCTCCAGATTTTGCAGCAAATGATGGTTTCATTTGAAGTTGAAGGTAGCAGTGGTTTTCTCTGCCCCAAGATTTGTCACTTGTGTTTTCTGAATAAGTTGAAGCTTGCACACTGCACAATCTGATGCATAACAACATACAACGTCACTGTGGGCAAAAGTGATCGGAGTGTATTTTCTAAAATTCTTAGCCTCATTCACGATGATGCAAAAACCGCCAGATTCTTGCTCGTGTTCCAAATCCGGTGGTCAATTACTGTATGAAACAGGGCCTTTTTAAGAGATTAAGAACGAGGGAATAAAGACCTGAAGTCGTGACCTCAAGCAAGGGGTGTAGTAGGACGGGAGCAGTGGCGTAGCCAGCCCAAAAATTTGTGTGGGGCCAAAATGTTTGATTTTTGGCGAACAACGCTATTTTGTTTGGAAAAATGCCTCTCAAAGCACAAAATGACTATGTTCTAAACATTTTGGGTTGAGCCTTTGCACCCCCTGGCTACGCCTATGGACGGGAACGCTAAGGAACGCCGTTCCCACACTTTTTTCATAGGAACCTTACTTGAAGATGCGTATTTTTACTCAGGTCTCCTGTGTGTGGCTCCAGACATTGCATAAACGAGCAAATGATAAGCTATCTCTTGCACAGCACCTTAGCATAATTGTACAATTACTGATAACGGCTATTTTTTGGGTACGTTCCCACGCTTCTTTTTTAGCACTACACCCGTGGTGACCTCACGAGTGATTCAAAGAAAAGACACGAGTTATATCAACGAAGTGGAAGGCAACGAACCGGTTTGAAACAGTGAAATCTACCACAGGTTTCAACACTTCGACAAAAGTAGACGAAACGACAGAGCATTATTTTCGTCCAATTTTGGTTAAATCAAAAATAAACTTTGGTTTACTGTCTTAATCGTGATTTCAAAGCCTCTAAAAGAACCACTATCTTGGAAGAGTATTTGCTAGTTATTAAAAAAAGTTCTTTTTCATAAGTGCTTTTTGTATTATGGCATCATCCCTTGCTTTCTCAAAACTTCAGTGCACAATACTTAATTTTGTTCTGACCCTAGTTTGTAGTCCGAATGTTATTGGAAAACCTGGGTTCCTGCTCTATGTGAAAATAGACAGAAAGATACTATTTTGACAAAATATGCAGTTCACCGGGTTGTAACGTAGAGAAATACTGTAGTTCAAAACGTGCAATGGTGATTCTTTGCATCTGTTTCAACAAAAATCATAGATCGAACATCAGTAACTTGAATTCAGTTGCCAAACTGTTTCAGTGTATGGTGCTCCAAATATGTTTCTGTCATGCGTTATACCTAGTATTCCATGGCGCTGACGATAAATTGATTGCCCCCTTTAAATTCTAACGTGAAGAATTTTAAGCTTACTTTCACACATTTTGAGTTGCTTTCTGCAAAGGTGAGGCTCACATCGTAGTAACACAGGTTTGTTGAAATAGTAACGTACAGCCCGATGTATTAGGGAAATATTTGATCAAAGAGAGTCTCTGGTTTGATACAAACAGCAAAATGTACGAGATTGTCGTATAGAGCATAAACTGATGTATAAGGATGAAACGATAAGTAGTGCGAAACAAAAAAGTAATAGGGAACATAAAAAGCGAAGATTTAATATTTTATTTCCGGGTGTAAGCGGATTTGTACTGCTTTAAGTCCGATTCCAATTCAAATCGAAAAACTGCAAATTTTACTCCAAAACCATGAATCAACCGACTTTAAATCAAAATTGGCCACATGCAAACATTCTCAAAACAGTTACAACACACGTTGCTGGCAGTTGCCCTGGTTTGCAGTGTTGTGACTTGATTCTTTTTGGAACGAAATTAGCGTTGAGTCTTGACAACCAAAGAACTGGGACTGATCTAATGCAAAACCAGAGTCCGCAGTGATACCATACGCAAGTGTCTGACCTAGCGCTCACTTTGTTGTGACTCATTCAGCCCTACATACCACAGGAAATCTGCAGGAAATAGACCTGCAAAACAATCCGAGCCACTGGCTTGCGCTTTAGCCTACATCACTGAAACTCTTGGTCTTTTGCAGAGACAAGTCGATATAAATTGAATCTAAGAATTTTGCATCCAGTTCCAATCCAAACCTAAGCAGAATAACAGAAAATCTGTGGTGGTGCTTTTTCTCTTTAAAAACGAGATGAAACTTTATCTTATAAAGCATGCGATCTTCGATACACTTAGTTAACATTTCTGCCAAAAAAATGGAAGCACGCTTTGCTGTAGAAACTTCTGCTCTCTCTGCAAGAGATGATAAGATCTGAATTGCATTTTTCTGCAATGTTTTTTATTCAATGAAAAAAGGATTTTAAAAACGGGATTATTCAAATGGCGGTGTTCAGCAAAGGTATGGATGCACGTTAAAGCTTGGTAAGCTCGTGTTACGTTTTGCCATACCATGCGTGATGCTACTATTTGCATATTTGCAAGGGCCCGCAGAGCTAGGAACAGAAATTGTTTTCATGTACAGAAAACTCTCATGTCGTTACAAACAAGGATCCGCAGTTTTTGTCATCCTGCTAAACTTATGTTAATGGGGTGCTACAAATATCTCAGAAGACCTTTGGAAGAGTGGACGAGGGTGAAAACAGCACGGACTTTTTGGGCAGCTATTTATCCAAGAGTTCGTGTTGAAAACGACACCTGGTGAAAACATAAACTTGTTTACATTAGGCCGATGCAGTTGTGGTTGCTTTCATCTGTTAACAAGGGTTTTTGTTTTTAGCTCAGAAAAACATGCCAATATTTCAAGCAAGATTATAACAGCAAACCAATGAATTGTGTTTTTTTAACAGTTTACTAGAAAGTGCACATCGTCTTTAGAAAATATGGATGAGATTTTATATCGTTCGGAGTTCTTTCGTGCTAGTTGATCAGTGACGTAAATAGATTAGATGAATAAATTGATTGGCGTGGAATGTAAACAGGGGGCGATTGGCACGATGGACAATTCGTGTGCCATCTAAGAGTAACATTTTCGCCTAAAACTAAGCGAATCGGAGCTAGCAAATTTTTTCTGACGGGGCGTTTGTCCTTCTGTATCAGTGCCGTGGCGAGGCAGCCCGTACCCCCCGGTCAGGGGGGGGCGACCATTCGTAGGGGGCCCCACAGTATATATTGTATTAGTAAGTTGCGGTACGTACAAAGTGACACTGAAATTTTAAGCAAATGCGGTACATGCGCTTCCTTATTTTCTGAATGTGTAATAAAAATGGGTTAAGTTTGTTTGAATAATCCAAGATATTTAGTTAAGAACTTCTTCCTGATTCAAGATTATTAGTTTAGCTTGGTTAAGTTTTGAAATAGCGTTGCTCAGGGGGATAATTTGCAACTGGCTCGAAAAAGCACGCAGCTGCCAATTGCTTGCTGATATTAAAGGGCCCCATCTGGATTTTTTGAGGGGAGCCCCAACAGCCTTTCACACGGCTCTGTTCTGTACCTCTGATAGATACGTCTCTGAAAAGAAACTAAACAGGCGAGCCTTAACCATGTGATTGCTCGGATTGGTCAGTGCTAGATTTCTGGGTTGACCTGATATTTTTTTATTAACGCTTGCGACATTCCTGATGCCAGGCGGACATGTTTGCATAAATAGCGCTTTGCTGCTTTTGCTTGCAGGCTGGGCACCGGTGGCCACTAAGAACCTGCCTCCTGTTCCTCTGAGTCGTCGCCGAAAAAAAGACGAGATCGTGACGCTCAACGTCAGCGGTCGACGTTTCCAAGTGTGGCGGAGCACGCTCGAGAAGTTTCCAGAAACGCTGCTGGGCAGCGCGGAAAAGGAGTACTTTTACGACGAGGAACGAAACGAGTACTTCTTCGACCGCGATCCGGAAATCTTCCGACACATCCTGTGTTATTATCGCACGGGCAAAATGCACTTCCCGCGCACGGAGTGCATTGCCACGATCGACGACGAGCTGGAATTTTTCGGCATCATGTCCGAAGTGATCGCCGACTGTTGTTACGAGGACTACCGCGACAGACACCGCGAACACGAGGAACGAATTCGCGATGATAATAACATCGCCGACAGCGGCGCTGCTGGACTCATCGCGGCGACAGGAAAACTCGTCTCCTCCAACACCACCACCCTCAGGCAGCGCATGTGGCGAGCGTTTGAGAACCCCCACACAAGCACCCCTGCTCTGGTTTTTTATTACGTCACCGGTTTCTTCATCGCCGTGTCGGTCCTTGCCAATATAATCGACACTTTGCCGTCCGGCAGCAAGCCTGGTTATGCCGAGCCTTTGCCGCTGGGCGAAAAATATCATCAGATCTTTTTCTGCCTGGACACGGCGTGCGTTATGATATTCACCGTCGAGTACTGTTTGCGTCTTTTCGCCGCTCCGGATCGGTGCAAGTTTGTCCGGTCGGTGATGAGCATCATCGACGTGGTCGCCATCCTCCCCTACTACATCGGCCTCATAATCACGGACAACGAAGACGTTAGCGGCGCGTTCGTCACGCTGCGCGTCTTTCGCGTCTTCCGAATTTTCAAGTTTTCGCGCCACTCACAAGGCCTGCGCATTCTCGGCTACACCCTAAAGAGCTGCGCGAGCGAGCTGGGCTTCCTGCTCTTTTCGCTGACCATGGCCATCATTATCTTTGCCACTGTGATGTTTTACGCCGAGCGGGGTATGGAAAACACCAAATTCACCAGCATACCGATCTCGTTTTGGTACACTATCGTCACCATGACAACGCTCGGGTAAGCAGTGAATGTGCTCTAAGTGTGTGCCGTGATTGTTTACTAATTTTGACTGTTTTCTTTGGAAAAACGAAAATTTTATTTTTCCGAATGGCTTCTTTCTGCGGTAGATTTTAGGCATTTGTCTATTTGAGTTTGCTTTGCTTGTCTGCAGAAAGTCGCTGAAACCAGCTGAAGACACATGAAACAGTCTAGACTAGGTCAAAGTTTTGATTTGCGTTTTAACAACTTCTTGGTCATGTGCACAACAAGCACATAACTGTCGGACACAATGACTCCACTTGTCCCAAACGTGAAACAAGTTTGATAAATGTTTGATTAAAATACAAAAACTGACAATTCCACTTTGAAATAAAGAACTTTAGGTAACAATAACACTTTTGGCTCTGAGTATTAAAATTTAACCTGACATTGTCAAAGACGTGAGGACATATTTCAAACTATTCCTTTTATCATTTAGTTTTAGTGCATGATTACTCTTACCATGCTCCCAGCCAGTATTCTTTCAAAATGTTTAGAGCAGTGTTTCCCAACCTTTTTCACCCCCGTACCATTTCGAGGTTTTATGCTGTGCTCGCGTACCACCTACATAAGTTACGCGCGCTGAAGGCGGTCA
>JGI24158J21664_10001071_pt1 | contig 29177 bp, 17 predicted proteins | sample Ectturendosymbi3_FD_21664 | JGI IMG/M metagenome (IMG submission 21664) | reverse complement strand
TTGATAATATTTCGTGACAAATAATAGCCGACTGAGACACCAGAATTTGCTGGAAGTGGTGTGAAGTAATGCTACTATATAACATAAGAGTGCTTTTAAAAATAATATCTCGGGATACTGAGCATGTTACAAACTTCCATAAACAATTTTAAATTTTGCAGAGAAGTGCCACACTACATCGCATCGTACTTTAACAGATTAACAAAATTACGGTAACGGGGAAAAACGGGCAAAAACAGACGTCGCGGTTGGACCTGGTCAAGAAAAGTGTTGATGTGTTAAAATTGAAATAGCATATATGACATAAATGTTATAGTAAATAAGGTAGCCCGTACTTTAGTTAGAGCAAAATATTTTTCTCAAAATTTCAGCCCCCCTTTAAAAATTCCTGCGTACGCCCCTGAAGTTCACTGTTCTGGTGTCATGCAGTTTTGAGCTTGCAGTTCACTCGTGTTCACTGCTTTGCGTGGCCAAACTTAGGAGCGAATTTTTTCTGGTGTTGGTGTTTGTTGCTTAACAATATCACGGCAGCAAATCTTCAGAGGTTTGCTTCAAGTTACGATAGAAGGTGTTTCACCGCATGTTGCTTTTGAACACTGGTGCCACGCATAGTAATTTTTAGACTGGCCTAATGATCTAGCGATTTTTCAATGTAATCTAGTGATTTTTTGCAAAGTATATTTTGAAGAAAATCGGTTGTCTTTTTTCTGACTTTTCAGCCGTTTTCAATCTGAAAACAATTAAGTACGTGAATGATTGTTTGGAGATTTGCACCAACTGAACATACAAGTGTTTTTAATTTAAGTTTCTAATCGTTTTCTCTTTCGCACAGTTTATCACTGCAATATTGACCATGACGGTATTTTCATTTCGTTGCAGGAACGCTGCAGAAGAAATAATTATATAAATGTCAGGTAGATTGGTCTAAAATACTCCGTGTGTGGTGTCGTTTTCAGCTCTCGATGATTGTTGGTATGACATTTTCCAGGCTTCAGCATGATCTATTTTAACAAACTTGCAAATGATGCAAAGGTTTTGGGGTGATCAAGTAAATAACTGAATCATTTCAAGCACAACTGCAAACTTCGACAAACATTTTTAAATCTAGTGAATTTGTTTCAGATCTAGTGAATTTTTTTGTGAATCGAGTGATTTTGTAGAGAAACCTGTGGCAGCACTGCTATTGAACGCAGACATCGTGGCAGGTAATGCAGCAAGACAGTGACTGGCTGGTGACAGCGGCAAGCCACGCATTTTTATGCTGTGTGAAAAGAAGCACACGTGAATCTGTAACCATGAGCGTCTGCAAGGGAAAACGGACGTTTGCCCCCCTAGAAATTTGATCTAAAACCAAAAACGTTTGGACAATCTGAAAACAGCAGTTCAATTTCGATTAATTAGTTTAGTTCTTGCAATAGCAGTATAGTTGCCTGTATGACACACTGCACAAGAGGTAGGTTCGCTGTTCTGGTATCATGAAGTGGTGAGCTTGCAGTTTACTCATGTTCGCTACTTCGCCTGCAGATGCAGGTTGCAAAGCTTGTGAGCGGATTGTTCGATCGTTACTTTTTATTGCGTAACAATAACATGGCAACAAATCTTCGAAAGTTCAGTGGTCGTAGGCGTTTTGCCGCATGTGACTGTTGAACGCAGACATCTTCGGCAGAAAATGCTGCAAGACAGTGACTGCTAATAGTGGCAAGCATCGTAGTTTTGTGCTGTGCAGTGTGAAAAGAAGCATGAATGAAAAAGAAGCATTGCTTCGCCAACGAAGTGCGATTATTGCGACTGCTGCCGTAGCAACAGGGGCGTAACGAGGTTGGATGGCACCCGGGGCAAGAAGCAACTTTGGCGCCCCCTTGTTCGAACCTGAAATCTTTCGCAAGAAAATGTACTGTATTGAAGAAAGTATTTGTGACATTGTTGGGGCTTTATGGCTCCCCCCACAGTGATTCAGCGCCCGGGGAATTGTGACCCCTCGTTACGCCCCTGCATAGCAGGGGGCATTTTGGTTGTGGTGTAGAAAGGGCAAAGCGTTTTGTGAACGTGAATTTGCATTGCATCGTCAGCAACATGGAAAGGATAAGCAAAATATCGAGTTTGCCCCCCTGGAAACGTTTCTGCAACCGCCATTGCTTCTGACTTGAATTATTTCAAAATTCTGGCATTTTTCCGACATGTTTTGGTTGTTTCTTACCTGCAAATACAACAAACAAATAATATTTGAATTATAGAAATTTTAATAAACCATTTCTTTGCAATATTCAAAGTCTCGAGACCTGAAACCTTCGAGACTGAGACTGAAACTCGCAAAAATGGGATCGAGACCAAGTCTCGAGACTCCATCACTGGTCGCTTTCTTTCGGAGTTTGGCCCTCGTCATTTAAAACATACATTTGTTTAATGGTATTCCAACGGTTTAAATGAAACATTGCTCGCACTTTTTAAAAGCACACGTACACATAGATGACTTACAATTTGCGCCGTAGGTAACTCAGAATGCCTTTATCCTTTTTTCTACTCACTGCTACTCTGAACACATTTACCAAGTGACTAGTCGTAATGTTTGCATCTCGTTTTTGTGAGATTCGGACTTTCTCTGACAGTTTCCTTGCCTATGCAATATGAGATGACTTTATTTAGTGCGGCTCTGGTTTCAGCGCACTTGCATTCAATTTTCGACCAAATTCGATGATGTCGTAAATTGTCAGAACACGAACTTCTGACTGCACAAATTTGGATGTGAACAAGCTGATGTAATAGATAGGTTTGTTATGCCATTTGACTTTTAATTATTTCAGTCTACGTGGCCTAACTATTTTTAGGAACACTGTCTTACATTGCGGTCAAGGGTGACAGCTATTCCAAGGACAATTATCATCTTGTACGCATCTAACTGCGAAGACTTAACTATCCTGCTCACTTCTCAATATACACATGTTCAGTAGTTCAACAATAATATTTTATTCAAAGGTTAAGCATTGTGACATAGTTTTACTTTTATATTTCAGAGAGAGAGTTCTAAGGTATTTTCTAGAAGAGTCCTCAGGGGTCACCTCCCCATGTTGGACTGAGCTTTCAGTAACACAATCCAGGCCTTTTGAAAGCCGCATTCGGGACTTCCCGTCTTTAGTCGTTCGCATATAGAAATAAAATCATTTTCGTTTGAGTCCGGTCCGGTTCGGAGTTACTTCAGTCCGTTTGAAATATTTTGTTGTTTTCAGTCTTCATATATTGACAGATGTTGGAACAAAAGGTCTCCAAACTTGAACTGCCTTACAGCTTGCTTTTAGAAAAGGAGTCATGCAATTCATGACGTCAAAACATGCAGCTGTGGCTAGGGACGGATTTCGGGAGCGCGGGGCCCTAGGCCATCTTAGTTTTTGGGGCCCCAAGCTGGTGTGACCTATTTGGTCGCTTGTCTTAAAAATGTGAAAGTATGCCCCTCTTCCATGTATTACCCCAAGCTAAAGAAACCCCTTCTAGATCCTACTGCATGCGACGAGAGGTGGACACAGAAGTGCTATGCTTCAACTCAGAGCTTGTTTTCCAGTATGACGTCAAAGTCACATTTGCATATCACACGGAAGGCTCAGCCACAGAAGCGAACGTTAAGTGAGCATGAAAATATCGCAAAGCCTCACTGCTTACGTCAGAATTAGCGGCTGTGGTAAGCTCGGCGAGTGAAGTGCATTTTGAGCGTCGTATGGAGCTGGTGCAGCAACTACCTGATTTGTTGAAAGAAGGAAAGGAAGTTCACATTAATGATTTGGTGAAAGGTAATGAATGTATCTGACATTGCTTGTTCCTAACACAAATTATTACATGCTTGCTGAATAACTACATTAATTTATTAGTTGAATGTGCAAATAGACAACCAAACAATGCTTTTCTCTACATTAGATCACCGATCACCACAAAGCAAAAAACTGACTAACACTCTTCCGCCTTGCCCCAACGTGGATATGTTCGATGGAGATGAATGTGCCATACTGGAACGGGAAAAAGAAAACAGTGGCCCAATAGAGGCAAGAGCGGACAGTACCCTGGATCTCACAAGTAAACCGTACTGCAATGCTTGCTAAGGTAGGTCATTGTTACAAATTTTCCAATGTCAACCTTTTTGCCTCCGGTCTAAAGATGCCATCGGCATTAAAACGAAGAGGTCCGAAGGGTCACCACCTGACGGTAGTAGGACTTTCTGCAAACAAAGCCTGTCGGAGTCGAATGGGTCCCCGATCCTTCACGTTACTGCACCCATCAGAGAAAAAGAAAGTTGTATTTTTTTCAAATGTTGTTCTCAGATAATGTGCGTGAACCTTAAATTGCCGGTCACAGTAGATCTGCCTTTTGGTGGTAGTGTCTTTTTGCACAATGACTTATTTTTCAATATTGTTTCAGTAATATTGCGTTGGTTCGTCGAAGAACGCGTGCTGCTGAAAGCTACCAAAGGGGAGCTTATTGAAGAAATGCAAGTAGAATCTAGGCCAGAAAAAGTGTCGAACGCTGTGCTGGATAAGCATGTTGACATATATTCTGTACGAAACTGCTTTACCTCTGATGCATGACAGCTCATTGAGAACCTTGTTAAGGTGAAAAAAGACAGCAAGGTGGACATGCGTCACTTGTCAGCGTGACACCGGCGAAGGACGGTCGATAGCTTGTGAAGCCTGTCTCGAGTGGTTTCATTTCAGATGTGTTGGCTTGACCTCTGCACCGAAAAAAACGACGTGGTTCTGTCGCACGTGCCATGGTCACCGTGAAAGAGAGGTATACTGAAATTTTGATGGAAAGAATATGTTTAGTATATGTCACCGAAAGAGTACTTTTCAGACTTGCAACATTCCCTTTTAAGTCCGAAGGTCGTTGCACGCAGGCCGTACTGTGTAAATAAAAGGCAGTAGTGTTGAGCTTAGTTTGATGTTCTTAACAATTGTGTTCCTTTTCAGGCACCATTTTCAGCCTTGTAAGAAACGTTTTCCCACTTTTTCTAGGGATTCGCATTGATTTTCTTACACAAGTACTTTTGAGCGGTTGTTAGTGACGTTTTTGCTTCACGAAAAATAAGACTGTGTGTCATTTCTACATTTCGCAATTTTATAACTCCAGTACTATTCATGTACGCGTCTCTACATTGCTTGCCATGGTTCATTCTTCATTACAGTGTTATGGACGTGACGTATATGCGAACACATGTCGGTCCGCCTCTTGAGCGACTAGCATCTTTTGACATGTGATGTCCCGTCACATTGGAAAGTGTAAGCCTAAATTTCTTAAGGTTTAATCTCACTGTTTGCTGCAAACTGTGCATTGCTTCGAGGTTTCGTGAACTGTTATGCAATTCTTTGCCATAATTTTAAAGTGTTCTCATTCCAGTGTATTTTTTCGTGTTGTGCTGTTATTATTCAGTATTCAGAAATATACACTGAGTAAAATCGGTTGAAACCAAGGCTGGTAAAGGATCGCAGCTACGTTACCTAAACTAAGTAGGGTTGGTTACCGTCATGCAAATGGCAAGGAACTACAATAGCGTTGAGCTCTTCTTTCGTATGTGCAGCGATTCATACAAGTCGGCTCAACCAACGAAGACCCTCTGGACCATACGCGCAGCCAGAGGGGTCATGGAACATGTAGTCATTTTGTGCTTTGAGAGGCGTTCTCCCAAACAAAATAGTGTTATTTGCCTAAAATCACACCTTTTGCCACCCCAAAAAATTTTTGGGCTGGCCACGCCACTGCTCTGGACCTGGACATACCAAATAATCAAGGGAGTTGGGTGGTCAGAGGCCCTGCAGGTCTTAGATGGAACCGTATAGGAGGTGTTGAATGCAGCTTGTCATCACAGCTTTGGTGGTGCCTGCCAGAGTCGGCAAAAGCGTAGTTGGGGTGGGAGGGAAAGAACCAGTGATGAGGCGCAGCGTGTCATTCAGCGCATCTACCAGTTTTTTGTTCTGCGAAACCAAACTGGGGCACCATATTCAGTCGCACTAAAGACAATTGCACGAGCTTATATAAGAATATGGGGTGTAGTGGCACCCCATGAGGCAGCGCGGAAGATTTTTGCGTGCAAGGATTTTCTGACATAGACCCTCGACCACACGGATGGAAACAACGTGCAAGAGTGATCATAGGTCAAAAATGACAACAAAACTAGAATTTGGACCAAACCTAAGCCGTTACTGCTAGTCACATTAGCACCACTGTTGATTATCCTAGGACTTCATAATTTTCGCACATTAGCTTTTGAGCTCGGTCGATGTGCTTGCCCTTAGCGCAAGCTGCCCGCGTATTTCATTTTGGTTGCTTGTGCGTGATATGACTTTAATTTTCGATTTTACAAGCTGTCATACCGTATATTGTAAAAGGCGGAAAACCAGCTGGTGTGCATAGTCAGTAATTAAGGCAGTAGCTTCAAGTGATAAACAGTTTAAACGCACAATTTTTCGTGCGTAGGTTGGTTGATGCGTGTGCGTGTGGCTCAAGGTACCCAGTCACAGAAGTGCAATAAAAAGAACAAAACACCAAATAGTAGATTTCTTTTGTTTTATTCCTTGTGTACGTGTTTGGTTCAAACACAAGATCCATATCACATTGGTTGAAAAAACGACACAAAGGCACAGAAAAGCGTATTAGCAAGTAACACTGAGAGCGTCGCAACACTGGTGTTCGTTGGTGCGCATAGTCATTAATAATGTGAAGGACACCAGCATCTGGTTATGCAATAAGGTGTTGTTTGTTGTTCACTGAGTGCCACTCATTTCTTCAGAAAAGTTGAGAACCTACAACTGGACGGACACAAAAATTAAATAAAATGCTTTAATGAATAGTTTTTTTTGGCTAAGAACACGCCAGTGCACTTTTGCAATAATTTCCTAGCCATAAAACTGGCAAAACTTCAGGTCTCCTGCAAAGAAGTGGAAGGCAGATGATAAAAATGCGATTCACAGTAAATCAAACCAGCTTTTCTTTAATGCGGCGTAAAATGAATATGATTTCAAATGAGTGTAGTCTGAAATGAATGTGGTCTCTACTGAACGTGGTCCCAAACGAATGGTCTCAAATGAATTGGTTTTATCAATAGTCATGGAACCGTTTGTACATTACTTGTAACATCATGCCAAATCCTATCAGTGTAGGTGATTTTGGAACACTCTTTGTTACACCCTCATCACATGTTGACCATTGATTTTTGTCATGTGTCTTCTTATGCCCACATCAATAACCCACCCCAGTATTCATAAATTCCCGAATTACACTGTTCTTCATATGCACTGCCACTAACACCATCCAGTGAAGAGTGATGCCACTGCACCGGGCTCATTCGTTTCAGCATCAAATTTCCGTGATCAGACAAAAGAAGACTAACTTATTTGTAAATATTATCAAAAGAAGCCTTAATTTCACAGGAACACGGTTACGCAAGTGCGATTTTCACACTAGACTAACCGGAAAATCTGCCATGTATGCAAGGGCATAATTTCGGGCTACGCAATGTTGGGAATGCAACTATGCTAACCGGAATTGCGGAAATATATCCTAAGAAAACCATGCACCATTACTAGTTTTTTTTCGGTTACCGTAGTGGCGTTCTCAACGTTGGTATGACTGAAAAGCATGTCAAAAACTGGCTCTCTTTCCGGCTGCCTGCCGCAATTCTAAAATCTCTCCAACTAACAGCTGTCTTTGCTGTCTCCAGCCACTGAACTGAACTGTAGAGGAGTGGTTCTCAACGATCAGAAATCTCGCTCCCATAATAAAAAGCACAGTGTCTTGTGTTTAAAAGGCTTAGGCTTAGTGTCTCGTGTTTATTTTAGTGTCACAACAGTGCAGGATGTCACTCCATTATGGTGGTTGTCATTATACCAGAGATGAGCAGAGTCACATTTTCAGACTCCGCTCCTGCTTCTGGCTTTAGGACTCCTGTTCCAACTCCGAAAAATTATGAGACATCAACTCCGACTCCTGTTAACTCTCCGAAAACTACCAAGTAACTCATATCAAAAAAATAGTTTCTATAAGGGTTGCGGAGTCGGAGGTAAAGTATCCGACTCCAACTCCAACCTTTCCAAAATTTCCGACTCCGACTCGGCTTTCCACAATTTGCGACTCCGACTCCCGACTTCAACCTTTCCAAAATTTCCGACTCCGACTCCTTAACATAAAAGGAATTAAATTTGGTTGTTAAAATCAATGGAAATCGTGGTACACAGTAAGAAACGTCTCTTTCAACAAAAGTTTCAAAGGAAATTGCACCATTTCAACAGGAATTCCCATTTTAGGAGTGTGATGTAAAAAATGATACAACTGGACATCCGGAGTCGGACAAAAATCCGACTCCGACTCCCAGTGTTGTCAGAAATCCGACCCCGACTCCACCCAAAAAGCTCCGACTCCTGACGACTCCAACTCCGCAACCCTGGTGTCTGTTTTGCCTCATGAGGCAAAATATATGTTATGGCTAATTTGCCCTAGAACACAAATGAACACAAATGGTTGAAGTGGTCATGTGACAAGCACAATACAGAGAGGCATTAAGCATGTTGAAGTTTAGAGTTATGTAGTGATGTAGTGGAGACCGAAACCTTCGAGACCGAAATCTAGTTGAAACTTCGAGACCAAGACTTCATCAAAAATCACGAGACCGAGACTCGAGACTTGAAATTCGAGACTGAGACTTCAATATTTGGGCATTTTGCCGATTTTTTTAAATGTCGTCATCACTTCTTAGTTGAAATTTTTCAAATTTCTGGCATTTTTCCAAGCTATTTTTGTTGTTTCTCACCTGCAAGTACAACAAAGAAAAACTCTTTGAATTATAGAAATTTTACTAAACCATTTCTTTGCAATATTCAAAGTCTCGAGACCTATAGCCTTCGAGACCAAGACGAGACCTGAAACCTTCGAGACCGAGACTTGCAAAAACGGGTGTCGAGGCGAGTCTCGAGACCGAGACCAAGTCTCGAGACTCCATCACTGGAGTTATGGCTGAGCCAGTCACGTATCTAGGGTATAGCAGGCATGGCACGTGCCATGGGCACCACTTTGACGGGGGGCGCCACCATTGCTTGGCAAAAATTAAAATATTTATGTATAGTTTACTGAACCTCTATTCTGCGCCCCATGCCAGGGACGGAACAAGGTTAGATGGCGCACGGGACAATAAGCAAGTTTGGAGCTTGGCGCCCCCATGTTCGAACCTGAGGTCTTTCAGAAGCAAATGGACCGTATTGAAGAAAGCACTTGTGACAATGTTGGGACTCTTCGGCGCCCTACGCAGTGAATCCGCGCCCCATGGTGATTCGGGGCCCGGGAAATTTTTCCCCTTAACCCCCTCTCATTACGCCTCTGCCCTATGTATTCGTAAACTGCAAAGCTGCATCAACACCGCGCCATTTCCCAAAGCATTAAGTTGGGCGTGTTATGCCTAGTGTTTCTAACCCGGGTTTTCCCGAACGCGAAACCCGGATATTTTGGCTATTTTTGACTACCTGAAACCCATTTTTTTTCCAACTTATTTTAATGTTTTGATGTTCATCAATAATAAAACTAAATGAGTATAGAAGTATGTTGTAGTCGTTATGATAATTTATATTTTATTTTGCTGAAAAGTTTAAAGCGAAAATGAACACAAATATTTTCCGTTTTAAAAAATTTATTTTCTTTATGGTTTAGCTTTTGTTAAAATTGTGCCTATATTTAATATTTAAATTATTATAAAGGGCGCACATTAAAATTTTTTCATGGGCGCCACTTCGCAAAGATATCCCTCTGGGCTTAGCTCAGGGCTTCTCAAACTTTTTTGTTTTGCGGCCCATTTACATTTTTTTTCTATGAGACCCACATAATGGATAGTCTAGGGCCCTAGATGTTAACGATACGTGTAAACGCCCCATTACAAACCTCAAGAGGCATTTTTGTCTATGGTGAGTCATAAAAATGCACACAAGCCACGAAAGTAATTATACAGTAACAAAACTACCATATATTGGAAACAATAAGGTGAAAATATAACAAAAAGACAATTCAGTTTGTAGAAGTTATAGAGCGCAAGCAATGGAATGGATGTACTTTATGCGTTTTACACAGATCATCCATTCGTAGATTGATATATGAAAACGCAGGACGAAGAACATCTCAACATTTTTCGAAAAGGGTCATTTTTTGGACTTGATGATTATCAATTTTGAGACTGCCGCTTCACAAAAATATATTGCGCAAAGGGCTAAGAGTTTATGAATAGGTAGATAAAAAATGACTAAGCATTCCTTTATTGTCCTTTCCAAAAATGACGTAAGATCTGTTTTGAAAATTCCAGTTGCAAACTCTTGTTGTTTAATCATTCCATAACTCATCCTGGGTTTATTATGGCAGGTGTGTGGTTTCCTGAAATTCCATTCCACCTATAAACTAAGCATCTCTACAGACATGATTGTCGAAATTAAGGTCACAAAATTGCTAAGAAAACTTCTTACAGAAAGTAACTGGCGTTAGATATTTTCTAGGTTAATCCATGTGACACATTTAAATCATATCAGCTTTTAGATAAAGTAATCGATTCGTTTTCAGCAGCAAAAGAAAGAAAATTTTGTCCTTGGAATTAGATAATTGTAAGTAAAGCATTAGATTGCAGTGTTTCTTTATTTTATGCTGTCACGAACGGGCTGGGTGGGCGCGCCTAAGCCGAGTTTGTCCTCAGACGCGGGAAACCCGAGGTACGCCATAGCTTGGAGTGTCGTTTGTTTTTTGCAAAGTGCTTTTACGTCTTTTGCTGCAACATGTTGCTGTAGATAAAAATGCTGTTTGAAATCTACGTAGTCGTATTCAATTGCGATTAAACCAGCACGAAAAAATTCTTGTAACTAACCTCGGTAATGAAATGTCACTTTTCTGCTACATCACACGTTCTTTTTCTTGCAGGCGTCACAACGTTTCTTTCACAATGCAGTTAATTTGGGGAAACATTATTTTTTGTAAGCATGTTCGCAGGGATATTCACGTTGAGCTTCCTCAGTCCGGTTGTGCTAACTAAACTGAAAACAACGACATAATTCCATTTTTTTTAATCTGACGACTTTCGTCTTATGAAAAAAATATCGTCTTTGAGAACCATGAATGAAAATGTTATTACTCCACCTTTAATAATAGCGTTGTGTGTTTTCATTACTGTTTGCATTTTCTTAAATGCTTACAACATTCACAAGACCAGCAACAAAAATTTTACACCCGTGAAAAACTAAACTTTTCGCTGAACAAAAAAATGCACAGCAACGTTAAATAAAAATCGTCAGTTTGTCTAAGCGATGTCAATAGTGAGCAACATAATCTGTGCGATTACAGACATCCACTGATGCTTTTCAAGTAACATAATCAGTTATTGCGCTACGTGTTTTGCCTAAATCGAAATGTTTTTGATTCAATGTTACAATTCAACGGTCTCGCTGGTCTACCCTCCTACTTGCAACGAAGCTGTTGCAGTATATACCTAAACACCTTGGAAAACACTCTTTAAAACCGACCAAGTTGAAAATGAAAATTTTTTTACGACTTCGCATGAACGCGCAAAGGAAGCAAAGCTTCTTCGTATTCCAAGGGTTGCACTGCTTGTAAGCAAACCTACTAAATGGTTGCGGTCATTTTTGTACCGAAACATCTCCACTTGTTATTGTAATGTATCAAACCAACACTTGACATCGAGCATAAAGCCTTTACAATGAATCAAATACGCAGAACAAATTTACATTCAAATATTGAAGTTGTCACGCTTTTAACGTTGTGCAGCAACTTTCAAGTTTTGCGCACTTTTCTTTGCAATCTTCGCCGATGAAGTTGTACTTTTGATATTTGTCTTGCAAAAATTTTCCTGGAAACACTCACCAATGTATTTTGTTTGCTCCTCTCTTTCTTCACTTGAAACATTTTGAAGCATCTGCGTTACTTTGTGTTGTAAAAGGTATACTGCTAGACATCGGACGTAATTTATGACATTCCCTGCTACTCTAACCGCTGATCAGTAACTTTCCCTACTCACTAAAAAAATCTGTCTCCTGTGTGAAACAATTTTCGTTGAAAATTTTACACCTTCACTAAACGAGGCACCGAACTCGCATTATTTTTGTTTTCTACTATTCGTTCAACGTTCTGCTGTTCAACAAAAAACAAATAAAGCTACTTTGCCAAACGCCACATGCTTTTTCTACTGTAAAACTCGCGTTGTGCGTACAATCGCTATGTTTTATGCTTCACAACAATTTTTTAGTTTTCAACGACAGTGATAACTGCTGAAAAAGTTCGCATAATCTGTGGACATTGTCAAATCACAATTCCCGGTCACTTGAGGGTTTAGGTTTCCAAGCTTGCCACAGTGCGTCCGCTCAATCTCCTACCGCCCCGTTTTGAAAACCAAACGTTCTGGGGAAACTACAGGAAAGTGTTCTCTTTGAGATGACGTATAAATCACTTCGCGTTAAACTTGTTATCATGAGTTTACTTGAACATAATTTAAATCAACAAATCTCACTGTTTAATTTTCGTCCTTTTAGCTCTACACGCAAAGTTAACGTTGGCGAAAGTTTTGTTTTATCTACGATTAAACCTGACACAGCCCTACCAAGTGTCAGGTAGTTGGGCTTTCTTCATCATTGCATTTTCGCTGAAGGTTTATTTATCTCCGTGTCTAGGTAAAAAATACATTGTGCCATTTTTTGCAAGTGGTCATCGCCTGGGCTAAACAAGCAGAGTTGGTGTTGAAAAAAATTTTCTTTGATTAACATTCTTACCCGAGACAGCTATACCAAACGTCAAGTGGTTGATTTGTTTTATCATCACGATCTTGCTAAAATTGTGTTCACTTCCATGTGCTAAGTCGCAAATAACATGATGTCGATTTTTGCATGTGGTCGTTGCCTGAATGTAACACCAAACTTTGGATGCTACAATTCGCATAAGAAAAGGAACTGCTTTCTTACCGCTTGGCTTTGATTTTCTTCCGTTGCTAAATACATTCTGCGTGGTTCTTAGTGTTTTATGCATATTTTCATGCAAAAGTTTTTCAGATGTTGCGAAAAAGTACGCATGGTCATTGAATGTGCTGATAGGGAGACTTACTTTCATAATGGAATAAAAGAAATTTATGATAAGAGATTTTATGTGAATAAGATATCAGTACTGCGGATGCGTAGTGGTACGTGAAATCGATGTCCTATAAAAATAATTTGCTTGATTGGTTCGCTTGCTTGCCACCTTTGTGAGGAGCCGCAACTTGAATAGGCCTACAGATTGTGCAACTTTAAATCATCGCAAAAAGATAAAAGCAGACCCGTCGGCAGATTCCTCGAAAGCTTTCACAGTAAATCGAGAGCTTTCAATTAGGGTTATTTTTTTAAAGCTGATGCCGGCTGCTTAATGTGCATTGCACACCTTTGAAACTAAAGCATTCAACACTTAGGCTGCACTTTCAAAAGCTGGAATGTTAAGGTAACGGTGGCTGGTTAATTCGCTCTCGAATATCTAAATAATCATTCTTTGCACGCAGGCTATATAAACTACATTCTACATTTAAAGCTACTATCGCGAATAAACTGAACCATGCAGAAACAAGGACTTCAGTTTAAAATACAAGTAGTCAGTAATTTGTTCAGGGGTTTCACACGAAACATAGATCAATATAACATTTTTTTGAAAATCCAAAATGATGCATAAAAATTTTGCGGGAGGCTTTGACTGCCGGGTTTGTCCTCCACGCTGGTTGTGGGCCTGATTCAATTTACACAACACTGCGAAAAACAGTTTTGATCTTTTATTGCTTTAACATTCTTTTTAATACTGTACACGCAGCGCGAAACTTGCATTGCTAAAGACGATTTCTAGCTTACAACAATCGACTCACAAAGATAAATGCACTCCATGGGCGCAGTGTTTCATTTATATATACATGCACTGTAAAATAACTTTTCCTGTTAAGATATGATACAATTGCAGATTGCAGATTTAAGCTTGAAATGCACGCTACGTCATAAAGTAGGAATTTTTATTAGAAACCATTAGGCTTACAAGGTTTACGAGATTACTGGCAAGGTTCACTAGGAATCATTACGTTTACAAGCAGTAGCATCAGGGGTGTAGTTGGGCGGGAACGCGTCGCAACGGCATTCCCACGCCTTTTTCACGTTTTTCTTTAAAAAGTCAAAGGTGAATTTCTTGCTAGAAGTCATACTATTTCCTTGCACAAAGGGTATTTCAACACATCCTCTCTCTTGTGTTAATGCAAATGTGTGCAGGTTTGAAAGAACACATGAGATAGGTAATCGACTATGTGTTTTGCGCTCTTTGCATGGTTTGCCCGGTCAGCGTTGTTAGCTGGAATCGCCAAGACTGCAACAGGCAATGCATGCAACGAGGACATAACACTTGGTCAATTGGGACCAGGGCCGTCGCCAGCGGGGGAGTCCAATGGTGCCTGGCCCCCCATTTGAAATCTGTGCCCCCCATTTCATTTATGGCCTCCCGATTGCTGCGTACATCCAATATTGTATTTAAAAATATGCTCCCCCATGTGGTTTTTGCCCGCCCCCCTGCTGCGAAGTCCTGTCGACGACCTGATTGGGATTGGTCTGTGTTTAAATGCTCTGACACAACTGTAGTTTCCAAACAGCCATTTTCTGTATTCTGGTCGTAAGAAATAACAAAAGTTCCTCAGGCATTAATGGCCAAGGACTGCCCTTCCAGAAAGTGTTCATATTACCCTGAGGCGAATTTTCATTTTCGGAGCCTTAGGCTATTTTAAATTGGGGGCCCTTCTGGAAGGTTTGCGACGATGTCATACAAATTAGCACTACACATGCTCGTTACATTCACTGAATATGTTTTTCCAATTTAGAAATATATTGCTTTATCTTGAATTCCCTCGATATCAGGAACAAAAACAGTCATAATGAAACTGACGAAAAAGCCAGCGGTGAAGTTATCTAACAACAAGGGCGTACGCAAGGAGGTTTTGGGGTTAAAATCCCCCCTTGAACTTGATATTTTACGAAAACTTTATTACCTGCGCAAAGGAGTTTAATTGTTTTCGCATACTTTTTGCTTGCTAATTTGTCGACATAATGCAGCCTGCACAACTCAGAAAGCTCGAAGGGTCAAACTGTCCACATAAATTTTCTGCGGGCTGCAAAAGTCTATTTCATGTCGATGTAGAGATTTCGTTGCAGAATGGAAGAAATTCTGAAACGACAATTACTTATTCGAGGTTGAGCTTTTGCAACATTTTCCACAATTAAGAAAGCTCTCGCGGGCAGCAAGAAAAGCTTTCGCGGGCGCGTACGGCCCACGGGCCAGATGTTGTGCAGGCCTGACTTGATACAAATACGGAATGAATTTGCATGCAAATTTCAAGGAACATTGTAAATGGGTCGAAAAGTAATAACTAGGTTTTGGTGGGAATCTGGGTCATCGTCTGCATCCAGAAACCATCTCACCACTTTTTGCAGACCTTTCCTTCAACCACGCATGTTTAAAATTGTGTTCCACGATAGTTCACTTTATCTGAAACAATTGTCTTTGTTTTGTCTGCTATGGCTAAGCAGCGCAAGTGCTGACCACATTGGTTACATCACCAATTTCAGTAGCGTGATAAAACTGTTGCACGAGCTCAAAAACAGCAGTTGCTAAAACAGAAGCATTCAGGCATTTCATAATGTCACAGTAGGGAAAAGAAAAAACTAAAAATTAGCTGGACTTCTGTACATAAGCTGAAATCGAATGTTTTCTTGCGTACATTATGCGCATTCCTCAATTTTTGTGTAGTTAAACAAGATTCGATCTTGCAAACCGGGGTGTGCGTCAGACAGTCCAGCTGCACACTTTCTGTGCTCCACTGTTCGTATTCGACAAGCCATTAGCGAAGCCTCATTTTGCAGTTGTAAATTGCTCGGAGCAGTGATGAGTGTGTTTTACTCCACTGTTTTAACGCGCGGCCTGATATTTTTGTAGTTATGAACTGCTGTGTCGTAGCGTTGAGTGTATTTTCCTCCGATATCCTAGCTTGGAGCGCTGATAGTTTATATTCCGTTTAATGACACATAAATTAAGGGGAGTGCGTGTAGAATAATGTGCATTATATCAACAAACTTGGTCAAAACGTTTGTTTGGAAACAGGAATATGACGTCCAATTGTGACGTCACAAACAACGCACACCAAATACAAATGACCACGATATGCCACTGAATGACTCCCCCATGAAAATTTTCTACGTACGGCACTGTCTGACAACACTCCCATTACATATTTATTGAGCTCCCTGTGCAATTGCATAGTTTGCAAGTGTCAAGAGATGGCTCTGAGCACTGCACCTGTACTTCTTACGACACCTAACAGCCCGTAGCCGGCGATCGACGGGACTTTTTGTTTGCAAAATCGCTGAAAATTTTGCCGTACTTTATCTTTCTAGCTAAAGCATGTTCAACATACAGAATAACAAGACTTTGCAGCAAAGCCTCCCCGAAACAAACCTGCTAAGGCTAACTTCACTGGTGCTTCATATCAATTTTCAACTGTTAGAAAATAAACGGAGGGAGCAATCGGTCTCAAAACGACGTCAGTGACTGACGACGTCATTGACTGGCCCCTCACGAACAAAATCCTTGGCTGCGCTACAGTTAAACTGAAGCTATGGTCCTTACATACCTGCGTGCTTCAATGACTAAGAGTAAGTCAGGGAGATTGTGTGATTTCAGATTTGATGAGGAAAGGGGCATTTTTGTATAATTTAACCGGAAAAAGGCTGGATATATTAATGTTTCGATGGAATTGTGTTTTTCGAACATTAGTGATACATGACTTGCAAATGATTTATTGTACAATCCAAATTAAATGTGTTTCATTTTAAAAGTAATTGTTGTTTGCAGTTGCATTATGTTGTTTAATTTTTTGTAANATGTACCATTTTGTCAGGCAACACTATGTAGGCATATAAATTATGATAACATTTTTATTTGAATGTTTTGATATACTTCATAATGAATCGGTATGGAAGTATGATGTTTTTGGTCGCTTGTTTTGAGTTATGGTCCTTATTGATAATTTACATATAATTGCTTAAAATTTTAAAGCTAAAATAACACAAATATTTTCAGTTTAAAAACATTTATTTTCTTAGTGGTTTAACTTTCGTATTGTGCCTATATATATTTCATAAATTATTAGAAAGGGTGCACACTTCAACTTTGCCATTGGCGCCATTTCGCTTAGATATACCACTGCATTTTGCGCCATTTAATATAGAAACAGGCTATACCTCATTGGCCTCGTGTTATCTGAAAAATGGATTCAGGCGTTTTGTTCCACACGTTATACGTTACAATAACCAATTCCCAACGCCATAAGAAGAGAATACTCATCGTCAGTCACTTCAATCCTTCGCGGTAATCTATGCAGATCTTCTGTTAGCGGCATAGTAAAAAAATACAAATATAACTGCTTTCAAAAATTACTGGAAATTGTCCATACTCCCGAAAGTTTGGGATCGCCCAAAATTGGGGGCCCTAGGCTTAAGCCTTTTGAGACTAAGGGTAAATCCGCGCCTGATATTACCGTTATCTTAAGTTACTTTTCTGCTAGTAACTGTTCTCTGAATCGTCTGAACCTGTGGTTGTTGTTTTTTTCCCTGAAGTCCTCATGGTAAGAGCGCTGTTTGTAAAAAAAGCACCAGGTTAAATTACCCCAAAAAGTGTGGTATATTCTCTTACTTTTGTGTGCTTGATTTGATTCATTTTCCATTTAACTTGAGGCAAACTAAGACAATTATTGTGTGAAAACGAACAGAAGCCGGAGCTGGACCTGGACCCATGAGAAAAGAGAGCTACGGAGCCGAAGCCGCTCTCATGAAAACCAACAGCTCCGAATCTGGATCCAGAGCCATGTCCATGAAATGAAGAGCCCGGAACCGGAGCTGTGTCATTTTTACGACGGCTCCGCAGCCCTGGTTTAATCCTCTTAGAATGTGTAAAAGGCTTCAAACATTAACTCTGTCGGCACTTGCGCGAAGCCCTCTGCAGGTGCGGGGACCTATTTTGAAAATATACCTTAAGAAGGTTTAAAACCAAGCATGGTTGAGAAGCGCAGGCATACAGTCTTCATCGTGACTTGCGCACTTGGTCTAGCTGTTGGGTTGGACCTCTTCCAAAAACATGTGCATTGGTGCACAGTGTTATTCCTTGCCTTTGTTCATTACCAACAGAACCATCGCAAGAAGGTCTTCAATTGAGGGACGTTACGTTCGTGGAGGGGGTATTGACATTCTAAAATTTGACAAAAAAACCTACTGATTTATAGTGTTTCATATTTCACATTGGGGGGGAGCTTGAAGCTTTGTTTGGGGGGGACAAGCCCACCAAATCCCCCGTGGCGATGGGACTGGTTACCAACAGACGTTTATTTCAAAAACTGTATTACCAAACCATGCCTTTTGGATGATCAGTGGTGATCAGTAGTCATAGGCCTTTTGGATGATCAGTAGTGATTGCAACGTCTTACGTTCGACGGTAATTGCGCTGAACAACGTCATACAATAGAGCCATTGCCAAGTTGTATAACCATTTCGATTAACGCCCTTTTTGATAAAAGCATTGACGACAATCACAACTAAACATATCGTTTATCCTTGCCTTAGGTTTCAGACTGAGGTTCTTGCCTGAAATTCATCAAGATGAGAGCAACACCTTTTTCTAAGCTTTTCCTGCTGAAATAAATTTTTCTATTACTGCAAATGTTAAGTACACCGTTCAACAAAGGAGACTTTTACGAACCTCACGCTGCCGATTGGCTGGCTCTGGTTCACTCCATTTGCAGTTTAAACCGACAATCTGAGCTCAAAGTTACCCACGCAAACACACCAACTGGGCTACCTGCTTCAAGAACGTCATTTTCCGGCACCATTGCGTCATGCAGAAAAACAGTCGTTGTAATGAAACAGAGCAATGATATCTTTGCAGGGTTCTTAACTTCAACCGCCAAAATTTAATGTTGATAAGCCTACCTAATGACTAGGCTACAACTTATGGCAGTTATTGAAAATGTCCCACTGAACGGTAAAAAGTAGCATGAGGTGTGCCGAGAAATGTATTTTTTCATAATTTTGGCGACGGCAATTAGCGGCATGCCAACGCCTGAAATATGCTTCTTACCAGGGCAGTTGAGGCGAACGATCTTGCCCAAGGAGCGCTGCGGCGATTCACTCAGTGTAGGTGAATCGGACACACAATCTTCCAGTTGAGAGGAGGACACTCCATTACTGAGCTATCGCCGTCCCAGCAAAATCTTCATCACGAATGCCTAGGAGTCAGGTGATGTTATGATGTGCAGTAGGGGTGTTACTGAAGAACCAACGATACGAGAAAAAAGATGGAACTTGCCTTGGCTATTTACCGTGATTTCATGCAAAGTCTTTTTATCAGATTTTGATAGGAGGGTCAATATACACCACGAATAACCGGAGCCCTAACGTTTGCTCGTCTGCCGTCGAATATCACCTCTTTCCTAAGTTCAAAGGAATTTTGACTGGGATGGCGGAAATGGCTTTGTCTGTGAAGGAAGATGTAAGAAGTGGGGCACAAATGACCCCCAAGTAAGTGTGTTAAAATAGCCCTGATTTCAAGACAAACAATGGGGCACATTAGCAAATTGGATTTGACCCAGACTTTTGAGTTAACATTTCATCAATTTGCTTGCTCCACAGACACACGTCCTGTTTTTTAGGCTAGCCTATCTGTCTAGGGCTTCTAAACACAGAAATTGAAAACAGTTAGAACTTTTAAAACTTTTTAAAATTTATTTTAAAATAATAACGAAAACTAGAACTTTTAAACTCCTTTCAAAAATTAATTTTTAATCAGCAAAGTGCCACCCCCTAAATGTGCCGCCCGGAGCCCCCCTTGATAGGCCACTGGGCACAAACCTACGCAATTTGTGTTGAGACTGAACTTAAACCAACTTGGGCGTTCTTAAAGGGCAGAGAAGGCAAAGGGTTTCAAAGCACCTTGTGGTAAACCAATACGAAAGCATACGAATAAATCAATATTTATTCAGACAACAAACTGTCACGGGCAACAAACAACACCGACTCTAAAAGTATAGAATTTATATTGTGGCCGTGACGTCATACAACCCTTCACCGTGCACACACAGGAAAGGAAAAAGTATGACGTGGGACGGCGCCGAGGAGCTGGCCGTTCCGAGGCGGAAGCTTGTCGCATAGACGTAGCCAGGGAGAGGACGAGGGAGATATGCCCTCCAAATTCTTGGCATATCTAGTCATTTTATGCTATGAGGGGCGGTATTCCAAACAAACATGGTTGCTCGCCTAACATCAAAAATTTTGGTCCCCAAATTTTGGGCTAGCTACGCCAGTGGCTTGTCATCAACAACATAAGCTTGCCTAAGCAAATGGCGAGAGAAAAGATAAGAAAAACATTTATTAAAAAGTGTAAGACAACCAGACGACAATCTATTAAAAATTTTGCTAAAGTTTCTATCTGTGATTCTGTTAAAGTTCCTATTCTGAGAAAGTGATTCTTTTGTGGTCTGTTCTACTTGGTTCTTCAATTCTTGCAAAAATCTGAAAATCCAATCTTTGGTCGTTTTCGAAGTCTTTGGGAAAGTTTCGTGTTTCCATTTGTGTGTGAGCCAAAGATCTAATCTCTCGGTAAGTTATACCCCAAATAGGAACCTACCCTAATTTACTTAAACTTAAATAAAAGGGAAAACACAATATTTTAAAGGTGCGATTGTGTTTGATTGTAAATGTTGTTGTATTTTATTTTGTGAAGTTGTGGTTTGTGTGTTGTTGTTCAATTTCAAGAGGGCAGTGTTATCCCAGTTTGCGCATTAAATTGTGTTTTTTCTCGGGAATTGTTAACAACCAGAAGCGTTAACTTTTCGTTTTTCGCACTAACAATGTTGTGCTGGGTTTTTATTGACGAGAGCGCATGATATTTATGTAATCAGAACGAAACCATTATCGAGAGCCACTATCAAGTAATCAGAACGACACATTCAGAAATAAAAGTTCGTGAAAATTAAACCTTTTTAAAGTGACATTTCAGGCTTTAACTCATCCGCTAGTCAACTCATGAACGTGGAAGAGGTAAAACAAGCAGGTCCGAGTTTTCCGCAGGTTAGTTTTCGTAGTTGGTCACTTTCCAGTAGAGTTAACGGCTTCACCTCTGGGAATATTTACACTAGATTCAGGCTCGCAGTTGTTGATAGTAGGTGTTTACAACCCAGAGACGCGTCAGAGCCAAACTAACGAGATGAACGTCTCCACGACCTTTTATCCCTTGATCGGTGTTCTTAAAACGTTTTTCTCTATGCGTTCATAACAAAAGATTGCAAAAGCAACTTCAAGACGTCCGGTCAAGTAGTTAGAAAACTGACCTGTGCTCCTGCAACAACTAGGTTGCCCCCTCAACTAGTAGGGATCTTTGTGGAATTATAATCGACCGAAAACCTCTACATCCAGCTCCGCAGCACACCCAGAACCTTACAACCTGAAATGCTCAATGCTTTGAACAAAGGAGTTCTTTGATTGACTCGCGTGTGTCAACCAAGTGCCCTGGATGTTCTGCAAGGGCAGCAAAAGATTTGCAAACTGAGATGCTCATCCGCACACACAAGAAGGGAGGCGGGAGAAAATCCAATCACTACCATGGCATCTCTCTCCTTCGCCTGCCTGGAAAAGTGTAAGACAACTGTCCTGAAAAGAGTACTGTGAGATAATTGAACCTGGAAGATTTCCAGTGCAGTGTTCGTCCTGACCTTAGCACTACAGACAGGTTCGTCCAGAACGGGGACAAACGAGGTGTCGGCACCAGGCATCCAATGCAAGGGGCATCTCAAGAGTGAAATTACCAAATATACATTTTACTAAAATGCTGCAACTATACTTCGTATTGTAAGGCTACTAAACTAACACATACCGTATGAATCTGATGGGAACTTGCCTGAGGGAGCATGCAAATGTATGTTGTGGCCCGATAGAGAGATGAAGCACTGTAATCGTCCTCTTAAGTCCTTACACCGTATCTCTCTTTCCCCATTTGTGTCTGGCCAATTCCTGCAAGCCTGTTGTTGATCTGCGACTTGTAGTCTTTAAAATATACTTCGCTCGACTTTGTAATGGAGCGCAGTCCATTACATGTGGAAATCTCCGGAAAGATGGTACTATGCCGTCATGAAGGGAGATCACCGGATACAGATAAAGAGCCCACAAAAAAATACACAAAGCCCTGAGAAGTATATATAGCCGGACGAACCAAGCAGTTTTAGAGTGATCATAGTATGTGATATCTATTGCTGCTTGCCATTTTATCGGTGAGTCTTTCCCCGTGTAACGCATGCCGCTAAAACTTTTATACTTTGTTGAATTGCAATTGTGAAAACAAGAGCAACATAAAGCTTATGTTTTTTCTTTTTTTAATCTATAGATGTGTGGTTATTTTCGTGCAGTAGATGAATTCTTGTTTACGTGCAGCAGATGTGTGGTTGCAACGAAATGAATTCGCGAAACAAGGCAGAGTTAACAAACTTTTTTGAAATCAGAAAATAACTTTACAAGAAAAGAATGCGAACTTTTGCCACAGTAGGCAACAGCTAACGATGCAGTCTGACCAAAGGGTCGAAACACATGAAATGGAAAATAAAGAAGTTAGGTTGCGGTACATCAACAAACGTTTACGTCTAACTCCAGCACAAAAACGTTAACACAAGGTCAACACATGTGGTAGAACCAGGAGTCAGAACGATCGCCAGAAAGTCTTCAGTAGGGGGGCTTTACGTCTGTGCAGGTGGCTTGAAGTTCTAAAATTTGATAAAATCACTGACTTATAGTGCTTCATATTTCAATTTGGGGGGGCTTGGGGCTAAGCCCACCAAAGCCCCCCACGGCGACGGGGCTGCCGGGAGTGCAATCGCGGCTTCACGCGCAAATATTTTTCTGTTGTGCTTATTATTAGTTTTTTATTTTTGGCTTGGCAGGGAATACTGCGTGATGAAAGATTTTCAGCACAACACTATGGTTGCATTCGAAATTAACAATCTGATTCTACCCGATTGGTTCAAAAAGCTCCGTAGATAAAATTCGAACGCACTAACGCAACAGTTTTCTATACGAACCAGACAAGTACAGTAAACGTCAAATCAATGCACGATTTCAATTGAACTCGTTCCAACAGAAGACTCTCTTTCCGAGGCATAAGATGGAATTGGTACAACTCGCAAGGGATTTACGACGTACACTGGGAGGTCCCTTTTTGTTGGCACATGAACTAGACTGCTCCGGAGATCACAGCTTGAACTGATACGATGTTGATCAGCATATGCGAACTGACTCATGTAAGCAGTGCTACGTAAAAAAATGTTTAATGAAGAAACAGCTGCATGAGCAATAAAGCTTAATTTTTATTTTTATGAGTAATGCGACGCCTATTTAGTCCAAACGCGACGTACAGCGTTAATATTTTTGCCCTTGCTTTCTTTGACGTAGTTATCACCATCACCACACCTCATTGTGTCTTCAGCGATAGCAGAGTCANAGAGTTTGCAAGGAATGCATGAAACGAACAGCAGGCCAAATTTCAAGCTGTGTGTTGTGATATTCTGTCCCAAACGTTTAAGAAGTGTCAAGCTTTACAAATAAATTGTGATGTACAGATTATCAAGTCAGCCCTTAACAAAGAATAGGTACGATTTCGTCATTTGAAGACAATTAAACTCCGGACTGAATAAAGATCTACAAGATAGTTTTGGTTTGAAATAGCGCATTGTTCTCTTTAAGTGTTTTGAACATGATCTCTCTTTTTACATTAGGTGATAGAACCTGGGTTTGAAATACAGTTCCTGGTTGAGTGAACCATTTCAAATATAGCATTAAAAATCTTTGTAAGGGACTGAGTTCCTAGTAGCAATTATCCAATAGTAATAGACGGAGGGCTATGCACAGATGCAGCACCGACTTGATAGAATTGCGTAGGGTTTCGCAAGGAAAAGAGACAAACTTCTTTAACTGAACTGATGAACAGTTTACGTGAAGGTGATTTGATGAGACGCAGAACCAAATGAAGTTTTTCAATTTAGCTATATCACATAAATAAGCAAGATATTTTTACGTAGAATTGATTTCTATAGGCCTGACGCGTAACGAGATAAGCTGGCAAACAGATTTGCTAGATAATGACTTTTGAGATAAGAATTTTTTTTTGCCGAATGTTTAAAAAATAGTTTCTGGGCATTTTATATTTAGAAGCTGTAGTGATTGAGATGACTTGCACACTATCTTGTCTTCTTCGATAGAGGAAAATATCAGTTTGTGGCCAACCTGTATTAAAAGCTGTGTGTATACATTGATGCACCTTTACTTAAATTATGCTCTCTTGAACTGGTGCAAGGTTTGAAAAACTTCCATTGAACCTCTTGTGAAAGTACAAGATAAATTTCTGAAAACATCCAACAAAGCCACTTTGGGTGAAATTTATATACAAAATCATATACTAGCAATCAAAAACCTATTTAAAATGTCTGCTGTCATATTTACGAACTTTAATGGAAACAATCTACTCTCATTACATTTTAACCAGTATTTCAAATTTATTCAGACAATTCGCAAGTACTCCATCAGCCTTGCAACTTCAAAAAACTTCTCGCAGAGAGTAATTTTTTCTCAAGATCAATGCTACCTTAAATTCATTGGAACCACGGTAGCCTATATGGCCAGATAAACCCTACCATATCAAGTTTCGATCTCATTTTGACCTCAAAAAACTGTACAAAAACTACTTACTCTCTCAACTAGATGGTGCAAAGTAACAATAGAATTCGTTTATCGAATCTTGTGTTGTTCATTCTTGCTTTCGTACCATGCGATTTTTCCATTACGTTTTTCTATGCATTTTATACTGAACAAGTAGGCACTATAAATTTTCCCTTTCTACTGCAGGTTAGTCTTCTTCATCTGTCTGTCATTTGATCACTTTCCAACTTGTTGTTTGTCTTATATTATCACTTGCATTTTCAAATAAATGTACATTAATTTCACTGTTTTGTTTTCTCCACACTTGTGAAATTAAATAGCTCATCATGATAACTGTGTCTAAATAGGCGTGCACTCATCTGTAAATATCATTTCTGTGTTTGCTTTTATCAACTTGTCTTTTCTTTTCGCATAACTAATTATATTACTGAAATTGCAGGGTTGGTAGACCAGATAGCCTCATGGTCTTTCACCAATTACTTGTAACAAATGAACCAGAAAATGTTGTTACTTCTGTAAAACTTTTGCTCTTATGCTTAGGTATGCTATAGCTTCTGCATTATAGAAACAAGTTTTTGTGAAATGCTGCTTTTGTCGTTTTGTTTACTGCTAAACTTTAGTTAAATTTGTTTTTATGTGATAGGGGATGATGATCTTTTTCGCTTTCGCAGGAATACATTATTGAACTATCCTAAAATTTTCAGATTCGTTTGTCTAACTCACAGCAGTCACGCGGGACCCTAACGGTGAAAAAGGCGAGTTTGTGTGAGACTAATCATGGTGTCTGAAATTTTCATCAAAAAACTCCAGTCTTTGTAAAAGTAAAATCTTAAAATTTGGTTTAATGAAACTAGAACACGGACAGAATAAAAGTCTACCTAATATGATTTATGCAAAATGAGAACATGCTGAACACAGTGCAGATGAAGAATGGCTGCGATTTTGCGCTTTGCTAAAGGTGAAAAATTGTAAAATCATTGCAATGCCTTAGGCAAGCTTCGTTTACACAAAATGCTTACGTTGGTAGTATTGTCTCGTTAGCAGCTTCAATGGCTTTGAATGATCCCAATGGTTGCGGTAATGTAGATTGATAAGCTACTGGCAGGACTCTTTCTTGATCGCACACCCAATTCTGGCTTTTGGATAAGACACTGCCAAAGCGTTGAAAAAAGTATAAAAGATAAATGATTGCCCTTGAATGAGCTCGTCGCTTTTTCGTTAAAATTAAATTTAACACCAAGTACTATTCTACTACTTACAATCGATATCCAAAGCATAAGCGTACGTCATGGGGATGCAGGGGATGCGGTCGCATCCCCAACACTGTAAAATTGACCATTATTAGGGCAAAAATTTTGAACATTTGGGCAAATTTTTCAGCTACATTCACGTTTAAGTGAGACAGTGTCTATATTGCCATAGTTCATGTTCGTGGGTAACAAAGATGTATCACCCAACATACCTTTGGGCAACAAGAAGAATTACCCCAAACTTGGTTTTGGGTAAGTACCATACAGTACCTCACCTGTTTTGGGCAAAGGTAAAAGTTGCCCTTGATTTTGGGGTACTTTTCCAAATAAATTACACCAATTCTTTAAAAAATAACCCACTTGTTTACAGTGCATCAAGGGAAAAAGCTTTCTTGAGATTATTTTGCCATTCTTTTTTGCCTCTAATGGCAAAATAGTCACTTCCTTTTAGGGAGCTAGAATTCCAACAGCCTTCACCAAATTTCAGCTTATAAAAATCGTCATTCAGGTTTTGGGTAAAATTAGAAACATTTGTGTAAATTAGGAGCGTTTGGGTATGGTCCAACAGCTTCAATAAAATCTGGGCAGATGAGAAAAGCTTGGTATAAATTTGGGTGAAATATAAAAAATTACATAAATTGGAAACATATGAGTAAAATCCGTCAGCCAAATCAAATTTGGCAATGTGTAACAGCTTCATTAAATTGTTGGCAACTTCAAACAGTCATATTCAAAGTTGCGCTATATAGAAATGCTCCATTGAAATTCGAATACATTTAGAAACATCTACAGTAAGTGAACTATAAGAACTTTAATAAAATTAGAATCATTTGGGCTTCAACAACCTCAATCAAATTTGAGCAAACTAGAACAACTTCATTCAAGTTTGCGTGAAATTAGAAATATTTCCATAAATTGGAAAAATTTGGGTAGATTCCAACACACTAAATCAACTTTCAGCAAACGGCATTAGCANCATTCAAATTTGAGCCAAGTGGAAGAGCTTCATTCCAGTTTGNGTAACTTCAAACAGCTTCATTCCAATTGGGTAATATGCAAGTGCTTCATTGAATTTTGGATACAATCATAAATGTTTGGGAAAATTCCAGTAGCTTCAATCGAATTTGGGTAATTGAAGCAGTTTCATTCAAACTTGGGTATTACTGGAAATATCTAGGTAAAGTAGAAGAGGTTCATTCAGATTTTCATATGTTATAAACATTTGGGTAAATTGCAACAGCCCAAATCGAATTTGGGTTAATTGAAACAACCTCATTCAAATTTGGGTAGACTTCGAAATATTTGTAAAATTAGGAACATGTGGTGGTAACCCCCCATTCTAACTAGCCCTAACTTTTGTGTACATCAAATTGGTGATGCTGTTAAGTGTTTTTCAGCTATAATAAAAAATGCAACTGTAAATGATGTGAGTTGACACTGTGAAGTTTTCATGTTTCAGTTTTTTTCATGCTTTGAAAATTTCATGGCTCCGTTTGTTGCTCTTATGCTTTTCTAGGCCTACTTAGTAAAATCAGCTTTGAATTGCTTTTTTTATAATAATGCAGCTTTGGTTCAATATTGTGAAGTTATCATTGTTGGAAGTAGTACTTAATCAATGTGCAGCTGTAAATTGTTTTGTGGTAATAATGTGGTGTACTGTGATATGATAGCCTACTGCAAAGTTTTCGTGTTTCAAATTTGCTTCATGTTGTGAGATTTACAAGTGTGAAATCTGTTACCGTGAAGCATTCATAAATACAATTAGCCAAGCAACTGCAGTTGCAATATGTTGTATTGTAGCTGTGATTTCATACTGTTTAAATTTTCATATTTTCCATTTGTATCGTGCAATGAATTTCACATGTTGTATCCTGCCAAATTTTAATGTTTCAAATTGATGGTGTGAAGTGAAGTTTTTATGAAAAGTGGCAACTGTACNATCTATTGCACTGCATANTTAATTAATGCAGTCCAGTGAAGCATTGCTATTTTTATAAAATATTATTGTTGAGGTTATCAGCCATTTGTCATTGGAAATTTGCTTTTGTGCACATTCCTTGGTAGTTTGTCATATAAGCTGCAGTCGTAATGTCTGGATCAGTTCCATATTGCTATTTCTTCTTAGCATGCTGTGTTCAGTGCACATTCAACTGTCTAAACTGGAGTGTTTGTTTGGTTTTCATAATGTGACTTTAGAATTGGTAAAGTCATGATTACAAGCTGTAGGCCTAAGGAAAGATATTGATTGCTAGTTGAGGACATAAGGCTTTGATCTCCATAGTGACGCACTCTTTTCAAGATTGCATTTATTTACCTCGTTATTTATACGATTTGGTAATGAAGGGGTGGATAAACAATAGTAATATCAAACTCAGCGCTGAGAAATCTGTCGGTTGCAGTTCATCAACGATATGAAAAAACCCACATCAACGAATTTGCACGGCAATGCCTTGCTCCCTTGAACTTACATTGTGCATGAAAAATTGCAGGAGCGCGATGCAACGCACAAATTGATTTGTTCCTGACCTTTGACAATTACCTGGTGATTAGACATGCAGACACCTTGATTTGCTTACAATGGTACGTTTTAGTCTTAACATTAAAACTTTCTATTTATACTTTATTTGGGAAAAACAAGATCAAATTTGGGCAAAATTTTTTTGCATCCCCTAAAATAGGCACTCTCGTACACCTATGATCCAAAGCATTACTTTAAAATACTTTCCACAAATATTTCGATTCTCTATGAATATTATCAGTCTTGAGCATCAAAAATCCAAAAGCTTCATCGCTCTAGAACATATTGGTAAACCAAAATCATCTTAGCAGAGTGGGAATTTTAAACTTTTAAGAAATCCTTTCGTGTTTAAATTACTACAAGCATCTTTATCTACAATCTAGATCAGTGTTTCTTAACCGGGGGGCGTCAAGAAATTTCCAGGTGGGCGCGAGCCCCTACGTGTTCTACGACATAGAAAATTTTTGAACTGGAATGTGTCCCTTTCAAACGTTACGCCAGTGCGAATTTTACGCCGCTACATGTTATTTGGTTTAGTTCCGGCAGAGATGGAAGTCGGGGTTAAGTATCTTGAAATTTTGCAGGCCGAATTCGAGTCTGCATGCAAACATT
>JGI24158J21664_10001070_pt1 | contig 29184 bp, 17 predicted proteins | sample Ectturendosymbi3_FD_21664 | JGI IMG/M metagenome (IMG submission 21664) | reverse complement strand
TGTGCAAGTTTGAATCATCGCAAAAAGACGAAAGCAGATGGCAGTCGACTGATTCCTCGAAAGCATACAGAAATACTAGTGCTTTTAAGTGTATTTATAAGAAATGGCCTTTATAAACAGATAAGCTGCATTTCTACTAGTTTCAACAAATTATTTTTATTGCAAAGCATTTTAATAATCAGAAACAAGCTGAAATAAAAAGTCAAAATAATGTTCTAATTTTTTTATTCTAAAAATGTGTTTATTTCATCAGGCCTTGGGTTTAAACTGGATCACATATTTCTAGTTATATGTTCAACTCAAAGATGAGCTCTTTGTAGCTAATTTCACAACCACTAAACTTGCTAATTTTGTAAATTTAACTTCATGTTCAACTCTTGAGGCTCAGATCAGCTTCAGTATCTATCAAAAGGAATTCTTTCATAGATAAGAATGAGATGCTACGCTATACTTATAGAAGATATATTTTTCCTAGTGAGTAGGCATCCTTGGCTTCCTGGTGTGCATGAAAACATAAATTTATGCAACACACGAACAGTAAAATTTTGCCAAAAATAAATATCTTTATGAGAAGGATGCAAATCTAGCTGCTTACTTTACAAAGGAAAGAAAAATTCCACTATAGGATCAGCTAAGCCAAACAAACAATCCAGTGTACAGTGATGTAACAAGCAATGCAACAATGCAGAACACACCCATATGATTGAACACATTTGTAAGAATATGTTACCACAGCCATGTGGTGGGTTTATGGATGGTCACAAGCAAGCAATAAGCCTTAAGTAGCAGATGGTAAACTGTCCTAATACCATTTTATTGCAAAGTAATTTATTTGTTTATTGTCTATAACGTCTTCACTGCAACATGCGAGGCTTAGGCATACATTGCAATGATAAGCAACACACAAAATAAATACATGAATGAACACAGGAATACATATGTGGAAACAGTAGAAAAGTATATGCTTGATGGTGCTAATACACTTACTTTGATGAAACACAAGCATAAAGGGCATATGCATTAACAACGTCATCACAATTATTATAATGTGGTGTTGCCTTGCCTTGACTTTTCAAATGTACTGATTTATAAAATGCATGGGAGTGATTGGAGGCTGCGAAGGACCAGGGGTCATTTAGGCTGCAGACCTCCAAAGGATGAAGCTAATTTTCATGTAAGGGGAACTGTTTATAGCATTTTTATTGCAAACCGCTTGAATAATCAGAAACAAGCTGTGGAATTAATACAACAAAGCATTAAACCGCATTGAGAATAAGCAATATATCACTACAGCATGAAGCAATAAATATCATGTCTTCCCAGATCCTAGAGTATAGTCAGCAGCTCAAAATCAAGAACAAATAAAAAACAAGGAGCTTTGCAAGTAAGAGTTTAACACTAGCACTCTGCAATGAGTCATTGAATGAGACTACTTGAAAAGTTATGCTGGTTCATAGATATTCATACCACATTTAACAATTGTAAGACCAATATGGAACGAAACATAATTTTGTGACAATACCTATGTATATGCACTTAGACAGGATTACTAGTCTACAGCAATAAACTATATAACACTCTAAAAATGTGGTGAAATGAAAAAAATAAGAAAAGAAACCAAAACACTAAAAATAACAAACAATTAACTATTCAAGCACAAAATAACAGAACAAGGTTAGAATGCATACCAATAAGCAAAACAAATAAAACCAACATCCTTCGTTGTCAAACAAATATAACAGATAAAAATAAGGCTGCAGCCTTAAGAAAGGTGAAGGGCAAATCAAAATGATTGAGAGCAACCATGAAAAAATGGATTAAAAAGAACATTAAAGAAACCATGAAATTAACATGAGGAAATTAAATTGAGAACTGGTCTAGCATAAAAAGCATAAGTATGACATTGTGAAAGAGAAGCATGACTGTATTTTTCAGACCATAAGGCACACTTAAAATCTGTTAATTTTTTCAAAACTCGAAAGTTCGCCTTATGATGCAGTACATCTAATGTGTGGATCTGGTTGTGCTTTCTCATCTGAAACGCGAATAAGGACTGAGGATGCGTAATTTTACGTGAAATCGATTTCTAAGAAAATCATTGCTGTTATTTCCTACTGAGTTAACGAAATAATTTTGTCCTTTGTGGTGTGAAGTGGTATTGGATACATGTGAGTAGGTCATTTAGTTGAAAGCAAAGCAGAACACACTGGATCACAGAACCATCATCACAGACAGCAGCAATGATAACCGATTCATTGGTGTTGTTTCAATGAAGTATAAAACAAATAAAAAACAGAGTGCAATTTGCAAGAAGTTGGCCTTGCAAGTTTATGCACAGGCAACAAAAACTTACAGGAAATGGTTTGGCACCAACTAGTTTGTATAGCAAAGTATATGACAGCTAGGAATTACCCGAATTTACCTACTTTTAAGCCACTTTAAATGATTGGCATGGAAACTAACTTTAATTTAATCCATATCCTGATTTGCAACAGATCTACTCAACATTTTTGTGCATGATTGTATTCTTAACAGATTGGAATTTCAATTATAGTGTTTTTTTCAATCACTTTCACATCAAATACCTGACAGCAGCTGTTAGAATTTAATGTGCGTTTGTAAGAATTTTTTTAACATATGCAGCTGTGGTTTCCATATTGCATAAGCAAAGAGCTTGAACACAACCAGTAAACCAATGATGTAATCNTATTTTATGTGGAACCATTTGAAACAGTATTAATATAATTATTAAAGATTTAATTATTAGAAATTATTAATACCAAAAATGCTACTCTACATGTTTTTATTCTGTAAAATTATGTATAGCATGAAGTTATTTTTCTCTACCTAAGAGATTAAAATCAAACAATAATTCTAAATTTGCTATATATCACAAAAAGTCCTGGGAAAAACTTTTCTCATTGTAAAACTAATGTCCACAATTGGTAAACAAATGGTTTGTTTTTCAAGGCATGTAAACGGAATTTTTGTCATTTCAAGCTGCTATGTATTGTTTTGTATGTTGAACTTGCATTTTGTCATAATTTTTTCCACCATTATATTTATGAACATATTTTTGTGGGTTGCAGATTTTTGCATAAATTCACTGATACTAGTTGTTACCAATAAAGTGAATTGATTTAATGAAATGGCAGACAACAAAATGACTTGCAATATTGATTGGTGATTATTATCAGGACTTCATGCCACCTATGATGAAACACTGATTGCTATGGTAGTCTACTGATTTTTTATGTACACCTGAGATTGCAGAGTAAGTTACTGATTCGTAAAAGTTCCCAGCATTTCAACTTATTATGATATACTAGTATAGTGAGTATGGTAGCATTTTGTGATAAAGCTCAAAAAAAGTGTTTTTTAGTCTTAGTTTTGAGAATCTTAGGAAGTTCATAATGTGGTTTTACTGCAAAACATTAGTTGCCATTGTGCATTGTTTTCCCATGGATGTCTTAGTGGAACTTGTATGACATAAAAATACGTGTTCGCGTTGTATAAAACATTTCCTTTCTATTTCTTTTTGTTACTTGTGGTATGACTTCGTGCTTTCAACAGCTTTGATTCCTAATCTGATTTTCATAAGTTTTATAAGGGGAATTGTTGTCAGTGTTCCCTCTAAGAAAATTTATACTGAGCAAATGTTTGTTTCAGTGAGCATGCAACTGCACAGCCATGCAGATTCACAACCGGTGATGCGTTTTAATATGTAAAAAAGCTATGCGTTATATATACAATATTAAATTTGGTTGTTGCAAGTGTGCAAGAATCAGATTTCACTTCACAGATAGTCTGTTTGTAGTGCACATTTGCACAATTGTGCAGCTTAGAGGGAACATTGATTGTTGTGCTTGTGGGAATTATTAACACCATGTGTTGTTATGGAATCAGTTTAACAATTTTTTATCAGCTTACTTCAGACAATCATCATGGCTATGGAAAAGCAGTTTGTAATAAGTGATACCCACACCAGGGCAATTACTGCAGTTGGATTTCATCCTGTCAGAAGAGAGATAGTTGTTGGCTTTGAAGGTAAAAAAATTTTTGAATTTTTTTTAGTTTAGCAAACAAAATGTTCTTGGTATTCATAAATCCTGATTTTTATATTAAAAACTTTTTCAGTATAGCTTGACTGCTTTTATAAGCATTTCTGCTTTTATGAACATTTCCGTTCATCTTGCTGCAAAACATTTCTGCACACCATTTGCAATTTCACAATCCCAGTGTTCAAAATAAGTTTCACATTTAATTTTATTTTTAGTGTAGGAGAATTATTATTAGTGTCACTTCATTGAGAACTTCAACTAATGACTAGATTAAACCAAAAGTGCAATAAATTACCAATGATTATGAAGGGAAAAGGCTCATTAAACTGCATTGGTGCCATCACAACATGAAACTACTTTCAAAGATAGTGAATGTTGTGCAAAATAAAAATGCAAGCACTGCTTTTAATTTTGTTCAAACCGTGAGTTCCATTGATTACCTGAATTGAATTTTACTCAGGTTAATTTCATAATTGTTGGTATAATGACTTGGTTTCAAACAAACCTATTTATGAATCTGACAGATGGTGTGATGAAGTGGTGGGAACAAGACACTGGCAAGCACATGTTGACAAGTGCAGAGCATCGTGGGTGGGTAACTGATCTCAGATATTGGACAGAGCAAAAGCTTCTTTTGTCTTGTGCCAATGATGGAATGATTGTTGCTTGGGGTGGTGGTGGGAATGTGGTTGACAAAATAAAGGTAAAAGTTTTGAAAAAATGAGCTTTTTGTTTGATTGATTCCTATGAAACTTGCTTGTCCAGTTATCACCAAATAACACATGGATTTGTCTTAAGTACTTCCTATTACACTGGGGCAGAAAATTATTGTGAAATGCAGGAAGACTACTTAAACATTTGGTACCTGGCTGAAGAATGGTTAGGCATACTTTTATATTCACAGCATAGAATTTTTTACTTTTTAGAAAGTTCATGGGGTTGGCATGTATATCTCTAAAGTTTACAGCCTCATTGCATTATGCTTTTCCACTCTTGTAAAAAATTTGAAAGGTTTTTATGATGATTCAATATGTATTTTCATTATATAATTTATTAAGATAGTGTTTCGAAATAGCAGTCTGACTGAAGTAACTATTGCTGGCAGAATAGCATAGTGCGATTCCAACATAGTATTATTTTATGTACAACCAGGGATATAGATTGATTGATTGATTGGTTTATTGTTTCATATATGTCTCAATTGATAAGCAGAAACAATACAAAGAGCCATCGCTCAATAAGGAAACCAATTGTCAGTGAATATTAGAGTAAATTAAAACACAATGGCATAATAACAGATCAATTTAAGCAAAGGGTGTTGCTGTGTCATGTAGGATTGGTGAAAGACCATGTTGGTTATCTAGTCGACCAGTCCTATTTATCACTTTTTGAAGTGTTGAAGAACAACAGATGGAAATCAAATAAGCACGGTAAAAAAAACAAACAAGCAAACATAGAACTTGGTGGCGTAAATTTACAGATAAAGAGAGCATGCCTATGCACACAAGGAGTGGATCAAATTTAATTGAGGAAGTTTTTGGTGTAGTCATAAAATGTTTAAACAAAGAAAAAAATAGATATAAAAAAGAATAATTGATGTGGCACAAAAGAATAACAAAACAAAAAAACAAACAAACTATGCAGTGTAATTTTATGCGAAAATAGGATGGGCACAGGAAAGAATGAGAAGCGAAATTAAAGATACATAGAAAATAGACAAAATTACAATTTCAAATTACTGAAAACTCTCAGCATTTAATTCTTGATAAATGAGCTATTGTACAAATATATAATTATGTGTCTTTTTATGTAAGAAGTGTTTCTTAAATTGCCAGTTATTGTTAAAAGTGACAGAAGACTTAATACGGTCTGGTATAAAGACCACACTTTTGGGCCAACAAATGCAAGGGAATATTTTGCTGAAGAAGAGTTAACCCTAGGTAGAAACAGGTTGTTGGAAGCGGATAGTCTTGTGGAGTAAGAATGAATTGACCTGATTGGAGTAAAATAGTCATCAAAAATGGTTTGAAAGCTGTTGTAATAAAATTGCATGAATTTGCCTACTGATAAGGTAAAAAGTTTGGGAAGGTATAAGATGTTTAGGTGCTGGAAAGGTTCTTCCATTGATGTTGTTTTAGTTGGTCTTATTAGTTTTATATCTTTATTTGGTAGGGCAGGAACACATGCGAACAGCATTCACACACTGTTTTTGGGTGTGGAAACACATTCATACATTTCTTTCATGTTTTCATTTGTGGTGTAATGAAAATGAATACTTCATTAAATACTGATTTAAAAATGAGTTTGAAGTGCTGTTGAAAATGGCAAGTTTTGTTGGGTGCATTCCCACACTTTTTTTTAGCACTACACCCCCCACATCAGACAGCGAGCTGCAAAATGCCTTGACAATTAAATTCTGCTGTAATATGACAATCTCACAACAATTACTGTGTTTCATTAATTGGTGTATAAAATACATGGGTTTACTATTTGTATTAACAAATTCAAGGTTTCCATAAAATGGGCTGCTCTGGCACTGTTATTTTTTCTCTTTGCAGTGCTATATGTTTTGCGTCAGGCATTAACGTGATCAGCAATTCTCACTAATTTTCAGTTATTTTCTTAGTTTGGATATCCAATATATGTCATGTGTCTCGTTATAAGAAGACAACAAATTATTCTTGGCATGAATGGTGCCGTTCAACTCTACAGTCTGGATCCACAAAAGGAGTCCGGTCACATTATCGACCAAAGAAAACCATTTGTCGCCAAGCACCACAGCGACATTGTGCCCTGTGTAGTTTGTCATGAGTCAAGAATATACACTGGAGGGTAATCATCAGATTTTTTGTTGTATATTAGCGTGTTTACTCGACTGTGCTTTTTGACGAAGAATGCGCATTGTCAACACCAACAAAAAATAATTATATTTTCGTTGCTGCCAAAAAACTTCTTACAGTGTAACATCTACGAATATGTCCGTTTAGTTATTGTGTTGATTTGTGTCCGAGGTGCTTCTGTTTCAAATTCAACATCCATCGAAAAGTGGTAGGAACCTTCATGGCCGATGATATTATGGACACACTTATTAATTTGTAATGCAGATTTTTAAAAGAGACATTGCAATTTTGCAGTAGAAATTTTAGCGTGATGTTAATGATTTCACAGTCTATTAAATCTGCGAATGACGTTAGTTCGGCTTTTTTATTTAGTGGCAAGACAAATTTTTAAACAACAACTGTGCGCGAGTACCTTTTAGAACAGTGAAACAAGCTTACAAGTCCCGACTGAAGCAGCTTTTCTGATGTTCTCAATATCAGGCAAAACACGTTTACGGCCGCACGTAGCTTCAACTTTTGGATTGTTGTTGAAAGTGATGATTTCTGTTTGTGAAACTTCATTGCATTTGTGTTGTAGCATGATGTCTACGAGGGCTGTAAAATAGCATGAAGCTCTTCTCACCGTCTCACACATTATACCCCGTTTTATAATACCTTTGTTTGGCAGGTACGATGCGATGTTCTGTATTTATGATGCAACGCTATACCCAGGCCGAAAAGGTCTTGACCTGATACACTGCAACAGAAAAGCTCACGAAGCTGGCATAAACTGTATGATATTAGTGAAGGACAATGAAAACAACACATGGTAATTGCCTCATTCGAGCAATAGGTGTGCGCTGCCTACATGAAAAGACAGCTCTGGCATAATATTTATTTTTGGCGTATGTAAATATTCGCACTATGTAGCTTAAATGAGCAGCGTAGTTCTATCACCAATCTCACCTTATTATTTGACTAACTAGTTCTCGTTTGACGAATTCGATAGGTCTTTCCTTGCACCCTACAGTATTGTTCGCTTACCTGTTTAATCTGTTCAACCTTTTCAATAATATGTGAATTAATATAGCTTTGATGAAGTGTCTGTGTCTTTTTTTTCAAATTTTTCTTTCAAAATCTGTTGTTCATTTTTTGCGTTATCTGGTAACAGATAATGATTCTTTCATAAGAAAGAGAAATTTTGATCTTTGTTCGCATACCTTTGGATATTTGTTTCTGTTTGTCAACAAACTTTTTGGCGTTTGTTTTTCCTGTGTAATTTTGTTAGTTTAACACTATTTTTCAGCAAAATCAACTCTCGTGTTTTGTAGGGATCACGTAACTATCTCCAGATAGATCTTTCAATGTTTTTTTAATGAAGTTGTGAATAAACGGACTTAGATCCATGAACTAGAACTGACTAATGCCGAATCCAACATGCATTTCAGGTTAATCACTGGTTCCTTCGATCGCTCTGTCAAAATATGGTCGCAAGATGGCAAGCTCAGGCACAGGCTGGAAACAATATTTCTGAATACAATCACAAGCTTATGTTATATTCCACGAGCGAAAATAGTATGGATAGCATCAGGAGCTCAATATGCTACACTGTTTGATCCGAAGGCCGGGGAGAACGTGAGTTGAAGGAGACATATCAGGCACTAACCGCGCTTGCTGTATGGTGGCTACAACACAAGTCTTCTTTGCGCTGACCAGGTGTTTTGTAGGAGCAGATACATGTATGTATAAGGATTTCCTAATGAAATTTCCCAATTACTAAACAATCTTCTCAAGTTTGTTCTAGACCTTTTCTCCCAGGCGTTGTATTGTTTCAGAGGAGACGTTTTAATTAACCAGGCCTATCATGCCCCGAGGTTGCCATGCGCATTGTGTGTGTATCGACTACAAGTGTTGTTTTCGAAAGCTTTTACGTCGAGCGTAATGTCGGAGATCTTAACTGAATCTGTGCAGGGTCGTTTTTTTTGCGTAGTTCAAGGACACTGCGTACCAGGGCTGTGGAACCGGAGTCCAAGCAATTTTGGTTGGCTGGAGCAAAAAGCTTCTGGTTGGTGGAGCTCGTGCTTGAAATTCGGGTTTCGGTTCCACAGACATAATTCGGGTTTCGGTTCCACAGAAATTCGGGTTTCGGTTCCACAGACATAGTTTGTGGGGTAAGCGAGTTGTACAAATAAATACAATGTTTTTTAGTTTTTAATGGACCGAATTGTTCTGGAGCCGGAGCCAAAAATTTTAGATGTTGGATTCGGAGCCGAAAAATTAAGGTGCTTCGAGCCGGTGCCTGAAATTCAAGTTCCGGCTCCACAGCGCTGCTGTGTACAAAGGTTTTACATTATTCGTCTGTAACGAGCTGCCTTGTCGACTTTTCTATGAGTTTCTGTTTAAAAACGCAGGCGTTTATATAGTTGTCCAATGCATTTGTTCTTAGCCCCTGCTGCTCAGGTCATCTTGCCCAAACTGTACAACAGCAGTTTTCAACTTAATTTTACAATTAACGCTTAAAGCTGATACTTTCAGTGGCTAATCTTTTACGCGCTCTATCGAAATCTGCGTGAACGTTTGCATTTTTTGAGTAAGGGGGAAAAATTTCGCCGTGCGTGCGTGCGTGACGTGTAACAAAAAGTACTTGGCCTGGATTCCTTTAAGTGTTGAGGTTATTTGGCGAAAATTGGGAATTTCAAACACGAGAAAGAAACCATAGCAATTGCAAAAACGCCAGGGCACCGAAAAAGCGGAAGGTTATCGAGTCGTTGCCCCTTGACTGGTGGATAAGCTGTATAGCAAGCCAAGGTTAGATCGAAGTGGCGTATACATGGGAAGCAGCTGGCAGATGATCAACACAGTTGTGCTGGGTCGCATCTGGTCTCTCTCGGTGGACCAGGTGCTCAGATCCACAGGGATCTGGGCGTGGCAGAGAAAGTATAAACCCAGCTAAAATGAAACTGCCCGGGTTGTCATAACCCTTTCGCATCTGGCAAGCTCTCCAATTATTTTCAGCGGTTATGAAGGGTGACAAGAGAAACTAATTCGCTTGCACATGTAGGTGCAACCAAGGCCGGTGCTAGGAATTGTGGGGCCCAATTAGAAAACTGATGGCGGGGCTCCCATTCTATTCATAAGTAAAGGTCCGTATGTGTTTTCATTTTGTGTAGTATGTTCATCTTTAACCAGAAAAATGAAGGCTTGGTATGCTAACGTTTTGAAAGACTATGAAAGCTTTGTTTAATTATTTTTTAAAAATACCAGATTTAACAAGTACAGAATAATGCTTATACACAGGTCTTTTAGAAAAATAATTTTCAGGCTTTTTATTTGCCGGGTATTTGAGCATATTTTCAAGGGCAATGATTTTAACAATGCCATTTTCTGTGGATAGCATTGCCAAATTCTTTAGTCTCTCTTGTGAAGTTGTTGATCGTAAGTATGTTTGAAAAACTTCTTTCAACTGATGAAACTGTTACAGGCATTTTTAGGTAAATCCTCAAAGCACTAAAAGCATTAAGAATGCTGTAAATCGATTGTGTACTAGCAGGTATTCAAACAAAGCATGAGGCGTAAAGATAATGGAAGGAAAACGATTCCCAAAGCTTCAAGTTCTTCAGTCAACAATTAGCTATCAACGTCATTCGTTTTTTTCGTAACTACATCTCCATCAGTACCCTGTTTTATTGTGATGACTGTTAAAGCTGCTTCAAGTTCTGGGGGTGTAAGTGCAAGGAGCTGGGGGTGTAAGTGCACACCCAAAAGTTTAAATTGTCAAAATTTTGGTAAAATCTCAAAACATTCGGGAAAACTTTCGACATTTTAAACAAGAATTGAAATTATACTTTTGTTATTGAGTGTGTAAGTTTATTATATCATAGAAAGCACATTGAATATATAAAAAGACCAAGCTGTTTCTAGTAACTTCGTGTTTTAATTTGTGAGAGTTGATAAGTGGCTCACTTGAAAGTTTGGAAAAAGAAGGCACTTCGTTTGTGTGCTTTAATTATACACTGAGGTAATTGAGCATGCTGCAGGGCACCTACTTCATATGAAAGTGCAGAAAAACTTCTTAAAATTTTAGCGGCAGTGTTTGGATGAGCCATTTTGCCATGCTGTTTGTTGCATATAAGTGAAGTTGAACCGACAATGTTGTGAGACTCACCGCACAGTCATAATATGATACATGCCACATATAAGTCTCCAGAGAAGGAAGCAGCTTTAGGCCTACCCCAGCTTGGTGTGAGGTTCCTTGCCGACAGCAACAGCTGGAATGTTAATGGAATGCTGAAGTCCAGAACTGAGGCAGATGCTGAAGAGTACTGCGACAGCTGGTTTCTGACAATGTTCGGCACACCCTAGCGTATTTTTCTCAGTAGGGTTATTTAGAACGAAATTTCAAGTACATTGCCAAATATTCTACAGTATTTAAGTCCACGGTAACTTTATAGAGAGAAATTTGTAGGGAGCGGAAGTTTGTCGCATACAAGTTTTTCGGGCAAATTTAGGCAAAATCTTTTGCATCACCAAAAAATGCCTGCTCCTGCACCTACGCTGCCCTTACGCGTGTACCTAAAAAAGCTTGTTGCACTTCAATGTACCGCACTATCGGCTCGACTTAAGCGATGTCTTTCCTTTCCAAGTTTGCTGTTGTGTTTTGATTAAAACAGCTGGTTTATGTCTTTTTTCATGTATAAATTCAAGTTTAAAATACGGAACATTGCTGATCTTATTCGGGTCGTTTTCACAAAATTGCTTTATTGACGACCGATTACTAATAGTAACCGTCCGCCTTATGGAACAAGTGTAAAACTTTACAGGTTACAGAATTTCTTCCAACGTTTCAATCAGGATCGGATGATGAAATCGCCCACAGGCTGCTGAAACTACGGTATAATCCGGAATCCGGACAGATAGTAGGTGCGTTTATCTATGAGCCAGGCGTGTTTTGCGGATTCGTGTAATGGGGGTGGGGTTCAGCTATGACATACTTGTTGGTTACAATTGTCTGGTTAATATACGTTTTTCAGGTACGACCAACAGGCGTCACCTCCACGTGTGGAAATTTAACAGCGCCGGTTGCTTGACTGCGCTCAAATGCAACCATGCCATTGACAGCGTTGCGTACAGTGAGTTTTGATTCCACTCGTTTAGGTGCATTGGCGTATTTCAACTGCATATGTATACTCATTGCTATTGTAAAACATAACCGCGAAAAATGTAGCTGAGAATTTGAACCGCCGATTGCTAAACCTAAATGTATAGAGACGTAACATTGCCTCTAAGTACCTTTATGTTATGTTTAGCTATAAGGTTCGCTATCTTCAGTTGCGTACAATTGCTGCTCGATGCACAAAATTAAAACCCGAATAATCACATTTCGCTCAGTTTATTTTCAGCTTCCCAGAGCTCTGCACTTTAAAAAAAAAATGGTGACCACTCTTGTTGCATTGCATTCACACAGCAGTTTCCGCAAGCAACGCTGCAACAGGTTTCCAGAGCTTCTGTGCGATCACGCATAGCATCTGCAAAAATATGCATAAGTTTCACAAGTAAACACAATGCGTTAAGTCTTGGAATTAAATAATAGTAATGCGTAACGACCGTAGGTAACGAGCCACTACATTCGGTAAGAAATGCTTGCTTAACATTGTTGAAAAAGGGACTTATTGCCCGGTCGTCGTCGCCCTGGTATAAATTTTATGTTATATTGCAACTACTTAGTAAATTGTGTACACAGCGGGCAAAGTTCCTATGCTACTATTCAGTGGAGCAAGCAACGGAACTGTTTACAAGTGGGAGAGGCTGCAATCAAGTCATTTCATGTACAGGTAAGCATCGTTTGCGCATTACTGGGGAGAGCCGGTGCTCTCATACTCGTTGCTGCACGCACTTGGTGTCGTTTGATAAATTGAAGATATGCTGCTACCTTTTAGTACTCTTGATAAATTGAGTTGCTGCAATCCCGTTGCTGATCCTTCCACCATTCCATGTGGTCGTGTTGATTAAGTCATGGAGTGGCAGCAATGCAGGTCGGTGCTGTCATCGGATCCGGGCATGACCTGGTTGCACCTTTCAGATGTAGTAAATTTGTCCATTGTGACAATCACGCTTTAACTACCTAAAGAAATCAAAGAGCTATTAATACCACTTCGCACGCACTAACGGAATGGCTGCAAGCAGTGGCGTAACTAGAGGTTTGAGCCAGGGGGGTGGCAAAGCTTAGCTGAAGGGGGCGATGTCCATACTAGATAAAAACGAACACCCCGAAAATACCAGTTAAAGAATACTAAATATCATATAAAGGGGGCCCAGTTTATACATTTAGCTTGCGAGGGGTAGGCTCGCCCCACTGCGCGCCCCCGTCAGTTACGCGCCACTGGCTGCAATATTTAAAGTAAAAAGCGTGATTACAACAATACTTCACTTACATATTCATTATTCTGCTAAAGACATGCCATTACGTTTGTTGATACATGCCATTACGTTTGTTGATATGTCTTAAGCTTTGCAACATAAGCCGACCTAGCTTTGTCGAATTTTATTTTTGTATGGTTCTGAGGAAGTTTGTAAAGGGATTCCCCTAAACCAGGTGTGTGAAACAGGCGGCCCATCATGTACGAAAATCCTAATCCGACAGTTTGTTAAAAAACTAAATTTTTCGTGTGGCCCAGCTAGATGTCTGAAGTTGGTTATATGGCCCACCGACAAAAAATGTTGCACACACCTGCCCTCAACACTTATAATGTAGCTCGGTTAGAAACAAAAGGTGCTGCGACGAGGCTTAATGAACGATGCGACTGCACTGCAGCATGGAGCTTCTCACGCGAAAGGAGTCAAAAGACAAGCTTGAGAGCATCAAAAAGGAACGCGGCTTGGTAATGAAGAAGCCAAGCATGATTGGCTTGCGGACAACACGAGCTACTCCCTCGACGCGCTACGCTTTCAACAAAGCTCTTGTTGCTCCGTCTTCACTTTACAAGAGGTAATTTTTTGAAGCTCCACCTGATTTCGTTGGTGACGTCGTGACTGCAGCGATTGAACCAGTGCCACGTTATCCGCAACCTAAACTACCAAAAACAGGCGGCAGCAGCAAGCAAGCCCGAAGCCAGGTTTGGGGGGTACAAAAACGCTTGTTATTGCTTAACTTTTAAGTTTAGATGAGACCGTTGCGTTTGCATATAGTTGCACAACCAGCACTTAACACTTAATGAGCACAGGATATTAAACAGCAATACATCAAATAACTCAACTGCCATCCTCCAAGTACCTCTGGAAATCTTCCCGTGAACCTCTGGGGGTTCGCGAACCTCAGGTTGAGAACCACTGCACTAAATATTATTCCACGTAACCCACACAACGCTTCCCTACATTTTAAGTATAATCATACTGTAAGCTTACTTGGAGTATCCATACGAGCATATTTGGTAACGAGCATATTTGGTAACGTTTGAGGTAAGAATTGTGTGTACAGATTTGAGACTCAATTATTGTTAATTACAATTACACGACTTCTAAAATCTCAACTACAATTCGTTGATACCACATTAAATTACAGTTTGACTCCATCACTGGTCACATACATTTACTCCATTGCGCAAGAGCAACATGCGACCAAGCCGTTCAAAGCGAAAAAGAGTACTATCGGTTAAACTTTACGACGTAGATATTTGAACAACCGTCCCGAGGTTACTGTTTTAGAAACACATCACGAATAGCACAGTGAGGTCCTGGCCTCTTGCACAAGAGTTTACTGTTGCCAATAGCGGGTTCGATTTGATTTGACGGAAATACCGCTCAGACATTTAAAACACGAACTTCCAAATTTCAGGTTGAAGCTCACAACGGCGCAGCCAGCAGTTACTTCACAGAAATAGGCGACAGTGGCATTTGCGCTTTGGGAACACCAGAAGAGCGGTTTTCAGATAAAACCCCGCTTCTTTGGGTAGTTCCTAAATGACAACGCCAAACGGAGACACAACTCTTCAGCTTTATGCACGCCACGAAATAGTTCTTATTGAAGACATTACTGAGTGACCGCTGATTCAATCTATAAATCTTCCATTATTCGTTTTAATCATTTGTCGTAGCAGTTGTCTTCAAATCACGGAAGGTTCAACCGTCGGAAATCGAGTACCATCAGATCGGCAAAAATGTTAAACACTGAATTCAGTACCAATAGCTTTCGTATTGTGGAGAGTTTCCATATGGTACAATGTCTGCAATGACGCATTAAAGTTGTGGTGAAACTTAATGCAGGCACTTAGACATGAGCACCGCTTGTCTGTGGGTAAAAAGCTATGTAACTAATGTGTGAGATATAATCGACAATCGCTGCAATTAACACTTAAGACGGTATCAGCATCATACATCACTTCTCGTTAAAACTGTCCCACAAAGAGCGAACTGGCAACTGACAGCACCTGGTGAGATGCAAACTTCCCAGATCAGGTTTGCCGTCCTTTGTTACAAAACCTAATCCGTGGGAAGTTCATGACCTTACAAGGCTATTCCGTGCCCGAACTGCACCGTTTTCGCAGCCGATATTATTGCGGGTCGGGCTGAACTCCAACAAAGCTCTGTGCATCAACTGGTCACAGAGCCTTTGTGGGGAAAGTTCATCTCGTCCACCAACAGCTCGCTGCAAAATGTCCTAGGTATGCTGCAGTATGAGCGCGCGAAGGAAGTCGCGGACTGTTAATAAATCGCGCAAGTTTTGCAGCGCTTGCATGGAGGTCAGGCAGGTTCGATCGCAATCAGAGTTCGACCCCTTCCATACTAGCGACACGGCCAGTTGCAACAGTAAAACTCATGGCCACTTACTACATCGACCAGCACCACTAGCGAAATGGCTGAAGCCTGCTAATTCTTTTTGCTCGACAACGAAATCAGCTGCGTGAGTCGAAGCTGTGGTTTGGCATCTTGCGGGTGGCAAGTGACCCAGCCAACCTTTAAGATGTTCCAGAACACGACCTCGACAGGATGTGATTTTTTCGGTGTCGCAGATTAAATGGTTAAGAGTACATGGAAGTGGCGTATCGGCGTCTTGGAACGGACTTTCACTGGGCAGGTCGAGAACGCTGACCTAACAAGGGAAAGTTCATGCCAAAAACCCGAAGTAGCATTACACTGCGGTGAAATTTTTAATATTGACTGCAAATAGTACTGGAAACAAATTGCTGTGCAAGCCTCTGTAATCTTATGGTCGAACCATACCGCTACGTACTCACGCCGGTGTAACCGGATGAACTCTGCATGATAGGCTAACAGTTCTTGAAAAGTTTTAAAGGCTACGAGTAGCAGTTCTGAAGTTTAAACACATACTGCACTGCTGCGGCTAACGTCGTGGTGTAATGATGCTAGCCAGAATTGCCGTTTTCAGCCACAGCAAGAACTGTTGGCACAACGAAGTTAGATACCAGCGCGAATTTTTTCGCTGTTCAATGTTAAGACTCATGCTTTCGACCACAGCATACAAACCAACCCATCACTAACTTTAATTAACTACGTTCTAGAAAGGTGTGTGCATGCCACAAGGCCAGCAGTCAACGCGGTCCAAAGGTCACAATAGCAGCTGCCTGAATATAAACCATCTCGTAAGTTCTGCGACACAGCTACTGTTCTGCAAAGGCGACACCGTTCTACTTTTGCCGAGCTTTTATTCTGACATCCTCCGCCCTTCATCGAACGTGCCCAACTGCAGTCCGTCGTGTTGGCGTGAGAAAAAAAAGCAATGCAACGCCTCGTTTGCGACGGTGCGCACCAACCAATCACAGCTCTGGAAACGTCAGTGACTTCTGCTTCCAGGCGCGAGTATCAACCTCGAAGGTAGGTAAGGGCGCCACGCTGAAACGTAATTGAAATTCTAATTCGCAAATAAACTGCTGCTTTTAGCAGAAAAGACGACATCTGCTCTTAGCTGAAGAGTTCAAAATTTGTAGTGAAATCCAACGCTGCTGTTGCAGGGAAGCTACTGGAAACAGAATAGTTGTGGTTTTGCGTTGATGAACTTCCTTACGCAGCTGACAAGTAATGTTTAAAACGGACAAAGCAAGATCTCGTTATCTTAAAGAGTGGCATAAACGTTAGGAAAAACAAAACATGTTTTTTTTGTGCCTTAAATACTGTATCGTGATTGCGTCTGCGCCGAGAATCCGTGCTCTCCACTCGAATTTCCGAATAACAGTAGATTACTCGCTCTAGCGAATACTGTTATTTCGGAAGTTCCATATGGGGAGTACAGGACAGCAGATAGAGAACAAACTTCATCCATAAACGTTGGTGGTGTTACCATGTCTCTCTGCCTGCGGAAGCGCCCAGCCTATTTCAGCCGGAAATGAATTGCAGTAAGCCGTTAACCACATGTTGCCTGGAAACGCTGACGCACGTTGGACATCCTTTTGCAACTACACTGCGTTTTTGAAAATAGCGCATCATCCTAACAACTGGCACTTTCCTGCTTTCCGCTCGACGTTTTGCGATTTCGATGCACGGATCCGCATCTCTTGTCGTACCAACAGAGACCTGCTTTAAACAATGTAAACCAACGCCTGCAGGAAACCTCCACTGAGTGCAATTCAAGACGAGGCCAACGTTCTAAACTGAAACAACTCGAGAACCATTATCACGCCATAAACTTACCACCACCAAATAGTCTATGCATTCAATCAACGCGCTGTTGCTTTTAGCAACGATAGATTCGCAACGAGCAATGACTGCTCCAATAACTTTCTCGTGGCAATTTTAACTTCAGCAATGCTGTGTCGAGTCGAACTTTTCAGGCAATTTCCAAACGTTTCCACGCATAAAGACTATAAGAAGCGAATCGATGTGTCCAGCGAACGTCTTCCTTTTATACGTCTTCGCACTCGCTACTTTTTTTTCGCAACCCTCCGTGCAAGTCGGTCGACCCCATTCCATTTGCTTGAATATCCCACTCGGTCGCGCCGTTGATGGTTGACTTGGCTTTGGTTGGCGGGAAATTTGAACAACTCGCTGTTCTGGATGATTTGACTTCGGATAAAACGGCGAAGAGATGTGGGATAGGAAAGGTTTGCTAAAAACATCTGTCGTTGTGTTCCTAAATCACTTATCTCAATACGTGTTCGTAATATGTTCTACCGTATTACGGTAGCCGACAGTTCACAACGCAACTCGTTTTGACATGAAACGGCATTTTTGGCTTTCAAAAAAATTAAGGAAAAAATACGCTTAAGTAATGCAAGACGTAGAAAGGGCAACTCGAAGTTTGGTTGCCTTTTATTGCGGAGAATTAATCAACAAACGAGAAAATTCGGAAACAACTTTGGGTACATGAAAACATTTAGAAGCCTACAGTTCTTATCTATCCCCCGCAAAACCACCAATGGTGTCTATAAACATAGCTCATCACAGCTTGCCGATATAAACTTTCAATAAATATTGTGCGATGTAAGAATTCTGCATGGTCATTTTCACGCAACTTTAGAAAAGGTGGAAGCCACCTGTCAGCCTTATGGCTGTAGCTTCAAGAAAGTTGTGCTAATCTTTCCTACATCCGCAGCTCAGACATGGAAACATACAGTACATGGCAGAATAATCATACTTTCGAAAGAAGCGTTTCGAGGATAAACAGTTATGTGCTATTTTTGAGCATGTTTACCGTCAACCGCAACGAAAATTTATGACGTCGAGACTGAATGCAAACAACGGAGTCTGCAAACGTGGCATGTTAGCCATTCTATACATCTCGTATGATGTAAACAAAAACTTGTTCAGAGTGCTTTTGGCGGTTTTGAGTATCTTTCACAAGCGCATTTTAAATTCGTCAGTATACCATTGAAAATTTCGTGGCTTTAATTTTTCACTGTATGCATTTGTTTGCTTGTTGTTTTAGAGGCAGCAGGTGAGGCACGGCTGTGGCATAATTCACTGCTAATAGTTCGTTGTCGTGTTTATATTCCCAAAAACAAGGGTTTCATCCCAAATTTTCTCGAATACTGCTCACGACACGCGCTAGACATAGCAAGATGTCCTGTTGATACTGAGGTTAATCTGATTTAAAGCATGCCAGGCCAGGATGGTGGAGTAACACGCGATGCTGCTGAGGCTCCAAGCCGTAGATTTGCAAGGCATTCGTACCGAGAGAGAACTGCGGATCGCGAACCGGACCTTCCACGCCAGATTCCGCGAAATCGATACCCCAGTCATGTCCACTCTGACCTACTTTCGTTCTTCGCGGGCCCTTCGCCATTCGATTTTGAACAAGTAGTCGGCGGACAGGCGGGAATTCATTCCGCCTGAAAACATGACGAAAAACCGCCATATGTTTGAACTCGATCTATGTACTAACAGCTGTTGTAATGAATTACAAGGCCAAGACGCGCTGCTCCAATCGAAGGCAGGAAGTATTTCCATTATTCATGCGAAAGAGCACTTCTGTCTAAACATAACGTCGGCAGATTTTTGGCTGATTTGCTTTCTTTCGTCATTTCAGGTATTCTATGATTAAATTTCCGTCCTTTTGTGAAAAGCGAGAACCTGTAGATCTTTGCACCCGAATCGCGGTTATCGGCTGTTTTCTATTCACGTGGCTGTGAGGCCTCAACAAGGAAACGATTTTTTGTTTAATCTATTGTTGCAGCATTGCTTATCTTTTCATTGGTCGTAACATATCTGATAATGTACACCACACAAGCTTTAAAAGCTGTGTGTGCTGATTGGCTCAATCGTAACAGGACCGAGAACTGAAAATATTGCTTATGAAGTACATCTTGTTTTATCAAACTGTGATGCAGCCGTCGTAGGAACAACGTTCACCTTAAGCGAATGGCGAATGTCATTGAACTGGTGCTGAAACTAAATTGATAAAAGTGACGCTGCAAAAATTTACAGGCCTTCGATGGGGATTGAGAATGAGAGGAATTTTGTGATACATGCTTCGTTCTTTCACAACTAAACAGGACCATACGCGGTTCGTCGTAACCGCGCTAAAAAAAAACGAAGCACTGCTTGACGGCATATCCACGAGCTTTGAGCTTACAGGGCTAACATTTTCTGTGCCTTGCCACATAGCTCATAAAAGCCATGTGCTTCCTTTTGACGCGTGACGTCACCGGAAAAATGAACACACGCTCCTAATCCGCGCAACAGACCGGTCGTCCAGTTCTGTGTTGCACTGTTGCTTGCGGGCAGTCGGGTTGAAACAAAATGGCGGCCTGGGGGAAAACGCCAACCACGTGTTTGATAATTGCGCAATGATCCGCCCTTTCGAGGTTTCTTCTTTTCCTTGGAGGCCGTCACCCAGAGCGCTATTTGCTTTTTTGTTCCCGATTTTAAATTGGTCCTTTGAAAGAGCTTGATCGCAAACGTTGACAGTTAACCCAGTTTCGGGACAACAGCTTGACGTGTTTGGGCAAATTGAAGGCTTTGCTCGAAATTCCACTGCATTTTGAACGCTTTAAACTCGGACGTCGTTTCGGCTGACTGCCGCCAGCTGCCTGACCAACCAACAAATAAAAGTAGCGAGACGCATAATGCATTGTCGCAAACTAGAAAGACAAAAACGGTAAACAGTTTGAAGTCTTCGCAACAGCGTCAGGCGTTGGTAATCATTTCAATTCATTCTTCTTCGAAAAATTAATTGGGAGAGAAACACTACTCTTCATCTGTCACCTATTTTATGGCTTGGCTTAAATTTATTACATATCTATAACTGCACATCGTAGGAGACATCCTGCAATCCACAAGCATAACGACTTCATTTGCGCCTGGTTCATTTTTGGTTTTGTAAACCTAGAGGTTCATACCAATAACATTTGTAATTAGGTAAAGTGTGCTTTCCTTGTTTTTTGACATCTTCGTCTGCGGAGAGTTACACTGACGGGCTGTTTTGTTAAACGGGCAAGCGTGCCAGCATACGTTATTAACAATACTTTGATTTGTTTTGTGCGTTTATAAATACAGTTGCAATTTTCCGCTTGTGATTTTGGCGCTTTGCGTGTTTCGTTTTGCAAGTCGGACTACAATCTTTCTCCGCACAAGTCGTGTGTAGTTGGTGAACTATGTCCTTAAACTTTGGTAGCACGTAACTGTCGTAAAGCAAACGCACTTGGCCAGTTACTTGCTCGTGTTAAACCGAGAAATTGGCAGAATATGCGCTTATTTTCTATGAAAAGTGTTTTTTCACTGCGTTTCACCCGTCAGGAAAATGACGAAGTGCATCCATGCATTTTCAAGATCGTGAGATAATGATTCTGTCATGGCAGATCTTGAAAATGTCCACTAAAGTTGTTATTAAGTCTTAAAGGCTTAGTGTGTGAAACACCTAATACACTTGTCCCTTCCTGTTACTTGCGATGTAGTCTGATTGGTCCAATATCCAGGTATATTATCGTATGTCAGGCTCGATTTTTTCCAAAAAGTTAAACACAGTGTCTTGGTTTAAAAAATGAACCTTACAAACTGTTTTCCTTGCTTTTCGGTTTCTTGAAATCGGCGCCCCCGATATCATTTGGCGCAGCTTGACCTTGCTTGTCCCAATTTTTCATGATCACAAAAAGCGCCGATATTTTCGCCGATCTGCCCAGTTGTCCTTGTATGTTGTTTTGCTGTCGGTCAAAGAAAAACGAAAAACGCTTGTTTCACTGCGCTACGACGCAAACAAAAATCTGATGTTTTGGATTTTGGGTACGCAGCATTTTGTTCTGCATAGCGAAACACTCGCGTTCTAAAGATCTCGCCTGCGGTCATTGAAATGTAGTGGTTTTTGTTATTTCAACAATGCACCCTCTAACAGCGCTCCGCTGTCCAGCAGACGGCCATTATGATGCTGGCGATAATTTTGGCCAAAGCTCTCTCTAAACGTATACCGAGCAACATTTCAAGGAACAAGGTTTTTATTTCTTTGCTTCGGGAATACCCCAAGGGCTTTTGACGTGGAGGAACTTGCGATCGTCAGCGTCTTGGGCGCGACTCTGGGAAAATAGTCGCGCTGTCCATACACAAAGCCACCATCCCGCAATGGTTTTTGACATTACGTTGCGAAGTTGATCACAAAGATAATATTTGGACAATGCAAACCGACTCTATTCTACATGAATCGTTTGCTTGACTTTAAATCCTCAATGATTCTTCAATGAAAAAACATTTTTCATGTTGCGCAGCGCTTACTGCATCCTAAAATGAATTCACACATGTCAAGATCGTCTTTTCGTCAGGTCTGTCTTCAAACACAATGTGCTGGCGGCAACGTTATAACGATGGCTTCAGCGGATATTGCGATTGGTACAGCTGCGGTGCGTTAGGCACCGCCCACAATATCGTAAACGTGTGTTTCAAGCGTCTGCGAGAACTGCACGTTGACTTTAATAAGAGTTTGTCTGCTGCGTTTTCTTCCTTGCGTACCTTAACTTAGACAGCAAATCCCATGAGAGCAGCGAACAGGTTTCAGGCGGATATAACAGCGTTAACTCCAATGCGATTCTACAGTTGTTTCGGTACAGTCACGTTTTTGTGGAAAGTGAAAAACTAAGCCATGAGTCAGTAAAAGGGTCCTGCCTCGTGATCTTTTAACGTAGTTTTCAGTTAGCTTTCGTAGGCTTGTTTCTACGTGAGCGCCTGTTTTCCTTGCCCGGCCACGCGACGCACGAACAGTGTTCCGTTAATTCGTTAACCAATCGGGCGCGCAAAACTCGCCAGCTGCGTCCGATCGCTCGGGCGAGAGTTGTCGATGGGCGCTGCCGTCTTCGCTGACCGCTGCGTCAAATGTGAGGGGTCAGGAGAGGGGTTGCGCAAGAGCCTTGCCGTTTCGCTTGCCTCTCACGGACTCTTTTTGTTTTCAGCTCGAGCGTGTCTCTGCTTCGCTGCATCTATGTGGAGCATCTGGATCTTCTGGTGCTTGCCTCGGAGGACAACAATATCTACNTGTGGGGCTTCGATCACGAGGCTGTCAACGCTCTTAGCCATCTTAACCCTGTGATTGAGGATGACAACGAAATGGACGAGTAAGATCGGTTTAGTTTCTGGTGTCGGCTGACTTTGTAAAAATTAACTGTGTTTGTATTTCGGCGTTTGTCAACGAACTGCTAGTTTATAAAATATTGTTAAATTAATTTATTATTTTCCTGTTTTCAAACAAAAGTTTTTGCTTTTCGGAATTCGTATTTGTAGGGAAGTTGAACGAATCCTACTTACAACTCAATAACCTCGTGTGCCGCATTTGTTTACGCTCACACTTTGATATGTTTTGTTCCTACAAGCTTTTAGCCGATGCACAGTTTACCATGAATGAGTTTTACTGTTCTTGAACAATTTGCCATCAAAACGAATCTTGGTACTCCAGGAAAATTAACAACCTATGTTTTACAAAAACTTGCGCTGACCTATTTTGCTTTGATCCCACTGACAATAACCGATATTTTAGCGCACTGCGCATCCAGATTTTTCCACAAGATCTTGGCGCGTTTTAATTGCAATCGAGCAACTCGGCAGCAGCTGATGAATTAGCGGTGAGTGGGAAAGCAGTTGGTCGTCAGAAAAATGGCTTTGATCACGCAGTCCTCTGCTTTGTTCGATCTGACCGTGGAATGCACGCAGTCATGATCTGGGTCACCGACGTTCCACATTTATTGAAAGCACGCAATCCGATCGGCTCCTCGTCGCTCAAGATTTCTATCGTAAAACGAAACGCGAAGACACATCGTGGCACGAAGAAGTCACAGAGATGTTTACCACAAGCGCCTGTGTAACTGAATCCACTTCGTCCCAAGTTTCCCTGGTAAACAGTAGGCATAACTGGGTGGGAACTGACTGTTTTTTTTATCTGCGCTTTTTTACTGTTTTTTTTATCTGCGGGAACTGACTGTTTTTTTTATCTGCGCTTCGCATAATTCCGTCAATGTGACACTCAGATGCCTGGTACGGCCGCATGCGGCAAAGGAGTCTTAAAGGGATTTTAAACCGCAATCAACTCTTTGAAGTCCGTCTTTGAAATCGCGCCAGTAAGAAAAGTTTGTTATTTCTCCCGCCTTTGGTGCATGTCAAGGTCAAGCAAAACCGACAAATGTTCACGAGAACTGCGTTTACTGCAAAGCTCGACGTTGGAACGATTGTATTTTTGCTCAGACAGTGGGCTGGGGAGCGAAATTTATTTTGCCTCGGGCGCGTGTGTTAACCTTGAGACTTGAATGGAACCTCAGGAAAGTGAAAGCGCTTCTTTCGCCATACTGATACAAACCACCGCGGCCGCGTTGCGGATAACGCCGCCGACACACTTCCGAGCGAGGGTGAAATGCGACATGTGGCCCTCGGATTAGCGGCAAACTGTGCACGCCTGTTTGTTCGCTGTTGCAGAAAATACAACATCTTGTTGGATCCGAACCACACGAGCGCGACCCCGCGCACGCGCCTGCCGAGCGGCCAGGGTGAAGGTTCGATCGTCAGCGACCGCATCAACAACAATCTCGTCATGGACAACGAGCAGGGTGGGGCGGACGCGCACAACGCACAAGCGGGAGACTTTATGCCTCCGGAAGTAAGTGCTGTAAGGAACACTGTGTTTGTTTCGTAAAGAACAAGGGCCTTGTTTTTTTTTTATTTTTGCCATGCATTGCCTTTTTTGCTTTGAACGCAGTAATGATTTGCCTTTGCTCTTGTTGCAAGAAAGTGTCATGTTCCCTCGGAATCCCAGAAAGCTGAAATAGGCCACATGTTAAATTGCATTTTTAGGTTTTTTAGTCCAACCTCAATTTGGTATTTTTCTCCAAACTGTGAATTAGCCGCCAGTAACTAATTGCCACAAGGATCACAACCCCTTGTGCGGCACCCACCTGCTGACTGAACAGTCAGGATTCGATCCGTCCTCTTTGTTTGAAACCTCGTAGTATTCTGTCCGAAACGATGACTTTATTGCTCCATACGCAAGAAGCAGACTTCTTATTCCCACTGTTTGTCGTTTGCAACATGCATCCTTGAGCGATCTACAGTGTGATGGCCCACTGGTGAAATTACTATGTAGCTTTGATCCTGCTGGCAATTTGGTTGCGGTTAAATTATTCTTTATTTTTCACAATGAAATGCATTTCATAGTCGCACGCTGTGGTTAAGTATAGCTGAGACCGGTAATATGCCGAGGTACTGACGGGTTTCGTCGCCTTTACGGGATCAATGAACCCGACACTATCGGTGTTTGTATTGAGACCACGTACTCTTGCTGACATTTAGTGGATTGCTAATTGATGCAAGCGACATCAGGGAAAACTGCAAGTTCACGCAATATAGACCGGGAAGTTTGTTGTTTTGCTGTTGATATTCATTAATATAACTTCACCTGCATTAAATGCCATNCTGCTCCATCTGTGCGCAGTTTTTTTGCAGTAAGCCTACAGTGAAAACCAACATTTGTCCTTCGTTTTGTTCTACGCCATGGAACAATGTTTGAAAAGCAAACTTCATGTGATCGTAATTTGCCATAAATATTTTATAATGTTTCGTCTTTGTCGGACAGAGATTGGTGGTGAAGAATTGTTTACAAATTAAGATTAAAAGTGTAATGGAAGTCTCAATTTTTGTTGACAATAAAGTATAATGCGTCTATGGAATAAATATCATACGAATATTTGAATGCTGTTAGTTTATTATGGCCGCGAGCTATCTGAAATAATTACCAACAGTATTTCGTTGGCCACTGCCCGAGGATAGAAGCGATTTGAAGAGACGTTTCAAGCATTTTGCTACGTTAAAGACTTTCTGAATTTGTCCCAGTATTTCATCTGATACAATCTTCTTTTTGCAAGTTTATGTGATAGAGATGGGAGACCAATGGAAAGGTTTTGCAACGGACAACGCTACATCTGATTGTCATGGAGAGTAATTCCTAATGTTTTATTGCACTCAATAAACCATAAAATAGTTTGCTTTTGCCACTGAATGCTATTTGCTTCTCGCTGCTTGGCGCAGAACCTGCAGGAACGCATCTGCGACGGTTTCACAGCACTCCGTATATTACATGCTTGTTCTGTGCAGGCGCCCGCGTCGCCGTCAGGTGACGTGATGGCAAAGGACTCGGTCACCAACAGAGTGGCCGGTTACATTTGCAAGGATGTTTTGCTGGGCCACACCGCCTGCGTCACGGCCCTGGCTCTCGTACACAATCAGTCTCTCTACACAGCAACGTACTTGGTGAGTTGCGCAATTGCTTCCAGGTTATGTGCACTAAAGTACGTGCTTCGTTTTTCGTGAACGACTACCGCTGGCTTTTATCGAAACTGGAACTCTTTCCAATCAGTTTTAACGTATTTCGCGTGTTTTATGCGCAACCAAACACTTTTCCAAGTGGGGTTTTATTCTTGACCCCTACAGGCGAGTACAATAGGCAGGGACGCCGGAACAGCGGTAGCGGGCAGGGGGGTGGCAGTAAAAAAGTTGAGGGCATTGGAAACTTATTTTAGAAAATCGTTACCAATTATGCTTGCTTCTGTTCAACAATGTTGACCTCAAAAATAATAAAACGAACTATACACAAATTTATTTCAATTCGATCTTGTACCATTAAATTACCTATGATGCTGTTATGAAAAAGACACCTCCGCATTGTCCTCCTTTTGAAAGGTCAGTGGGGGCAATGGCACCGCTCTGTGGCGCCCCTGCTTACCGCTATCAGCAGTCACTGCCTCGCTGCATTACCTGCCAAGATGTCTGCGTTCAACAGTCAAACGCGCAAAAACTCATCAGCTATCGTAATTTGAAGTGAACATTAGAAGATTTGTTACCATGTTATTGTTACACAATAAAGATCAACAGTAGAACAATCCGTTTGCAAGTTTGGCAACCGGCCTCTGCAGGCAAAGGAGCGGACATGAGTGAACGGCAAGCTCATCACTGCATGACACCAGAACAGGCTCTTTTGCGGTGTGAGTGTCATTCTGGCAAATGAACTTACTGCAAGAATAATGTCAATCAATGGCTATTAAGCTGCTGACGTCAGATTTTCTAGAAAATTTAGGTTCTTAGTCCCAATTTCCAGGTGACAAAATGCCCGTTTTGCCCCCTGCGGACGCCCATGGTTTTGACATACCACGAGTTCAATAGTGCGTGCTTGAGTTCAGTGTAAAAACGCACTATAAAAGTTCGCATTTACATGTTCAGCAACAATGTTGACCTCAAAAATAATAACAAAATCATAGAAAACCATTCTGAATTTTGTGTGTGCGCGAATATCTGCAATAAATTTATTTCAAGTCGATCTTGATAAATCATGAATTACTTATGATACTGTTATGTAAAGGCACCTGTGCCCCGTTACCCCTCCTTTCAAAAGGTGAGGGGCAGGTGCTCCCGTAATGCACCCCCGTTCCGGCGTCCCTGACAATAGACACAGGAAGCTATTTTTGCACTTAGCATTAAAGAGCTTTCAGGAAAGTAGCAAAACAACAAATTATTAAGTCCTCTTACATGCAATTAACCACAGCGCTCATAAACAACATAAAAACCTATGTTCTACGAAGTGTAAGTTTCAGAAAGATACTGGTGTAGCAAAATTTTGACTGATTTCTCGCAGTTTTGGCACGTGAAGCTATTCCAACACGTTTAGATATGCTCGTCAAACCTCATGAAAAACTTTACCCAGATTTCAGCTTTGGAAAAAGTGTGTACAGTATGTTTATAGAAGGTGTTTTGAGATTTCTTGCTAGTTTCCAGCTTTGCTTACCTCTGCCTCTCAGCGTGTTGATCAGAAGTATCAGCTGACATGTCTGCTTGGTTTTATACATGTTCGACTCAGAACCGTCGCCAGAAAGTCTTCAATAGGGGGGCCTTTACATTTGTGTAAGTGGGCTTGACATTCTGAAAACGATAAAACTCCACTGATTTGTAGTGTTTCGTGTTTCAATTTGGAGGGCTTGGAGCTTTGTTTAAGGGGGATCAACCTACCAAAGCCCCCCGTGACGACGGAACTGGTTTAAGGAATATATTTAGGCAGTTGAAGAGGTTGCGCAGGATGGAAAATTAACCGTTTGAGCAATTTAATTGTGCTGTTGCTAGGTATTAATTGGGCTACAGATGCTTTTAAAACATACCCATGTGTGGATTTAAAATACAAGATGTCGTAAAAGTAAAAATTGCTCTTTGCTAGGTTACGCTTCACTTTACCTACTTAACATGCTTGAGATTCGCATCCCACTGCTTGATTCAAAACGAACTAATGTAAGTTTTGACGACCTCAGTGCTTACCACTCTGCAAATCAACGCCTGTGTCTTTTTTAGCGATTTGTTGCTGTTTTGGATAAGCAACTGCCTTTAAAAATGCGTTCGGCAAATTCAGTCCAATCGCAGAGAGTGGTGAAGAGAGTGCCGATTAGTCAATTAAACGTGTTTTTTTTAAAGAAGTTACTAACCGTGTTTGTTTTGGGAAAATCACAGTTATCCGCCGGATGGGACCGACGCATACTTATTTGGTGCCTGGAAAATGGAGAGTTGGAGGATCTATTCTGTAACACTGCGTTGAAAAAAGACCAGCAAGGAAGTGATGAGAACGACGATGAGTGTCAAGAAGAGCTTGCGTGCGATGGCGTCATAATCGACATGGAATATTGCCCGAAACGGTGAGGCTCGTTTTATTCTGCAGCAACGACGTAGCAACGCTTTCTGCATTTGTGGTGCTGTCAACGGATTCTGCAGTTATAAATTAATTTTGAATCGTTGGAAAGCATATTCCATGCGGATTAAAGTCACAGGCAGGCGCGGACACAGGGGGGATGCATCCCCCCCACCAGACCTAAAGAGGTGTTGACATGACACTTAATTTCATTAAAAATCATCGCCAAAAATATTTTTGCACTGCACATTACTTAATCGCTGAAGATCCTAAAAATTCACTTATGCTAACAATTAGTCAAAAACGTTTCTTCTTTGCATTAGATGAGCTGGCCTTGTTTGTGGAACCTGATATAAAATAGTCAGTGATCGCATGGGCGTCCGCAGGAGGGGCAAAACGAGCATTTCCCCCTGGAAATTGGGATTAAGAACCAAATATTTCTGGAAAACCTGAAGTCGGTATCTTAAATCCGATTAATTGATTTGATTCTTGCAATGACAGTTTTTTTTCTCGGTATGAAACACACACTGCACAAGAGTCAGGTTCACAGATATAGTGTCATGCAGTTATGAGCTTGCAGTTCACTCATGTACCCTTCTTTGCCTGCAGAGGTTGGTTGCGAAAGTCGCGAGCGTTTTGTTCTACTGTTGGTCTTTATTGCGTAACAATAACATGGCAACAAATCTTCAAAAGTTCACTTTACATCACGGTAGCAGGCGTTTTGTTGCATGAG
>JGI24158J21664_10001069_pt1 | contig 29186 bp, 14 predicted proteins | sample Ectturendosymbi3_FD_21664 | JGI IMG/M metagenome (IMG submission 21664) | reverse complement strand
GTGGACAAAAGTTGTGTTGCAAAATCAAAAAAAGAAAAAAAGTGAAGGAAAAATGTTGTATCATTGCAATTTAATATGCGTTTCCCCCAAACATGGAATACATGGAAGTTCGCGATGTTTAAAAATTTTATACATTCACAACTGTTGAAACCTATTTTTTTGTTCCCGAACCGTTGTGAAACTCAGATAGCCAAAAATCATCAAACTTCAAAGTAGATTTTTTTTACCATAGTGTAACATCACCTTTTGCAGTAAAATTATTTTTGCTACCGTCCACTTCTCATTTCTCAAAGAAAAATATCAGTTTTAACGACTCCGGTTACGTCATCAAGCCTCCGCTATTTACGGAGCTCCGCCTTTTACAGGCAGCCTCATAGAGCCCTGCAAAACGAAGTTACTCACTCATGTATTCATGTGCAAAGCATCATTACAGTCAGAAAATGCAACGCTGATCAGCAACTGTATAAGTTCAGGCAATACCGCCGGATGGAGTGAGAGACTCGACATGCGTGCTGCTTAACCTGTCGTGGCAGCAACAAGCCCATCATCACGTGTCGCTGAATGCCAACGCTGAGCGGGTATCGGCACCAAATAAATTTTCATATGGACTTTAAAACACGAGGGCGATTTGAGCTGCTTGCTAGACTGAGAAGATATGACGTAAGCTTAAAGGAAAGAGATAGACTCCGACAGGTAAGAGAATTCACCATGCTTGAATTAGCTTTGCTCGTTTATAAACAAGTTTATTTGCAATTCTACTTGAAAACCAGCTAGACAGGTTTGCAAGATGAACTCTGTCCTTTTTGGCTAGATATCGTAATTGTGTTAAGATATTAAACCTCTCGGCGTCTTTGACCACCACCATCTTTCAGCCACAGCTTCTGACCGGTGCTTGCTGTTTTCTTGCCAGCAATTACATCTTTTCACGCTGTTTTTTCAAAAGCAGAAAATAACACTGCACCCGGCATAAAAAAGAACGCGGTATTTCATCGCGCCCGATACACGTTCGCTGTCCTATCGATTCGCTTTTATTGCGACACATCCGGTTCGCTCCAACTGTTTTCGATCAGGACCAATCATCATTGGCAATTCACTGACGTTCGAGCTTATTGCACGGAGCAACGGAATCGGTCGGAAGCCGCGACTCGCTCACCTTGTCGACAAGAAGTTGATCAATTCGAGCAAACGCATCGTCTAAGACTTTCTCGACTTCGACGTGGTACTGGTGGTTGGCTCCCGACGGGTCTTTGCCCGCGCCGCAAAGCTTCTCCGCGTCCGCCCTGCAGCGAGTCTTAAGTGATAACCTAGTGGCTGCCGAGGCAGAGACGTTTGACGCACAACTGCGGTTGTGGCAACGCGCAGTTTGAAAGACGCATTTTGAAAACGAGCAAATTAAATACGTAAGAGCTTTCCTGGCTTGCTTGCGGTTCAAACAGCCACAAATCGACGGTGTTCGCGCCACCCATTGATATTCTATCGCACTTCGGCGCTTTTCGCTTCAAATCCGCAGCCACCTTTTGCGCAGACAAAGAATGTCAAGTGCTTTTGCACCACGGACAACGCTACTCAACGTGTCGACCTTCGGCAAGTTTCTTGAGGCGTCACAAACCTATGGAAATCACTTCTAAGTACTTAGTTTTGATAAAGGAGAATTTTTGTTTATTTGACAAAAAACTTCCACTTCGACTCTTAAAAACAAGAATCGATGGAGTCAAGTCTGTCGAAAAGCGCCGTTGAATCAACGACGCCTTTTCGTTGAAGAACATGACACCATTTTAAAAAGTTAAGAGAAGTCCCAACGTCACTCATTCGAGTCCTCGTATACCACCAAACAATCACTAGCCATCAGCAACGACGAACCGAAAGCACACCATCTGCTAGCCCAGGGGTTCCCAACCTTTTTCTGACCATGCACCCCTTAAGCATTTCCACAGATGAACACGTACCCCTAAAATCTCTTGTGTAAAAAGGCTGAGTAAAATAACAAAAATCCACTGAATTTATAATGGAGCTTTTATAATTTAAATATTTAGAAACAAATTATATATAAATGTGTTTTCCCTTCTATTGTTAACTTCATAGTAAATGTACCCCTTGGAAACCCCTGTGCTAGCCAGACATTCGCAATAAGGGTAAACAGAGGAATGAGAGGAGAGTCCTACTTTTGCAGAACGAGAACTGAGAAGTTCCCCCCTTCCTCATCGGAAGAAACGACGCCAGGACCATTCTACGCACCTGCAAGTCAGGATGGAGTTGACGAGTAGGCATATCTGTTCGGTAACAATGAAATCGAGCGAAAGCCGGCAAGCGTTCACAATGGTGGTCAGCCGTTGAAGTGCTCTGAAAGTGTTGATGAAGCGAAGTCAACAGTATTTTGTTTTCCAGTTCAACACCAAGAAGTCGCTCGTGGCCATTACTGTAGCACTGCAGGGCACAGTGACTTAAAGCTTGCGAGATTGACTTCTGATCCCTTGCGAGCAAGTGCTATCGATTGGACGCAGCAGTAAATTTATTGATTGCGCAAGATAGGCAGAGGATCGCCCATTTTTCATTACGCACTAGCAAGGGCTTTTGTCTAGATTTCGACCTTTGATAGAGACCATTGCACCCGAAGGTATTGTGCCTCTTTTTGTACTAGGCAGTAGTGAAGACCCTTGTAAATTTTTCCAGTAATTCACTGCCACAAAACTGTAAAAATTTGACTAACGCGTGGGGCCAAATATGTTTTGGTCAGGGGACAAAGTATGCTGATGTTACCTATGGTCGGATTTCATACGCAACGATTTGAACCCTTTTTTGTTCAGTTCTTTATCTTTAGTTTATGTTCATGATACTGTTTTTTCAGCGCCAAGCGAACCCTAATCCATACGTATCGGTGAAGTTTCAGAAAGACTTTAATTCACACTTGCACGCACATTTACTTCAGAATAAAAGCTCCAACGTAATGCCACACTATACCTGGCAACAACGCTTTGTATCATGTCGGAGGACAACATCTTCATTCTGTGAGTGATGTGGCAACTAAACACCTCATCAGGCCAGCGTAATTCCTTCAAAAAGTTTTGCAGTGAGTCAAGCTGCCAAAGTACTTCTTTGGCCACCTTCATCGGACTTACGCTGCGCAGAACAAGGCAAAGGCAAGTTAGCCAACGTGTTAAGCAAATCCAATTCCCGAAGTCCTAAGCTACAATTTTCTTAGCGATTCACTCCTTTCAAGTCAAAGGCTCGTAACCTACTCACTACGATAAACACCAACTGTGGTAAGGGAACACACACTGCTCACCGGGAATGCTCCATAATACTAAATGTAGCCTAAGTGTAATAGCGTTTTACAACTACAATCGTACGGCCGTAGGCTTTGTGTTAACTCAAAGGATTACTTTCATTGCGATGGCTGCGTTTCACTTTTCTGTGACACAAATCGCCATACGCATGTTTCCTGTGTCAAACTCGTAAGACGTATCAGAAGGCCAGGCTCACCTTGGCATGTCGCCAGCTGTCTTTCCGAATCCTCTGTCAACGCACTGAGCCACCGCGGATTGCATGACGTCGACGTATCGGACTACCAACGGTGCGAAAGTACTCATTAGATGATTATGGAACTTGCCCTTGCATAGGTTTTCTGAAAGCGGAAAGGTGATTCGGGGACAACGAAACCGTGCGACTCATGTAAGTCGATCCGTTGCACGCGGGGTTAGCATTACGATTAAAGAAGTAACTTTTGCGTTTCTTGCAAATAGAAGAATCACAAATTTTGAACAAGGCTTCAAGAATTTTTCTACAGTGGCGGCGTTTTCAACGTCATTAAGCGATTTAATTTTAGCTGCTTTAAACGCAGAACATAAATCTTAAAACTTTGTGACATAAGTCAGCGAAAAATATGTACTTACGGTCGTTAAGCAGGTAGTCGTTCAGCAATTCGAACAAAGTGAAACTGTTCCAGTCGTCCAGCGGTTGCTTGGAAATCACGGTGTCCATGTCGACAACGTAAAGAGACCAGAACAACTCGGAATGCTCGTTCAGGACGCTTGAGAACCAGGCGAATGCCTGAAACAATCACGTTGCACAATATGAAATAGCAGCTTGTAATCTTGAATCGCGAAGCGAACAAGTGAGTGCTTTGTGGAAAGCGTTGGGAAGTACATGTTACCGGAGAATGAAAATGAAATATAACTGCAAAATACACGACATCTTACGTTGCACTTACAGTATTTCCAATCGAGGAATTGTTTTCAAGCGTGTAGTCATTAAGTATTCCAGGTTGAAATTAACAGCTTGATAGGTAAGCACAACGGCGACTACATGGTCAATAGTTCTTAACCTTTCTTAGGAATGTCAGTGCATTCAGAGATCAATCCAACATTTAGGCGTATAAAACACTTTCTATATCAAGGTTATAAACAAACCGTGAACGATACGTTTGGAAATTCAGGTTCCTAGATCCATTTACAAAATTTGATTGTTGAATAAGCAAAAACAAGACGTCATTTGTTTATACAACGCCACCAGCGGCATCGTCGGTCAAATGGCACAAATTTGTGAACTACCAAAAAGCGACGAAACCAGTTGCTGGTTCATAGCAATTGGTTGCATCAGTGTTCGACGCTTGTCACCAGAGCTTCTTCACGTGTTGGAAAAATCTTGGCATGGTTCAAGAAAACGCGCGCTCAGAAACAGAACCAGTTATCAACAAACTTGGGGCAACTAATTCTACACAAAGCACATTTTATACTCTAGATGTAGTTTGAAAGATTCATTTATCGACATTTCCACGTACGCTACACGATGCTAGTTGATTGCTGCCAACAGCGTACGACTTTAAACGTTGCCAATAAGTTCAATTTACATCTTGGCAACAGACACAACGCAAAGCATCACTTACAAGCGAGCGAATAAAAAAGACTCAGTTGATCTTCAGCGACAACTAGTTTTCCCCCGAACACTTTACAGCGACGCTTTAGCAAGTTGGCGAATCGATAACTTAATCGAATCGCGTCTGAGCTGGCGACCCGTTTCTTCCCACGCCAACCTTTATTCGTAAATTCTCACAAAACAACGAGATTACATTAAACCCAACAACTTCGCGGAAAGTTTTTCACAGCATTCATATGTTTATCGCAGTGCCTAGCAACCACGAGACGGAACAACATAATTCCGCGCCAGAAGACTCAATCCCGTAAAGTTATTATAGTAAATTCTAGCCAAATTTACGAGATGTTCCCAACGCATCAAACAGTACTGAGTAGGTTGCTGCAGGTCAGGTAAAGCGCCTATGCCAGTGGTTCTTAACCTTTTTTACATATCTTACCCCCTTTTATAAAACAAGATTACCATTACTTACCCCCAATACATTAAATGGTGCTCATTTCTTAAAAATATGAAATTACAAAAGTCTTACAGTTTAGAATGATATATAAAAATTTGCATTTGTTGCAATTTATGGTTCAGTAAATTTACCCCCTTGGATGATGAAATTTACCCCCAGGGGTAAATTTACCCCAGGTTAAGAACCACTGGCCTATGCAAACCAGGGTTGCTTCTGTTGTAGTGAAACATGTGGCAAATATGTTTTTCTGCAACAAGTACCTGTAACTTACGCGCTTAAACCTGTTGCACGATGGCGAGAACNTTTCGCCGTCTAGTTACCTTCTTTTCAGCGCAATCGGTTTAACGATGCCTTGATACATCTGATTTAGTTTGCGTTGCTTGACCTCCATACAAACTTTGGCTGCGGAGGCCACTATGTGTGAAATTTATGTTGCTCAAGTAAACAACTGGCCGCCGTTTGCCAAAAAAATAGAACAAAAGCACCGCCACGGCAAACCATTCAGCAGGATACCTTGAACAAATCGGTCAAGATTTTGTTCGAATGTGTATGCGCACCGGAAAACGTGAGCTGAACACAACACCCTGACCCCGTCAGCAGCTATGGAGGCAGTAGACACAGTGCGCCCACTCCTTAACCTTTGTTCAGCCTCAAACCGAAACACAGTCAAGTTTACCATACTGAGTTGCTACATAGCAACAGTTACATATAATATGATGGTTGGGATCATTCGTGGATACTCCACAAACGGTCACGAGACCCTTTCAACAGACGCGCGCCAGCAACTAAGCATTGTTGACAACATGCAGTTCATAAACATAAAGGTTGCCTCAATGATCAACATCGCATGCAGCGACATCGACAGGGATGTGCAGCATGCACACTGCATGAAACGATCATGCGAGAGGTGAATGGTTGCTTTGGACAAGGGAGTAACCGGCACAGAGACAACTCTTGTCATTCGCATGCGACCTCACCAGTTTCTCGGCTCCCTTGTCAGGCTCCAGCGACATCTCTTTTTTGTCGGACTTTAAGCGAAATCACAAAAAATACAACATTTGGAACAGTCTACATCACGGCATTTTCCTAAAGAATGCGGTCAAATTTACACCGTTTGCCGTTCAACCTTATGCTGAGTTTCTAGACGGCATAATACAGTGCAGCAACTTTTTAATATAACACAGACGCAGCAGAAGTCCAAAACAAAAAAAACAACAAAATTGGAACTTGTACAAAACTCTGAAAAACACGCGAACAATGTGTGACATAAACGTTGTCGTGTGCTTTCATCCAACGAAGGGTCAGTCACTCTGGTCAAGGTCAGGCGTGAAACCACAAAACGTTTTTCAGCGCTGCACATTTTTCCCACCTCAGTGATGCAAACATCGCCCCCCATCGTGTTTCGCACAGCATTGCCAACCGCGCTGAAACTTCAAGACTAATGGCCCAGGCCGGACAACTGTATCAAACACTACATGAAATAAGCGCGACAGCATTGCCGACCCGTAAGGTTCTAAGGAATTTGTTCAGCGGTCATCAAAATTAGTTTAATCTAAGTATCTGATTCGAAGTAATAGCTATACAGGGAGAAAATAAACACGGGTGAATGTCACTGAGATGAAAAGTAAAGAAAACTCTCCATTTTTTGTTCGGAGGGTACCGCAGGATAATGACTGAGTACTATACTCCGCTGCTAGGAGCGGTGGAAAGATTTACATAGTGAGGCATCTGAATTAGGCGGACTACCTACTGTTATTAGTTTCTTTTATCGATTCTTCTGAGTCTATTTCTCGAGCGGCGAACCCAGTGAATTTATTTTCCTGAATACTGGTGTTGTTACCGACATTCGTCTGATGTGGCCGGCATGCCGGACGCACGTAAGAAAGACGCTTGGCTCGCAACATAATTGATCAATCACAAGGCAAACGTAACAAGATAAATGGACAGCGAATCACGCCTATCGTTGTCGCAGTTTGAGAAAAACTTTCGAGTTGAATTCTTGACAACAATACTGTTTACATTCATTTTGTGTAGTTACGTGATTTTTAGTTGATTGACACCAAGAAAAAATCCGTCAACGTTGTAATACGCTAATAACACTACATCATCGATGATTTAGGATTTGCGTGGTAAAAAGATTTCAATTCAGTTTCGCTTATACTCGGTTTCTGTACTCCTTTCGAAGTGCTACGAGTGGTTTGCAGCGCCACCCGGCTGCTTTCGCAGTGACTGCTGCACTGGTGGCGAGTCAATGACAGCACCGCGCGTAAAATGTTCGCCTTGCACCCACCCATCAAGCGAGGCTAGACAGGCCGCAAACACCGTTTTTCTAGTCCTCGTTATGACCCGACCGGGAATCGAACCCATTCTACCAGCTTTGGTTGCGCGTGCTCATCCACAAGATTAGTACCACTACCAATTTATTTATCAATCAAAAATATTCCATAAACGTTCTTGTCACATCCGTTCGTAAGACTTTGCATCCTCTATTATCTGGCGCCAACTTTTTGTGCGAGTGATATGTATTTGGAATTACGCAACATTTTAAAGTTTTACGGCGCATAAGATCATCCCGAGCTTCTGTGCTGCAAACAGACGATTCATTAATTTGCCACAGAAATGTTTTGTACAAGGCCATCATTGAAAAAACGTTGCAACGCGTGTGCGGTATAACGACACAACAAGGTTGGAATGAAAATAAACTTGCACAACGACACACGATCACGCACTCAGCAAAACTTTGAAGATGATCTTCTTTACAGCGAAAAACTAAAATGCTGTAAAATAGTGGTGAGGTTCCTCGTGTCAAAGGATGTCGTGTATCTCGGACCGCCCTTGAAACACAACGGGGACAAGGACTTCCCGACATCCCCCGACTGTGTGTATAATCAGCATCAAGAAACATGTGAATTGGGTACGGTTACGACAGTGAAACATACAAAAGGAAAAACACTGATACCAATGTCAATCTTACCTTTTTCACCGGCTGGCGAAAAATAAGATAAAAATAGACGTGACCAAAGTAAAAGCGAGAAGGAGAATTAGGCGCCGAACAATAAAATACAAAACCCCAGTGCTTAGCAAACATCACAGTAGTTTCGAAGTGGCCGGCTATCCTGAGACAAACAGAAGCTTTCGAAACCACTTCTTTAATGCAGAAAGCAAAAAAAAAAACAAAAAAAAAAACAAACAAAACCAAAATAAATTCCGCACACGACTGCGTGATGCAACAATACTTTAAAACATACAACACGAGATTTCGTGATCGGAAAGCGTTGCTACGTCATAAGCATTAAGTTAAACTGGATAAAACTTAAGCACAGCTGTTCTGTGCTCAAATAACCTGACGATGGCATAAAACCTGAACTGTTACCAGACTGAAAAACGACGATCAAGTGGAGGCGAAGATGTGTGCTGAACGTTTAACCTGATCTTTCGCCAGCACTTTCTGAGCAGCTTTTTGCAAAACTTTAAATGCGGTGCAAAAATGAAAGCGGGCACAGACAGGTCACCACCGCTGACCCGATGATAACCTGACGAAATGCTTCCGATAATTTTTATGTAAATCGCCGTAGAACGCGAGAATAAAACATTTGACACTCAGTAAGCGTGCGCATACCATGTTCGCTGCGAGATGTATGATGACTAAAAGGCCCTGCCCTACACGTAGACAGTCGTCTCCTTCGATCTCAAGAAAATCATACAAAAGTTTCAGTTTTTTGCGAGTAAAGGCATTATTTTTTTTGTCTGGCTTATTCACCCACAGCAGGGGCGCACAACCTGCGGCCGCACGTCCGTATGCAGCCTTCGATAAAACTTTATGCGGCCCTGCGCATGAAATTTAAACTTCTACTGTATAAGTTATGGCGGTGGTGCACTCAAAACTCTTTGTCTTACTGTATAAAGATGCTTAGTAGAAAGACAGGAAAACAGACGTGTGGAATCAGGCTCGACGTGTGAAAACAGAAGAGAAACCATGCAAAAAAAATAAAAATACCTTGAACTGGCGGCCGTAATTCATAGAGACAAACATAATGCGGCCGGAAATAGCGAACAGGCCAGGTGCACCCCTGGCCTATAGCATCGAACTTCACCGATGCAAGTTAATGTGAGGAAGTTTTAGAAGTTTGCAGTGCCGGATTTTAACTGTTTTAACCGGATTATAACTGTTCACCAGTATTTGGGGTACGTTTATATTGCCTCACTGAGCTACTGCCTCTGATACAGCGCAGCGTTTCTGGCAGAAAGAGAAAAAATGCGAAGCTGGTGCGATGCCACGCACCTCGTAATGGTATTCCTCGTTTTGCTGAAGAACGTCCATGCACAGCTCCGCCAAGCGGATTATCATCTTAAGCAGAACTTCCGGATCGCCGTCCATGGTTTCTATGACGACAACAAACACTAAATCCTCACTGAGACCCTTGACAGAACTTGCCGAGATCTTTTAACAAACAAAAAAACAACCACTACGCATGCAGACCATATGCTTTTGGATCCAAAACAGCGACAAACCGAAAACCTACTACCGTTTTGATCCGGATTTTCTTTCTGTCCAGCTTGCAAACAAACAACAACGTTAAAACACAAAATATCCACCGCTTATCGTGACGTAAGTACATCGCACGGAGAATTTGTTCCATCGAACGGTAATTCTATGCAACGTGAAAACCAAACATTTTCAAGCTTTTCGATTTGAATAAGGACTGAGGATGCATAATTATACGTGAAATCGATTTGCTATTAGAAATTTGCTGATCGATTCCTTGCTTACACTCATTGTGGAGAGTACGTAAATTTACAAGCTGGTCTCTTTCATCTTACCAAAGGTAAAAATGTGAAGTCCATGAGTACGCGTCCTTAACGCAACATACTTCACGTTTTGACATCCACAACTGGATTGTATTATTACGATGCAGATTGGACTGGACCCAAAAACACGGGTCTGCCTAAACTTCGACGACGCGGCCCAAGTTGCTGCGCGAACATCTCGCTCTTTTTTCTGCCCAGGGCGCCGAGACTTCGCCGTCAGTTTCGATTTTCGCAAAGCGATCGATTCCCGCCCCACCTCCCCATCCACGCACAGACGAATAATGACATCACGATGACGAAAGAAAAGCGAAAAGCTGTCGGTGGCCGTTGGTGTGCGCAGGTGTATTGTGTAAGCGATTTTTCCGAGTGCGCGCATAAATCAGGCGAGTTTAAATCGGGGAAAAAAGCTGCGACAGCTTTCAACATTAAGCTGAATGCGCTACGCACGATAAATCTCAAACTTGTCATGGATTTTTTTGCTTTTCATTTTCCTGCAGAAAAATAAGGTGCAAATTCATTACACATTCTACTGACTTTTGAGAAAAAGAAGAGCAGCGCGTAGAACAAGGATTTTGCCAAACGCATTCTTGAAAACATTGCAGAACTTGGCTTTCGATAAAAAAAACTGACAGCGACAGGCTCCAACTATTATGACGCCAGGTAAAAACTCACCGTCGATTTTCGCGTATTCCGACACTCTGGTGTAATTGACCAGGGCCGCCTGCTGCAAGCAATTCATGATCACGGGCTGCATCACGGTTTCCGTGCTCTCTTCCGCAAAATCGGATGTGATGACCTGCCGCGAAGAAGCAACGTCGTTCAGCCGCCATTACTATTTTCCAAACTGAGAAACTGTGGGGTACTTTTTCCGTGAAGCATCACAGTACATCTACACTCGTTGCTATAGTTACACCAGGCACACCGCTGTTCACTTTCCGACAGGCAGAGAACGCAGGCAGGCAAATGTTTTGAAAGCAGCACGGTTACATCCCAACACTTGGTTGGCACATACGATACGGCGCTCACCCTCTCAAGCAAGGACAGCGTTGCCCGGAGGAAGCCTGGAGGTCGGCCGAACGGGAAGCAATATCGAAAATGGACGATTTGGAACTCGAGGTGCGACCGGAGCCGTTCCTCCCCTGCGTCAAAGCGAGCCTTCTCGTCTTCGGTTACCGTGGCCACCTCGTCAAGACGGCTGAAAAAAACGGAAGGAGCTTTTGCACAAACAAGGTCATCAGCAAACCATGAACATGCTCGTGTTTTTGATGTTCGTCACAGTTCATTTTCTTTTGACAAATTTATCTTCCATAAAAAGCGCTGTTTTTTTCAATAAAAAAAAAAAAACTCAGCAATTTGGTTGATTGAAAAAACGTATTTATCCGTAGTCATGTAATACAGTTAATAGCTTTTTACACAAAGAAAGAAGTAACTGCAATGCAGATTTTATGGAAGCACGTTGTTTGTCATAAGAATGATAGCACCATTTTGAATTGACGCCATTGCACGCGTCAACATTTTCTTTTGACACCACGCAAGACAAACTAACTCTACACTGAAACAAAACCCACAAAAACAAATCTAAAACTGCGCATTTTTTATAAAAGAAAAACAAATGAAGACATTCAGGAAAGCTTCTAGCATTTTTCAGGCGATTCACCACCTTGTCCTCAACACCGTCATTATGCTGCATCATGAGCGCATTTTTGTTGCAAAATGTGAGCGGGCAGCTTGGTGTGAAGAAACCAATGTATTACGAAACCTAGATTAAATGTGGGGGACATAACATATTATATCCCCACTGTCTGAAAAAGTGGGGGGACGCGACTCCCGTGTCCCCAACCTAATTGCGCCCATGTGCTGCATGCTAACAAGACACAAGATTCCTCACCCTCGTCGCCGTATAAGACGGGAACAAGAAGAGTAGCACATATGCAACACCATCGGGTCAACCATCAACCCCTGCTGTGCCCGGTCAAGGAGGTCTGAAAAAGGAAAAAGGTTTCTTTGGCAGCAGTTTAGACTCAGGTCGCGCCGACAACACAGCGGCAAAGTGGTCACGTGACTTCATAACTCAGTCCGTAGCCATGCTCATTGCAATGGATGCATTGCATGACCCAGCGTACTTGGCAGCCGCGTTCAAATACAACGGAAGCGCTCAAACATCTGCAAGCGGAGCAGAAAAAAACGTAAACCTGACCGCAAGCGGAGCGGTTTGCAAAACGTTGGGCTCGGACATCAGAATCCCAATGAGATAACCTATTGTTTACGCGGGGTGAAGGCTACTTTGTCTTTAGGCTGCTTGAGAAAGTAATGAAAACCCACTTTCTCATTAGAGCAGAGCGAAACGCATTAAACCGTAGCAGAAAACAAGAAGCCCTGCTAATGTATATTTTCGCGTCTACTATTGGTGATGTAGTATTGATAAGATTAAAGGGAAATGTCGTCGCATTTTTCATTAAGTTTTTCCCGCCCGTCGCTAGCATGCGTTCCGCAAAATTCAACCTGCCAACTTAGCGACAGCAGATGTTGGTCAACTGCGACAAGCAGGCTGTACGTGGGGCCAATCGCGGCCACGATCGCCGCCGTTCCCTCAGGGTTATTTCGTCGACACCAAAGATCGGCTTAAGGCTCACCAAAATGAACAGCAGATACAGTCACTAGGTATTGCGACCCTCATTGCGTTTGCCCGTTAGCCGAGAGCGAGCTACTTGGCAATGACGGCTGACGTCAGCCTGGCAAAAATGAACTGTAAATGGATGCTTCCACTAGCTATCACCGCTCTACCGGTATTGGTCTCAAAAAATTTGCAACAACGTATCAGCCACCTTCCACCTCCTTTGCAATTAATCTTTAGTGGCGGATGCATATCTTAGGTAGTGTAGCAAGTGGCGGGAAGATACAAAGACAAATTACAGTACAGGTCAGTTTTTTAAATCTGAATAAGAAGTCTTGTGGCACAGCGGTGGTAATTTTGGTGTAGGTGATACAGATGTTTGCAATTCCGCACAGGTGTTTTCACGAGTAAAAATTCGGAACAGTACACCAGCATGTAATTTGCGGAATATTGTGGTTTGATAAATCAGAAACATACAATTACGTTTCGTTAAAATGTACATATTGTTAAGTAGTGCTTTCAGTTTAAAGCAGAAACCCAGCACGATCAACAGGAAGTATCCTTGCAAGCGCGCCCTGTTTCAGGTGTATCAGCACAGGCATGCACGTGGGCTTTTTAATGGTAAAGGTGATTGAAAAGCAAACAGAAGCACCTAAAAAATAGCGACCTATATGGGAACGACGGCTAGAAATCGATACGTGAGACTGAAAACTAACTATTCCTTAGCTTCTCCAAATGTGTCTCAATTCTGCATGGCTAGGTTGCTTCAGTATTTCTGTTTGCCCTGTTCTCCCTTAAACCTTTCGTCCGCAAAGTTTTTTGCACCCCTTGTGATGCCATTCCTTCTGGTTGTCACCACGAAACATTCGCCCCACCCGACTCAGCCGAAAAAAAAACTTTACGTTTTCGAAAAAATGAATAAAGTGAGACAGGACAGTCAGTCATAAAGCAACGAAAATCGGTACGAAAAGACAAGAAACCGCTGACACGAAAAAAATTTAACGTTACGCTTTCAAAGCTTGCAAACATTGCAGAATGGTTTTGCAAGACAAAATACAACACGATCTATTCATTTCAAAGGCTTCAAAGTTTCCTATTGTCGAAGCTGCTGTGGCTCTCGTCAAAAAATCATGCAGAAAGACAACGTTTGCACAGCGGTCTTTACGGAAGCTGAGTATTAAGACGTTTGGGCAACGTCTGAGCATCATGACCGTTTGTTCGGTTGGGATTTCGGATTTCTTCACAAAACTTAAAAGAAACATGAACGCTGCTGAGCGTACCGTTCATGTAGCAGAGCTGTCTGTGGCAGTTGCGCACACCGTATCTTGCGCAGTATTCGTCAAGAACGAAGGTTTGGCCTGGCGAGAACGAACCCTGAGACAAGACAACAATGTCTGCTGAAAAATATTTTTTAAAAAACATCGATATCATCGCAATTCGTTCGACATTTAGTTAAATTAGGAAAACATCTTTTATGAAGTGTGGAGCACAAGAGAGGACGGGGCGCAACAGACCTCTCTCGGTAAGAACGTAGCTACTTGGCATAATGGTGCTAAGCTGATTGCTTGTTGGGGTGGATGCTACAACAAAATCTGCAGAGCTGAATGCTCGCGGCAGTCGGGTAAGGAAGTGGAGGAACTCGAACGACAACTCTGCAGTGCTTCAGCAAAAGCGAAACCATGCAGATAAACAGGCACCCGTGCTTTGCTGCTGAAAACGTCGATAACGTGTTCTTGCAAGGGGACACGAATAAGCGCCGGTCGCGGAAAGCAACCACGCATCGCGGAAGCAGTCCAGGGCGCTCAGCAAACGTCCGAAGCTTTGATATTTCCGGTATCGTGAAGGTCGGTTCGGGGGCACGTCGATAGTTGTCGTCGAAGTTCGACCGCGCAGATTAATTTCAGCAGCAACTGTGGTTTGGTCGACAGCCGCCAGGCGCGGAGCGTTAACGTGGATCGATAACAGAGAGAGCGCGCGATTTTCTTATCTCTGGTGCGACCGCATCTACCGTCGGCCCGGGCATTCACTGATGCCAGCGACAAACTGCAGACGCCAAAGCAGAGGTGATCGGAGTCACTTGTTTTGACCCGTGCTCCTGTTCCGAGAAAGTGACTCCAGCTCCTGCCTCCGGAGTTCATGCGAAATTTGCACTCTGACTCCTTTTTTCCACTCCGAAGACTTGAAACCAGTGTATGTTTTGGCACATGAGGCAAAAGCACTGCTGGAGCTATTTTGCCTTTACCCAATATGGACAAGTTATGTCATGGTTTTAGTGCTGGGAAGCAGTTCTGCAAGTTGAGCTCAACCGTGCGCCGCATTGTCTTGGACCACTTCAACCAATCAGGTTCAACTAAAAGCAAAATAACCACAGCAGAACTTTTGGCTCATGAGGCAAAATAGGCACTACCAAACTTACATCCAAGAAATAGAAGCTCATGTTTTTGCCACCTGAACCAAACCTCTTTCAACTCTTTCAATTCTAAGTCTAACTTGAACCAAATATTGTTTAACTTATTCATTTACCTTTCTGTGCTTTAGGCACAAGCACAGTGAAACTTATCTTGTCACTTGTCAGCGTCCACAGATAAAGCCACATATGCTACATTGAAAACACTACGTTCACATTATTCACACAATTTAAGTATCTCCCTTTTAATATTGTTAACTGGCAAGATGATAATGGCAATAATAACAGGAATCGCCTGAAGTAAATAGCATTTCTGCTGTTTTGGCTGAAACTGCACTGCTGTTGTTGCATTGTAAAGGCACATATACACTGTTGTCTCGTGCATTTCACTAAAAATACCTGATTGTGAATACTGCTGAAAACACAACGCAGCGCAGATGTACAACTTCCAGTAACTGACGTGTTCACGAAATCAAAAAAAGCTGTTCTAGTTATGCCGCAGTTGAGCACTGGCTATGTGCCAGCCAGGTCAGAGCATGCCAGTGTGCCACCCTCCGTCATCCGGACCAGCCTGCGCTGAATTTTCACTGTCCGATTTTAGGCAAGAGAACAGAGACAGCATATTGATCTAACAATTAGCCTGTCAGACAAAATCTAATAAAAGCTATAATCCGGCTCCTATAAAAACTGAAAATTCCGACTCCTGCTCCGGTTTTTATTCAAAATTCCGACTCCTGCTCCGGTTTTTATTCAAAATTCCGACTCCTGCTCCGGCAAAAATCGCAGACTCCGGCCGGAGTCCACTCCGGCACCGTGATCACCCTTGCGCCGACGTGCAAAATCATACCTCACGTTTTCAGCTTACCAGGCAGGCGTAACAGTCATTGAGCCGGTGATCCAGCGTCAATCTCTGCAGGAGTTCGAAAAGGCGGGTGTGGTCGTATTTGCAAGGGTCGGCCGCGATGAAGTCGTCCATCCCTTGCTTGCGGGCGCGGTCAGCGTCTGCGTGAACAACACGAGCACGACCGGTGCTCACTTAATACGTCCTTGCGGGCGCCAGGAAGAAGGCAGCCATACGGTTGGGGTTAGCTGATCACATCCGACTAGATTACCATGACGCAAGCTCCTTCACCGTTTTTCGCCAAGCATATAAAGAACGGACTAAAAAAAACTAACAAACAAAGAAAATTAAAACCCCGTTTTTTCTTTACGCGTTGATGACTCAACAAGTCAAACGCTAAGCGTGCAATGGTTACACGTGTGAAAATGTTGCCTGTTTTTAATTACAACTGTTGCAGTGTACGAAAAGCAACTGCGGCTTTTACATTTGCTTTGGTACTTAAATTCAGAAAAATGCTTTTAAATTAGACACTTTGCGATTAATCAAAGGCAAGCTTAATCCACAAACGCTCCCGAAACGGAGCCAAACAAACAAAACAAACATCACATAACGTGTTAAGTCTTCAGCAGGACTTGGTTAAGAGCACTCAAGCAAAACGATTGAACTACGTTTGCGTCAGGGTGGTTTTGGAACGATCAGGCACACACTGAGCGCGAATCCACGACTCACAGTATTGGCTTATGGGAGCGTCCAGTTGACCTTGTTTGCCTGCGCCCACCGTCTGCACTTCGGTGCTGGGTGGAACCGGTTTGTGCGACTGGCCGGTCGCTCGATACAGTGCTTGCACCCACAGGATCCGATCCTGCTCCGCATCACTGCGCACGACAAAAGCACGGGGTTTTTCTTGACAGTACGAGCGATGCCACTAGGAAGCTGTTTCGCACAAGGCAACTTTGGGAAACTGTTTCGCAGAAAAAGGAAACTGTTTTGCACAAGGCTACGAAACTGTTTTGCACAAGGCTACGAAACTGTTTTGCACAAGGCTACGAAACTGTTTTACAAACTTTCGCAATGTCACTTGTTTTCTAACACTTGGAAATTTTTAACGCAATTCCTGGAGTTGACTGAAACGCTCTTTTGAGTCGCGACTCACACATATTTTTATGCGAAAACTTATGGTTTTGTGCGGCTCGATTAAACCAAGACACGTCAACTGATTCGTCCAATCAGTTGACGTGTCTTGGTTTAATTCGTCCAATGCGAACCAGACTGCATTAGTTCTTGCAACGCGGTCAGTCTGTTTGAGTTTAACTGCGCGCAAAGTTAACGGTTTCTATCGAAGCAGAGTACAATGGCAGCGTCTTCGTCACCGAGTTGGACCTTGGCAATGCAACCATGTCGTCACAGAAAATACACAATTCACTTCGGGGTCGCTTCTACCACAGCTTAACTTCGTGAGTTGGCAAAACAATTTCGTGGAATAAGAAATACCGTAACACAAATATAAAACAAAGTGAAATTAAAGAAATATAAACGACAAATTAAAAATTTGAAACAAAACTGGAACTGAATTTGACGAAATATGAAAAAGAAACTGAAAACAATAAAACTTCGCCCCAGGTTCAAAATTTTTGCGAATCTTTTTGGAAGAAGTTGCCTGACATGTCCCCTCCATTAATCGTACCTAGAGGTATACATAAAAAAGTCATATCGGAACAGTCCGAGCCAGTGTAACAATAACGAATCATTACTGTGGACAATAAGTGTACAAACAACTGTAACTCACCAACCTCGCAAACATGACATTGTCGCCTTCCTTTACGGCGTTGAAGAAGGAACGCCCGCCCTCGTGGTTTAGAATAGCGGGGGAGTAATCGACCGTGTAGCCCTCGAGTCGCAACATCTCGTTTGGCTCAGGTTTCCGCTCAGAATAGCTGCACATCGCGAAGTTGTACTGGCTTACCTGCGGCGCACGGATGCTGCTGTTTGTTTGATAAGTAAAATCGAATGGACCGCCGTAACCTATCGTTTTGTTGCCAACATCAACAGATCTGCATTTTTTCGGTCATTCGTCAGTCACTGGCCGAATTTTTTTTAAATGATCGAAACAAATTAAGTCGATTCTGTTAAAAAATAACCGAAAAAAATTAGGTCAGTTCTGTCAAAAAACGTCCGAAAACAAAAGATGACAAAGTTTTTAACCCATTTCGGACAAACGCCCGGAATGTCTCAGCGAAAAAAATCGGCCACAGATACACGATCATGCCTGTGGTGAGATGAATTTCTGGCTAGTTCGAATCGTGCAATTTTGAGTTATTTATTACAGAACGTCCCGTTTTCGCTATCACTAAATCAGGGGTGTACAGCCTTTTGCTATTACCGGCTGCATTACTTTTATTTATACGAAGTACGGCCGCCGATGAGCTCGAGTTATATTTATGAGATACGTTTAATTAAAGAATAGGTTTTCTCCCGTGTATGTCATTTACTTATGCCTACAAGTATAATAAAATGTCAAACATTTTAACGAATTTTTAACAAAATTACGTTTTATATTTTATTTTAAATTACATGTGGACGGCCGCAAATTTCATTATCGAAGGCCGCATGGTTATGCACCGTTCATTGCGTTGGCATTTTGTCTCGCAACAAAGTGGACAAAGATTTAAAACGCGTTTAGGACAAAGATTTGAGAATGTGGTGTTAACTTGGTCTTTCTGACTTGCATACGGCACGTCGACACCAACGAACGGGGACCGATGTTTAACTAAACACGTGTAGACGCAATCATCGCTCAAGTGCTAGCTACAGTATATGCGGTAAGTCCAAGCTGGGCAGGTTTTTCGCAGCTACCCAAGCAAAGCCGGCGAAAAACAGAGCTTCCAAAAAAAGCGTTGTTGAGCGGGCGCCGCGACAGTAAACGCAGCATGGCGCTGAATTCTAACTGTTCAAATTTGCCGTCAAAATTGATCAAGACAACCCGACTTCTCAATCTCACTGGAACACGAGCAGTAGTCTGAAAGTCAAAACTTTACAGAAAGATGTCACCCTAGCCGGAACTGATTGTGTAGTTTCGCGCACTCCGTTGAAAATTCGTAAACGTCTGACAAGGAATTTGACAAAAAACGCCTCACGCTTGATTCACGAACGCCTGTGTTGAGTTTAAAAGAACGAAAATTCATATTCAATGAATTTGAAAAAACGCCCAACGCCTAAAAGGCTTCGATAATACCGCCTCGTGCAGTCATTGCCAGTGGCAGACGGGATGAGTCATCAAGCAAACGTAATTTTGCTAAAACGCTTGCGCTCGCGACGCCGCTGACTTCTGCAGCAGACAAGGCACATTAATATTAAATATTATACAAATAAAGGAGAGAGAATACAATGCGCTGCGAATTAGCGCGCGTGGAAAGTCGATTCCCCAGTGAGTTTTTTCTCAAAAAGCTACGGCTAAGGGCGTACGATGCCGCAACAGATGTTCGTCGTCTAACTTTACATTAATTTTACTGTTCTGCTCTCGCGTCAAGCACAACCGTCGTTTGTAGGAAATCTTTCTTATATGCCACGTCACGCAGCCACGAGCAGTGGTGTGGGAGGCGGGTGTGCGACCGCACAGACAAAAGTTTTGATTTGCTGAAAATCCGGGCAAAATGTGTGAATCGCTTCATGTGCTTTGATTTCACAAAAATGGCGTCCCAAAGCAAAGTGCAGACGTTTTTTTTGTGGAGGTCATGTTATTTTTAGTTTTCGGGCAAGTTTGGGGGAAATTTGGGCAAGTTTGGGGGAAATTTGGGCAAAAATGGTGCTTGAAGTGCTTTGATTTGACAAAGCTTTGATTTGATGTGCCCAAAATGAAATGAAATGCAGTCGTTTTTTTTTTGAAGGTCATTTTCTTTGGGAGTTTTTTTCAGGCAAGTTAGGGGAAATTTTGGCAAAAATCGTTCGCACACCAAAAACTCTGCCTGCTCCTACACCTATGACTACAAGCGACTCACCTGGACCAGAATGAAAAAACGCTTTTTCCATTTCTTCCACACACTGCCACCTTCCGCCCACAAGTAGCCACAGTGCTTCATATTGGGAGGGCGGTCCATACGAACGGACAATTTTAAAAACACCTGGAAATTATGGAGAACTACTCACTCGATGTTAAACTTCACTGTGTTTGTTGGATAAATCCGCGCAGGTTAAAAAGTGCAATAAATTAGCACATGACGATAAATCGCAAAAGGCCATTTCGGCAACGTACAAGGCAGAACTGTCGTGAACTTTACGGTGAGAACTGTACATATTAGGCTTCGGCATTTCATCTCTAAGTAAGCCGTGGCTGATGAAGTGAAAGGTAGTCTTTTAGCGTACTCGATGAAGCTAGCACAGAAGCAGGTAAGTTCGCTGACGCATTCATCAAGAAAACGACACATGTTTTTGAGCAAATGTAGCGTGCACGTCCGCCTACTAGCACTCACCGGTGGTAGGCAAAGTATGACGTATGGTGTACAAGTATGACGTCATACGTCATCCAAGTATGACGCGCATCTGGCCACAGCATTCGAAGCCATGCGATGCGATCACGATGGAGTCATACTTATTGCCAAAATACGCAGTTAGTAAGCGCAGCGCGACCATTTCTGCCCAAATGTTTTACACGCACGGGAAACATTGCCCGAAGAGTGCATCAGTGGACGACTGCACCGAAGGAAAACGTAACAGAGATACGCCGGTTTTTGAAAAAAAAACACACATAAAACGCGACGCGTTTGAAGGTTTACAACACCAAACGCGACTTACACGTGCGGACGCACCGTCAACTTTGCGCTGGTACAAACACTAAAACCATTCTTGGAGTTTTTTCATAGTGAAAAGTTTATTGGATCCAAACAAGAGAGTCTATCTACCGAGGCACTTTCGTTATTCTATTTTTCTGCGACTTTTTAAAGCACGCAGAGATTTGTTGTATTTTTTCAAAATGATTGCTTTTTGCCGAAGCAATCAAGCAGCAGCGATAAAAAGAACAGGCACTGAATTACCACGCACGGCGCAGACAGCTCGCACTCACCTCCGGATCGGGACAGTGCTTGGTGGTTTTCAATCGATGGGCGGTCGACGTCGTATTAGAGTTAGGAGTGGGATAGAGAGTGACCTGTTGGAAGGTCAAGCGGTTGAAAAGGAAAGCTTTCAGCCATTGAAGACATCGGATACAAAAAGCAATTAGGCGATGTCGGTGCCGCCTGGTTCATCCGCCGAAAACCAAAGCGCCGAGCACATCATCTTGCGTCGCACACGGACCGCGGCCATTCTGATGCATCTGATCGTCGGTTTTGAGCAACCAAGCCCATTATCAGAACGAAGCGAACGTGAAAACAGTTTTTTAAAAGTTTCGGCTTCGAACAACAGAGAAGGCAATCCTGCCAGCAGCAAAGTCATTCCCATTTTTGCCAGCGCACCGATGCTAACAACATGAAAACAGCACGATATTATCGAAAATTGAATGCAAGAAGAAGACATCGTCATGTAGACGCACATTCCCCAGCACCGATACAAGGTCAAAAATACGAAGTTCCCCTATTTTTCCACGTTTTCCAACGAACACGTGGGCACGGAAGTTCCGGGCGTGAATTCACAACCCCTTGACGGGGAAACTACGCCCGTGTCAAATGGAAGTTCCGCAGCCCTGGCGTACTATGTTCACGCACGGCGATCATCGTAGTCGCGACCTTGTAGGGGACTTCTACGAGCGCTCACCTTTCCCAACTCTTTGTCTTCCATCGACAGCATGCTCGTGTTTTCCGTAAACACTTTTACTTTGACTTGGGGCAGCGGGCAGTGCGTTTCGAAATCTCCTTGCGTGTCCCAGCTGGAAAAGGGTAGAAAACGTCAACAAACCCACTTTCGAATTTCGAAGACTTTCTTTACTTATATCGCCTTTCAAACAAGTCTTTTTCAGACACGGAAATGTGTGAGTTCAATTCACAAAAAACAACGACGGATTTTAATCGTCAAAACAACAGGTCTTACTCGGCCGGAAAAGGAAAACAAAACCTCGACCACACGTTACAACAAATGTGCCGGAACTGAGCACCATCACGTTAGAGATCGATTAGCAACATTTCGAAAAGCTCGAGCGATCCTAGTCGGTAATTTCCCGGAAAAAAATCGATATCGTCATGTCTGTCGCAAAGTAGGCGATCGCGGACGCCGCAAACAGACCGGAGGATTGCGCCCAACAGCCGGCGCGAGAATAGCGCGCTGGACAGCGAAACGAACGCATCTGCCTGACGACTGGGTAAGCTCACACGGGCTTGGCGACTTCAGCGTGGTCGGTTTGCAACTTCTCGCCACCGTCTGCTTCCATTGTGCAGTAAACGACTTTGCTGTGCGGGAGCGATTTTAGGCCTTGGATCTCAGCAACAACGACCTGAAAAAAGTATACGTCAGCATGACGCAAAGTGTGCAGCGCATACGCAGCATCCGTACATCGCGTCATCGATCGGTCAACAACAGACAAAGAGAAACAAACTGGCTGCGCCGAAAGCCCGGGCTCGAACGGGCGGCGATTATAGGATACCAGTAAGCAAAATAATCTGCTATAGAGCACATAAAGGGCTGAACAGTTAGTTAACGAGGTAATGTCGCAAACGTAATGCCGTGATCAAAGCTTGAACACCAAACAAATCTCAGCTCCAGCGAAAACGAAAGATACCAGCTAGCTAGAGGGTCAATCAAGAAAACGCCGCTCGGTCCTGCTGAAGAAATTGGCCTTCGCATAAAACTTGCCAGTTTTTTGGCATTAACACATCAGGAAATAATGCTAAGGCCTTTTCGCTGTGAATAGGATAAACACTGCCGCAAAAAAACAAACTTGAGAACCTCCAACGTGAACTGCAACGAGACGTCGGACTTGGATAAGGTGAACTCGTCCTCTTTGGATTGATCGGGCAGCGACATTTTATTGGAGCCTTGCATTCGACGCAGCGCTGTGTAAGTTTTGTCGACAGTACCTTTCACAGGTTGAGCTTCCAAGTTTCCTCGGAGAAGGTTGACCTTTAGCAGAAAAACAAACTAATTTTCAGCGGTAACTTGTGAGGAGATGCAGGGCAGGCACATTGGAGTCTAGAAGGTGCGGCGTCGGCAGATAATCTTAAGCGGTCGGGCTCGAGAGGCAAACTTCGCCACAACAACGAACTTGTGGTGCAGCGCCAAGTTGATCTCCACAAAACCACGACGCCAACTCAGAGAGCAGCGTCTTCGCAACTAAACCGATTTTCAGTAAGTGCTTGGCAACGCACAGCTCAGCCGCTCAACATTGAAACGCACATCTGCATCTGCCGCGCTCAGTCTGCAACGTCTTAACCACGCAGTGCTTTCTTCGCAAAGCGTTTTTGTCCGGTGCGCCTTGCAGCGGAACGATAGACGCGCGCTTCGCAAGTGGCGGTGTCGGGTTTTCACTTTTCACATCTTTCCCTGTCAAAAAGTTTGCGATTGATTCCTTGCTTGTTTCACCTGTGGAGTGGAGTTACTTGATTATAGATATTCGCACGTTTGAATCATCGCAAAAACATGAAAGCAGAGCCCAGTGGGCTGATTCCTCGAAAGCCTATAGAAAACCTAGAGGTTTTATGAGTTTGCTTTCCTTGTCAGTTAACATGAGCAAGGATCTCCCACCAAACATTCAAGGAGTACACGCTTAAATCTGCGCAGCTCCTGAATAACTTGAAATCAAGAGTTAGTGGGTTTTGGGATTGTTCTTGTCTAATGACACACACCGAGTAGCTACGCTTCACATGTGAGATAAGCAATGAATCTATCAGCAAAATTTTGAAAGGAAATCGAATTCACGTAACATCACGCTTTGCTAGTCCTTAAAGCTTTATTCATCTATTTGAATAAGCAGTGTTACGTGAAATCGATTTCCTACTGAAGATTCGCCGACAGATTCCTTGCTTATCTCACATGTGGAGAGTAGTTACTGTAAACGGATATGTACAACAGATTCTATTTGAATAAGAACTGAGGATGCGTAATTTTACGTGAAATCGATTTTCTATTAAAAATTTGCTGATCGATTCCTTGCTTACCCCCATCGTGGAAAGTACATACTTGGATATGTACAAGTTTGAATCATCGCAAAAAGATAAAGCAAAGCAGAGCTCAGTCGGCGATTTCTAGAAAGCTTTGAGAAAGCCTATAGCTTTAACTGTTCTTGACACACATCAATACAATAAATCAATTAGTAAAATGTATCCTCTATTTTATGATTGGTTACAGTCATCAACAAGCCCTTTTTTTCGAAAAACAATGGCACATAAACGCGAAATCCTTGCTGCATCTACTGAGTGATCAGTGTTGACCTGAGCTAAAAAGTATGAAGCGCATTGAAAACCTCTTGGGGCCGAGTGTGTTCGCAGTGTATCTTTAAAAACAAAGACGGCGTCGAGTACACAACATAGCGGGATATAATCAAATTTGAATAAAACTAACACCCGCCAAACGGTGTGCTTATTCAGCGAGCCTCGTTGTCATGCTGTCGAAGGTCGCGCTCACAGAAGGCAAACCTGACTGCGCAGCTCGTTGATATACTGGGCTCGTTGGAACTCCTCCGACTCTCCAGGCCGTCGATAGAATTTCGGAAATAGATTCTGTACTTCGATCCTGTCCGCCGCACGAAGGCGACCTTCGAGCTCGCGTCGAATGGCGGCGGCTTGCTCGTCGGTGTTGTCCAGCTGCGTCATCAGAAGAAATCAAAACGTGGTGGAGAACAAGCGGCAGGTCGTTTCCTTGGCAACTAACAGTTCATCACGGCAACCGGTAGTTTTCACTCAATAAAAACTTTTCGTTCTTAAACTCCATGCAATTCATTCCTTTTCTACAGACAAACACCTGGGAATGGGGAGCAGTCAACGATGCGGCTGTTTTTCCGAGGTTAACAGAACATTTCAAAGCACCTGACATGCGTTGTACAGTAGCTGATGGTCGATCCTTCTGATCCCAAGAATGTTCTGGAACATCTCGTAAAGCTGTTCTTTGCTCAGAACCATCTCCGAAACGGCAGAGGCCGGATGGCGGAAGCCCTGTCGCCGGTTGTCGTCGTCTCCGCGATATATTGCATCAAACTTGGTGACCCACGCTGCTAGCACCTGAGCAATCAACACAAGTTTCGAGAGGCGACGACCATAAAAACTTTTTGGTGCAACCATTTAAGAACGTTCGCCATTACTGCCAAAACGGAAGCAAAAACAAAACGCCAGCAGAGTGTTCGGGACTGAATAAAGGTTGCGATGGAGAAAAACAAGTCAATAAGTTCTGAACGAATTAGTCCGCTGGATTCAGTCTGAATGAAGGGGCACACACAAGACCCACGCAAAAATCAAGAGAAGGTACAGAATTAAGTGTTTGTTTTTAAGCTTAAAATAAAACAAACAATAACATAGCCATGATTTTTCTGAAATCTACATATTTTATGTTTCACATTCAGTAAAATAATAGATACGTGGCTTGTGTGGCAGTATCGTCAACTTTAGGGGTAACGCCAACGACGGAAGATGCTAATGTTTGGGTGTAGGAGCAACAGCACATTTGGGAAAAGGGTCAAAGTAACATTCTCAGTGCAAGTACACAACTTTAAGGTACCGCTCCAATGATTTGAGTGTTGCAGACAGGATAACCGGTGTTTTTTGTGTTCATCATTAATTCAAACCATATTAAAACGTATTAATCAACATACTCCATCACACTTTCCGGTTTGGTTTGCTTCACTGGCGCAAACCTCTAAAATAAGTACAGCCAATAGCTGTACTGCACCTTTTCAACATCAAGAGAGAAAGCGTAGCTTTTATTGGCTCCTTCCTTGTTTAGGAAGCGGAAAAGTTCAAATAGATGTTTGCGGAAAACATTCAAATTAAAATCAAATTGAATTTGACATTAACGCTGATGAAAAACACCCGAAGGCATCTGGGAAAAGATACTTGGACAGGCTCAAGGTCCCGCCATCACTCAACTGAGCACGGGAACCTAGGAACAAGCTGTAGGTGGACGAACGCGTTCGGAAACGACTATCACCTGTTTGGACTAAAGTAATTTTCCACTTACGGTTTCTTTGCTGAGACCGTTAATTTCTTTCATTCCTTTCACTCTCTTTTCGATGTTGTTTTTAAAAACATCCCGAAAGTCATTTGCTGAACATCCTCCGCTTTGCACCATTCGTGTGACCCGGTCACTTTTAAGGAAAACCTTTACAACACGCCGAGTTCGTCAGCAGCTTGCAAGTAGTTGTCAAACGTAAATTGCTAAATGTTGCGCATATAACCATGTTTTCCATCAAATTCAATTAAAGACGCAATACCAAGCGCGTCATCGATTGGTTCTTCTTAGATAAAATAAAAAACTACAAACTTTCGAAATTCGACTCGCGAAATTCGATTAATCAGCCCAAAATTATTAAAAAGGCCGTTGCATTTGCAAAGTAATTCACCGATATTCCACAGCGCGCTGAAAAAGCTATCTGGTTTGCGAGAAAATTTTTACTGTTTGACAAACAAGCTCAGTGGATGAAAGCAAGCAAGACGCATGTGATGTAACAATGAGAAGCTTTAACGCTTCTGAATCCTCCTAGCCAGTTGGCCTTCTGATCGTAAAAGACCTCGCCGATGGGTTGACCTCAATGCAAAAGGCAGGCACACCGCAAATAGACAGAAAGAGAAAAACCACCGTTCAACTGTTCTAAAACAAGACACATTATCACTATAGAAGTGATCGTTATGAAAACGGACTTCCTTGACGTGGCTTTTGGCCTAAAACTATTAAAAAAACAGACAAAAAGCCATTTTACATCAGCGCCAAATTAAACTAACCACCAACGACATCGACATCATACCGAGCGAATTTCCACACTCCTATGTAGAAACAGAGTTTGTTAAAAGCACAGAAATATACGACAAAACCTTTCAGGAAAATGACCGCAATTAAAACCTGCGATTCAATCGGAACGACAAGAAAAATACCCAAACAGAAAACAGCGAAAAGTCATTTAGTTTTGTCCTCCATACAGCCAGAACGTCAAAACCAACATTGGAAGAATGTTTAAGCCTCTGAAAAATATTTCCGTCCTAACAATCGGTTTCACAATTGAACAAAACACGTTGTTAATAAGTTAATACACTGGAAAGTGAGATAAAAACCACAACGCTAAAGTCCTGACGGCAATGAAGCAACTGAACCAGAACGATGCAATTCCCAGGAAAGAGAATTCCAACTTAGTGAAAAACTTTGCTCGATGAACTACGGATCAGAAACGAATATTTCTGATGGTCTCATTTCAAAAGACAAATGCGATGAGCACACTTCAGAAATAAATCGTGCAAGGTGGCGATCAGACGTACAGAATTGATTTGGGAGGTAAAAACGGAGAAGACTACCAGTCTTGAATGGTCTATCTGCAATAAAGAGCAAGCTTACAAGTATAGCTCACGAACAGGGCCGCAACCATCTGATATTTTCGGTTGGGGCAAAACGATTGCAACTTGTGGTTGCACTATTTTCGGGGGTGGACAAAGTGGCTGTAACTCGTTGTTTCTAACAACTAAACATGCTTTTGAAAATTTCGGGGATGGGGGCGATTGTCTGGTTGCCTACCCCCTAGTTGCGAGCCTGCTCACAAAGATGCGATCTGGGCCTTACAGAAGAGAGTCAAATTTTCTAGCCGACTCTTGTAAAGTATTAACAAAAAATCAAAATCATATCAACATGTCGGCACAGGGTCAAATTAGGCAACCCAGAGTTTAACGAACGGCACGAAACGTGACCTCAATCAACCCAACCTTTATCCATGACTGCCACAGTGAACAATAATTACCGCAGAAAAATGAACAGCCAGGCAAACAGTCATCTTTTTCAACGTTATGACATATTCTGGCCTTTTTCTATTGCATGAGATAACGATCACTTTACGTTCGCGTTTTGTAGATTATTATCTGGTGAACACCCGAAACCCATGTAGCACCACTAACAGAACATCCTGGTTCTAATTAATGTGTAAGAATCTTTGCTAACAAGGGCCGAGCGCCCTCCTACAACAGCTTTCTTCGAACTAGTCAAGTGCCATGACGTTACTGCTTGCGACCGTTTCCAGCAACACTACAAACTAAACTTGGGAATGGTGTGAACAAATCAGATTGTATAAACGAAAACGACGTTATGTGACTATATTCACGAATACGATGACCTCTTGTCCCGAAAAATCAATAGTACGCTAAGAAAATTGTTGCAGTCGGTGCGACAAGTGTCGTGAACAGCAGAAAGCCATAAAAACAACGCGGAAACAAGTTTTCGGCGAATGTAAAGAGCAACGAGATCTGAGACACTTCAATTTAAGAATCCCAACCCAATTTGCAGCAGAAAGTGACTATACAGTTGCATAAATCAGTGGCACTGGGAAACAAATACAGCGTCTGTGTGTTTGGCAGATCACAGATCTGAACTAGCATGCGTACTTTATTACCTTCATGTTTGTTCATTCTATGCGTTACCCTGTGATATATTTCATCAAAAATAAGCAACATTTCACAATCAAATTAAAAACACCGATAAAGCAACTGGTGATACAAAAAGTGTACAGCAATATACAAGTAAAAAACGTGTGCAGAAACGTGTTCTGTTAGAAAAACGTATCCAAGCACAGATTTTAAGCCACAAATCTAACCTCAAAATAGCTCTTAATAGCATTTTTGAAAGCTTCGTCTGATTTAATTTGCGTTTCACCGTTAAGGAATGCTTGAAACCGGTCCTTGATCGTTTGTAGTTGCTGCTTATTCACCTGAAGACGTAAACACACCATTTGAAGAATATATTAGAATTATACAGCTAAATGGTTGGCTCCAACAGTCAACAACTCTGACACTTGTGAAAGAATTGAAATCCAAACTGTGACCAGCAGTTTTATTTTTTCATCTATGCGACCATTGGTTTGTGAATTATTTTGGTAGAAAGAATATAAATTTTCATAGCACCTAAAGCAGAGTTTCTTAACTGGGGGGCAAGCCTCCCCAGGGAGGAGTAAAAAAATTTCCAGGGGGCTCGAGCAGCAAACTTCTGCACCCACTACAACATGGGAAGGTGTTCCACCCAATTCACTTATTTGAAGTCAGGGAGGCTTGAAACAAAGGACAAAATAAGGGAGGCATGGTAGAAAACAGGT
>JGI24158J21664_10001068_pt1 | contig 29198 bp, 13 predicted proteins | sample Ectturendosymbi3_FD_21664 | JGI IMG/M metagenome (IMG submission 21664) | reverse complement strand
CTGGAAAGAGAAAAATGAATAAGGTCATCGATAAAGGTTTTAGAAGCTGCCGCTATGTTTCAACAATTGTGAAACACCCTGTATTGCAAAAGTCTGCTCATAGACCATTTTCAATAAATGTCTGTTTGTATTNAGAGTATGACGGTAAGCGGGTAGCGAAACCTGGATAAACGTCCTGTAAANTCCGCTAGTACTACGTTGGCGGTCGTCTTGTTTATCCATTTAGTTCTGCTTCGCAATGTGTTTTTATTGTATTGTTGTGACATTTTCTGCTTTGGGGTTACCAAGGTATCACAACAGCTTCTTTCTCTCTGGAACATCCCGAAACCGCCAGCAGCATGAACGGTCATTGATGCACTGCATTGTGTCGTATCCTTTCCGGCCACACAAGAGCTCGTGGAAAACACACCGATCAGTGAGAATCGCCCAGCAATATTTTTGTACTGGCAACACATCACCACATCTGTTGAGTATATCCTGTTGCTGCTTGTTGCCCCACACCGGGATAATAAAGCTCCGCGCTTTGGGTTAGAATAAGTCAGTTGCTTTTACAATGCTTGCTACTAATATCTGCAACAGTTTCAGGCCCAACTTTTTTTCAAAGATTATTTTGCTGTTAATGTTTTGTTGAGGGGCATCACACAGTGACGTACCGAAAAAATAGGTTTCATCTAAATTGCACCCGTGCTTCATTATTTATCCGAAGTTATTTTTTGTTATCTTATAGTTTTTCCCCACAGCGTTAGTGAGAATTTTCAAGCAAAACCATAGTTTTTCAGATTCCTCAACACAATCTCGATCGGACATTCAGTGACCTGCCCATGATGTTACACTTGTCACAATTTTCGAAACACATTTTGAGGCTACAGACAGCCTAGTGAAATCTGCTCTGGTTATGATTTTTGGTTTGGTCGCGGAAAATAACTGTCACGTTGGCATATTTGATTTTGATATTTGGAAAAAAAACGTTTCAAGCTACAAAATTTTTTACTACCAAAACTAGGGAACTGTGTAACAGTTTTTCTAAAGTTCATCTTTCTTTCGTGGCAAACCAGTTAACATTTCTAACAGCGCATGTACCGCACATGGGGAGTGAAATTCAGTACACACGAAATTTAAAGTAATGAAATGTTGCAATTTTGCTGATTTAGTGAAAACAAATTTGTCCAACCAAAACATTGTCTAATACATTGGTGCACAACCTTTCCGCTGTTGCCGGCCACATTACGTTTATTTTTATGAATTGCGGCCGCCAGTTAATTCAAGTTGCTTTTGTTTTTTGCAATTGTTCCTGTTCTACTTACACACACTGAGCCTAGCTTGCTTTTGCACGTCTGTTTGGCTGTCGTTCTGCTAAGTAGCCTTAATACAGTAGACAAAAAGTTTTTACTAACACACGGCCGCCATAACTTATATTTTTAAATTAGATGTTCACGGCAGCATGAACTTTTATCAAAGGCCGCAGGTTGCGCACCCCTGGTCTAATGCACAGAATGAAAACGTTCTTAATGTATACTTTAACTCACTTGTACGATGTTGGAAACGTGTATTTCAATGCTAAATCCTTCGCTGTTCGCTCCTAAACGATTCGACACAAAACAAAGGATATCAGACAAAAACTCGCTGCGAAAATGCTTTTCCCAGAAACGTTGATCAGTCGCTGAAAGCTCGACAGTAACTACATTTTCGTTTTGCTCGCAGTTCGATCAAAAGGGGCAGCCTACTACCGTATCTAGAGATTCGTGCAAGATAAAAATTTATAGATGCAAAGAAGCAGCACTGCGTAGAACGAGGAGCAGTTGTGAATAAGATATTTTCGCATAATTTAAATGTAACGTGCATGGCCATCCTATAAATTTATGCAACAAAGTTGTATGAAATTTGTGCAGGTAAATAGCGCATCCCATGTCCAAGAAAGTATTCCTGCAGTCACTATGGGTCTTTGCTGTGCACAAGATAAAAATCAATTCGTGAACAATGGACATTGGCGATAACCCTGAATTAAAAACGATCGTTTACATTTTTTGCCTCTCAGACTAAATTTTGTGACACAGAAATTTGAAGGCTGTTTCCTCTTATTTCGGTTTTGCGTTAACTGTGATATAACCTTTAGAAGCGTGTTTGCATGTTACATTTTACATGCTCATATTTATCGATAAAAAGATTTGCAAATACGATTGGAACCACTTCCACTTGAGAACATATTCATTAATGAACGCATGAGGACGGCACAGCTCTATCTACCAGCCGGGTTTCATTGTGCATGAGCAAATAGGTGCCGGTTGCCTGGTTCACAGTGCGTTTTTTCATTTCACAAGCCTGGATTTTAAATTGAGTACTGCTCGATGTAGGAAAATTTCCTTCCATATCTTCAAAGTTTTCCGATTGATTTTAACATTCTTTAACATCAAATAGACTTCTGGTGGGCTGCACTGATGAGGCTACAAAGCAGGAAACGATGCTGCTTAGAGATTGAGTGGATATCTCTTAGTTCTCTCTTAGTTGTCCGCTGGATCGACGATGACGCTACTCAACGCGTTTCCTTGTGTCGGCGCATGTGGCTCCTTTTTCCGAAGGCTGGGGCGCAAACACGGCCACATACTGTACAGGCAGATCCCTGCCGCCTTGTAGTTGGGGGTGGTGGGTTGCGCTGATGGTGTCTGTGAATAAGCTTTGCTTCCGCCACATCAATATGTTGCTGTTCAAATGTTGCCAGCCCTTCGTCGCAAACTGCACGCCATTCTTCTCGGTCCCTGGCCAATTCCTCAAGTCTGTCGAAAGAGATCCCGCATTTACTTATGGACGACTTAATGCAGGAGAGTTCACTGTAAAGTAGGCGGCGGGGATGTCTGTTTCCAGGCATCCTTATCACATGGCCAAGCCACCTTAGTTGTCTTCTTGGGAGTATTGTCTCGAGGCATGTTCTGCCTGCTCTGCGGCAAATCTCGACATCTTTTTCTTCTTTTGAGCTAGTTGTTCAAGCCACTGCTTGACCGCACTAGATCTCGGGCCAGGTGTTGAGCAGCCATTCGGTTGTCTCATCGTCCAGAACCATCAGGCCATGCAGTCCACGGGAAGGTCGATGGATTGGACATTGGAGGACAACATGGTCGACGGTCTGTTCTTCTGCGTCACACTCACAGGCCGCAGAGGAGGCCATACCCCATTTGTATAAGCAGGAGCGGAAACGTCCAACACCGGTGCGGAGGCGGTTAAGCCGGACCCAGGCTCTTCTGAGAGGGTCATTCTGGGGGTAGGTGCCGGTGTCGGGGATGAAACTGCGGAGTCTTGTGGGGAGGACGACAGGCGCCTTCACATGGCCCTCCTGTAGGATATTGGCTACTAATGTCAACTAAACCTGTCAATACGAGAGCAACCACCGCTACCCGCGCTGGACGTGTTCGGCATGGGGTGGGTCATAAAGCGCCCTTCTCAGGGCGCGGCAGAAGAAATGCTGCCTCCAACATACTCCAGCTGAACACTGAGGGGCTTACTGCAGAAAAGATCTCTGTCATTGAGCAACTAGCCTATAAGGACAAGGCTTTCATCATCGTCCTCCAGGAGACCCACTGCACAACTTCAGACAAGCTAGTGATTCCCAATCTCGACTTTACGTATTTTGTCCAACCAGTGCACGTGCAGGATAGTTTGAAGACACCGAATGTGAAAAGCCTCGAGGGCTCTGATGTGACGGCAATACAGTGTCCATCCCTCGCATGCATAGAGCAGTGTCGAGGCGCAGATGGCATTGTAAATCTTGGTGCGTGTGGAAAAATCACGGTTTGTAAAAACACGCTTGGACAGCCTCCCGAAGGAAGCGTACGCCAGGTTAACACCATGTTGAATCTTTGCAGTGAGATCACATGTGGAGGTAATGATGCTTCCCACGTACGTGAACTGTTCAATGAGGCCAAGTTGATCCTCACTGATGAAAAATGTTGGGGGCGGCGATGAATCTGATGGGAAGTAAAGGACTTCCGACTAGTCCTGCACGAGAGTATGCAGAAGAGATTACATCCAGCTGTCGCTGCAGCACGTCTGTCGTGTGGCTGGGCAGGGCAGCATCGTTTGCGCATTGCAGATCGAAGATGGTGTTGTTTGTTACTTTCATCACTGCTTGCAAACGGCGGATATTAAACAAGCTGTCATCGAGCCTGTACTTGATGGGAACGCCATCAGCAGGAGAGATGTTGTGACGGAAGACGAGAGTCACTGCCACAAGGAAGAGGTTGAAAATAACAGGTGCTAGGACGCAGCCCTGTTTAACTCATTGCGTTGTCGACTGCTGGGAGGGATGCCATAACGGCCGCAGTATACTGTTCGGGTCAACAATGGAACAGACAATTTTTGGGCCACCTTTTCTAGACCCTTCGTCTTGTTGAGATGAGCAGTATGGATCCTGAACAGGGCTGCTAGGTCATCCGGGAAGCTGCCGAGGGAGACTACTGTTCGTGTCCCAAGCTCCAACGACCATCTGACCTGAGCCGCCTACGTGAGAGTAGCAGAATAGGGGCTCCCAGTATCATAGAAATCCTGTCTCCGACACTTGCTACATCCTCGCCGCAGGTCTTTCGAGACAAAAAGGGAAAAATGCGTTGAGCAGAACTTGCACAACTGATGATTAAGGTGGAGGAAAGATTCGCAGCCTTTGATGCACCATCTAGTCCCCCTGCATGCATAATCAGTGGCATGGGTGAACCCAAGACGACTGAGCTGCAGAGAGGTTGCAAAAACCTCCCCCACGTTTGGGAGCCTGCATTCGCGTGGTTCCAACACGTCGCCACCTTGCCATCACATTCTGGATCCTCATACGCCTGATTCGCCAAGAGGCAAGCGCATGGTTTGAGGCAGAGTGTCCTTCTCATAGACATGCCGCCGACCAAGGCTGAGGGTCATGCCAACCTCAAGTAGTTGCTCAGATATACCGCTGAGTGCTCGGACGCGCCACGTCGCATAGCAACTTTGATTCAAGAACAGGGGCACCACATGAAGGCGTTTCTACGGGCACATTTGCGTAGGAAAGGCCATATGCAAGTGACCTACTTGCTAAAGCACCCGAAGAGGCCCCGCGGCCATCACTACACCTGAAATGGAGAGGTTTTAGGAAACACTTACACTTTTTTCATGATGAGTAAGCTCATCCGCCCTTGGTGGATATAGGAAAAAAGCGTTCGACCTGACTGGCTGTTTGAAAGTAGCATCTGCATTTGGAGATAAAACACTTGGCAGCATGCTGTTGTGCGGTTACCTAAAAAGACAGACCGAATCATAAAAACGACATTGCAAAAAATGAGGAACACGATTATCTCCAAAACAGTGACCAAAATGTTTTGTGTGTGTAGTGTAGCAGAAGTTCTACGAAAGAGAATGACAGTTTTGAGAAAGATCTTATTGCGGGCCCGGGCAAAGGTTGCGTTACTCAGTTGCTAGTCATCGGTAGACCGTACTTCGCATTCGCAGAGAACATCTCCAGAAATGCAAAAGGATGACCATTCCACGGAAAAGCGTGATTAATGCGTTGGTCAGTATTCAACTGTAGGGGCTACCGAGTGGAGCAACACTTCTCACCAGTCTATCGGTTACCAATAGTCACACTGATTCCTTTTTTGATAAAAAAAGAAAATTGAGTTTCGTTTTATTATACTCGCTGTTGTACCCCTTGGCGTATCACGAATAGTCTTCGGCGACCATCTTCGCTGGCCCGGTACTACGCGGCTGCTTTCGCAGTGAACGCTGCACTGGTTACAGTCCAATCGCAGCACTGTGTGTGAGGCTTCCCATCCGTTCGTGCCGACTACGTGGCTGGAGAGGCGGCAATTACCTTTCTCCAAGTCTTCGGTATAGCTCGGCCAGGATTCGAACTCATCCTACCAGCATCTATGGCATGTGCTGTATCGCACTAGGTCACTTAGCGGGTCACAATCCTTTAGTTAAATGCCATTGTGAAACATGTAAAGCCGTTATAATGGACTGAAAAGTTTTCCAAACTCCAATTTTTTTGGCAGAAAGGATGCTCACAGCTCCACAAATCAATCAGCTAATAATAAGATGACACAAAACTAAAATGCAAAAAATAGCAAGGCCTGAATTAATAAGTGCGAAGAATGTGGAACGCAAAGCAAAGTTATATATTTTTATTCACCACACCTTCCTCCTTGTTGACTTGTCGAAAACACGAACAGAAGATTCTTTCGAGTGGAATGCAATTAAAAGGGCGGCCTAAGTAAAATATTCAGTCACGCAATTTTGATAGGTAGCTTTTGTAACCCATGTTTTTAAACTTAGATATCTTGCTCTTTGAATGAGGTGTGTAAAAAGAAAACTTAATTTTGAACATGCTTCATTCTTGACTGATCGGCAGTGATTTTAGGCTCGATAAGTTTAAGAAGTGGGCAGTGTTCTAAGCTTAAAAGATACTACACAATAAAAAATTTTATTCCGAAAATTTTCATCTATTGCAGGTAAATTTTTCATGTATCATAGGTTTTTTTAATTTCACGAAAGTTGTCTTGTTTTGTTTAATTGTAAGAACACAGGTTAACGAGGAAAAAGACATTGTTTTTACAAACATATCTTTTTTAACCATACCAAAATCATATTAGTCGCAACCTTTAATCATATCGAGACAACCGCACGCACTTCCCCATCTCCCTTTCAGCCTGTGTCAACTATGCTTTTAAGCTTAGCTACAGGGAAATTTCAAATAACTCCAACCAGGGCGAGATGGTTATCAGAGAGCGTGAGAACCGACACTTTCTATTTGCGAATCAACTTTGTGAGCAGCGATCGCTAATTCATCACGGAAACCTGTGTGTTTTGTAAATCGCTCCGCCATTCGTCAAAGCGGATAGAAACAAGTGTAACGACCATCACTATTCTTTGAATTGTTTGTAAATACGCATCATGGAATCCAACAATAGGATCTCAACACAAATGCTCTGGTCCTTATTAACATTTTCAGCACGATATTGCCTAGCAACAGTATGTTTGCTAAAAGCTTTGTATGTAAAATGTAATTCGCTCCAACGCGACTATACCAGATTGAAACAAACGAATGTGCTCAACTCCAAGGGCGGATTCAGGGGTCCAATTGGGGCGATGGCTCCCCTAAAGCCTACGAAAGAAACTTTATTCACCGTGGTTTTGTACAATTCGTAAAACAACATATCAAAACCAATTCCGAAAATCTTTCGTCATGTTCGAATTGTCTCATTGTTCGCAATATAAGACCATTCTGTCATCAATTGTTTTTTCACAGCAGTGTTGTGACGCTATGAGACTTGACTACCAAGTATTACTGACTTCACCCCCCTAACGTTTCGAAATGGAACTGCTCTTGCTCCACGTGCTCTGATCTGTGCACTGGTGAACTCGCCGCTGCGCACATCCGAACAGTGGATTGGCGAAATCGTATTAAACCCGATGATTTGAATCATAACTAGTAGTCCCAATAAACCCTGTTTGTTACTAGGCATTGAGCTAGATTGCTAATTAATCAGATTCCAAAGGTGGTAACTGGTAATTTCTGCAGAACTACCCAACAAGACGGCAATAAAGCCACACGTCTGAAGGGCTGTTACATTTGGAATTAACCTCCGTCTGGTTGCCTGTAAAACGTAGCCTCTGCAAGCAAATAGGCAGTAGTGCAGATTCAGATTTTGTTCTGAACTCTGACGCGAGCTCTTTTTGGTAAATTTGTATGATTAAACATATTTTGAAATACCTGCGAAATATTATAAATATCGCTACCAGATCGGTCTACATGCTTGATGTGATGAAATATAATTAATTTCTTGACACCTTTCCTACAATATTCAAAGGCAGTCGAGTTTTTTTCCGGAGAGTGAGAATGGGAAAAGTCTAGAACAGCTATGTCAAAGCTGCGGCCTAATCGAAGGTTTTGTGCAGCAGAGTAAGCTTTTCATTATTGTGTATGTACAATACAATGACAACCTCTTTATTTTGATCTCAAATTCGACATTTTCGATGCAGTGGTCTTCAGTGCCTGTTTACCATGTACTATGCACTGGTAGATTTCCACGTGTCCCACTGACACCCCCTTGCAAAATTGATTTCTAGTTTTTGATTTCTACTCATGTGTTCTTTTGCGCTAAACTGACTTCTAACTATACCCTTGTTGTTCCGTTAGCACTAAACTTGCCTATTGGAGTAATAATTAATCACGTGCCTTTGCTCAAGGCGCGACTCTTGCCTTGGCGTCCATCGCCACTGTTTTAATGTGAATCGTGGCATTTGTTCTTCGGCAGTTGTGTGAGGCATGAGTCGGCTTGTTCGCCAACGTGTTTGTTCGTTGCATGTAGTTCTGTTCTAAGACCGTTTAAACTTTGAATAAAGTCTTCTATGCTGTAGTAGTATCAGTTCACCTATGGCATCACATTTTGGGAGTGATTAAAATTACCTTACAGTCGTTGTCATTTCAGTTACTATTCAAATGCTTTCAGTAGCTTTAAACTAAACTCGATCTGCTAAAATGAAAGCATGTCATTCCATGTGCGGCCCTCATAAAGATATTGACCTAATTTTTGACCCAGTAAGGCATTTCGGTTGGACACAGTCCCGTCGCCACGGAGGGGCTTTGGTGGGCTTAGCCCCCCAAACAAAGTTCCAAGCCCCCACAAAATGAAACATGAAACACGATATATCAGTGGAGTTTTTGTTAATTTTTAGAATGTCAAGCCTCCCCGCAAACGCACAGCCTCCTATTGAAAATTTTCTGGTGACGGTTCTGGTTGGACATAGCTGGTCTTATTAGGAAAAGACATTACTTCAATTAACAAGTCAAAGCAAGACATAGGAACTTTTATAAAGAAGGTAACTTAATATTCGAAAGATCGTTTCGATCTGTCTCTTTATTTATTGAGATTTGTCCTTTATGCACACTACGGTGGATTTTCCTGAAGTTAAAGATAAGTTTTGGGAACTCGAATTGAGTAATCTTTCTACAGTTTTAAGATATTGGAGAAGAGTTGTTGATGAAATACGATCAAGCGCGTGTCTTAATGTAAAACCACTTTGCGTCAGCTTAAAAACTTCCAAAGCATTTCAACAAACCAACATAGCATTATAAAAACAGTTTTGAAACGTACCGGCAGCAAACGAAAGGGCACAGTAAATATCCAGGAAAGTTTTTACTTGGATCTTTTCAATTTGTCTGTATAGCTCTTTCTGCATGTTCGGGAAATTTAGCTTAGGTTGTCGTTACCGTAGTTTACTGTAATGGCAACTCTCGCAACAAGACGTCTTATGATCTTCAGCAAGCAGAACAATCTTGGGCACGTTCTTCAAAACAGCGTGTTGTCCGTCCAACAGTCATGTTATGTCCAATAACGTGGTAGAAGAATTTCAAGGCTGCTGATCAGTCAACGCCCCTTTCGGTTTACAACCAGTGAGCCATCCGATCACTTTCCCAAACGATGGTAAAGAGATGTTTCTCATACACAAGCCTGCTCTCGGGTTCTTTCACATTCTGACGTCAAAGGCACTCCAGCATGTTTGGAGTGTTCTCTGGGTCTGTTTTCCGCACCGCGAGTAGTAGCAACTTGTCGCTTGTGGTCGCGAACTCTAAACAAGCTGACGTTTCAACTTTGGTGCTGCGAGATCACAGAAAATTTGCGTTGGGCAGGCAGAGAAACCTTATGAGTTTATATTTCATTAACCAGCAGAAACTTTAGCTATGACAACGCCATCATCACAGAATATCCTTTGTTTTCGACACGGTAGTGCTGCAGTCTATTTTTTTTAATTTGTGTTTTCTCAACGGGTGACAGATTTCACTATTCTGAAGTTAATGAAATTCATATCCTACACTTGAGGAGCTTGTCGATGGCCGGGATCGTGGCAGGAAATTTAAAAGATGTAGTTGTTTTATCGCAGCATGGGCTTGTAAGTAAACGTTCAGGTTCCAACCGCGGAAAATCGGATCGGAGCCACAGTTTTTAACTTACGTTCCATTATACAGGTTACGGATAGCTTAGTTGAAAAAATAAAATGCAATTAGAAAAAACAATGTTAGTCAAGAATGTTGCATTTTCGTAAAGTAGCTCTGGCGTGAGATTTCCGACTGTCAGATATTTAGTTGGAAGACCCTGTTAGTTTTCGAGCGCAGATTAAAACCAGGTTGGTATGCGTCTTATCAAAGATTAGTGGTCTGCAAAACTGTCCTTACACCACGTTGGCGAGTACGTCTGCAAGCATAAGGTTGGGTAGAAAACACGATAGCTGCGCATTTCCTTTAAAGAAACGCCAGTCAAACCATACCTTGCGAAAGCTTGCTGTGTGCCGGTTTTGCTAAACTAATACTTCTCTTGTCCGACCTCTACCTATTGCTTTGTCCGGTGTGGACAACATGCATGCATCCAAAATGGAATGATAGCATGACAACAAAGTGAAAGTTTTGTTTAATTTTATTTTCTCTGTATCAGCCAACAGTGTTGTAGTCCTATTGCCAAGCGCTATTGAACGAACAGTGCTGTTTAATCGCGGTAACCTGATGGACTTTGCTGGTTTATTTTAAGCATCGTCAATCATTTTCACATATGTCCAGGTGAATTTGGCAACTGATGATCGAGGGCCCGATAGATAATTTTTTCGATACAATGAGTCGAGTGCAAACAAAAATAAAATCCATCAACATTTTTATTTACCAACACACAACGTCAAACACATATGAAAAGATAACAAACAAATTTGCTTGTCACATGCAAGTAGCAAATAAAATTAGTGAGATTTATGAAACTGTCGTCTAGTTTTCAAGATGTCATAAATATTTGCTTTGGAATTGCTGCATCCAACCAGGAGAACAGCTATCAAACCTTAATCAGTCAATCTCGTCCAATGTCATAACATCACATAATCCCATTGTTTATGTTTGATCACAAACATAAGCTGCTCCCAACGTTGATGGCTATATGCCGTCAACAACGGTACAAAGCGGCGGCTCATTTGTGGCGCAGTGCGGCGGGTCAGAACAATGAGCCCCGCGGGCCGTAGTTTGGCGGCCCTTGTTTAGACGATAATTCTCAGACGCGGCTTTTAGAGCTACTGTACGTCCAGTCATCGAGAAATTTCCGCAGTCTCTTCATTTTTTCAAACAACAAATCTATAAACTCTATTTGGAAACATCTTTTTGCGTATTTTCGACGTATAGAAAACAAAATACCTTGACAAAATAGCAAGCATGTGTTTGTGTTCAACGCACTTCCTTCATTTTCTTCACAATCCACCGTTTTCGTTTATTTGTTATACACACTAATGTCTTCGAAGACTTTGAAGAATATTTTGTTAAAAATAAAATGCAAACCCGCGAAATTTACAAGTTTTCCTTTTTCGGAGTGTAACGAATGGTCTGCGGCGCCCATCTCCGCTTGCTTGTGCCGTGGGCCACGCGGCTACTTTCGCAGTGGACGCTGCACTGGTAGCGAGGATACAAAAATGCTTAGACACAACACAGCACAATGTAGGTGTTACAGACAACAATGAAGATGAACAGACACTGAAACAGGGCACTTTTTTAATGCCTCCATTGTTAAATCTAGCAGCTACGCCAAAAGGTTCACACCACAAACAGTTTCTCATGACGGCCTAGAGGTTTGTCATGGAGCAAATACTGCTGTACCGTGGCTCGGCAGTGTCACCCTAAAATTTTTGTCAAAGTGAAAAAATTCGTCACAGAGCAATATGTACAAAAATGTTCTCAAAAGTGTTCTGGCTTGTTACAGGCTCATGCGCGGAGACTAGTTCCAATCAATCTTTTTTAAACATTGAGTGTATTGGGGGTAAATCTGGTAACCTTGTTTGATAAAAGGGCAATGTAAAAAAGGTTACGAACCACTGATCTAGAAGGTTTCAGGTCTCGTCTCGGTCTCGAAGGCTACAGGTCTTGAAACTTTGAATATTGCAAAGAACTGGTAAAGTAAAATTTTTATAATTCAACGATTTTTTGTTTGTTGTATTTGCAGGCAAGAAACAACCAAAACAGGTCGGAAAAATGACAGAAATTTGAAAAAAATAAAACATACAAGTGATGACGACATTTTTTGAAAATTTTCGGCAAAATGCACAAATTTGAAAGTCTCGAGTCTCAGTCTCGGAAATCTGATGAAGTCTCGGTCTCGAAGTTTTGACCAGGTCTCGGTCTCGAAGGTTACGGTTTTGACTACATCACTGTCTACATCACAAAGAAAATGCCCCATGAAAGCACGTGCTCCATTCCCATCCATTTTGAAATCTTTTTCATGTGGAGCTGTATACGAATTTGCCACAAAGGTGTGCTTTCTGTCATCCGTTACAGCTTTTGCTCAATTGGCGCAGAAATGTCGTTATCATTGTGAACTCCACACAACTGAGTCTGTAATTTTAATGGACTTGAACTATCAACAACTACGTTTGCGATTCTCTCATTAAATATGTGCTTGTTGAACAAAGCTCACTTCTGAAATATTTTGTCCCAATTGTTTTCTGCACTTCGGCTATCAGAAATGCTTTTTCTTTTATAAAGTGCCTAATATCTATTTTGCGAGCACTTTCTGCAAGTAAGTCAAAATTTAAGAACAAGTAACGACCAGATCCAAATTTGCGGTGAAAAAGCAAGTTAGACCCTCTCGCAACTGTTTCAAACTGAGAAATAGATTGTATCTTAATACGATTACCGGACAACTAGAACTCACTAAAATCAGAACACCACGCAGGCGTAACTACTGAGTAACTACTGAATTATGAAAACTCACCGCGGAAAATATAACTTTGCGCTTAGTTCTCGCTCAGAAATCAGAACTAAGCCTTAACGATTAAGACATATTCCCACAAGCCTTTCATGGAGGTATTTCTAACAAGCCACGTAGGTTTATACTGCGTGAAAAGAAGACTGCATGAACGTAGCTTGATTAAACTATTCTCTCAGGCGCATTGGTCACACTCACAATCTCGCATTGTAATGGATTTTAAACCTGTGGAAGCGGAAGCACTGCTACAGATTCACTCCTGCTTCTTTTCACACAGTATAAAACAATGTGCCTTACCGTTATCAGCAGTCACTGTCTCGCTGCATCACCTGCCATAGATGTCTGAGGTCAACAGTCACATGAGGAAAAACACATTACGACCGTAACTTAAAGGAGTGGGCGTGAGTAACTCATCACTGAATCACACCAGAATAGTGAAACTGGCTCTTATGCAGTATGAGTGCCATTCCGGTAGATAAAGTGTTATTGCAAGAATTAATCAATTAATCGGAATCAAAATGCTGACTTCAGATTTTCTAAAACTTTTTGGTTCTTAGTCCCAATTCCAGGGGGCAAATGCCCGTTTCGACCCCCCTGCAGACGTTCACGAAAGTAGCCCATTGTATCTCTATGAAAAACAAAATGTCCTTGAAAAAATTTCCAGTGATCAGGCAACCCTAATAGCGTTCAAAATTCTTCGGTCAATTTTGTGAACTTTGTAAATATTTTTAAGCGAATTTACAAAAAGTGGATTGAATACGCAACTTAAAAAAATAAAACAGGTTTTAGTTCTTTGTTTAGTTGCAAATAGTACAATTTTTATCAAGTTTCACGTAAAGTCAGTGAAAGAGAAATTATCTCAACGGTTGAGTAAGGTTTAAGATAAGTTAAATTTTGCAGTAAAACTTCAGGTTTTTAGGCATTTTTAAGCACTTTTTGCTGGCACTTTATTTACCAACAACATAGCATGTAAATCATCACTTCCAGAAACCCGAGAGATTGGCCCGTGGAGAGATAGGAAAGACAAAAATGCTTTGTGATGTTGGCGCATCGACGGAAGAGGTTTAGTGTTGGCAAATCATCATGCGAAGATCATCACTGTAACAAATGGAATAAGGTCTTCGTCCGGATGGAAGTGAGCAATTGTATTTAAAACATTCGTTTTGCCCGAGGCGCTTCATTACGCTGAACTCGATGTGGCGGCGAATATCAACAAACTACAGTTTTGCGGCGTCGGATACAGCTTCCCGGCATTCTTCCATGCACTTTAAGAATTTTCTTTAGGTTCTGCGAGTTTTGTTCGTCGCAACCTTGCGCAAACGTCACAGTGACGTTTCACATGCATTGTGTTTGTTTACTATTGTCTGTTAGTTACTTGCAAATCTTGTCTGTTTCGACAAAAGCGCCTTTTAACTTTTAAGAGAATGACTCTGAAGCAGAATCACCCAATACTTGACAAATAGAGAAAGTCATTTTCAAATAAGGTGAAAATTTCCAATTTTTTGGGAGTGGCCAGCCGTATGGCGTATACTGAGATTTAACTCTGTTCAGCAATTCCACCCAACATACTGTGGCTAACAAAGTCCAGCAATCACGCTTATCTACTGAGCTTGGTAAAGAGGAACTTCAGGCGTTAAACTTGTTATTTTTTCTAGTTCCTCGCAGACAATAGCGCCACGTCACTTTGTAGCTGTCAAGGTTATTTCATACCAGAATAATACAATGTACTGGTATCTCGTAGAAACATACCATCACAAACGTTACTCTATAAAGAAAAATTATAACTACCATTGCGTCAGAACCGTTCATTGCTGCTTGTGCAAACTATCGGTAAAGCAGTTTTTTTAAGTTTAATTGAGCGTGACAAAATAAGACCACGAGATCCCGGCCAGCCGGGGCAGCCCTCGTGGCGTTTTCCCAACGGTTGCTGTCATCTTCCACTATTCTTCTAATCGCAACTTTCCACGCCCTCAACAGTCACATCGCGCAACAAAACGGTGGCCGGTGCGACAACTGAATCAATAACACAGGTCGATTTCATTCACAGCGCCCGAGCTCAACCTTTGCCAAAGCTTAAACTGTTTACCTAAACTTGTATAGAAAGCTTTAGAGACACTTTTTCTTTATCGGTGTGACCAAACAAGTTTGTAAAATTGACCATTCTCTGTACGGTGTTAAAGTTGCCGTTGCTCTAAGTGCAGCGTCGGATAGACTTGCAAGTACTTCGCACAAAACAAAGTATCCTGTGCTCAAGTAAATCGAATAGAATTGTCTTAAAGACTGAGAGGTTTTCCAACCAACGTGAGTAATCTTTGGCTAATATCACGATGGTAACAATTTTGAAGTGGTGAGTTGCGTTGGAAAAGTAATGCCGTTGTTGTTTCAGTTTTTTTGCATCAGCCTGCTTGTCACCACTGTACGGATACTTCAAAGAAAAAGTGTTTGATATTACTATAACTGCAGGCGCAAGTGTATGGAATGATATATTTGGGCTTAATCCGGACAGTTTTAGTGCGGAGCGTTGGGAGAACTTCAACAAAAGTTAAATTTGTATAATGCCATTAATTTCGCGATCAAGAGATAAGATAGTTACCAGCAATACTCGTGGCAGGCAAAGCCCTTTGTAACATTTGATAGCAAAAGTTGATCTTTACAACATTGTGAAGGTTGTAAACGGAAGAAGAACATTCTTAAGTCAGTTGTAATTGTTGTGATCGTTTTGACAGTAAAAATTTCGGTAAAGTTTGCGTTTCTTTAAGTTCATCCTGAAGTCGGCTACGCTTCACGTATCACAAGCATGCACAGCTGACAGACTTTTTCCTAAATTTCTTTAAAACCAGTGTGTATTTTCGTAATATAGTTTCGAGTACGTTGGTTATTTTGTCAATGACGGTAAAAGTACACAATGTTTTTGCGATTTTCTTTCGAGAGTGAATTATTAGCATTGACTTTATAGAGTATATTTAGGATTGTGGATGCTATGACAGTGAGCCATCATTTGAGCAAGAAAAGCTCTTCAACGATAAGAAACAGCTTCTGTTCAGGAATCATATTCACTGTCGTTTGATTTCACATAACGGGTCCTGGTCCTGCATGTCTTTACATACTGCACGATAAAAGTTGGTCTTTTCTAAAAGGCTATGAGAAAACGCCTTTTAAAAAATGGCAAGCTTCTCTGTGTTAAGCCAGCAGTCTTAAATCGTCGGTTGGCTTTCAGAGCCTAGCATTCCAGCAATGACAATTTAATTAAAGACGCGTTGTTGCTTGGGCCTATATCATAAACAAATATTGATCGTAATTCTGAGACAGCTTGTCCAAGGTATTTGCAAAATGGCTTCCAGCACAAGGACTTGGATTCCAGTTTGCTCGATGACTGTTTGTTGTTGATGGAAACCTGTTTGGCAGCCTGTAGTTTCTTACCAGCAGCATGTGGCCAGCGAGACTCCATGTAACTACCATATGTGAAAACTGTTTTTTCAGCTGCAATACTGGGAAGAAGAAAAGGTTATGTACATGAAAATAAAACATTTTACCCAGCGGTAGGTGCCTTTAAGAAGTGGACCTGCGCGATACGCTTACCTCGTGTCATTACCCAAAACGTGAGATTCCGGGTGTTGGGTTAATCTCAGTTGCATACTTGGGTAATCTTTAGGGAAAGTTACTCAAAAAACGGGTTTCATCAGATAGAACTTGCCAATTAGTGAAGTCGCAAGAAAAACAGGTTTGTTTGTTCAACTGTAGTATGCCGTAAGTTTTGCTGCAAAGTTTCACGATATGATGTACTGGGGTATGTCGTAGTTAGCTTTAGCTTTCGTTTTTGCTTGACAAAGAGCTCAAAGGCAACATAAAGTCCTCCAAGCGCCCGATCTACAAGTGCAACTCATCATTTGGCTTATGCAGCTCAGCGATTTGCAATTGGGCGATAACTTGTCCATATGAATAATGTGATAATATGCGGTATAACGTTATAGTTTCGTTTTCACTAAGATCGTCAGGTGCTATTTGTGTAGGCTTATCTGAATGTATGCAAAGGTATGACGTACTCGATACGACAAAACTAGGTTAAGGTTAACTTTGCTTTTTTTAAATTTGACGTTCTGCAATGCTGTTAGCTGAAACTTAAGCACTGATCCGCAAATCAACATCTGCTTTCTTGTCCGAATTGCTTTATGCCTTGGACTCCAATACTCCTCTTACCCAACGCTCAATATGATATCAGCAATTCGATGCTGTTCAATTTGTTTGACTGTTTTGTTTTTGTTAGATATGGCGGCTTGTTTTTTGCGCTTTATAACTACTGTACAATGGTCTTGTAGCGCCACGGCTAAGTTTGCACAATTTCTGGTTTGTTTTTATGTTCTGGGTGTGTTCCCTGCAGCTCTTCCGGCCACCGCGCGCGTGGTAAAAAGAGCTGTAGTACCAATTTACAAGGTCTTGGTATCGATGTTGTGCATTCTGTAAATGAAATAATGACGCCACGCTTTTTCCGTCCTGCCGAAAAAGAAAAGCGTCATCAACGCAAGTGACATCACAATGTTTTTTTAACCTGAATCTGCCCTACAGCAAATGACGCATCAAGGACAATCACACACATCGTTTGTTGCAACCATCAGGGTGCTGTTTTTCTTTTCGTCCTTTTAATGCACAAAACGGAGCAACCAACGCACAATATTACTGCTTAAGAGTAATGGGAAACAGAGAACAGTCACTTGAAAGCAGTTTTTTAATCTGATTATATTTGAATAAGATTTCCGGACTGAGGATGCGTAGTGTTGTGTGGAATCGATTTCCTACTTTTTTTTAATTTGGTGATGGATTCAACTTCGTCGCCTTTGTGGAGAATAGCTACTTGAATACCTCATCGACTATAGAGCCTAGGATATTCAAAGCAAGGTTGACCCTTCCTGTCTTACCTACCCTGTAAATTTTACGCATCGGAGCTGTCTCCCCGTTTTCAGTGCTGCTTCAAAACACCTGCCCTACCAATAAAAATGAAAGCAATGGAAGACGTCTCCTACAAAAAACTTGTGACAAGTTCTGTTCTTAATGTTATATACAATGGCTGCAAAGATCCAGTCTCACTTAACTTGATGTAGCAAATGCAAGCCCTGTTTGTATTCAATTATTCGCCCGTTTCGTGCTTCGGCGTCCTTCAGCTAACGTGATTGTTGTGTTTATGCAAAGTGGCTCAGTTTCTTTCCCTTAAAGCTAGCATTATGGTGTACAGAATGTGTGATGAAGAATAGGGCTACAAACAGCGGTAAAAGTAAACTCCTAGTGTACTTATCCACATTTTATTCGGCCAGTTGAAGTGAATTTTATAGTAACTTTGCTGCTGATCTTGCTTTCGAGAAAAACTTGATGTCTCAACCCAGAAGAACCCTTGCTCTCTACTCCTGCGTGAGTGTTTTTCCAACACTCGGAGTCCAATTTTAAAAATTGTAGCAAGTGAACCATGCTTTAAAATCTTTTCAACAGCTTGTTTAGTTTTAATTACTTTAAAACCGAAGAGGAACTGGAAACTTAATTTACGCTCTTCAGCAAAAGACAGGTTACGGTGCATCAATTCAGGGTTGTTGCACTCGTAGTAGAAGGGAAGGTTTGCACTAACCAAGCAGACCTGAGACAAAAGGCAAATGAAGTCAGGCTGTTTAGGTTCAGTATTGATCATCTTGCAGATATTTGGTTCAAGCTCAGGTTACCGAGACGCTAAGTGCATTCCGTTGACAGTNTCGCCCGCCTTGTCAGATGTGACACGAGAGTTGTTTNCAACCATCGAAAGCAGCTAAATGTTCACTGTCAACCTTCTTTTCTGTCGCAAGAAATGTTGACCGTGCGATTAAGAATAACTTTGAATGAAAAAGCGAGCCAAGGGAAAAAATGATTTTTGGTAGAAAAACTCCCAGATGAAAAAAATGCGATAAATATTTTTATCGGACACGTACAACATGCGTCGCTTGTTCAATCGCTCCGGCAATTGTCAGCTTTGCATGCTGAAGATAGCAACATTACCGCGAACTCGAAGAGTTCTCATCAACACAAATAAGTTAGGTTAGTCTTGCTTTGCAACACTTGCTGTTTTTAGTGCATATTTTAATTTTGAAAAATAACCTGAAGAAAAGCAAGACGTTTTTTAAATCTTTATAATTTTGAAATAAAGCTTTACGTTGACCTGGCGCAAAGTCAAACAAAAGTTCCATAGAGACAACTGTTAAACCAAGTGGATTAGGTTGGTCAGTTGTGGTGTTCGATGGCTTTGATAACATCTCGTGCTTATATAGGTGACTTCATTTGCATGTTTTTTAACGCGCATCTGTGACGCAACGCAGGCTAAAGGTCACAGTCGCGACATCGCTAACTAGTAAATATACTGCCGCAGGACAGGTGGCGTGAATTGGTTCTGCCAACGCGAGTGTACTCTTGCGTCTGCGCATGATGAGACTTCAGTGAATCGGATAAATGCTTTACAACGCAAGCTGTACGCAGAATAGGATCCTATGTTTTTCGTTAAGTTTGGGACAAAAAAAACAATAAGGTAATTTTATCAACTTGATCTCGAAGCAGTTTGCAGGTAATTAAAGAATTATTCCTGTGCTACAAAAATACTAACTGGTCTGTGCTTTGTACATTACATATTCACTGACAAGTACCTTAAAATGAATATCGTTCTTTTTGATTTATCATTCATTGTTTTTCTTGTATTTGTCTTTGCTTTTTTTGTTAACAAGGCTTCATATCATTGAATTTTCTAATTATGCATCAATCCAATCTGAAATAAAAAATACACAGATCAAGTTTTCGAAACTAAATGACACAAATAAACGACCATCTCAAAGAAGCTGTCTCAAAGGGATTTTGCGTTATTAATTTTACAGTAAATAAATCGATCGTTGCATGTCTATCCCATTTAAAATTTGGAACATAGCAGTATTGAACAACTGCTCCTGCGTTTTATTTAAAAGACATGCATATAAAGTTATTTGAATCTGTCAAATGTAATGAAAAATTTTGTTGTATGCCATTTGCAACTAATGTATTTAATCCACTCCTTTTCAAACCTCTAAAAACACATTATCCGCTTTTTATACTTCTCAAAACCTGTACGAATCCAGTGTCGTTCCTGTCAAATAAACTTGAAATACAGTGATGCGTAACAGTTTATTTTTCGATGCGTCATTGTGTTGCGTGAAATTTTAAATTCTTTTGTTTGCAAATTCAAGCAAGTTTTCAACAGATGGAAACCAATTGACCGTACAAAAATTTTTGCTGCTGTTCCTTAAAAGTTTGGAAAAAGTTTACCAGTCTATAAGTTGGGTAATGAGCATTTGGCAATGGGTTGTTGCGCTGTGTGCAGCTCCAGACCGGGTACTTTCACATTAGTTTTGATTCGGGTGAACCAAATGGAAACTTGCCAAGAATCCGTGGTGCTTCGATGCAGTTTAACCAAGTTGCGAAAAAGCTAGGGCCTGATTAACTTTCAACCGAAAGTATTTATTTTATCAACGAAATGGATTTTGCTTTGATTAGTTATTTGATCGAAACAAGGGGTTGCTGCTAAATGTCGCGAAAGAGACAACCGGTTTAAACAACTTCAAATCTTCGACCGCAGAGGGGTTTCAAGAACAAAGAGAACAGTCTGTTCTAGTGCTGGAGTACGGAGCAATTTGTTGCCTGTGTGTTTTTGAAGAAGGTCTACTCGAAACTTTTCTCATTGATACTCGAGAGCTGAGAGCGCCGCAGACGACATGCAGGTTTATCAGGCGTGCCTTTGAATATTTGCTGTTTTGAGTGACCAACGCTTTCGTCCTTCACGTCACTTCGAGAGGGATGGATCCCTGTCCGAGCTTTCATTTGCAAAATAGACATTAACGTGATAAGCTTTCGGCGAATTCTTGGTGCGTAAAGGCAGCAATCTGTAACCGTAACAAAAACCATTCGTGAAATACGAGATTCAAGTGGTTTACCGGTTGGCAACGGGTTGCATAGGCACACGTATCTGCGGTTGATTGCAGCTCGGCTTTAGAGCTCTGAACGATTGTGTGTTTGGCGGTCTTTCGTGCTGCGGTCACCTTGCACAATGAAAAGAATACCCAACCATGCGTTTTTGCGGATAAAACCTGGGCAGCCGCAGTGTCGTTGCCTTTCGGGAGGAGGTCACTCAGGAGAAATGCTTTTCTTCGGGCGGCAACGCAGTGCATCAAACATGCTTGACGCTTTCTTTGTCGCTGATTTGTGGTGAGGACACACGGGATAGGACTTCCATGCCATAGGCACAGAAATCAGTCATCAATGAACAAGATAAAAACGATCTGCAGGATTTTTGCCGCATCACTTCTGTATGGCTTGATGCATGCAGACATGCCTGCATCTTTGACGGTTTTGAAGCTTTGTCTGTTTTTGTTTATCTGTTTTGGATTTCCAGTGCCCATCCTCAACCAACCGCTTGTTTTTACCAGCACCGAGTTTGTTTCAATAGGAAAGCTGTACGAATACAAAAAAGTCTCAACAGGCAACCATCATCTGCAACTCGTACAACGCAGGCAAGGCGGAAGTATTCTCTAGTGCAGGGTCTCCAAACTTTTTTGTCAAAGGGTCACATAAGCTACTGTATTACAAAACAGTTCAAGGGTCAGACCGCAGATCTTACATAATGATATCGTTTCGGGATATATTACATTCTACCAAACCAATAATGTTTTCGCAAATATATCATTCATTGTTGACAAAATGCGTTCGCGGGCCGGATTTGGCCTGCGGTCCGTAGTTTGGAGATCCTGCTTTAGTGCATGACCAGGAATGGTTGTAGGAGAGTCTGCCAAAGCAGAACGGATGATGTTCAAAAGGTAACTTAGCGACCACTTTGTTTCTAAAGAACCTTTCCAGGCCGAGATGGCAGGATTTCGTCACAGGGCCTCTTTCACGCATGCGCAGTGGAGTTGAAGATCAATTAAATCAGTCTCTACATAGCAGCGGTATTACCGCGTATCACTTATTATATACTTATTTTCAATCTTACAAACCACCTTGTTAATGTCAAAAGTTGCAACATAATAAACCTCAAGCTCGTTAATCATACAAAGATGTGACTGGCTAAAAATTAGCAGTAACCCGTGGTAAACAAAATCTTTTATCTATTTTCAAAATTTCTAGTTTGAATTACTTGAAGTAGTGGAAAAGGTCCCGTGCAGGCTAGTAGCCACGTGGGCAATGCCCCCCCAATTTTTTGTGTCCCCAAACTTTTGTTGTGCTCAGAAATTTTTTATACAGGTTGTTTTAAACATACAACAAAAACAAAAATCTTGTCACCCTAAAAATATATTTTGTCATACCCAAACTTTCAAACCTGGCTACGGGGCCTGGTCCCGCGTAAATGGTTCACGCTATTGCTAAGCGTACGCAGCGTGTGGCGTTCAGTTAGTTGGCATATATCGAAAGGCCAATGGTCAGGCATGAAGCAGAAATACAGTAAATGAGGAAATTGTTCTGTATCGAGGGCTTGGGTCGGATTTCCAGGAATTCATTGTTCGCATAAAAACAAATCAATAAACTCATTTAACGATGATATTGCGATAAACGTCATATTTACTCCTTTTTCCAACTTCGCATTCATACTGCAGGATTGCGAAGGTTTCCGATTCGTCAATTTTTGTGTGATTTCGCATAATTTTCTAAATTTTTCTATTTTCATAAAATAACAAATTTTGCTTAAAATTTTTCAAGACATCACTTGATTTTAAAAATTTTAAGTCTTGCAGTGGCCCCATAAAAGAAATGCATTATTTGGTCCAAATCTAACCGCCTTCCTGGAACAGTGACGTGTACTATACATTCGTTCGAAAGTAGTCGATGCGCTTCAGACTGTGTACGCCATCGATCGTTCGCTTACTCGTTGGTATTGCCGTTTCGATTCAGTTTAGCCGTAATCCCAACCGTTTTCTACCGTTTACCCATTCACGTGCCAGTCGCTATCACAACAAAGTAACTTCGCTGCGCGTTGCGTCTCAATCCAACTAAGAAAGGCCAAGCCGCCATCCTTATAGGCGAAGTAGAACAGACCAACTGCCGTGTGAGCGAAAAACAAGACAGATCATTCGCAAAAATCGAATAAGGCGTTTTGGAATGCAGAGCAGCTTAGGTATCGATGAGAAAGACAAATGCTTCTGCTGAATAGAACCCATGTTTTGCAATTCTTTCTGGCATTTTCATTGATCTGTTATGGGATAAAAGTCTGCCAGTCTGATCCTGTACTAAGAGCACATTTGGGGTCTTCACAGCTTGAATGACATAATGTGCTTGTTTAGGGCGGCTGATAAAAGATTGGCTCATGTTTTTTACTACACAGAGAAGAAAATGTATTAAACGTTTCGGCCATTTTCATTGATAAGCGTTTTCTGTTCATTCGTCTTTGCAAATTAGTTAAGAAATCTTACTCGTAAGCGTGTAAGTAACCTAAGGCATATGTTTTTGAGCTAGCATTCCACTACAATACTTTTTTGCCCAGGTCAACCATGCAAAAGTAACTTTTGTAACATACCAAAGCTAAAAATAAATCTACTGCATTGAAACGTTATAGAACGCTTTTCGAAACGGTGATGAACTACTTTCCCAGAGACTTTTGTCTGTCGAAAAAACTAAAATTTTTCATGGCTGTGCAGTGAAACCATTTTCAAAGTTTCTTTTCAAAATATTGTGGATCTGTTTTAGGAATGCATGACTTTTAGTCTTTATTTCCGTATCTACGTCTGCAACAGACAATCGATGAAGACACTCATTCAGACTGCTGCTTTGAGTGAAGAGCGATAGAACAAAGACTTGCTGCAAAAAACTTTCACACTCACAATATCTTCTTGCCCAGGAAAGGTGTCGTCGCTTATTGTTTCCTGGCAACTGAAACACAGAAGACCCTGTGGATTTCAAAAGTGCTTATTCAAATGCACTTGATCGAAAAGATGTTGTTTCTTCTAAAGCTGGGGTGAAAAATAGGTGAGACAATATAATCGTTCTGGGTTTACCGTTAAGGAACGTAGTACTACTTATGTGTAGTTAAGTGTTTGGTTACATTTCACTAAATTGCAGCTTGCGCCCTTCAGGACCTGTTGAGATATTTTCACAAGAACAAATATTCAGGCAATCCCGACCTCTAAGCCCAGCGATGATCGATATGGTGCTGGTGGCGCCCATGTCACCAGTTCGTTGGCAAGAGGCTACAGCTGAGACACGAAAAACGATGTTGTAAGTGTTTACTGAAAAAGCTGGAACGCGGTATACACGCAAAGTACGATAAGGATTTTATAGAACGCCATATTTTACCTGTTTACTGTGGTCGAGCGCTCAGAACGAAGGTCGACATCAACTGGGCTTTATGAGCATATTGGTGTGAGCAATATGCAGATCAAAATGTGTCACGATTATTCTGCTTTTTACCATTCGTGTATGGCAGAGCCTGGCAAATACCATCCTGTAGGCTCCTGTGTTTCACATTCCCATCATGCGAAGCAATTAATGTTTTGTCACGAAGCGGGTGCTTTCGTGGTTGATGAGTTGGTGAAACTCTGTCATGCACCGCGATGGGTTTGGCAAGTTTCTGCGAATTGGTCGGACGGAATTTTTCTGTTGTACAGAATTTCAGGCTGAAGTTGTGCTAGAACAAAATGCTAACGTGCGCAGTCGCAAGCATTCAAAGTGTGTAGAGCTAACGTGCCATAAAAATTCAAGCACAACAATTCTGAAACTTTTTCCTCTGTTTTCGCAACTTTCGTAGCTATATATTAGGATCCGATAAATAATTTATTTTTCTACAGCAGTTCTCTGTTAGCGATGCGGAAACAGCTGCAAATACTATTTCGGTTGCAATAACTCAACTCTCAGATATCACCGTTGCGGATTCATTTTTGTAATGTGATAATCACATAGTTTCGGTAAAACATGACAAGCGCCGGTCTCATGATTTTCACTCCTTGAGAAGATGGTGCAGAAGCCAGGTTTGTCCACTTTTAACCCTGCATCTTGCATGATGCGTAAAAGCTCTTAGGTGTGTGCTTAGCGTGTATTTCTGAAGAATTAAATTGATGAACGTGCGGTACAAGTCTGCACTGATCTGCTGCTTACTCACATTGAAAAGAAGTATAGCAATCGGCCATCCACTATGTTTTTTAATCATTTTGGCGCGCTGTAAACAGAATAGAAAATTTTAATTAACCTGCTTTTTAGTGTGAGATTGAAATTTTAATTGATCTGCTTTTGATGTGTGAAAATTACTCTAAACAAATGGGGATAACAAAAATTGCTTGTTACCTGAGACAGCGCTACGATACATGCTGGAGAGCTCCGAACTTTTATTTTATTAGTTTTTTGAATTTTTTATTTAATTTATTCACCGTTTTTTTATTGAGGCTGGTTTTGACACAGCTGGTAGCAAATAACGTGGCAATATATATTTAGTGGTCAATACAAGTGCATGGAATGTGCCGCCGTGATTGAAATAGTTCTTTTTATTTGAATGGTAAAACTGACGTGTTGCAAGCATGGTTTGAAAAAAGCTTGGAACTACGGTTGTATGAAGCTTGTAAATCAATCTTTGTCAGACAGGAACAGCCAGAGGTGAAGTGCCAAGGAGTAGTAGAACGATCTTTTTAAAGGAAGATATGCCGAATTAAATCAAGACTAATATTTTTCGTTGAAATTTCCACTAAAAGAGACAATGTAATCATTCGGAAGTTTTTGCCGCACCAGGAAGTAAGAGAAAACTGATGCATACTTATAAAAACGAAAACCGGGCGTCACCGTTCCCCATACTCCCCAACAACATTGATAACAACCGATTGTCAGGCGAACTACTGAAACAAGTATTTGCATTAAATTTAAATTTTTCGATGAGCTTCCAGCTGCCGGCAATGGCAATTGCTGTGTGTTTCCCTGGTACTCAATTTTAAAGTTTTCTTTCTGTTGGGGATTTATTGTAAACGTTTAGTTTAAATATTTAATTGCCGACTGTATTCAGCATGTTTCGAAGATTTCGCGACAGAAATACTGAAGCTACTGTATATCGCTTTTTCTTTTCAACTTTTTCATATCTGTTTATCATTCATTTTCTTGTCCGCTTATCCTCTCGATAGGGTCACGGGCAGCAGCCTAAAGCGGTATCGAAACACCTGCGCGGTTTTCATGAAACTCCGATAGTTGCTGCCTCCACATCAAGGCAACATGATACAATGTCGAAGACTTAGTCTCACCATCTCGTCCTAGGCCGGCCTCTAGTTTGCTTTCCTGTGGATGTAGCCATCAATACTCGCTCACCAATCATTCTTCGGTAATTCTGGTCACATGACGGAAACATCCTCGCTGGGATCCCTGTATTCGCAGGAGGTCGCAAAAATCCCATCTCTGCCACTGGCAGCTGAGCTCGCACTCGTACGATCATTACCGAAGATTCATCACCATAGGTGAAGATCGGAACAAAGACCGATTTAAAAACTGACAGCTTTACGGTGTTTGAAAGTTCTCGTTTTTTGATCGTGGAACGTTAAAGCTCACGCAGTACAGCGTGCGTTTGTTGTACCAATGCGTGGGTCAATCTTTATGTTCTGCGTTCTGAGCCTGTTAAATACCATCATATAGGAATTCGAACTTCTCGGCCGCTGGGGTGTATTGCCACTTGCAGCGTGCCGTACACCGCTTGGGTTTATAGAGAGATATACAGTAATGCACCGATATCTTTAGTGTTAAGTTTCGTTCCCGCTTGGTGGCACCCAGCAGAAAACCGATCAAGTGCAAGTAGAAGGCTCTGTTCAGAGGATGCAAGCAGCACCAAATAGCCCACAAGGAGCAAAACGGTTGGTTTTGCAGCTTCCAACAGTGACACCTGATCAGCACGACTTTTTTCTGTCTACTCAATTCATACAGAACATGAAGATGTGGAATGGCAGCACACACCGTTGTCGGAGTCCAAAATCAACGGCGAACGGTTTTGCCTTCATGCTGTTGGGACAAACACAAGCCTCTAAGCAGGAATACAATGACTTGATCGTCAGCAGTACAGGCGGCCGTCAACGCCGTACTTGCACAAAACTCATCAAAACCTCTTGCGAGAGACCCGGTCATACGATTTTACCAGGTCGACGAAACAAGCGCGTAGACATATTTGGCATTGCCTCTGGATTTCTCTAAATACTCTTGGAGAGTGGAAACTTGGTTTGTGGTCCTGCGGGCAGGACTAAAACCGCAATAAGTATCCTCCAGTGTAGGTTGACTTATTTCAAGGCATCCTTTAGGAGACTAAGAAGGGAATTACCACTACGGACTGACTTTTTTGCCATATTCGTCACACTGAGTTTGTTTCTATCCACATAACCAAGCGGCTGATGAAATGACAGCTGTTTTGAACAATAACCACTCCTCTTCTACTCCCGTTGTGTATTCTGGGAGCTCTCGGAACAAGGACGATGCGCTCTCTGCACAGGTCTTTCTTACTGTTGTGTCACCGCGACTTTCCACTTTATTCAGTAGGGTCTCTTAGTTCGACACATTCGTGTAAACCCTGTTGTTTTTCCAGACGAGATCTGTGTGGTGATCGGTCGACAGTTCTGCAGAAGTTTGAAACTAACGTCCAGCACTGACCGAAACAGGTCTGGTGAAACGATGCAGAAGTCAGTCAACGACCGTTGCCCAAATTAATTTCTGCACCGGGTGTGCTCGTGCAAATCGCTGTGTTAGAAAAAGGTGTTCATGCTTTAAAGTGCGTTATTGCAGCACAGTTGTGGCAACAGCTTACATTTATCATTCAGGTTAGCATCATTAGTTTCGTTTAAAAAACACGCACAGGCATCAGAGCACACATTTGTTAGACATTTAATGTTCTTAGCTTTGGACTGGAGAAATTTGATGAATGACTAAAAAAGAAAAACGAGACGTATTTGTGTTTTCGTCAATGGTTGTAGAAGCATGTTATAACACGGGCTTTGCTTTAGTATAAAATTTTTGCTTCAGGGTGTTTGTTCTTCGTTCCATTTCCGCAACAAACATCCCACCCACCCTGACAACAAGGGCTTTCAAAATACCTTTCGTTAAATTTAAATAATCAAAAACTTTCCGAAATTTGTAAGGGTTCACCAAGCGTTGATGATCCATATATGTTTCACAAACGTTTTTAGTTTCACTTCTTTCTTCGCCATTGAGTGCCGCTCAGTCCCAACGCTGCTTGGGACATCCTAAAACCTCTGTGAATTACTTTTAAGTCGTTCTGAAAACAACAGCAAAACAAAATACCTGTTCTTTTACTTCACAACTTGCTTTTTTATTTTTCTTTGGGCACCAAGAAGTCAAAAAGTATTCTTGATTCTTAAATAGATGGGCACTGTATTATTGCAATTGACTTAACATTTGTTAATGGGTTACCCGAAAAATCTCTGAAAGCCTATAGCGGCATAGAGACACTAATTGATTAATTTTTCGCAAAAAAGGAATATGGTTTAAAAACGTTTTATAATCTGGTAATTTTCCGTTTTGACATTGTTGATTTCTTTTTGCACAAATTACAAAAATATTTTGGCTATCTTTAATATCTTTACTTTTCTCTTTGCTTCATGCACCAAATTTATACCAACTGCTGGTTTACTCGTAAAGATTTTGTGATTTTGTTTTACATTCTGTACCTGCCTTTTGTTGTTCGCGGAAACGAGAGCAAAATATTAACATCTCCTGCAGCAGTCGCATAGGTTCGTTAATTCAGGAAAGAGGTACCAGGCGGAGTAAGAAACCTGATATTCAAAATCCCTGCGGCACTGCATCGACCTTCGGGGTCTCACCACGGGATCACAGATAACACCCAAAGAGGGTCAATTACGCTATCGTTAGATCTTTATACAAGCATGCTCTCTTGCCAAGAAACTTTGGCGAGACTTCATGCATAATGTCTTGTACGGACCTTTATGTAGGAAGGTTATTTTGTGTACATTTCAAGGATCTCATGCTGGTTGAGGGGTCAGCCTCGTTGTCGCAGGAGAGCTGGCCATGCTCTCAGTTCCAAGTAAGCGACCTGACGGCTTGATGTTGCCAAGCCGAAGCAAGGCAATATGAAGGCTCTCACCACTTTTTCCGTAATTTTCAGAAGACCTCTAATTGAATTGCTTTCCTCGATTATATATTTAGATATGCAATAAACTCACCAATACACGTGAACATGAAGAAAACACAGTGTAGTGTAAAACCGTTCAGTATAGAATGACTTCAAACAACAGTGTTGAACGGTTACAGCAGGGGTTGGGAATCTTTTTGGCAAGGGAGCCATGAAACCTACATACTTTTAATTGTATTTCCATGAGAGCCATATAATATTTTTTAACACTTAATGCAACTAACTTACTTAACTAACGTGTGCATTTTTAAGCAAAATCAACAATTTTAAACAATGATAAATGTCTGAATTTTCTCTTTAATAACATGCTTCTTACTGTTAATGCG